>ERZ650310.16-NODE-16-length-46035-cov-9.484624_pt1 | contig 46035 bp, 62 predicted proteins | sample MGYA00376246_ERZ650310 | MGnify/ENA primary metagenome ERZ650310 (study PRJEB26733, sample SAMN07839286) | wastewater metagenome | biome: small river; feature: stream; material: water | place: USA: North Carolina | collected 2016-03-01 ...
AACTGCGCGTGCGGTTATGCCGATTGAATTCTCAGTCATTGTTCGGACTCCTGGGAGTGTCTGGTCATCCCGCTCTTGCGTCTTGTCGAAATACTTCCCGCATTCGTCAGACGGGCAATAGGTGTATGCACCGTAGCCGCCGCCAGCCAGACCAAAGCCGACTTCAAGTTCGGTTCCGCAATGTGGGCACTTATCCATCTATTCCCCCTTAGCCCGGAGTGGGCGCGAGACCGCACGGATGGCGATGCAGCACCAGCCGCACGCCGCGAACACCAGCGCGATCGGGAAGTAGACGACCGCCGCAAATAGCTCGTCTTTCCAGGTTGGCTTGGTCATCGCGCCCTTCCATTCCGGTTGACGTCGATCCAGTACAGCGCCGGCATTCCGACCAGGACGAACAGCGCTAGGGCAAGTTGAGCGGCGGGGATCATTTTCCATCCTCGTTCATCTGGCGGACAGGAGAGGACTCTGGGCCTCTGGATTGCCACTCCGCAAAAGCAATCGCGATGCGCTCGCAGTGAGCGTTGCTGATATTGCATCCGGGGATGCAATCCAGATCGTTGCAGCCGCGGTACTCACGCAGAAACTCATCCGGATATTTGCGAAACAGGTTCTGGACCTTGCTGCTGGGCGGCTTCGGTCCGAGGGTTGAACTGTTCGCCTGGATGCGGGCCTTGTAATCGCGCGCTATCACGATCGCATTATCGAGCTGTGTCAGAACGCCGATCAGGTCCGGGAGCGGACTCCAATCAGGGTTGTGGGGGAAGTGCTCTTCCACGAAGATGACAAGCAGGTTCCGCGCGTACCGGTATTCCTCGGTTTGTGCGGTCATGGGCAGTGTCCGATCATTCATGCCGGCATCCTCGCGTCTGCCTCGGCCGCAGTGACCTTATGACGCCGCTCTAATGCAGCCTTGAGCGTCGTCCTATGCTCGCGCGGGATCTTCAGCCATTCCTCCTCTAGCGCCCGCATCCCGTTCTTTGCCGCAACATCAAGATCGGCATCCCAATCGGTTACGGACTTTTCCGGTCCCAACAATTGATCCGCGCTGCGCTGTTCTTCGTGGATCGTCGGCGCGTCACTGAATTCGCCGTCGATCACCACGCCGCGCTCCGGGCTGATCCACGCGGCCGCGCCTTGCTCGTCGACAGCCTCGTCCATGCGGGCGGCCTGCTGCATGATGTTGAGCGGCATTGCGCGCGCCAGGCGGCGCTTGGCGGTCTTCTGGCACATCGCCGGAAATCCGATGGTGATGTCGTTCCACGGACTGTCAGATCGTTTCGCGCCAGGCGAACGCGCCTTTACCGCCATCAACTCGTCGATGTCCAGCACCTCGACCACGGCCGGCCGGTCCAGCGACTGCGCGCAGGCCCATGCGTGGGTGATCTTGCCCTTGCTGCCTTTCGGCTTGTGTCGGACATAGGCGGCGGTGCCGAGCTGGTAGTCGAACTCGTCGCCCTCGCGCACCACGGCGCCGGTGATGGTGATGCCAGATCGGGCAGCAAGTGTGTTGAACCCCTTGTACCCGATGACAAGCTGCGCCTTGCCCTTGAACGGAATGAGGTAGGCTTGTCCCGTTACCCCATCCACCTCCAGCCCAAGGCACGCCGCCGACATTGCGGAATTGAAAATGCTTTGCCGATCGCACTGCAACAGCGCGGGCAGGCGTTCGACCGAGATCATGATCGTCCGCATCAGCCGCTCGACCGGCATGGTCTTGCCGAGCACCTGGGCGAAGTGCGGGGCGAGTGGTTTCAGTTGGTTTTCAAGCGCGACGAGTTCAGAACCCACCGAATCCTCCATCGATCTGTTGCGGAATGTGCGTCTTGACCGAGATGGACGTAGATGTCCTTGCCGGCTGCGCCTTGTAATTGCTGGTGTTGATCTTGCGAGTGACCCGGATGCCCTGTGGCAGCTCGATCTCGTCGGCGTCTTTGAGAAGGCCGAGGAGTTCGGCTTTCACCTTCTCCTCGACCTTCTCTGCCGCGAGCCGCTGCACTCGCTGGTAGTCGGCGTCGACGACACGTTGCGCTAGCTTCGTGGCCTCGACCTCGCCGAACTTCTCGACCGCGTTGATAATCTCACCGGTCGGCTTGTGGAACATCTGTTTGAGCAGTGGCAGCTCGACCGGATCGCCAAACGGTTCGGGCTCACGGCCGGCCAGGATGTCGTCGTAGAATTCCTTGGCCGTTTGCTCGAACGTCTTCCACAGGTCCGGCATCGGCTTGCGCTGGAAATAGGTCATGTCGCCGCCGCACCACAGCGCGATGACGCCCCACTCGAACGGCTTCTCTCCGTCGCCGACGTACATCTGCTGCTGAAGCTGGATCTCGTGCATCCGGGGAGGCGTCTTTCCGCCGTCCCATTCCTGCATCAGGATCTTGTAATCGAAGCAACATTTGGTTTCGAGCGCGCCGGGCCCGCGCTGTGGATCGTAGATGTCGGCATCTCGCGAACAACCGAGCAGCCCGCGGCGCACGTAGATTTGTGAACCGTCGGGCTGCCGGTTGGTCGCCACCTCGAGCTTCAAATCCTCCGCTGCTTGCTCGAGGAGAAGGGGCTCCATCTTTGTCCCCCAATTCAACCGGTTATGATCCGGGCCAGGGGCTTCGATGCCGCGCGCGAAGCGCTGGAACAGCATCCATTTCGTGACGTAGGGCGAGACGCCGAGCAGGCCGGCCATTTCGGTGGCGCTAATGGTTTGGCGTAATGGATCAGGCAACTTGCTTCTCCCGTCGTGCGGCCGATTCCAGCCCGTTGAGTATGAAGTTGAAATGCTTGGTGTTGCAGGACTGGCTGCAAAATTTCCGCGTCTTGGTGATCTTGAAGTAGACGAAGAACTTCTCGCAGTGCGCGCAGACGTTCTGCGCTGGCTTCGGATTGCGGCGGCGCTTCATTCGAACCGCCCGCGTGAAATCGCGGTCTCCAGCCCGAAGATGATGAACACCTCGTAAGTGATCGCTAGGGCCATGATGAGTTCGTAGGTGCTCACGCGGGAACCTCCGTCGCGAGAAGGATCACCCACATCACGGCGACACCGATTGCAAAGGTCACCGCGATGGCTTCGCACAGCACGGGGATTGCGATCTGAACGAGTTCGACGGGTTCCTGATCGCGCATCACACCACCTCGGCGGCGATGTCGTGGCTGATCGCATGACCGACGTCGGCCTCAATGGCCTCGCAGCACTTGTCGATGGTCTTGGAGACTGCGTCGAGCACCGCGCCGGCGGCGTAGGTCTTGGCGTATTGCTCGATCAGATCGGCTGCGGACTGCAGCGGGATCGCCTGGACGAGGATGGCCACCTCAAGGGCGCCAGTGATCGGGGCGGTTTCAAGCCGGATCGGGAAATCGGGCTCACCCGGCCTTGGCTCGTGCTTGCGATAATCCCGAACGTGGTCGTGGTGGTGCGCCGTGTAGCGGCTGTCGTGCCAGTTGCCCATGTGGTGATCTCCGGTTGAACGGGATCACCTTAGTTCGCACGCTGCGAACCTGTCAAGAGGAAATTCGCACGGTGCGAACTTTCGGTTCGCGGCGTCACGCCACCTTTCGGCGCCCGCGCTTCACGGGCTTTGCCGGCTTTTCTGCTATGTCCGGCGTCGGCCCGAGCTCGATCGCCAGGCCCTGCGACGGTTGACCAATGTCGCCGAACAGCAGCCAATCCACAGAAATCCCGAACCGCTGTCGAATTCTCTTCGCTGTTTCAAGCGTGAGAGATCGCTTGCCCTTTTCAAAGCCGTTCAAGGTGTTTTTGGCGATGTTGAGCTCTCCAGCCATTTCAGACTGATTGAGCTTCACATGGTTTTGCACCGCAATAAGCCGGCGAGCTATGTTTTCGTCGCTGTCCATGGGGGATATCGCAACACAAAAGGCGCGAAAAGTCGTTTCGCCTTTTGCGAAGGGCTTGACGGTTCGCAGCGTGCGAACTATAGCAGTCTGCATGGCAGCAGTTTGGACATGGTCCTCAATCATCGAAGCGCTCGGCAATACCCGCGAAGTCGCGGATTCGCTGGAGCAAGCAGTGTCGACGGTCAGCGGCTGGAAGGAGCGCGGAATTCCGAGCGCCCACTGGCTGGGCCTTGTTCGGTTGGCTGAAGTCAAAGAGCGGTCTGACATTTCGCTTGAGACATTCGCCGAGCTCGCCGCGCGCAAAACTACTGAAGAGGCCCGCGCGTGATCTCTCAGGTCGACAACAATTCCCATGAGTATGCCCCGGTATCTGCAATGGGGCCGAGGTCATACTCCTGTCACGCGACCGACACAATCCAGAATCTTCATCAGCAAACATTTCCCGTTTTCGGACGTGCGCGGTTCCGCAGGTCTGAGAGATCAATGCAACATTGTGTCGTTGTACGGAGTATTTCATGCGTATGGTTTACGGGCGTTCCTTTTCGGGAACAACTGAGATTGACGGACAGGATTTGCGCGCCGAGCGCCAACGACAACATTCCCAGCAGCCGCCACCGCCAACAAAACCTGTCCGCCGCATCAACGGCCAGCGCATCAGCTTCCGCGATCTGGCCGTCATGGCTTTCCCCGTCAAAACTGAAGCCAATCTGGCGTTCGTTGCTCGCGTCGATCCGCGAACATCTCGCCGCTGGCTTGCGGACAACACTGAGCCGCCTGCGGAAGTGCTCGGCATCATCCTCTGCGAGATCATGCGTCGATATCACCAGCGCGATTAAGCCGCGCCGGAGGGCTTTCTAACCGCGTACCTGCGTCGTACCCGCCGACGTATGGCGGTTTGAGCATCACAAATGACCTCCCTGCCAAATCCATTCGAATCCGGCGCATCGTCGTGCACGCCGGACAAAGCCGCCGCGTCCATCTCCTTGCCCCCAACCCGGGACGCGGCGGCCGACCTCTCCGACATCGGCCAGATATTCATTGGCGCCGCGAAGCTCGAACCACCCGAAATCTGGTTCGAGAACTCGGCCTATCCGCGCGAGGACGAACTCCTATTCGAGGTGCTCGAGGCGATGGTCGATCCGCGCGTGCCGGGCCTCGCCGAGATGCCCTACGGCATGGAGTGGTCGCTGGATGCCGCGCCGCTGTTCCTGCAGGTCGCCGTTTAACGCTCGCCGCGGGCGTATCGCGGCCAAACCCAGGAGAGAGCATGTCGAAAGAAACGGAACTGAACACTGAGACGCTTCGCGGCGACATCCGCGATCGTATACTGACCGAATTCAAGCACATCCCGAACGTCTGGCAGAAGATGGCCGAGTCCGAACAGGAGCGGCTGATCTCGCGCGCGCTGGATATCGCCGGCGAGCTGGTGCGCAAGGCGGTCGATCTGATCGCGGAGCGGGGCCTGCCAGCACTGCCGATCGAGGTTGGCAAGATCACGATCGACGGCGGCGCGTGCAAGGGCACGTTCGAATGCTACGCCGACGACGAGAACCTGCTTCGCATCCGGCATCTGCAGGGCAGCCGCGCGATGTTCGTGCTGGCATCGCCGGACGCATTCAACGGCGAAAAGCAGGCCGCGGAGACCGATGTTCTCGGCGATCTCTCGATCCCCAAGGACGGCGAGCGTGCGGACGAGCAGCAATTGCAGCAGGTAGGACAAGGACAAGCCGCCTGATGCGATGGACGGAGCAGCAATTGGCAGACCACCTTGCGAAGACTGGCGTCCACGGGAGCGTTCGCCCGGCTGACACAAGCAGTCCGCCTTTTGCTGCTCCGGCCGCAACCGAGCCGGATCCGGTGACGATCAACTTGACCGGCGTTCCGCAGGGCAAGGGCAGGGCGCGCGCATTCCTTCGCGCCGGCCACATCAGCCACTACACCCCCGAGAAAACCCGAACCTATGAGGGCATGATCCGCGTCGCCGCGATGGAGGCCATGGGCAATCGGCCGGCGTTCGACGAGCCGGTAGAGTTCGTCATGCGGGCGATCTTCCCGATCCCGCCGTCCTTTTCCAAGAAGAAGCAGCAACAGGCAATCGTGAACGAGATCAAGCCCGGCAAGAAGCCAGACCTCGACAACATCGCCAAGGCTTGGAACGACGCCCTCAACGGGGTCGTGTATCGCGACGACAGCCTGATCTGCCGGATGACCTTGGAGAAGCGCTACGGGCCCCAGGCGCTCGTCGTGGTGACCGTGAGGGCGATGCCATGAGCTGCTTTGTGTGCGCCTTGGTCGACCCGATCGACGAGTCCATTTTCTACATCGGCATATCGCAGAACCCTTGGTATCGATTTTACTCGCATCACCACGACAGGTGCTCGGCGGCTTACAATTTACTCAATGCGCTTTTGGGCATGGACTACACGCGCGATGATATCCTTTTGATTGTGAAGGAATGTACAACTCGTCGTGAGGCTTTCGACATTGAATATCGGTTGGTCACGAGCATCGAAGGCCTTTGCAATAGGCCTTACAAGCGCGGGAGGTCATACACATGAGCCGCCCATGGATGCCTCTCTACGTCGCCGACTATCTCCGGGATACCCGCAAGCTAACGGCGGCCGAGCACGGAGCATATCTGCTTCTGATCATGGAATATTGGACTGCCGGCGAGCTTCCAGACGACGATCGTCAGCTCGCGAGGATCGCCAGCATGACACCCGCCGAGTGGAAGCGCGCTAGACCGAACGTTGAGGGTTTTTTCCATGATGGATGGAAGCACAAACGCCTCGACGCAGAGCTTGCAAGATCGGCCGAGATATCTAGCAAGCGGGCTGCAAGTGCAAAGCTAAAGCACAGCAATAGGTCTGCAATTGCAGAGCAAGTGGATACACACGCGGGCGCGACTTCACAACCACAGTCACCTTCACAACAGAAAGATTCAGAACCGATAGGTTCTGGCGCTGTGGCGCCGGTCGACCATCGCAAGCGGCTTTTCAACGAGGGATTGGCTGCCCTGGCCCGGATTACCGGCAAGGGGCCCGACGCCTGCCGCTCGTTCGTAGGCAAATGCCTCAAGGCGGCCGGCGACGATGCCGTGACCGTGCTCGGCCTGATCGAGGATGCCGAGCGAAATCAAACCGTCAACCCGACAGCGTGGATCGTTTCGCGGCTGCAACCGACAGGAAACCCCAATGGGCGACGAACAGTTCACGACGCAGCGCGAGACCTCCACGAAAATCTCCTCACCCGGATCGCGGCGTTCGACGAGCCCGCACCAGGCAGCATACGCGATGGAACGGGCCCGGATGCTATTCGGCTGCTACCGGCGGGGCGACGCGAATGATCCGGAAACCTACGTGGCGGCGATCTCGGCCGTGCTCGCGATGTACGAGACCGATCTGGTCCGCGAAGTTACTGACCCGCGCACCGGGATTCAGACCAGCGAACGGTTTGAAACCTTCATGCCGAACGCCGGCGAGCTCCGGCGCTATTGCGAGGGCATAGCAGCCCGTAACGAGCGCCTACAGCGGCTTGGATCAAAGCCCGCCCCGAACTTCAACCGGCCCGCGCTACCGCGCCCTGAGCCACGCCCGGGCGATATGGCCACCGTTTTCGTGCCCGATGGCAATCCGCGCTATCCGGAGTTCGTCAGGTGGTCGGAGGATCCAGAGACCGACCCGCGCAAATGGCGGTTTGGCGTCTCGTCGGACAACCGGAACGGAATCTGGATTTCGTACGACACCTGGGAAAATCGACAGGTCAAACTGCGCAAGCCCGCCGATCGGCAGGAGGTGGGCGAGCGCCTGACGCTCAGCGAAGAAGCCAAGCGGGTAATGGGTATGGTCGACGCGGAGCGAAACCACACCCTGCCGATGGACGAGGCGGCGGAATGACCAAGCTGACGATCCGGCAGCGCGAGATCCTGCGGTATCTGGTGAAGGGCTGGGAGAACAAGGAAGTGGCCCGGAAACTCGGCATCAGCCACCGAACCGTAGAGGATCACCGGACCAACATCCTCAAAGCGTACCGGGCCCGCAACATGGTCGAGCTCATGATCGCGGTTTACGACATCCCGGACGAGGTGGAAGCGTGATCACATGGGCCCGGATTACATCGAACGATGGATTATCGCGCGCACCGAACTGATCGTTGCGGCGAGACAAATGAGGCAGAAAGGACTGACGATCATGCCGATCGAGATCAAGGGACTGAAGGGCAAGGCACTCAAGGTCGCAGCCGTGTTCGACAGGATGAACGGTGCTTACGACAAGCTGATCGAAACCGGATCGAACCATGCCGCCGACGTCGAGGGCCTAGCGCCGCAGATCGAGGCTATGCAGGACGACATCACATTCGCGGTGCAGACCCTGGGAAACTCCGTCGGCGCCTCCGAGCCACCACCACCGGCCGTCACAACGCCGCCACCGGTTGATATGGCGCCCGCGGCCCCGGAAGCCCCGCCGGCGGTCGGGATCACGCCTGCGACCTTTCCCGGCCAGTGAGGTGAAGATGTGCGCCTGTCCGCCGCTATCCCGCACGATCCACAAATCGAAATGCCTGGCCTGCGGAGGCTCGGTATGAACGCGCGCATCCGAACCATCCCCGACGCCGGCACCATCATCATCCGCACCCAGGACGATCTTATCGAGGCCCTACGCACCGCCAAATCAGTCCGGGGGCTCTCCAACGATTTCTGCGACGAGCGCGGCGGTCTGACCCGTGGACATACGGACAAGGTACTCGGCCCATCGCGCGCCAAATCGCTATCGCCCGGGCTGTTCAACACCTTCGCCGAGATGTTCGCGGTGCAGTTCGTCATGGTCGCAAACCCCGATGCCGAGCTGCGCCAGAAAGCCAAGTGGGAAGGACGCGACACGTCCAACGTCCGGACCGGTGAACATCGCGTGTCCAAGCAGGTCATGGAACGCGCAAAACCGCATATTTATAGCGAAATGGGCAAGCGATCAGCATCAGCCAGAATGGCATGCTTAACCGCTGAGCATCGGGCTAGAATAGCCCGCAAAGCTGCCAAATCGCGCTGGCGGAAACACCGCAAAACAATGCGCGAGAGACTGAAAGAACGTCGCGAAAAAGCAATCGTTCCTAGCTCGCAGCCGATCCATTCTTAACGGTAAAATAGGGAACCCAGCCGATCCATTCTTGGCTATTTCCGGTTGATTTCGCGCCGCCACAGCTTTCGCAAAATGGCGTTCCGGGCTTTATCAATCGGGATATCCCGCGCCCAATGCTGCACCAATTGCCGGGAAACGCCAGCGAGTTCAGCGGCCTCGGCCTTGGTTATCAGGCCCTTGGCCAAGAGCGCAATAGCCGCGGCTTTGGCGGCCGGGTCTTTCGTGGTATCGTCTTTTGTTGGCATGTCCCGGATTGTCCTCGCTGGATTGGCGGTTGACGTGTCGACATGAGGCCGGGGACGCCAATCCCCGGCCTCGCTTTGCTCAATCAAGCGCCTCGGCAACCAGATCCCTAAGAACCTCCGGAATATCTGCGTCGTAGCAGCGTGACAGGGCGTAAGACATTTCCTCAATCTTATTGTGCCATGCCCGGATATCTCCGATGGTGACGCCCTTTGCGGGTTCGTCGTCTGATGCGCCGGCAACGTTAAATTCAATTGGTTCCTTCATAGTCCATCCTCCGGTTGATCTTGGAACATTTCGCAAAGGTCTAGCTGGTCCGCGTCGTCGCTGAATAGACCATGATCGCACGCCTTTTGCGGCTTGCGTGGTCGCATGGGAGCACTGGCGCGGACCTTCGCCAGGCTTTCCCGTTCGGCGCCGGGCAACACCGCTTGCGGCTTGCCGTCGGCGCCAGGCTCAAAATGGAATGTCGCCATTTGCGTCCCTGTCGAGTTTGAGGGCGTGGCAATCCCATTTGAACCCGGACACTGCAGACCGGGATTCGGAGCGCCACAACTGATTGGTTCGGTATACGAGCTGTTGCCATGGCGTCATCTCGCCATAGCCGTGCGCTTCGTCATAGGTCCGGCTAGAGGCATAAACCTTGTGAGTGCCGCCGCCACCGGCCCGCTCATATCGCTGGCGCGAATGATGCGCCAGCTCTTGCATTGCGTTGCTGTCAAACATGATCAGATCCCCATGAGCCTGAGAGCAACAGCAACAGGGGCGCCCATGAGAAGGGTGATTAGCGTGATCAGGATACGGTCAACCATGGCGCCCTCACGCTGCAATCTTGAGGGCAGGCTGTTCGGCAATCGCCAGTCCGCGCAGGTATTCCGCGGCTTTGCTTGCCTTGCTGGCTGCAGTGAAAATGGCGCGGCTATCGGATTTTAGCAGTTCGATCCAATTCGCCAGGTAAGCTGCGTTCCGTTCGGTGCGATCGAAGCCGAATTCAGCATTCAGGAAGGCCGCGCCGAGTTCGGCAACTAGTTCCTCCGCAGCATATGCTTTCGTTCCAAATCGGCCGCTAAAGTCACGGTCCAGGCGATGCTTTGCGCCCGTCCAATGCGTCAATTCGTGAAACGAGGTAGTATAGAAGTCGTCGGCAGTATTGAATTGCGCAAATGCCGGCATCGAAATGAAGTCTTTCGACGGGACGTAGCAGGGAACGCCAGTACCTTCCCGGAAGTCTGCACCGGTCGACGCAATGAACCGATCGGCAAGGCTTTCGCGTTGATCTTTGTTCAACGGCGCCACTACATCGCCGTTTGCGACATGATCCGGCAATCCCTCGCATTGCGACACGTTGAAAACACTGTATTCGCGCAGCATGGGAATCGTCTTATCTTCGCCGCTTGCCTTGTCCGAAATGGTCAATTGCTTGAAGAAATAGACTTTCGTACCATGTTCGCCCTTGCGAACATTGCCGCCGGCCTCTTTTGCCTGCTTGAAGGTCAGGTAACGCGGCTTGGCATAGCCGCAATCTGCCGACATCCAAAACAGCAACACGTTGACGCCGGAATAGGGCCGATCGGTCACCGCGTTCATGGGCATGCAGGCTGATGACTGCCATGCCTTAGCCCATGGCATTACGCCAGCCTCCATTGATTGCAGGATACGGGCTGTCACATCCGAATAGAGATCGCGCTTCATTGGGTAATCCTCGCTGTTGTGTCATGCAGCGCCAACTGCATTTGACAAATGTAAAATACATGAGCCTGCGAGGATGTCAACGCCTATTTTACAAAAGTGAAATGGCACTCACAAAAGTCAATAGCTTGCGCCGCAAATCGCGCATCGCATTTCGAGCAATATCAATGACATGACGGAGGTGCGTTGCGACCAATAAAAAAATATCGCCATTTGCCGCCCGCCACCCCGTGCGCGCGCTCTTTTCCTTCCACAGCGAGTTTACGAGCGAGGACCATGAGCGAAGGCGAACGCCAAGCGACATACCTTCCGCAAGCTAGGTCTCAATGACTGACACAAGCCTCGCAACGATCCCGCCGGCAAGCCCGCTACCTCAGCGCAAAGTCAAAAAGCTCGTCGTAACCCGCAAAATACGAACAGCAATCGAGGCAATGGTCTGGCAAGGTCTAAGCCGCAAAGACGCAGCTCAAGTTGCTGGCCTCGTTGAACATTCGTTGTACGTGGCGCTGAGATCACCTCATGTCAAACAGCACTACTTGGCCGAGTTGGACGTATTGCGAACGTCCGAACGGGCTCGAAACATTCACCGAGCCGTCGAGATTCGCGAGCAAACCAGCAATCAAATGGCGTCTATCCAGGCGATTAAGCTGCTCGAGCAAATCAGCGACGATGCGCCGGCTTCTCGTGGTTCGGTGTCGCTGCCTGGCCTCGTGATCGTGGTCAACAATGGCGGACAACTGACACAGTCACCGACCATTGATGCGGAAATGAAAGTGATATCAGAGTGATAGCGCAGCGTGGTATTCCCCTGTCTAGGGATTGTGCGGTCTCTGGGACAGTCCGGGCCTCGTTTGCGACGCTGTTGTGCGATGCGATGGGGTGGGGTGGCCCTCGTGATTTGCGCGTGGCCTGGGCGGGCACCCGGGGGGAAAATTCGAGGCCGCGATCGAACGCTGGTAACTCCCACTCATGTCCGCCTTCAAGATCATCCGGGGGTTCGGATTTAGATTTTTTGCTGAAATATTTTGGGGTGGTGGGATGACGGCGGAGGCCTCGGACGGTCGCGGCCGGTTTGAGTTGGATGCTGGGACGATGGTGTGTGAGTTCACGCTGTCGAACAAGGAAGTCGATATCATTCAGGGGCCGATTGGTTCGGGGAAGACGCGGGCGTTGTGTGCGCGGGTGATGAGGCATGCGCAGCAGCAGCGAGTGTCGGTGTTGACGGGTTTGCGGATGTCGCGGTGGTTTATCGCGCGGAACACGTATCCGGATTTGAAGACGACGACGATCCGGACGTGGCTGGAGATGTTTCCGGAGCATGTGTATGGGCGGTTCAACTGGGGGCAGCCGCCATCGCACAAGATACGGTTTGCGGATGTTTCGCTGGAGGTGGATTTTATTGCGCTCGACAAGCCGGAGGATGTTCGCAAGCTGAGGTCGACGGAATATACGGGCGGGGCCTACAACGAGTTGCCGTTCATCGAGAAGGAGCTTTTTGACGAGGGCACGTCGCGATTGCGGTATCCTGGCAAGGATCACGGTGGGTCGGAGTATCACGGGATTATTGCGGACGCGAACGCGCCGGATGAGGATCACTGGCTGGCGTGGATGACGGGGCAGATCGATCTGCCGCCGAACCTGACGGACGATGAGCGGCTGCAGTATCAGTGGCCGAAGCATTGGGGGTTTTACAAACAGCCGCCGGGGGTGTTGGAGAAGCGCGACACGCATGGCGTGGTGATCGGGTACGAGGTCAATCCGGGCGCGGAGAATTTGAAGAACCTACCGCCGGGCTATTACGCGAAGATGCTGCCGGGCAAGAAGAAGGCCTGGATCGACAGCCGGATGCGCAACGTAATTGCGCTGGTGGTGGATGGCTCGCCGGTGTGGCCGCAGTTTTCGGTCGAGACGCATGTGGCGCGCGAGGCGCTGCGGCCGGTAGAGGGGCACGAGGTCGTAGTCGGGCTGGACTTTGGTCGGCAGCCGGCGGCGATCTTCATGCAGGCGATCAATAATCGGGTGCTGGTGCAGTACGAATTGCTGGGGCTGAACGAGGGCGCGGTGACGTTTGCGCCCAAGGTGAAGCGGTTCCTGGCGGACAAATATCCGGATTTCGACGTTCGTCTGGTTGGCGATCCGAAGGGGCGGGACAAGGGGCAGAACGACGACAAGACGGCATACGAAATTTTTGCCGCGAACGGGCTGACGGTTTCGCCGGCGCCGAACCTGAAGCAGAACATGATTGCGACGCGGGTCGATGCGGTGACGTCGGTGCTGACGGAGATGTATGACGGGCGGCCGCGGTTCGTGCTGTCGCCGCTGTGCCGGACGCTCAAGGTCGCGATGGCCGGCCGCTATCACCTGGTCAAGGAAGAGGACGGCGAACTGAAGCCGAAGAAGGACCGCTACTCGAATCCGGCGGACGCGCTGCAATATGGCGTGCTTGGGGTGGGCGAGGGGCGGAAGATGACCGGGCGGCCGGCGCTCGGTTCGCAGCGCCCGATCCAGGCATGGAACCGGCGCGGCAAATCGATGCGGCGCGTCAGTGCGTGAGGTGCCGGCATTCGGGATCGAGGCACGGCGCTGGACGGTGGTATTTCATCGCCGTGCCGAGAACTGGTTCTTTGCCGCGATCGCCTGTGGCGAATTCAAGCATGTGTCGGCATTCGCGTTCATTCCCGAACTTGGGATATGGACGGTCTATGACGTCGGCTTTCGCCGCACGCGGCTGGTGCACCTGGCGGACACGGATCACGCCAAGACCGTGCTGGCGCACATCATCAAGGGCAACTGCACGGTAACGATCGAGGCCTCTGACCGGCATCTGCCGCTGATGCGGGCGGGCCTGTTTTGCACCACGGCAATCAAGCATCTGATCGGCGTCCGGAGCAGTGCGTTGCGGCCGGATCGCCTGTTCCGCCACCTCGTCGCGCAAGGTGGAGTGGTTCGTGACGATGCAGGCCGAGAAACCACAGATAGCGGAAGACCCGAATTTGGCGACGCAGCAGGCGCAGGCCCAGCGGTCGCTGATCACTAATCTGCAGACGCAAGCGCAGATGGATACCGCGAACATCATGGCGCGGTACGGAACGCGCGTGGCACTGGCCGGCGCCGGAATGTCGCCGTCGGCCGCACCGGCACCCACGCCGGCGGGTATCGTCTGATGGCAGAGCCCGCGAAACCGCCGCCGGCGGTCAACTCGCTCGAGCAGGAGGCTAAGGACCGTCTGGCGGCCGCGCGCGCCTGGAAGGCGCAGTGGGAGCTTGATTTCCGCGAGTGCTATTTCTTCGCCTCGCCGCACCGCCAGCGCTTCATGAATTCGACCTCGCAGCAGACCATGTCGCGCATCCAGGATGCGGCCGAACTCAATACCGACGAGGCGTTCATCCTGTGCGGCGATTTCGTCACCGAGATCGTCAACGCTTTCATGCCCGAGGCCAAGCCGTGGTGCGAACGCGGGCCCGGAATGGACCTGCCGGTCGAGGTCTGGAACAAGGTCAAGGACGATATCCGCAAGGGCGACCAGGCGATCTTCAGCGCCATGAAGGCCTCGAACCTGTATCCCGAGGTGGCAAAGGCATTTTACCCGGATCTGTCGATCGGCACCGTCGGCCTCTGGATCGAGCGGCCGCATCCGAAATCCCCGATCGTGAATTCGGCCGTGCCGCTGCGCGAGCTTGACGTCAACCTTGGCCCCTACGGCGAGATCGACGACCGGTTCGTGACGCGCTACACGCGCAACGTCCATGTGCGCGAGCTGGTCGGCGAGGACATCTGGAACAAGATCGGCGGCGATCTCAAGAAGGAGATCAAAGAGAAGCCGAAGGCACATACGCAGGTCGTGTGGGGTTTCTGGCGCCGCTGGGAGAACAAGGGCGACGAATGCTGGCAGCACGTCGTCATGGTCGGCAAGGCCGCGTCGAACCTGGTGCACGAGGTCGAGATCAAGGGCGAGGGCTGCTGTCCGCTGTGGGTCGGCCGCTTCAACCCGACGCCGGATTCCCCGTTCGGACTCGGCCCGCTGATCCAGGGTCTGCCGTCGCTGCGCCAGATCGACGAAATGGAAATGGCGCTGCAGGAGCATTTCGATCTCTCGCTACGGCCGCCGATCACCTATCCCTCGGATAGCTTCACGAATGTCGAGCAGGGCCTCGAGACCGGGTTTGCCTATCCGATCCAGCCGGGGCAGGAGGGCGCGGTCAAGAAAATCTATGACGTGCCGCCGGCGCAGGAGGGCGTTTACGCCTACCAGGACAAGCTGAAGAAACTGCGCAAGCTGTTCTACGTCGACATGCCCGAGCAGACCGGCGACACGCCACCGACGCTGGGCCAGTGGCTCGACGAGATGGCGCGCGCGCAGCGGCGCATCGGCACACCGGGCCTGCCGTTCTGGCGCGACCTGTCTCAGATTTTCATCCGCTACAAATACCTGCTGGAGAAGTCCGGCGGCATCATGCCCGTCGAGGTCAACGGCAGTGCGGTCGCGACGCTGGCGCGCAACCCCGCGCAGGCCGCGGCCGAGCAGCAGGAGCTGGCAGAGGCCGCGCGCACCGCGCAGATCCTGGCGGCCATGTTCCCGGAAGAGTGGAAGATCAACATCGACGGCCGCGACACGATCAAGAAGTGGCTGGACAAGGCCCGCGTCACGCTGATCACGCAACGGCCGCTTGAGGAAGTCAAGAAGGCCGTCGACCAGATGGCTCAACTCGTCAAGGGCAAGCCGGGCGGGGCCGGTGATGAAGGCGGGGGCATGGGTCCATGACCGTCATTCGTCCGACGCAGAAAGAAATCGAGGACTCGATCGATCGCATCGCGATGACGCCGGATGGCCGGAATCTCTATGTTTTCCTGCAGCGGCGCGTGATGACGGTGGTGCCGGAAACCAAATCCAGTGCGTTGCGAGTTGATCAGGGGGAACGCAGTTTCGCCGCGAAACTAATCGGCCTGATGGCCAAGGGGATCGCGGACAGTGGCGGACGAACCAGTAGCAGCAGCACCGGCGGCAGCACCGAGCAGCCCGTTGTCCTCCCCGTCGCCGAGCCCGTCAGCACCGCCCGCCCCCGCGGAGCCGGTCGCCGTATCACCTCCGACACCATCGTCCCCGGATGGGACCGCGTCCCCGAGCCCGACTAGCGCGGCGCCGGCACGGCCCGAGGGTCTGCCGGATTCGTATTGGGACGGCGAGAAGAACGAGGTCAAGATCGGCGATCTGACCAAGCGCTTCAACGAACTTTCGACCAAGGAAGCCGCCGAGGCCGTTCGCAAGAATTCGCTGCCGGCATCTCCCGACGCCTACAAGATCGAACTGCCGAAAGAGTTCACGCCGCCCGCCGGCGTCGAATTCAAGTTCGACGAAAAGGCGCCCGAACTCGCCCAGGCCCGTGCGATGGCGCACGCCAAGGGCTGGACGCAGCAGGATTTCTCCGAAGCGCTCGGCATCTTCGCCGCCGCCAAGATCGGCGAGCAGGCCACCATTGATGCGGCGCGCACGGCCGAAGTCGCCAAGCTCGGTGCCACCGGCGCTTCGCGGGTCGACGCGGTCTCGCAGTGGATGGACGCGCAGGGCCTCGGCGTTCTCAAGAGCACGATGGTCACGGCCGCCCAGGTGCAGGCCTGGGAAAACCACATCACCAAACTGACGTCGCAAGGCACGGCGTCATTCAGTCAGTCGCACCGCGTAGCCGCGCCCGACGCCGAGAAAATCCCTGGCTACGACACCATGAGTTTCGAACAGCGCCGCCACGCGCAAGAGCAATCACGCGCGCGTCGCGCGAGCTGACGGAGGACCACTAAATGGTTTCGATCACTGCGACGATTTCCACCCCGATCACGTTCCTTGAGTATTCCAAGAGCCTCACGGAGCAGGATCCGACGCGCACGTTCGTTGAGAACATGATCGCGGAGTCCGACGTGATGCGGGCGATCCCGATCCTGCCGGCGATGTACGGCAAGCGGGCCTATATGGACATCGGCGCGCTTCCGGCCGTCGGCTTCCGCGGACTCAACGAACCGGGCAACCAGGCCACGGGCTCGTTCAACCTGCGCGAAGAAGATACGTTCTTCATCGACGAGTACATCTTCGTCGACCGCGCGATCATCGACCGCCTCGGACCGGAGCACAAGTACCGGCAGGAGAAGCTGAAGTCGATCGCGCTCAGCCAGTATTTCACGCAGAACATCATCAAGGGCGACAATTCATCGAACGTCCGCACGCCGAACGGCCTGCAGGCTCGATGCACCACGCTCAATACCAACCTGCTGAACAACTCGGCTGCCTCCGGCGGCGCCGCGCTCTCGCTGGCCAACCTCGACCAGCTCTACTGGATGGTCAACAAGCCGACGCACTGGCTGGCGCCGCGCGGCCTGATGCCGTTCTTCGACAACGCGGCACGCAACAACACGCTGGTCAACCAGACCGTTGCCTATGCCGAGGACGATTTCGGCCGGCGCATCATCAAGTTCAAGGGTCTGCCGATCCTGTTCGGCTACGAGCCGGACGACTCGCCGGACATGCTGCCCTTCAACGAAGTGGCGGCAGGCGGCGGCGGCGCCGTCACCTCGTCGATCTACTGCGTCTCGTTCCGCGATGGCGGCTTCTACGCCATCGAACAGACGCCGCTGACCATGATGCCCGAGGGCCCGATGGTCGGTCAGCCGTTCGATTCCACCCATCTGAAGTGGGACTGGGGTCTGGCCCGCGAACATCCGCGCGCCATCGCCCGCCTCACCTCCATCACCGCGGCAGCGATCGTCGCCTAACGCCGAACGCACTCGAATAGGAGACGACCATGCCTCTTACCGCCAATACCATCCCGTCGCAGGTGCCCCTGTATGCGACGCCCTACGACGCGCAGACCGCCTTCACGGCGGCTCAGACGCTGACCGCGACCGGCTATCTCAACAACCTGAACTCCGGCCAGATCGATCTCGGCGGCGCCAACCCGTCGTCCGGTGCCGGTCGCACCGAGGGCATGTGGTGCATGGACATCACGGCCATCGACTTCGCGTCCACCGACGAAACCTACAAGCTGCATCTGTTCGGCTCGAACGATGTGGCTTTCGGCAACGGCAACGTCGAACTGCTGGCCTTCCACGACTTCGCGGCCGTTACCGCGGGCCGTCAGGTCGCGACCATTCTCGGCCCCACGCCGACCATCCCGCCGACCAACCTGGCCGGCACCATTCTGCAGATCCCGTTCACGAACCTGATGCAGCGGATCGTCTACCGCTACCTCCGGGCCTACGCGGTGATTGGCGGCACCACGCCGTCGATCACGGTGACTTCATGGATCAGCAAGGCGGGCGTCGACGTTTAACCGTCGGCGTTTCCTTCCACCGCGTAAACAACGAGGCTTCCCATGGTTGATATGGTCGATGTGTTTCACATCACCGACGGTCACTCGCGAATGGCGGCGATCGATGCCAACACCGCCGTTTCCCAGCACCCCAACGAATGGAGCAAGGCGCCCTGGACTGCGGACGAAGCCGCGGCCGCGCGCAAGGCTCTGAGAGAGCGTTACGAGGTACAGGTCGAAGAGGCTAAGGCCACCGGCGCACCGATGCCGGCTCCGCCGCCGCCCGAACCGGAACCTCTGACCCCGGAAGAGCAGGCTGCAGTCGAAGAGCACGCCCGCGCCGTCGCGGAAGCAAAGGAGCGTCTCGACGCTTTTTACGCCCGCAAGGCCAAGGAAAAGGAAGAGGCCGACCAGGTCGCCCGCGACGAAATGCTGGTGAACTCGCCGCCGCCCCAGCCTGACCCGGCCGCTCGCCGTCCGTTCGGCCGCAAGGGCGAACCCACCGCCGCCGAAAAGGCGATGATGGAGAAGGCTGCGGCGAAGAAGGCTGAAGACGAAAAGATGCTGAAGGACAAGGCGGACGTGGACAAGATCGCGGGCGCCAAGGTCGTCGACAAGGTTTAGTCACCGAGTAACCTCCCTGGACTTCGCCCTCTCGGGAAACCGGGAGGTTTTTTTTGGTGCGTTGCCGGAAGCCTGCCGCATCCGCACGGTCTGGCGCATTGTTCGGGAGATGCCAAATGCGCCGTTACTTCCTCGCCCTTCTGCTGCTGGCCTCGAGCCCATGCTTGGCGCAATCGCCGGCGCTGCCCTACACCTATCCGGTGACGGTCGGCACGAGTTCGGCGCAGGCAATCGGCACCAACGCCGCGCGCAAGCGGATCGAATTCTACAATTCCAGCGACACGGCCAAGATCGCGGTCTGCCCGACCATCAGCCGCACGGCGACGCCGACCATCACCTGCACGGTGAATGGCCCGGGCTCGATCACGCTGCTGCCATATCAGTCCTACCGGGTCGATGGTGTCGGCGGCGTTCCGAAGGTCGACTCGGCCTGGAACGCGATCGCGAGTTCGGGGTCCTCGCCGCTGACCATCTTCGAATGGGAGTGACCGGCATGCGCCGTCTTGTCATCGCGCTGGGCCTGGCGCTTCTGGCCGCGCCGGCCACGGCCCAAGTGCCATACCCGGCTGGTCCGGATGGCCAGTCAAGCCTGGCACTGATCTCGCCGACCGCGCCCGCGACCGACAGCAGCAACCGCATCGCGACCACAGCATGGGCCAATAGCTGGGCGGCCTCCGCGCTGCCGCTGGCGTCCGGCAAGGTATGGATCGGGTCCGTCGGCAACATCGCGACGCCGCAGACGCCAAGCGGCGATCTGACGGTATCGAATGCCGGCGTGTTCACGTTCGGGACCGTCAACTCCAACGTCGGCAGCTTTGGATCCGCCACGCTTTGCGCGACCGTGACGGTCAACGCCAAGGGGCTGATCACCGCGGCCTCGGCGGCTACCTGCACGCCCGCCATTGGCAGCATCACCGGCCTCGGCGCCGGCGTCGCCACATGGCTGGGCACGGCCTCCAGCGCCAACCTGCGCGCGGCCATCACGGACGAAACCGGAACCGGTCTGGCCTATTTCCAGGGCGGCGATCTTGGCACGCCGTCGGCCGGCGTTGCGACGAATCTGACGGGGACGGCTGCGGGCTTGACTGCCGGCGCCTTTTCGGCGGGCAGCGCGGCCAATCTGACATCTGGAACGCTGCCGGCGGCTCGCACCAACGGGCACATGAATGGCACGGCCACCAATGACAACGGTGCGGCCGGCGAAGTCGGCGAGTTCATTTCCTCGAACATCCCCACCGGATCGGCAGTTTCGCTGACGACCGGCACCACGGCAAACGTCACCTCCATCAGCCTGACCGCCGGCGACTGGGATGTCTCGGGGAATGTGAGTTTCAACCCGGGCGGCACGACGACGGTCAGCAATCTAGGTTGCTGGATCAGTACAACGTCGGCCGCGGTCCCCACGAATCCAAATGCCGGCGCTGAGTTTGCGATGCAACTTGCGTATACGACTGGCGCCACGCAGATTTTCCCGTGCGGCAGGGCGCGCTTCAGTCTGGCCAGCACGACAACCGTGTTCTTGGAAGGCTTTGCTGTCTTCGGCGTCAGCACCATGACCGCAAACGGTTTTATCGGAGCGCGCCGGTCCCGCTGAGTGCGTTGCGGGTGAGGGCGTCGCCCGGGCTTATCCCGGGCATGAAAATGCTCCGCCGCCTGATACTCGCCATCGCGCTGGCCGCAGGCATCGCGCCTGCCTTTGCCCAAGCCCCGCCGCCAGTTCCGGCGCTTCCCGATACCGAACGCCGAACGACCTATTCGATCTCGGCTTCGACATGCGCCTGCTCGGTCGGGTTTCAGCTCTACGGCGACAGCACCGACTACGGCAACTGGCTTGAAGTCTTCATCGACGGTGTACTGATCCCGCAGGGCGGCAACTGGACACTGTCGAGCCCGACCGGATCGCTGGCAACCATCCCGCGACCGATCACCGATGCGGTCCTAACCTTTACGACCGTGCGCACCGGGACCGTACAGATCGTCGGCGCCCAGCGGCCGCGCCGGGCGTCGCAATTCCCCGAGAACCGCGGCGTCGCGGCCCGCGACTTCAACCAGGTGCTTTCCAGCCTGACCGCTCAGTTGCGCGAGAACTGGGACAAGACGAACGACGTGACCGGCCGCGCCGTTGTCGCGCCTCCTGGCGAGACGCTGGCCATCCTGCCAAAGGCGTCCTCGCGCGCGAACATGAATGTCTGCTTCGACAGCGGCGGCAACCTGGTCCCGTGCGTTCCGGTCACCTCCGGCTCATTCGCCGCCGGATCCGGCATCATCTTCACCGGGACCGGACCGACCACCATCTCGACGGCATCGGTCATCAATCCGGTCAGCGCGCCGCAGGGACGCCTGACCTTGACCAGTGCTACGGCCGTGATGACGACGAGCGTCGCCTCGGCCACGCGGGTCTACTACACGCCATCGACCGGCACATCGATCCCGATCTACGACGGTTCCAACCTGCAGCCTGTCACGTTCACGGAGGTCTTTCAGGACGTCACCGATACCGCTAAGTCTCCGGCTGCTGTGGTGCCGAACTCGAACTATGATGTCTTCTGCTGGATCGATGTTTCGACTCCGCGCTGCACCCGCGGACCGGCGTGGACGAATGACAGCACGCGATCGGCCGGCACCGCGCTGGTTCTGGTCAACGGCATCTTCCTAAATTCGGTTTCGATCACCAACGGCCCCGCCGCCTCGCGCGGCACCTATGTCGGCACCATCCGATCGAACTCGGTCGGAACGATCAATTACATCTTCGGCGGCATCGCCAGCGGCGGAACGGCCGGCGACTTTGGCGTCTGGAACGCCTTCAACCGAGTACCCGTCAAGACGATTGTCGGCGACAGCACGGTAAGCTGGACGCACAGCGTCGCGACGACCTGGCGCGCGGCGAACAACAGCGCGACCATGCGCATCAGCTTTGTGGTCGGCCTGATCTTAGACGGCGTCACGGGCGAATATCATTCCGAGGGAAGCGCGGGCGGAAGCACGATCGCCGTCGCCGGGGTCGGCCTGAATTCGACAACCGCGTTCTGTGGAACGACCGTCTTCAACAATGCGTCGCCGTCCAACAATCAGCAGGGCATTGCCCGCTGCAGCAGCATGCCGGCGCTAGGATACAATTTCCTTTCGGCGATCGAGTACAACACGACCACGAACCCGAACCAGTGGTTCGGAGCCGCCGCGGTCTATGCGCAGACCGGGCTTCACGGCGAGCTTTGGCAATGAGGCGGCTGCTTCCGCTTCTTGCGCTTCTGATCTTGTGCGTGCCGGCGCACGCGCAACGCTTCGGCCTATCAAACCCCGACCCCTACACCATGACCAACCAGGTGGTTGCCGGGGTCAACTACAATGAGGTCTACGACTATTCCGGCCGAACTGGGCCGATTTTCCCCAGCCTCGTCGGCGGCGAACACACGACGGTCCTGGTCATTTTTGGCGATAGCCTGGCGGCATCTACCGACAACGCGGCCTATGTGCCGACCAATGCCACGAAGGTGCAGGACTTCTCGCTCAAGAATGGCGGCATCTATCAGGCCAAGACGCCGGCGCTGTCCTGTAGCGATGAGGGCGTGCCGGCCTCCAATGGTTACTGGGGGCACCGGCTGGGCGATCTGCTGATCAATGCCGGCAAGACGCAGCGCGTGATCGTGGTCTGTATCGGGATCGGCTCGACCGGCACGACGCTTTGGGCATCTCCGACATTCAGCTATCGCTTTGGCGTGACCTGGCGCCGGCTGAATTCGCTTGGCCTGCTGTCGGCCAACAAGGTCTTTGTGATGTCGAGCATCGGCGGGCTCGATCAGATACAGGCACTTCCGTCCGCCACCGTCACCGCCAACCTAAACAGCATCATTGCCATCATCCGCGCGGCCGGCTTCACCACGACGCCGGTCTATCTCGCGCTCAGCTCATGGGCGGGTGGCGGAACGGGTGGCGTCAACGGAACAAACGTCCGGGCCGGCATCGTCAATGCAATCGCAGGAAATGCCAACGTATTCACGGGCGCAGATACCGACACGATCGGGGGCGGGGCAAACCGGTACGACGGAAACCACTACACGGCGGCGGGGTCGGCCGCCGCCGCAACGCTCTGGTTCAACGTCCTGTCGCCTCTGTTCCCTTGAACTGCGGTCGGTGGATCTCGGTCACAAGGTCGGCCGCCGCAATGGATACCGGTCCCTCGATGCCGGTGACAAACGCCTCCATGGCGACCCCATCCAGCTTATAGACCTCCGCAAGCGTTAAAGCGCCTTCACGGGTGATCCACCAGTATTCAACGTCGTGCTTGGCCATGGCTGACTCCTTGGAGGTTGAATCACTGGCACACCACGACTCCTGCGTAAAGTGCGGAACAGGGGAAAAATCCGTGGATTATCTTGGAATTTCGGTGGTGCGTTGCGGGCAAGAGGGTGCCGGACGACGGTTCCGGCATGGCAGCATTTGAATGGCCCCTCGGAAAAGTTGAACTGATCAACTCGGCGCTGGCGCAAACGGGTGACAGTCTCGTCTCCAATGCCGACGACGGTTCTGTCGAATGGACCGTCTGCTCGCCGGCTTACGAGCGTGCGCTCGGCGCCGTCACGGAGGGTCATTCGTGGTCGTGGGTTGCCGATTGGCGCACCTTGACGCCCGCCGGAAATGCGCCTTCCGATCCACGTTTCGATACGGCCTACACGCTGCCGGACGATCTCGTTCACCTGACGATGGTCCGTGTCGGCGGCTTTCCGCGCAATTGGGACTTCCTCAACGGCCAACTCGTTGTCAACGCGCAAGGCGGCCCGCCACCGCCGAACCCACCGGCCGTACCTGCTGCGGTCACGATCAAAGGCATCTTCTCGACCAATTCCGATCTGGTGAACGGGACGCCGACGGTTGTCCTGGCGCTCGAGCGCTTTGTGATGTCCGGGATTTATCGCGGCATCAAGAAGAACGAGAGCGAGGCGCGCGCGCTGTTTGCCGAGGCAAACCAGATCCTCGCCAACGCCAAATCGCGCCACGACATGCAGAAGCCGAAACGGGCGCTGTTCATCTCTCGGACGCGGCGCGCGCGGTTCACGCGGCGCCCTGATTGGCCGGAACCCTGGGGTGGAGACGGCGGGTCGTGGGGATCGTGATCGGCCATGCCAAAGCAAATCCTAGGTGCCCAGCGCGATTTCTCGTTTGGTGAGATCGACGTGACGCTGAAGCGGGCTGACGAGCATCCAGCCCGCAAGGCCGGCCTGCGCCAGATGGCCAACATGCGCATTCTCAATTCGGGAGCGATCCAGGATCGACCGGGTCGATCGGCGCTGTTCCCGGCGAGCGTTTCGTCGCGCATTGAAGAACTCACGCTGACCCCTGGCCACGTTTTCAAACTTGCGTTTGGCGCCGCCAATGGCACCGGGCAACTTCAGGTCTACAGCTCAACGGGCGCGCAGGTCGCATCCTTCACCAACCAGGGCGGCGGCAGCCCGTTGCCGTGGACTTTGCTGAACGTTGCGTCGATCGTTTACGCCCAGCTCGGTCTATCAATCTACATCACGTTCCCCGGGATGAAGCCGCAAGTGCTGACGTGGAACGGCGTGTCGACTTGGGCGCTGACGGACTATGCTGAGCTTTTGAACGGTAGCCAAAAGCGCACGCCGTTCTATCGCATCAGTCCGCAGGGTATCACGATCCTTCCGTCCGCCCCCACGGGCGCAATCACGGTCACGGCATCAGCGCCAGTTTTTACGCCGGCTCATGTCGGCACTCGCATCCGTTTTGTGAACCGGCAAATTCTGATCACCTCGTATACGGACTCGACGCACGTTGGCGCAACAGTGCAGGAGACGTTGCCAGGAAGCCAGGTCGTCGGTTTTGCTACTGATCCGTCCGATACCTTCAGCGTTGGCGACGTCATCATTGGCTCGACTTCTGGAGCGAAGGCAATCGTTGTTGTCGTCGACGGCCCGGGGCGGTTTCTGAATGTCCAACTATTGAACTCGAACACAACGCAAGTCTCTACCATCGCTGGGTTTCGCGGCGGTGAAACGATAACCGTAGCTTTCGTCGTCGGTGAAACGGTGGCCGGTCCGGGAGGATCGCGGACGTCTTCCGGCACACTCGCGATTGGGTCTCCGCTAGCAGTTAGCGTATGGGATGATGAAGTCATTAACGCGATGCGGGGTTATCCCGCGTCGTGTTTCGTCGATCAGTTTCGCCTTGGGTTCTGCAATTTTCCGTCGGTGCCAAACGGGATTTGTTGGTCTGCGATCAACTCGCCAACTGATCTTTACGTCGGAGCTAATCCTACCGATGCAATGTTTGAGCTAACCCCGGACAAGGTGCAGGTCTATTACGTAATTCCTGGCGCCGAAAGTTCGGAATTCATATTCACGGATCGCAAGCTGTATTACATCAAGATCGATGCCGCGAATCCGTTGAAGCCGGGAAGCGTTGGTTTCCAGACGCTATCGGGAGACGGATGCGCGCAAGTGCAGCCGCGTCCCTCGCAGGAAATCATTCTGTATGTCAACGCTGGTCGCACCAACGTCATGGCGATCATCGCGCCCGGAGCTTTCTATCGTCCGTTCAACACGAAGAACCTGACAGAATTCCACAACCATCTGTTCGAGAACATCCAGGCGATCGCCGTTCCGACGGCCGATGGCACGTTCGATGAGCGCTATGCCTACGTGCTCAATGGTGACGGAACGCTCGTGGTTGGAAAGTACACGCTGCAGGACGGACAAATCGTTCCGACGATTGGCTGGGGTCCGTGGTCAGGATCCGGCACCATCAGTTGGGTTGCCGCGTGGGATGCAAGCGTCTACTTCACCACGAACTATTTTGGCGTGCAGACGATCTGCGAAGTCGTCGACGTCAATCAGTATCTGGATGCCGCGCTCTCCGTGAATGCGATGCCATCGGGGTTCGCGCCGCCCGCGGGAAAGGGGCCGCTATGGTGGATCCCCGCGCGCTCGGTTTCATTGATCGACCAAAGCACGCGCTCAATGGGGACGTACCAGATCGACGGAAACGGCTTCATCATTCCGCAGAGCGTTGGTGGCGAAGACCTCACGCGCCTTGATCTTGTTGCCGGCCAGCCGTGGACTTCGACGGTCGAGCCGTTCTGCCCGAATACGCAGCCAGGGACAGACGTCGGAAAGCAGCGCATGAAGCGGCGGCAAGTCGCAGAGTTTGCGGCCTATGTCATTCATTCGAGCGGCTTCATGCTGGGCTATCTCTATTCCGGCATCCACACGCGAGACTCGCCGCCACTAGGGACGCTGATGAACTTCAGGCGGTTTCCGGCGTGGAATATGGATGACGACACGACGCTGCCGCCGCCAGAGCGCGAGACGGCGGAAACCTATGCGCCGCTCGGCAGCACATTCGATCCTCGCGTCGTATTGATCAAGGACACACCAGGGCCGCTTCAGTTACTGGAAATCAGCATCGAGGTATCGATATGAACGGGGTGAACCATGGGCGCTAGTGGAGCCTCGGCCGCCGGCGGGAATTCGTTGGCGTCGATCGGCCTGTCAGCCTACGCAACCGTGCTGCAGGCGCAGGGCGTTGCGACGGCCGATGAATATCAGGCAGCGAAGCTGGAGAATGCAGCGAAGTACGGCGAGCTGAAAGCCGTGCAGACGAATGCGCAGATGACGCGCAGCCTCAACACGACGCTCGGCAATATCGAGGCCGTGCGGGCGGCTGCGCGCGCCGATCCAAATTCGCCGACAGGCGCAGCCGTGCTGGATAATCAAGAGCAGCTCGGCAATGAGCAGAAGTCGACCGTTGTCAGCAGCATCCTTGCGCAGGCAAATCAGGATCGTTCCGACGCCAAGTATTATCGCTCCGCGGCCGATCACGCGCTTTTCGCCGGTGCAATCTCAGCCGGTGCCGGCATCGCGAAAGGCATAGCAGGATTGGGGATTCCAAGTGGTTGATCTGCCGCTCGCTTCCGAACGTCTTGTCACGTCGACCGCGCCGACCTCGTCGGTTTCGCGGCAGGATATCATTTCCAGCAACAACATGATGGCAAGCGCGCTCAGCAAGGTCGCTGACGCACAAATGGATATTGCCACCAAGCAGGCAAAGGAACAGGCGGCAGAAGATCTGCTCAATCAGAAGGTCGTCCGCAATCCAGACGGATCTGTCTCGACGGTCAATCCGGCGACATCGGTCATCTTTGGCCGCGCGGGGGAACAGTACAGCGAGGCCGTAAAAGCCGGAACAATCGCGCAGACCGGCAACGTCATGTCGGAAGAGATGGCGAAGCTCCATACCGAGCACTCGACCGATCCGGCCGCGTTCAAGGCGGCGAGCAACGCATTTCTCGACAAGTACGAGGCGGACAATCGCGGGACGATTGGCGAGGCGGCGGCACAGCGCGGGCGCCAGTTGCAGACGCAGCATGAGACGTCGATCATCACGTCGGCGGCAAACCTTGATATTGCCAATCAGCAGAAGTCCATCAATGCGACGATCGCCGATCAAAAGAACACGCTGCATGGCCTGGCGCGGCAGCCCGGCGGAACGGACACGCCGGAATTCCGCGGCGCGCTGGAGCGGCTGAAGGCGTCCTATGCCGCGCTCGGGACCAACCCGCTGTTCAAGATGCCGCAGGATCAGATCGATCTTGAGGTCAAGAATTTCACCGGACTGCTGCAGGGCGAGGCGCTGGTCTCGCACGTCGATGAGACCTTCACCAAGAAGGGCAAGGCGGAAGCGCAGACGATCCTCAATCGGGAGATTCTGCAAAACCCGAACCTGTCGGAAACCGACCGCAACCGGCTCTATTCGCACGGCATGGCTCGGCTCGGGTTTCTGACCGCGGACGCCAAAGAGAAGATTGACGCCGGCCGAAAGGTGGTCGGCGACCTTGAAACGAACATCGCGAACGGAACCATCAAGCCGACCGATCCCATCATCGGTATGGAGATCAATCAGGCGCGGGACCGTGGCGACGCCGAAAGCGCTAACCGCATCCTGGCGGCAGCCACAGTGCGCCTCAACATGTCGGGCATATCGACCCTGCCGCAGGCGGTACAGGCCGAAGTTCTCGGCGTCAGCAAGAGCGGAGTGGTCAACCCGAACGTTCCCGCGGAGGGCCGGGCGTTACTCGACCGTATCGCAGGGACCGAGTCGGCCGGCCGCTACAATGTCCGCTATGGCGGTGCGACATTCCAGAATTATGCGGATCACCCGCGCGTCTATGAGCCGATCACGTCCGGCCCCGATGTCGGTAAAACGAGTTCGGCAGCGGGCCGCTACCAGTTCATCGGTTCGACCTGGGACCAGCAGGCAAAGAAACTCGGCCTGAAGGACTTCTCGCCGGCGAACCAGGACGCGGCTGCATGGGATCTGGCGCAGACCGAATACAAGAACAAGACCGGCCGCGACCTCTTGGCGACGCTGAAATCCGGCGATCAGGCCACGATCGAGGACGTGCCCCGCCAGCTCTCGGGCCAGTGGTCCTCGCTGCCCGGCGGTCGGCAACCCGCTGGCGGCGCGCCGGCCTTCCGTCCCGGCCTCGCTGACGCCGATGCGGCGATGAAACTAACGCCGCAGGAGAAGGCGCTTTATCAGCGGCACCTGACTAACCTGACCGGCCCGGGTGGCGTCGACAATCCCGACGGCAGCCGCTCGACGCTGTTCCAAGCGACCGTGGATCACGACGGCAAAACATATGCGATCCCGACGGTTTGGGATGGCAAAATCCTACCTGTCGATCAGGCGGTTGAGCGCGTGCGCGCCGAGGGTTGGGACAAGTTCCCCGCTTACAAAAACCCGGAAGAGGCCGAGGCACGCTATCAGAAAATGCACGGGTTCATGGAGCAGGACACCGCTTCGTTCAAGGCGTCGACGGCGCGCCCGCGCGTGATGGCTCCCGCCGCCGCCCCAGGCCGCCCCGGCTTTACCGCGGCCGACCTGCAGCGCAACCCGTTCCTTGGTTCGGCCTATGTGCGGACCATGGCGGCCGACGAGTCCCTGCGCGTGCAGGCGGCGTCGCAGGCGGCTACCGGCGTCGAGAAGGCGGTCAGCAACGGCTTGTTGCCGCGCCCGGAAGACGTCGCGCTGGTGAACCAGACTGCACTGCAATATCCGGAGAAGTTCGGCCCGACGGCTGAAAAGATGAACGGCCAGATCCTGGGCGGCGCGCTGGCGCAGATGGAGAAGCCGCAGCGCGATGCCGTGATCCAGCAATACCGCGAGGCCACCAACGGCCAGGACCAGCACCACATGAACGTGGCGGCGGCCGCGCTTGAGCAGTATCAGAAGTCTGAAAAGCGACTGGCCGACCAGCCCTACCAGGAAGCCGCCACACGAGGCTGGATAGCGCCTGTGTCGCCGATCGACCCATCCCAGCCCGGCACCATCGCCGGCGCACTGGGCGAGCGGGCGGCGGCCTCTCAGCGCATTGCTGCGATGAACCATACGCCGCCCCCGCCGGTCATCGGCAAGGATGAGCTGCCGCAGTTGCAGGCCGCGCTCGACGGGCCGGCCGGGGCGAACGTCCTGGGCCAGATCGCCACCGTTCTGCGCCCGGAAGAGGTCAATACGCTGCTCGGCGAGAAGGGCTTTGCCAACGCCGTCACGGGCATGATGTCGAGCAAGGATCCGGTCAAGATGTCCACGGCCATGTCGGTCGTCGACAAGCTGTGGCGCGACAACCCGGCCCGGGCAGAAACCAACCTTGGCAACCCGGCGATCACCAAGCTGCAGGCATGGCAGGGCCTGAAGGGCAGTTTCAGCGCGCCGGAACTTGCCGAGCGGCTGAACGCGGCCGACGACCCTGCGACCGTAAAATCCCGGGAAGTTGCCAAGGACGCGGCCGAGAAGGAGACCAAGGGCCTCACCCCATCCGACATGGCCTACAAGCTCGGCACGGGCTGGCCGGGCATTGGCCGTCTTACTGGCTCGACGCCGGCCGCGCCGTTCGACAGCATCAAGGGCGGCGAGATGGTTGCCGACTACCAGACCACATACACCGCGCTCCGGACCTATGGCGTCGACGCCGACAAGGCCTCGGAACTGGCCGTGCAGCGGCTGCAGTCGACCTGGGGCGTCTCGCAGGCGGCCGGCAACCAGGTGATGAAAAACCCGCCAGAACGGTCTTATCCACAGGTTGACGGCTCTCATGAGTGGATGAAACAGGATTTAGAGGCCTGGGTGACGAAACGCGCCGGAGCGCAATTCACAGCCGGGCCGCGCACACTGGAGGTCGGGATCGGCGGCGTCGTGCAGGATCGGAACTGGAGCGTGGCCGGCATGATCGCCGACGGGCAGACCCAGGCTGAGATTGCCCAGGGAAAGCCGCCATCCTATCAGGTGGCGATCAAGCGCAAGGACGGCACGCTGGACATCCTGTCAGGCCGGGTAGGCTTCGACCCAGCCGATCACATCAGCAAGTACGGTGCCAAGCTGCAGCAGAGCGTGCAGGCCGCGCAGCAGACCCGTGACTTCAACACCGGGATGCCCCTGCCATGAGCGCGCTCGACGTCCCCCAGGATGCCAGTTTCGGCCTGCGCGCGGAGCAGGGCGTCGCTCCGGTGCGTCCGGCCGACACCACCGACGGTGGAGAGGCGCTGTGGGGCGCGGCGTTCCGGCAGTCGAACAGCGTCGTTTCCGCGCTGCAATATATGCGGAACTCTGGCCGCTATGCGCCGGTGCCCGACTACAATCCGGTCAACGAGATCAAGGGCTGGGGCGATCCGAAGTATTTCCTGACGCACGGCCAGGCATTCGTCGGCTCGCAGTCGCCGGCTGAAACACTCGCGATCAAGAGTCAGATCGACCAGGAAGAGACCGACCGCAAGACGCTGTCCTCCGGCGGCGTGATAGGCTTCGTGGCGCAGATGGGCGCAGGGCTGCTCGACCCCACGCTGTTGCTGCCGGGCGGTGTTGGCGTCGACGCGGTGCGCGGCGGGCTGTCGTTCCAGAAGGCGGCGGTTGAAATGGGCAAGGCTGGCTTCATGCAGACCGTGGCCCAGGAAGCGTTGCTGCAGGGCACACAGCGGACCCGGGGATGGGACGAGTCCGCCATCAACGTAGCTTCCGGCACGATGCTGACGGCGCTGATCGGCGGCAGCGCGGCGGCGTATCTCGGCCGGGCAGAGCGCGCGGCGATCGAGGCCAAGCTGCGCGACGACCGCGCGGCGATCAACGAGCACGCGGGAAACCCCGGGACCGGCGAGCAGCCTTTAATTTCTGCTCCCTCAAATGAGGGGGAAAATCTTAAACTCAGCACCGGCCAAGCCATGGCCGCCGGCGCCGCCGCAACCGATACCCGGCAGATCGAACTGGTTCCGTTCGGCCTTGACCAGATCCCCGGCGTGCGCACGGTGGTCGAGAAGACGTCGCCGATGCAGCGGCTGTTCGGAGCCGATAGCGTATCGGCGCGTCGCGCGGCCGCCGACCTTGCCGAAACGCCGCTGCTGACCCGGGAGAACCTGGAGGGCGGCGTGACCACGGCGGGCCCGGCGCTGGACCGTGAGGCCCGCCTGATGATCAACCAGGGGCAGGTCGCGGTCGGTGACGATCTCTCCCGGCTGTTCTCGGAATACCGGTTCGGCGAGGAAAAGACGGCGCCGCGCGTTCAAAGCGCCGTGCGCGACATGCTCGGACAGAACCCGGAAGGGAAGATGTCCTATGACCAGTTTAAGGAGGCTGTGACCGACGCGCTCCGGAGCGGCGACACGCACGAAATCCCGCAAGTCCAGATGGCCGCGCAGAACATCCGGAACAAGATTTTCGAGCCAATGAAGAAACGCGCCGTCGAGCTTGGCCTGCTGCCGGATGGCGTCGACGTCAAGACGGCGGACAGCTACGTGCAGCGGCTCTACAACAAGCAGGCGATCGCAGCGAAGCGTCCGGAATTTGTGAACCGGGTCACAGATTGGCTCGAGGGCGACCAGCAGGCCAAGGCGCAGGCGCAGGAAAAGATCGGGCTCTATCACGGTGCGATGAAGTCCCATGAGGACACGATCGCAAAACTTGAGCGTCAGATTGATACACGCAGCGCGGCACTGGATACCATTGAGACCCGGCAAGAAGAAGTCCGGCGCTTCAATCAATTTGCGTTCAATCGTTCATCTCAGCTTTCCGAACCTCTTGATGTGCTGCGCTCGCAGATCCGCCGAGTTGAGGACAGGATTGCGCCGCACCTTGCACGGCTAGATGAACTTCGTGATCAAATCCGCCAACAGAAAGACCTATTCCCGAACATCCGGGAAGCCGACAATCTAGTACGACGGCTTGGTGGCGTCAGCCAGCGCATGCGCGAAGCCCGCGACGCCGTCGAGGTTGTCGACGCAGCCGGCGTTTATGTCGAGGACTTGAATAAGGTAATTGCCGATTTTCGGGAAGAAATCCGCGCGGCTTCTCGCGAAGCAAGGGACATGCGGTTTAACCTCGGCGCCGATGAACTGGTCGCCCTTGAGGATGCTCGCTCCGATATCAACGCGGTAATCGTTCCGCAGCAAAAACAGTTGCGCAAACTTCGCAAGGAATTGCGTGAAGAACGTGCCGCTCGTATCCAGAAGGCTCAAGGCGGCGCGGTTTTTGAAAGTCAAATCCGAGGTCGCGGCAACGCGCTGGCAGACAGGGCATCAGCCAAAGATGCCGAAATTGCGCGCCTTGAGGAACATCTGGCGACGGAGACCATCAACCGCGATGCCATGCGGGCCAAGATGGAAAAGGAGATTGCGGCTTGGGAAGGGAAATCCACGACTGAGGCCAAGGCCGCGCTAAAGGCTCGCGCAGATGCTGAGAAGGCGCGGGAAGCCGCAATGGCTTCTGGCGAGTCCAACAGCAAGGGCGAGCGCCTGTCGAGTGCAGACAAGGCCGTCGATCGCGCTGTCAACCGTATCCTAGAAAGTGATCGTAGTCTGTCCCGCGACGAACTCCGCAGCCGCGCGCACGAGATCACCGACCGGATCATCGGGGCGCCCGACGGTCGGCTGCCCTATGACCTCGGCAATGAACACGGTACCGCGTTCGGCGGCAGCGGAGAACCGCCCCGCGGCGCACTGGCAGCCCGGGAGTTCAACATTCCCGATGCCACGATCCGGGATTTCCTCGACAACGACATCGAGCACATTGTCGCCAGCCATCTCCGGACGATGGTTCCCGACGTGCTGCTGACCGAGAAGTTCGGCGACACCCGGATGACCGAGGCATTCCGCAAGATCAATGACGAGTATTCCGCGCTGAGCGACGCTGCCAAATCAGAGAAAGAGCGGACCCGGCTGGAGAAAGAGCGACAGGGCGTAATCGACGACCTCGCCGCGGTGCGCGATCGCATACGTGGCGTCTACGGGATTTCGCCGGAGCAGCCCATGCGGAATGCCGCGCGCGCCGCTGCCGTGCTCAAAAATTATAACGTACTGACCTCGATGGGCTCGGCCGCGTTGTCGTCACTGCCAGACATGGCGGGCGTCGTCATGCGGCACGGCATGGTGAACACCTTCAACGATGCCTGGATGCCGTTCTTCAACATGCTGACCCGGCAGTCAGACGTGTGGAAAGAGGCCGGCCGGCAATACCGCGCTATGGGGATCGCGGTGGAGTCCGTGCTGGCCTCTCGCCACCACGCCCTGACCGACACGCTGGACACCTATCATCCGCAGTCGCGGGTCGAGCGGACCATGCAATGGGCGACTGGCAAGTTCCAGTTCGCCAACATGCTGGCGCCGTGGACTGACTTCGCCAAGGTCAACGCATCGCTAGTATCGGGCTCTGAAATTCTGCGCGCGAGCAAAGCGGCGGCCGAAGGGAAGGCCAGCGCGCGGCAACTGCGCACGCTCGGCGAAAGCGGCATCGAGCCGCATATGGCTGATCGGATCGCCAAGGCGTTCGAAACGGGCGGCGAGATACGCGACGGTGTGCATCTGCCGAACACCGCGGACTGGGCCGACAAGGAAGCGCGCCGGGTATTCGAGGGCGCCGTTGCGCGCGATGTGGATATCTCGGTGATCACGCCCGGCCAGGAGAAGCCGCTTTGGATGTCGCACCCGATCCTTTCCGTGATCGGTCAGTTCAAATCGTTCACCGCGGCCGCAACCGAGCGCATCCTGATCTCTAATCTGCAGCGGCGTGACGCGCAGGTTCTTCAGGGCATGATGTTCTCCATGGGCCTTGGGATGCTGTCCTATAAACTCGGCAGCCTTACGGGCGGGCAGCCGACCAGCGACAAGCCGCAGGACTGGGTCAAGGAAGCCATCAGCAAGGGCGGTATCCTGGGCTGGTTCGAAGAAGGAAACGCGCTGGCGTCAAAGGCCACGCGCGGCGGCGTCGACATCTACCGCATGATCGGGGCCGACAAGCCGCTGACCCGCTATGCGTCACGATCAGCGATGGATCAGATACTGGGGCCGACCGCCGGTAAAATTGGCGGCATCCTGTCGGTGGCATCGGCCGTGTCCAAGCCGTCGGAATGGAGCGAGAGCGACAGCAAGGCGGTGCGTCGCCTTGTGGCAGGGCAGAACGTGTTTTACCTCCGCGGTCTTTTCAACCAGGTCGAGGCTGCCGGGAACGAAGCCTTTGGCATCGAGATGAAGGTCAAGCCGCAGGGTCATTGAGTGCGTTGCGGGTAAGCCACACCCTGGCCGATGACGGGGAATGGCATTTATCAACACCCTGTACAATCTCTGGCCGGACGGAGACAAGAAAGTTCCAGGGCTACGCGATGGGATCGCGGCGGCCGCGCCCGCAGTATTTGCCAAATACGGAATCGATAGCCCGCTGCTGGTTGCGCACGTCATGGCGCAGATCAGCCACGAGTGCGGCGCCGGGCGCGATGTCGTCGAGAACATGAACTATACGACCAAGCGCATTATGGAAGTGTGGCCGACACGCTTTCCGACCACGGCCGATGCAGCTCCGTTCTCTGGCAATCCGCGCTCGCTCGCGAACAAGGTTTACAACGGGCGCATGGGGAACCGGCTCGGGTCCGATGACGGCTATAATTTCAGGGGCCGCGGCGGATCGCAGACGACAGGACGCGAAGGCTATGAGCGCGTCGCTAAGGTCACAAAAATCGATGTCGTCAACCATCCCGACTACCTGATCGATCCGCGCTTCTTTCTGGAATGCGCTGTGGCCGACTTCGTCGAATGCGGGTGCCTGCCATACGCAAAGCAGGACAACATTCTCAAGGTCACAAAGAAACTCAACGGCGGAACGGTCGGCCTTCAAGATCGCGTCGACTGGCTCGTGAAGTGGAAGAAAGCATTGAAACCAACGGCGCCGGCACCGCGCAACAAGGCATAGAGGATTGCATCATGGGTATCGGACTTCCTACTGCGGATCAGGTGAAGGCAGCGTCTCGGCATGTTGGAACGGCAGTCGCGTCGGTGCTTGGCACGTTGGCCATGCTCAAGATTGTCAGCGCGGGTGATGCGTCTGCGCTGCAGGCATCCTTTGACCAGATCAGCCATGGCGCCGCAGAGTTCTTGGCGGGTGTAACGGCGTTGTCAGTGGCGGCATCCGGCGCTTACGCGGCCATTTCGGCAAATCCGCTGTGGCAATTGCTTCGCGGCTCCAAAGCCGTTTCAGCCGATCCGAAGCTGGCCGCGTCAGTTCCGGAGTCGACGCAGAAGGAAATGGTCAAGGCCGCTGATGCGCTGCCGACTACGGTGGCAGTGGTTTCAACCTTGGCGCCGGACATTCCGTCTCCAACCGTCGTCTCGCCAGACCAAGCCACCATCAAGCCTTAAAGGGGAAACCATGCGCCGCATTTTCGCATTCATGGCCATCGTGCTGACGCTCGGCGGCTGCGCACAATTGCAGACCCTGCAGAACGTCGCGAAGTTCGCCACGGCGACCATCACCAACCCGGTGACAAAGGAGATGGAAGCGCAGATCGAACTCGGATTCGATGCCGCGCTGCAGGTGCTATTGGCCTATCGCCGCGCGTGCATTGCTGGCACCGCCGACATCAATTGCCGCAGGAACATAGAAGTCATTCAGCCGTATACGAGGCAGGCAAAACCGTTGATTGCGCAGATGCGTGGCTTCGTCGATAACAACGACCAGGTGAATGCGACGGTGGCCTATAACCAGTTGGTCGCGTTGTACGGCAATCTCAAACGGTCCGCTGCTGAAGTCGGCATGAACATCGGGAGCCTGCCATGAACACCGAACTTATACTCAAGCTAATTGCGACGGCGGTTGCAGCGCTCCCAGCCCTCATCGAGGCGGGCGCCAACGTCTACGATCGGATTCAGAAGATCCAGAAACTGGCCGAGGATGCTGCCAAGGGCACGGTGACGCAGACGCAGATCGACGACGTGCGGACCCAGCTTGACCGCGACCTTGACGAATTCAACTCGCCCATGCCTCCCGAAAGCTGAATGAAGTGAATGCCGCAATGGTTGGAGACTTTAGCCACGTCTACCCCGGCTCTGATTTTTGCAACCATGTGGTGGCTAGAAAGATCGGAACGAAAGATCGTGTCTGCCAAGCTGGAGACACTATCAGAACGAACCTTAGTCACTCTCTCGGAGTTGAAGGGCCTTCTGTCCGGAAAAAGGCATGGCTCATGAGTTTGCGTTCCTGGCTGTTCGGCGATCACACAAAGGCAGATCGGGCCATCCAACTGGCCGACGAGGTGGCGCAACTTGCCCGGGACAAGGGGCGGTCTCGAGACCCCATCCGGGCGCTTTTGTCGGAACTGATATTCCATAGGCACGACGTTGCCCTGGTCGCCGATGCTTACGAGATCAGCCAGGAATCCCGGATCTATCGCGGGCCGCCCGAAGCGAGATCGCAGTGAGCGACTTCACGCTTCGATATATTCTCGCCTATGTGGCCATCGTTTTGCTCCTCGTTGCCGGTGTTCTCGCCCAAAACTGGTGGAATTCCCGGAGGTCCTGACAGTGCGTTGCGGCCATTTCCCCGTGCGGCACCATGCCGGAACACCACGGGGATACCGCCATGAAACGCCTGCTTTCTGCCTTCCTGCTGCTTGTGCTTTCGGTGACCGGGGCGCTCGCACAAACGACCGTTGCCGCGACGACAAACAGCTCAGCCGTCATCGCCACCGGCAACACGTTCCAGACGGTGCTCACCGCGATCACGCAGAACAACCAGCGGCGATCACTGACCATCCAGAATAACAATACGACATCGACGGACAATTGCTGGGTCAAGGTCGGCGGCACGCTTGGCGCGGCCACCAAGGGAACCTCAATCCTGCTGATCCCGGGCGCGGCCTACACCCGATATACCCCGTACATCCCCAGCGACGATATCCACGCGACCTGCGTGACCTCGTCGAATACCGTCTACATCGATATCCAATGACGCGGCTCGGAATCCTTCTCATCCTAGCCGCGCTCGTCAGCGCCGGCGCCTACGCCGCGACGGTCGCCCCGCAGCGCGGGGGTGGCATTGGTCAGTTTGATGGCGGCGTCTCGTCGACCGGGACCGTAACCGGCGGGGGCGGCGGCACGAACTTCATTCTCATGATTGATAACACATCGCGCATTTTGCAGACGGACAACGCGAGCAAAATCTGCAAAGCCGGAGGCTGCTAATGCGTAAGCTCGTAGGAATTCTGTTCGCGGCCTTTATCTCAAGCGCTGCGCTCGCCGCCGATACCAGCGTCCCGAATATGACCGCCGGCGGCGCGATGTCGGACACGGATCTAATCTACTGCGCCCAGTCCGGCGGCACCACCGACCGGAAATGCACCGGCGCCCAGGTCAAGACCTACGCCAACACGTCGTGCGTCGTCGCTAAAACCACGACCACAGAGAGCATCGCGAACAGCAATCAGAATTGCTTGGTGACCGGCTCCAATGCTGCGGCGCAAGCCTACAGCATTGCCCAAGCTGGTTCTGGCGGCAACTTCGTGGCTGGTTGGGCGGTAACGCTCCTGAATTCTGGCGCTGGAACGATCACCCTAACGCCTACGACATCGACGATAAATGGCGCGGCGACGCTGATCTTGCTACCCGGCCAAGGCTGCGACATTTATTCTGACGGCACGAACTATGCAGCGAATTGTGGCCGCGGCACCATCGTCGCCAAGGGCGTCCTTGCCCTCGCCACCAGCGCCATCAGCTCGGCCACTTGCACTTCCGCGCAGACCCTGACCGCAACGGGCGTCGTGACTACCGACATCGTTCTCGCCTCATTCAACGGCGACCCCACAGCGGTTACGGGCTATGTCCCGCTGACGGCCGGCATGCTCACCATCATCGTCTATCCAACCGCGAACACGATCAACGTGAAGGTGTGCAACAACACCAGTTCATCAATCACCCCTGGCGCGATCACTCTCAACCTGTCGGCGGTGCGCTGATGATCCGGCTTGTTCTCGTAGCATGGCTCGCGCTGTGCGGGGCTGCGAATGCGCAGCTCAACGGTGGCGGGACGGGGTTCCCGGGGCCGGGGATGGCTGCTGCTGGTGTATCATATGTTGGTCCCGGAGATGTGGTAACAGGTGCGCATTCATGGGGCAGTTGCGCTCGCGTTTACACGACCGCACAGGCGAGCACATCAACTTCTCTTTGCGATCTTGTTGATTCCGCAACTCCTACCGTAACCCTCTGCACCTTGCGGGGATCGGCTACTGGCTTCGCCGATCTTACCGCCTACTGTCCGGGCAGCATAACTCCATCAGCTATTTGCGCCGCTGCTACTGGTGGCGTTTGCAACATCAAGCAAATTTACGATCAGTCCGGCAATTCCCGGCATTTCACGCAGACAACCGCCGCCAACCAGCCAACGCTGGTTTTCTCTGCTATTGACGGCAAACCTGCGTGGACATGCAATGGGAGCAGCACGCGCATTGAGACGCCAACGTTCACTCAAGCGCAACCGTTCACTATGCTGATGGCATGGAACCGTACAACCGGAACGGCTGTCGGTGGCATAGGTACGGGCAGCGGCGGCGTCACCATGGGCAATCCGGCAGTTGCCAGCCAAGCTAGGCTCATTGCAGGAGGCACAGCCGCGAATTTTACAGGTTTTACGGATGCCGCATGGAATGGATTGATCGGCGCATTTAACGGAGCGTCAAGTCAGTACAAAATCAACAATGGTTCTGTCACAACAGTTGGTGCATCTATTGGAGCCGCTGGGTTTAGTGCGCAGTCTTTCCGTCTATGCACAGATGGCGGCAATTTCATAAACGGACGAATGGTAGAAGCAGGCATGTGGGCATCCGCGCTTAACGCCACTCAAATTGGAAATCTTTATACCAACCAAAACGGAACGTCGGGCTACAATGGTGCGTTTTAGCAGACGATCATTTTTGCTGTCCTCGTCTGCGATGGCGATGAGCCTACTATCCACGCGCGCGATGGGTCGGGTTCGGGGCGCCCCTCAGATTTCTCAGTTCAACGGCGGGCGCTCTCAAATCCAGCCTTGGCTTTTAGGTGGGTCAGGCACCTTCGCTTTCCTTAACGCAATGAAAGAAGGCGGCAGTTGGGTTTACACAAGTACGGGCGCAACGGTTAACCCAAGCGAGTTGGATGCAAACGGATACCCGACCTCGCTTCCTAGCGGTGGCGTGTCATCTGTGTTTACTCAGCCATCTCAAACTGAGCGGCCGGGCAACTACTGCATCACTTGGGACGGTAACGGGACTATATACACCAATCTGATCAATACGGTGTTGCCGACTGCGACATTCACGGGGTCGGTAACAGGTGGCGTGCTGACTGCTGGTGCTCCGTCCGGCGGGACCATCCAAAAAGGAATGAGACTTTCGACCGGCGGGATCATCGGCGATCAGATCACGGGGTCAGCCGGGCAGGCTGGGACATATTCGGGTATCGGGCTGACAACGGCTGGTAGTCAGTCTATGAATGTTAGCGGAGGAAGTAAGACCAGTTCGACCGGCAGTGGTCGTTACGTTTTCTCGACAACTAGCACCGACTTTGATGTTGGTATCAGCACGATAACCGGCCCGGCGATTACCAACATGAAGGTTTTCCATGTTGATGATGAATCCGCCATTTTGGCGGGGCAGGTTTTTGGTACGAAGTTTAAATCTATCCTCGCTGAGAGCCGCGCTGGTGTGCTTCGTCACCTTGATTGGCAACTTGGAAATGGCTCAAACGTAACAACATGGGCAACGCGAAAGCCTGTCGGATACCATTGCTATAACGGATCGCAATATCGCCCGGATCTATATGCGGGGGTGACCACCAACAGCGGCAATGATTATTCGATCACGTTTGGGTCTGGTGCACCCACAGACAAGCTCACCATCCATTTAAATTTTAATGCCGACGCTACGTCTGTCGCGTTCCCAGTGACATTTTCCAGTACGACATTTGCCAATCGCACCGCGCATGGTTTGACGGCTGGTGAAGGTATCGCATTCTCTAGCGACGCGAACCTTCCGACAGGACTATGGTCTGGAATAAATTATTATGTTCTGGCTGCTGGCCTCACGGCTAACGCCTTTCAATTCGCTACTACGCCGGGGGGCACTCCCGTTGCTTATGGCACGGGCGCATCTGGTACAATCACCTGCACGAGAAGCCCCACCTTAAATTTGAATGGGACTGGGGCGGTTCAAATCAGAAACGAGTGGGGTGATCCTCTTGGAACGTCTGCGCTTCCTGATGCCGTGAACGGCGGCGGACGGACTATCTATGGCACAGTGATCTATGACGCGGCATTGAATAGTTGGTTCAAATACGGAGCGGACACAACCGGGAGTCAGGGCCTGAGAAGTGGCGTTCCTCCTGAAATATGCCTGCAACTTTGCACCGAATTGGGAATGCACCCCTATTTCTGCACACCGTTCCTGACGATCGATCCCGCAACTGACTACATGACCGAGCTGGCAAAGCTCGTGAAGAACACGGGTCCATCGTGGATGATTCCCCGTTTCGAAGGTGTCAACGAACTTTGGAATAATGCGCTTGGTTTCTATGGAACTCGATATTCCTGGACTAAGGGATTTCTGGCGTGGGGTTCTCAATTTGACCAAGACAATTGGCAGGGCAAAACTGTTTCGGTACTGGGGCAGTTGATTAACGCGGTCTATGGCGGCACGCCGAGCACGCAAACGAAGTATCAAGTTCTCTGCGGTGTCCAGACAGTCGGAGGGACAAATCCCACCGCGTTCAACCCCCGATTGACCTCTGCTAAATACGTCACAGATGGAGGAAGCGCAGCCTACAATTGGGCAACGCATGTCGTTTGCGCAAATTACTTCAATCCATCCGAGCAGTTTGAGGCCCAAGAGCTAATCGACGCCTATAACTATTCTGTAACGTACTCTGCAAACCCGACACAGCAGGCCGTTATTGTGGCGTCCTATATTGACACGTTGAACAGCGGGGCCGGAGATTTTTGTCTATCTACGCTCAACACATACTATGTTGCGTGGGCTGGTTGGGCCGCAAGCAATTGGGGCGGAAGCATCAATCTCAAGCTGACCGGATATGAAGGCGGGTACTCGCCGGACTACACCAACGCGAACTCATTCAGCCAGATAAGCGGAGCGACCGTCACCAGTGGAACGACGGTAGACCTCACGATCAGCACATATAGGGACGGTCAAAAAACCACGTACAGATCAGGCAATCCCGCAGTCGTCGGGATGCAGATGATTGTTACCAATGTCGGCGGGATGACGCAGCTCAACGGGAACACCTATTCCGTTGCTGGAGTCAGCGGGAACACAGTGACGATCACCGTCCCGGACACTACGGGATTCGGGGCCTACACTTCCGGCGGAAATTCTCAGTGGGTCAATTCTCTGACTTATATAAATGTACTTCGGAAGGCTGGTAAGAACGCGCCGAACCTTCAGGGATATCTGTACGGGAATCTGACTGGAAATAAATCGAACTATCAGAACTTCTTGAATGCGGGGGGCGAATTCCCGTCCTGCTATATGCTAGCCGGATCGAACCAGGTCTGGTCATTGTTTGACCCGAATATCTACGCGACGCCCTCCACTCAATTTGCGGCTATCAAGGCGTTCAACGCTTAGGCCCGGAGTTTGGCCATGTCCGCAACACTAGATGTTCGACCACAATCCCGCCGAACTCGTTCTCACGGATTCGGTAGTGATAGGGTCCGTATTCTGGAACGAGATCCTTGCACCATATCTCGACATCAACGGGCAGTGATCGGCCATACACAGCAGGCACAGCCGCCGCGGCGTCGCGGTACACGGTGGTCTTGACCGGGAAAAACTGTTCCGGGCCACCGTCAATTCGTATGTGAAATCCCTTCAACCGCATTTTGCCCTCTCAGGTCCGGACTCTACTGAAGACCGGGCCTACGAAAAGCCCATCGACCGTCCGATTAGCATCAGGGCCGCGCACATCAGTATGCTAAGGATCGATCCTATCCACCAAGGTCGGCCAGCAGCCGAGACGGTAAGACCGATGAGGACGGCGGCAATCCATCCGGCGATCATCCCAGAAACCATTTTATCCTCCTATTGCGCGCTTCTGTACCGAGCAAAGTCGTAACCACTCCCATCCTCGTACTTCCGAACCTTGAGCACCTTTGCCAGGGCTTCGGCATGTTTCTCATGGGCGTCGGTGTCGCGGCAGCACGTACAGCCCTCGCTGCGCATGTAGTCTGCGATGAGCCTGCGGATCTCAGATCGTTCTTTCGGGGTCATGTGCGGATACCTTGCCACTCCGAGCTTTATGCCCGCGAGGGTTGTCCGCTAAGTGCGGCCAGCGTTTCATCTCGGATTTCTTGCTGGCGCTGTTCGTGCCCTTCGTCGCGCTGGAAGCCGACCAGGCAGTCGAGATCGCTTGCGCCAAGATTGCGGGCGGCGACCCACACATCGCCGTTTCGCGTGAGATCGCCCGGCCTGACGTCGTAGAACGGCGACCGGCTGCGGGCAAACGACAAATCGAAGTCTCCCGGCACGGTGCCGACGCGGCGCCCGTACTGCATCACCGGAACGCGCTCGGTCTCGGTCACTTCCACGCCGTACGCGCGTAGAACTTTAGCCTGACCATGTTCCCGCACAGTCCGAGCGTCGAGCGTCAAATAACGCCTATCGTCGAGCTGGTAGGTCACCGTCCCGCGGAACATGTCCGCATCGCTTTCAATTCTCTTAACCAATGTCGCTCTCCATTCTGTGCAGACTGTTGACCAGTTGTGGCGGTGAACGTCCCGTGAACCGGCCTGTGTCAATGGCGTGTCAATCTTCGCGCACGTTCCCGACTCGTTCACGCCAGAAGTCACACGATCTTGCACGGACATTCTGATTTTCCTCTGATTTATCAATGTTGGCAGGGGAAGCGTATTCCCCTATATGGGTCTCACTTTGCCGTCTTAACCAATTGATCTTGCTTGCCTTCGTCTTTGGCTGTGTCAGCTTCCGTGTCAAAGAGCCGATCGGTGATCGTCGGGTCTTGGTCGGCGTGCAGGTACGTGTTGAACAGGTGCTGCGCCGACTTCCAGCCGCCCAGCTTCGCGATCGTCTTGACGCCTATCCCTTTGTTGTTAAGCGAGCTGGCAAAGCCATGTCGGCAGGAATGGAAGGTGAGCGGCTCAATTCCGGCGGCTCTAGTGGCCCGGTCCCAAGCGTCACGCGCTGTGGTAAATGAGATGTCGAAGGGATCTCGATCTCGGGGGAGGTTGGCGAGGGCGACGAATAGGTCCATCGGTAAATGTGCGACCCTCTCATTTCCGAGCTTAGTTTGTCGTATGAGGACGCTACGTCCTCCAAAATCAATATCGACCCATCGGACCGAGAGAGCTTCAGAGATCCTGGCCCCAGTCGCGAACAGGAACATGGCCAAAACACCGATATCAGGTCGGTCAACGTGGCTTCTAAAGGCATTGATCCATTCCAATGTGACGGGTTTCTTGATCTTGGTATCGACCTTAAACCGCTTCATCCGCAGCGGTTGGCACAGTTGCAATTCCGCGCAATGGTTGATTACCGCCAGCGTCGGCACGATCACCTGACGGTTGCGCGTGCTGTTCTTGGCGTCGGGGTACAGGTCGATAGCTGATTGGCGGATGGCGCCACCATTCAGATCCGCAATCCGCGCATCCTTCCAATAGGATGTCAGTTGCAGGAGAAAGCGCGACGACTTGCCAGCTCCGACATACAGGGCAACGGCTTTTGGCCACGTCAGTCCCTCTTCTTTTTCAAGGTGACCACGTTTGAAGAAGTCATCTTCAACCTTGGCCGTAGCTCTTTGCGCGTTCTTTTTGTTAGATGTGCCAGTAGAGCCGCGGAGTCGATGTCCGGCAAGCGTCCCTCGATAGTGCCAGACAGTGCTTCCCGGACGTCTGTAGAGCGTGAGGGGCATGGCTTAGCGGCTTCCATGATAGCGGCGACATCCTCGCCGAGCAGAACCATACGATTACCCAAAATCCGGCACGCGCCAAGGCGTCTGGCGAGGTCGCGCACCCTTCTTTCCGACCATCCCATGTGGTCAGCCAGTGCCTCTGGCGTTGTGGTTTCGGGCAGCGTCATTTTTCCAGCCCCGGAAGGATCTTGCGCATGTGCTTTTCCGGCACGCCGAGGCGACGGATCAACTCGGCATCGCTCAGGTAGAGCTTGCCCTGTTCGCGCTCGATCGTCTCGGGTGCCGGAGATGTCATGATTAGCGACGCTCCGAGAATTCGATGATGTCCTGCGGGACCGGACGCTTGGCCGCGCCGGCAACCTGCAACTGGGTCTTGATCGTCCGCAGGATTTCCCGCGACTGGGCGGCAATCGAGTCCGCGCGGTTAGGCAGAATGTTGTCGTGCTTCAGATCCGTTAGGGTCTCCCAGAGCACATCCTTGAGGCTACCAGCCGTGAGCGGCCGGATTACCTGCACCGCCGCGCCGCGAGTTGCGACCGCGCGCTTCTTTGATGCCTTGGCGCTTGCGCCGTTGCGCTTTGTTCGTGCAGCCGTTTTGGTATTTGACTTCATGACGTGATGTCCTTTCCTTGATTTCTCGGTTTAGGTCCAATGTCAGCATATATGCCTCGGCATAGTCGCCGAACTCCTTCGCCCGGTATTTCCGGTCGTACTCACGCTTCCATGCCCGATACTCGGGGCGACGGCAGTACTCGACGTGTAAATGCATTCGCTGCTTCCGGTATTCGGCCGCAGCTTTGCGGTCGTATGTCTTCTGAAAATGAGCCCGCTTTTTTGCCTTGATCCACTCTAAGTTCTTGGCTCGATATTCGATGTCGTAAAGCCTCTTTTCTTCCTTCATCTGCGCCTTTGTTTTGCCAGACCGGCGACCAAGGCCAGAGCATTTACGGTTGCAGTATAATTTTAGACCGCGCTCGCGGGCTCGGTTGACGTGCCCCGCAAACTTGTCATTGATCTTTCCGCAATGCGCACATCGGTATTTCATTGGTTAAGTCCGGTCTTTCGTCATGTCCGGGCCTGGGGCTCAACGGCACGGCATTGGCAGAGCCAAACGCAATGCGTCGAATAGATACCGTGGCCTGTGCCTTCTAAACTCGGCAACGCCATCCATCCGAGCTGTAGGTATTCGATGACTCTGTGGTGCAGCACAAAGCGGTGATAGGTCATAATTCCAGCGCCTCTTGCTTCGCAGCTTGCGGCGGCTCGGCAAACAGGCGAGGGGCCTTAAATGCGGCCTCAATCCGAGCGCAAGCGGTGTCAAAGTAGCCGGGGTCAATCTCGATCCCAGTGAAGGACAGTCCAAGGTCAACGGCGGCGACTCCTGTCGTTCCCGAGCCCATGAACGGGTCTATGATCGTCTTGGGGTGATTGAGTTGCTGGATCGACCACCGCATGACCTCAACCGGCTTCTGGGTCGGATGCTGCGCGCCGTCAGTCATCAGCGCGACGCGGTTTAGTTCGAATATCCGCAGCGCCCCATTTTCGCTGGTCCAAGCAAGCTCGCCGTCAGACTGGTTGATCCGTTGCCCCTTGTCCCAAACGAGCCACTTCCCGGTCGGCGGGAATAGGTCGGCAAAGTAGTTGCCGCCCCATATCACGGCCGCGTCTGCCTTCTCCTGCATCAACCCGAACAGCCAGCCAGGCGGGCGCTCGCCATCCCATCCCATGCGCTCTAGCACGCGGTGGCCGCCGCCCTTGCGGCCGCGGAACTTGCCGCCATCCTCGCCAATCCCATAAGGCGGGTCGGTCAACAGCAGGTCATGTTTCGGCAACAGCGGCAGCACCTTGCGGCAGTCCCCATGCCACAGTTCCGCGTTTCCGATCACTAATTTTTCAGGAGCCATGGTTCACAAGCTCAAGTTCTTCCGTCAACACAGGATATCTCCGGTCCAGCTCTGCCGCGCACTCACG
>ERZ650310.17-NODE-17-length-45758-cov-13.843402_pt1 | contig 45758 bp, 44 predicted proteins | sample MGYA00376246_ERZ650310 | MGnify/ENA primary metagenome ERZ650310 (study PRJEB26733, sample SAMN07839286) | wastewater metagenome | biome: small river; feature: stream; material: water | place: USA: North Carolina | collected 2016-03-01 ...
TATTCTTGGCTACGCCAAAACTTTGGATGTATCCCTGACCTATAATTAACTTAGCGTTTTTAAAATTCCCAACAGCTGCATTTACTTGTCCTACTGATTGTGAAACAATAATGCCGTTAGTGATTCTCGTGTTGAGTCCTTGAGAAGCAATAGTTTGGTGATGAAGCTTTTGACCCCAACATGCGGAAGCTAGAAGAAAGCAAAAAATTAATGATCGAAACATTTGTGGTATTGTTGTAAATTTAATTTTTTTTGCAAAAATATTGTATTTTAGACTAAAATAAAAATAATTGATAATCAAGACATTAGATAAATATAAACAGTGGGGGCAATACTGTTTATATTCTATACTTATTTAGCCAGTTTTACTAGCTAATTTATAAAATAGAATAGATTTGGGATCTATTTTCGAGGGCAAATTATATTTATAGTTGTGATTTTATATGTTTTTTAATTTTTCTATTTCTAAGTCAGGATACAATTTTCTAATTATTTTATCAATGTTTAGATTAGGTCTATTTCGTTGCATTTTAATCAACATTTTATAAAACCGGACGATTTCTTCCTGGCGTACCTTAGGCAAATCTGAACTCTTTCTTGAAAAATATCGAACTAATTTCATAATTGTTTAGTGTTGTAATTATTTCCCTCACACAAATCAATTATTTCAAAACTGATCACATCCTTACTTTGAATTGGGCAAATCTATATACTAGACTTTTAAAAAAAGTTGCAAAATCACAACTTTTAAAAAAAAATCTATTTTTTTTATATATTTGTTGTGTTAACAATTGTTTATCCTTTCAAAACCCCATGATGGATATAACAAAAAACGACTCAACCCAAATCTTGAAAAAATGAAATTACCCCCAAAAAACAAAGGGCAACAGACTGTAGCTAAAAAAACAGAATTGCCTATTATGAAACGCTTTGCTTCCTTTCTTTTCTTAAAGAAAGTCAAGAGAAAAGAATTTCTTTTAAAAGCAGGTGAAGTTAATGACTCTATATTTTTTGTAAAAAAAGGATTATTGAGAGTATTTCTACAATATGAAGGGAAAGAAATCAATACTTGGTTTGTCAAAGAAGATGATTTTATTAGTTCCGTAAATAGTTTTCATTTTGAGACTCCAAGTCAAGAATATATTCAAGCCGTTGAAGAAGGAGAAGTATTAGCAATAAAAAAAAATACTTTTAATTTACTTTTAAAAAGCGATCATAAATTAGCTTTATTTACAATCAATGAACTTTACATAAAACTTTGTGAGTACCAAGATCAATGTCAGTCATTACGTTTTATGAATGCAGAAAAAAAATATGCCTTTCTGATTGCAAAAATGCCTGAAATTCATGACCGATTAAGCCAAAAACATATTGCTTCTTTTTTAGGAATTGAAACTACTTATTTAAGTAAAATTATAGCTAATTATAAAAATGAAAATTAAACGATGAACATTATAAAAAAAGTCCTTACTTCTGGTGATTTCTTTGCGGGCAAAGATCTTCCCTTATTAGAACAATTGGCTTCTTTTTTATTTGTAAAAAAAATAAAAAAGAAAGTAGTTTTGTTAGAAGAAGGTCAAGTAAACAATAAAATATATTATGTTCAAAAAGGGCTATTGCGGGTGTACCGAATACATGAAGGGAAAGAAATCAACACTTGGTTTGTCAAAGAAGGAGAGTTCATAAATTCGGTTCCTAGTTTCTATTACGAAAAACCAAGCGAAGAATATATAGAGTCCATAGAAGAATGTGAGATTTTAGAAATTAAAAAGTCAACCTATAATATGATGCTGAAAAATAATCTAAAATTAGCGTTGTTTGTAATTGACCAACTCTATGTTAATCTTTGCGAATACCATGCTCAGTGTCAATCGTTACGATTTTTAACTGCAGAGAAAAAATACGAATTTTTAATTTCAAATAAACCCGAAATATTTGAGCGTTTAAGTCAAAAACACATTGCTTCTTTCTTAGGAATTGAAACCACTTATTTGAGTAAAATTATTGCCAATTATAAAGATTAATTATAACCCCCACTAATACCACAATCATTATGAACATCATTGAAAAAGCACTCCAAGGAAATAAATTTTTTACCAAAAAAGACCTGTTCTTAGTAGAAAAATTAGCCTCTTTTCTTTTTAGTAAAAAATACAAGAAAAAGGAATTGTTACTACGAGAAGGAGAAATTAATGACCGAATGTTCTATGTCCAAAAAGGACTGTTAAGAGTCTATTTCATTAGTGAAGACGGGAAAGAAATTAACACTTGGTTTGTCAAAGAAGGTGAATTTGTTTATGCTTGTCATAGTTTTCACTATCAAATTCCATCAGAAGAATATATAGAAGCTATGGAGGATTCTGTTATTATGTCAATCAAAAAAGAAACTTGGCTCATGTTATTGAGAAACAACCATAAATTAGCTTTGTTTACTGTACATGAATTAATGGCGAATATAGCGGAGTTTGCTACCCAAGCCAGCGTACTTCGACTCATGACAGGAGAAAAAAAATATGAATATTTAAAAACTCACAAAAGTGATATTATAGATCGTATTAGCCAAAAACACCTAGCTTCCTATCTAGGAGTGGATACAACTTACCTGAGTAAAATTATTAATAATTACAAAAACAACGAAGAAAACAGAGATATCCAAAAAGCTATTTAGACCCACAATCTCAAATTAGCCCCAAAAACCATGAATATTATTGATAAAAGCCTTGAGTCGGGCTTGTTTTTTAAACAAAAAGACCGCCATGTTGTAGAGAAACTAGTTTCTCTTATGTTTGCTAAAAAAATAAAGAAAAAAGAGACACTTTTAAGACATGGAGAAATTTGCAAAGAAATTTTTTATGTTCAAAAAGGACTCCTTAGAGTCTATATTATCAACGAAGGAAAAGAAGTAAACACATGGTTTGTTCAAGAAGGAGACTTCATTACCTCTATCAATAGCTATCACCGACAAAAACCAAGTGAACATTTCATCGAAGCATTAGAAGATTGTGAAATTATTTCGATAAAAAAATCAACCTTAGATTTTATTATGAAAAACAATCATAAAGCAGCCTTATTTGCCACAAATGAACTTTTTAATAAATTGTGTGATTATCAAGAACAGGCTAGTGCATTGCGTTTTATGAATGCAGAGAGTCGCTATAGTTATCTATACGAAAAGCAAAGCGAAATTTTTAATAGATTAAGTCAAAAGCAATTGGCTTCTTTTCTGGGTGTAGAGACTACTTATTTAAGTAAAATTATCAGTAAATATAAAAAAGAAAAGGAAAAATTAACTTAATTGAATTTCTTCAGGCAAATGCCCTAAAGTATAAAACTGCTTATTTAAGTATTCGCTAATAATGGATTCATCTTGGTCTGAGACTTTGAGATTCAAAGAGGTGCTTTCTCCAAAACATTTCACAACAAACAAATTAGAATCTACATCATAATTTAATATCAAAAACCCAGCAGCAATACCTTTTTGCAGGATAGCTCCATGCATAATTTTTTCGCTAAAAATTATAGGGATTTTTTCTTCGTTAATAATGTATTTTAAAATGTTCATTGCTTTTGTAGGAATCTATTTAATAGCGACAAACGCTTTCTATTGTATGCTGTTTTTGATCAGAAAAAAATCAAAACCATACTGGCAAGAGGTTAGCCAGTATGATACTTGATTTCCTGTAAAATTTAATAGCGATTGAAACTAAATCGATGCGCTAAAAAAAATTCAAGGAAAATGGTTAGAAAAACATTACATGATTTTGATAAAAATACATACTGTTATAAATGTCCCCACATCTCTTCTAACCATTATTTTTTTAAACTATCAATCTTTTTTTTTAAGTCCAACACAATTTTTAATCCATTCCAAAATCGCGAATTAATTGCTGTGATTTTCTGATTCCAAAATAAATCCATCTGATTTTAAAAAAAGTTGTGATTTTGCAACTTTTTGATTTTTTTTTAAAATATTTTAAAAATTATTTTTAACTATTTCATTTTCAATATTTTATATTTTTAAAAATTTAAAAAAACATTGTGTTATTATGTGAAAAATATTTTTTTTACATGCATTTTTAACACTAAAAAAACGGGAAGAAGTAATTTTGGGTAAGACAAATTTGAATAAAAATTAAGAATAAAATGTTGATTGCTGTCAAAGCGCTCCATTCGGAGATGTTCTTAATGTTCTAGATTATTGTATATTTGCGGTGTAAAAGTGTCCCCACTCTTTTCAATATTATTTTTAAAAAATACTAAATTTCCGTTTTCATAATCTGAAAACGGATTTTTTGTTTTAAACCAGTCCGGCTGTATTTTATTTTTCAATGCTCGATGAAATACTAATTCCAAACCAATTATACTCAATAATAATACTATAAAAAATGCACTTTTGAAATTAAATAAAGAGGATTTTTGCAGAATAATCAGCTGTTTTTAAAAGACATTTATATAAATTGCACTCAGAATTTAGAGAGGAATATTATGCCAGAAAGAGACGCAGAACGATTACGATTACAATTACGAAACGACAATAAAGGCTGGAAAAAATGGGGTCCCTATCTTACAGAACGTCAATGGGGTACTGTTAGAGAAGACTACTCTAAAAATGGGGATGCATGGAATAGTATCACGCATGAAATGGCGCGCTCCAAAGCCTATCGTTGGGGAGAAGAAGGAATTGGTGGTATTTCAGATAACAAACAACACATTTGCTTTGCTTTTGCTTTTTGGAACCACAATGATCATATTCTAAAAGAACGTTTTTTTGGTTTAACTGGAAGTGAATCAAATCACGGAGAAGATGTAAAGGAAATCTACTACTACCAAGATTCCACTCCAACGCATTCCTACCAAAAAATGCTGTACAAATACCCTCAGGGCGCCTTTCCTTATAACAAATTGGTTGAAGAAAGTAAAAAACGCTCTCGTTTAGAACCTGAATACGAATTACTTGATACTGGAATTTTCGATAACGATGCCTACTTTGACATTACCATGGAATATGCCAAAGCAGACGAACAAGATCTTTTAATCAAGGTTACTGTCGAAAATCGCTCTAAAACAGCAGCGCCAATTACCGTTTTGCCTACGGTTTGGTTCAGAAACACTTGGTGTTGGGGGTATGAAAACTACAAACACAAGCCAAGCCTAACCGGTATTGGAAAATCACACATTGAAGTCAACCACCAAGTCGTAGGCCGATTTAAATTATATGCGGAAGATGCCGACGAATTTGTTTTTTGTGATAATGAAACCAATTTCGAAAAACTATACCACTCACCTAACCTAAGTCATTATACTAAAGATGGTATCAACGACTATATTGTGAATAAAAAAACAGAGGCTATCAATCCTAATAATATTGGTACCAAAGCTTCTGCAAAATACACACAAACTATTCCTGGCAATGGAAAGAAAGTGTTCAAATTGCGATTTACCAATCAAACCCCAAAAGATGCTTTTGCTGATTTTGATACTATTTTTGAACAACGTCAAATAGAAGCCGATGCATTTTATGCTTCGCTCCAAAAAGGAATTGAAGACGAAAACTTAAAATCAATTCAGCGCCAATCTTATGCTGGTATGTTGTGGACTAAGCAATGGTACTATTTCAATGTTTTTGAATGGACCAAAGGCGACCCTGCTATGCCAAAACCAGATGCCGAACGAAAAAAAGGACGAAATAATGCCTGGAAACACCTCTATGCGGCTAACATTCTTTCGATGCCTGACAAATGGGAATACCCTTGGTTTGCCGCCTGGGATTTAGCCTTTCATACGCTACCTTTAGCTCGACTAGATCCTGATTTTGCCAAAAGACAATTATCGGTAATCCTGAGAGAATATTACATGCATCCTAACGGACAGATTCCTGCTTACGAATGGTCGTTTTCGGATGTAAACCCGCCGGTTCATGCCTGGGCAACTTGGAAAGTCTATGAGATTGACAAGGAAATGAATGGTGGCAAAGGAGATACTGTTTTCCTAGAACGAATTTTCCATAAGTTATTGCTTAACTTCACTTGGTGGGTCAACTTGAAAGACGAAGGTGGGAATAATATCTTTGGTGGTGGGTTTCTTGGAATGGATAATATTGGGGTCTTTGATCGCTCTGCTGATTTACCAACTGGCGGGCATTTAGAACAAGCAGATGGTACGGGCTGGATGGCGATGTACAGTTTGAACATGTTGCGTATTGCTTGTGAAATCGCTATTGAAAATCCCGTATACCAAGATATGGCTTCGAAGTTTTTCGAACATTATTTACATATTGCCGGAGCCATGCAAGCCATTGGAGGAGACAAACTCAACCTTTGGGACGAAGACGATCAGTTTTATTACGATATGCTTCACAAAGAAAATGGGGATGCCGAATTGCTGAAAGTGCGCTCAATGGTGGGATTGATTCCGCTATTTGCAGTAGAAGTTTTAACTCCTGAGTTGTTAGAGAAATTACCCGAATTCAAACGTCGAGTAGAATGGGTATTGAACAACCGACCTGATTTAGCTAGCTTAGTTTCAAGTTGGGACAAAGCAGGAACAGGAGAAACCCGTTTGCTAGCCATTTTGAGAGGGCATCGAATGAAAATGATTATGAAACGAATGTTTGACGAAACCGAATTTTTATCGGACTATGGGATTCGTTCGCTTTCAAAATACCATAAAGAACATCCGTACCAATTTAATTATGAAGGCGGAACAGTACGGGTAGATTACACCCCTGCCGAGGCAACTGGAGATATGTTTGGTGGTAATTCCAATTGGAGAGGACCTATTTGGTTCCCGATGAACTATTTGATTCTAGACTCTTTGGAGAAATTTTCGAATTATTACGGTCCTGATTACGAAGTAGAATACCCAACTAATTCTGGAAAAATGATGAATATCAAAGAAGCTGCAGAAGAAGTCTCTAAACGATTATTAGCGCTTTTTGTACCTGATGCAAATCAAAAAATTCCAATGTATGGCGAGTATGATAAATTTCAAAAAGATACCGAATTCAATAAAAATCATTTGTTTTTTGAATATTTTGATGGAGATACAGGAAAAGGACTTGGGGCTAATCATCAAACGGGTTGGACGGGACTAATCTCTGAAATTATCCGACATTTGTATGTTACTAAAGAGTAATTATATACGTTGTTCGATTTAAGAATACAGATTGCGGAAATTAAAAAAATTAAAAAAATCTGCGAATCTACGGTAGAAAAAATTAGTGGCAATTCGTGTAATTTGTGTTTAAATTTATAGCAAAAGTTGAAATCTGTGTTTAAAAATTATTGGTTTCTTTTACTCTTACTTTTTGTAACCAATGCGCTATTGGCACAGGATGATTTTGACCATTTTAAAAAGGAACTGGATCAAACCCTTGCCAATGAATCTTTGTATTTAAGCCAGAAAAACAGTGCGATTAATTCGCTCAAAAGTAAACTTCGTACAACTGACTCAAATGAAACTCGCTATTCCCTTTACGAAAAATTATACCAAGAGTACAAATCCTATCAGTCCGATTCTGCCTTAGTATATGCCAAACGAAGTTTGCAAATTGCTTACAAAAACCGAAATCAAACGCAGGTAAGTAAAGCCCAATTCAACCTAGCTTCTATTTTAGGAACGCTCGGCATGTACAATCAAGCTTTAGAAATTCTAAACGTAATGGAACCTCAACTCCCATCTGAATTGAAAGGAGAATTGTATTGGACCAAAAGAGTTATTTACGGAGGGCTTTCGGGCTATGCCAATGATGATGATGAAAAAAACAAATACAATCAACTTGGAGACCGTTATAGAGATAAAGCAATAACTAATTTGCCCAAAAATTCAACCGAATTAGTTGTCGCCTTATCTGGGCAATTTTTATCACAAAAAAAACACAATCAAGCCATTGAATTGTTACTGCCCTATTTTGACAAAACTCCCAAAACCGACCCTAATCGAGCCGTGATTGCCTATTTAATATCTGAAAATTATAAAGCAACTGAAAATAAGGAACAAGAGAAAAAATGGTTAGCTATTTCTGCTATTTCCGATTTGGAATTGGTTAAAAAAGAAAATATTTCCCTGAGAGAGCTCGCTTTTATTTTATATGAAGAGGGCGATATTGAATCGGCTTATGAGTACATTAAACGTTCATTGGACGATGCTGTTTTCTGTAATTCTAAATTAAGAACCTACGAAATTTCGAAGATGTTGCCCATCATTAACGAAACGTATGAGGCCAAAAACAAGTCGGCAAAATCCCAATTGATTGTGTTTTTAATCAGCGCGAGTGTATTATCCTTGTTTCTTTTAGGAGTTTTGATTTTGCTCTTCAAGCAAATGAAAAAATTGGCGAAAGCCCAAAAAAATGTAGAATTAGCCAACAACCAACTCTCGGTATTGAATCAGCAATTACAAGGTTTTAACGACAAACTGAATCAAACGAATTTGGAATTAGCCGAAACGAGTTTGCTCAAAGAGATTTATATTGGGCGGTACATGGATCAATGTTCTATCTATATAGGAAAAATGGAGGAATATAGTCAGCGACTAAAGGTAATGGCGACCGCAGGAAAAGTCAATGACTTAGTAAGTACTGTGAAATCAAAAGCGTTTATTGACAAAGAATTAAAAGAATTTTACGCACAATTTGATGCTACTTTTATACAGCTTTTTCCAACATTTGTAGAAGAATTCAAAGCATTATTAACCGAGCCTGAAAGTATTCAAATTAAAAAAGGAGAATTGCTAAATCCAGAGTTACGCATTTTTGCACTTATTCGTCTTGGTATCAAAGACAGTGCAAAAATCGCCGATTTCTTACGCTACTCCGCCTCTACTATTTACAACTATCGTTCTCAAATCAAGAATAAGGCCATTGGGCCTAGAGAGGAGTTTGAAACTAAAGTACGAGAAATTGGAAGTTCTCATACTACTTAAAATTAATATTAACTCTTATGATTTATTCCTTCAAAATTCATTTTAGTTTTTTATCTTTTTGAAAAAAAATTCGAAACTCAACAGGAGTTTTTCCTTCTTGTTTTCGAAAGTATTTGATAAAATTAGTTGGTTCATCAAAACCCAATTCAAAACCAATTTCTTTGATTGAATAGTTCGTGTGAGCTAACATTCTTTTAGCTTCTAAAATAATTCGTTCATCAATTAATTCCTTTGCCGTTTTGCCTAAAACAGCTGTCAAGGCTTTATTTAGTTTTCTTTCAGAAATTGACATTACACTAGCATAGCCAGACACTGTCTTTATTGATCTAAATTTGTTTTCTAATGTATTTCTAAACTCAATTGTTTTGTCTAAATCTATTCCTTTTTCTATTTGATTGAAGCCATTTTTTCTTCTTTCCCTCTCGGATAAGAGCAATAAATTGTGGAGTAAATTGTGTAAGATATGATACTGAACCTCATCATTACTCTTAGATAGTTCTATTTCAATATCCTGAAAGACAGAAATTATAGATGAATTCCCTTCTATGTTAAGAACCGGTTCTTCTAATAAATCATTAAACAGAATATTGTTTCTTAAATATTTGATGTCTTCAGGATATTTGTCAAAAAAAGCTTCAGTAAATAACAAAAATTTTCCATCGTAATCTGCTGTTGAATCAAGGGTTTGAATTCTATTTTTATTGACAAATAAAAGCGAATTTTCTCTTATTTGAATGGGTTTAAAATCTATTAAATGGGTTGCCGAACCTTTTTGATACCAAAATATATTGTAATAATTATCTCTGTGGGGGAGTACAATATTATTACGATGCTTAGCAACAGTGTCAGCTATAGAAATTATTTCTATCTCATTAGACAATCCTTTTCTAAACGATATACTTTTTATTTGACTCGTCATGAGTACAAATATATACTATCTATTATTCTTTTATTATCCTAAGAATAATTTATTACAAGTTAGTTAGAGTTATTAAATTTATAGAAATAGTAAATTGAAATTTAAATAGAATTACACCCAAGGGATTAATTTGTAATCTATCGAATTGAAATTGGTATTTGGAGATGCTCCCATTTGATGACTAAATGGTTTTTATTTAATACAAACATTAGCGCTTCTTCAAAATCAGATGAGATAACTGGATTTACAGCTACTTCAATTACATCTTTTTCTGGATTATGAGTTGTTTCTCCTGATCTTTCAATACCCCATTGGCCTGTTTGTGAGCTAATGATTATCTTCCATTCTTTTTCACCTGGTATAGTATATAAAGTATATTTTCCCGCAACTAATTTTCTCCCTTCAACCATCAAATCTTTATCTGTTTCGATTTGTGTAGCCTCATTGGCACCTGTTCTCCAAATTTTATTATATGGAACTAACTCTCCCCAAATTTTTCGACCCTTAACGGAAGGGCTTCCATAAGTAATGGTAATATTTGCCTCATTTATTTTGCCAGTTACCACCATTTTGGGGCTTTGTCTAACACGTGATTGAGCATTTAAATTCAAAATTCCGAAAAAAGCAATTACTATTGTAAATAATGCCGTTTTAATTGATCGATTTTTTATTTTCATTTGATTATAAAAAGATTAAAATGATTGTTAGAACAATTCCTGCTAATGTAAAATAAATTCCTTTTTTAAAAATAGTTGTTTTTGGTAAAAACATCCAAAAAGATGAAACCACAAAAAATAATAGTGAAAGCCCAAAAAACACATTTAATAAAAACAATGGATTATGACTATCTGCTTTGTGTATTCTTGTAAGTTTCTCAATTAGAAGAGGAAATTCTATCGACTTATATTTTGCTAAACCTTTAGATTTACTATATGTTCCTTGTTTAAAAACTATTAAGTCTCCTTCTTCTTTTTCAACTTTAAAATCCCTTATTCGTAATTCTTTCCCTAAATTTTCCGCTTTTAAATTCGGTTGTATTTGTTTCTCTATTTGTTTTTCGCTTTTCAGAAAATCGGAATCTCTAAATATTAATGCTATTCCACTTATGGAGTATACTGCCATTATACCTGCTAAAAAAAATCCCAAGTATCTATGATAAATTCTCATTTTACTATTCATAACTATTTGTTTTTTAAATTTTTAAATAATCCAACCCCTATTTTTGAAGCTTCAGAACCAGCTATTGGATGTAAAAAATTCTTGCTTTCTTGATTATAATCTAACTCAACTGGCTGATCTATTATCTTGGTATTATTAAACTTTAACAAGATTGGTTCTATGTCTTTAAAATTTAATTGAGGACCTCCACCTGTTCCGGTAATTTTTTTATTCCCTGCAAATAAACTATTGTTGACTTGGTAAAGAATTGGTTCTGATTTTTTAATTTCTACTGCTCCTAATTCTTGCTGACCTTGATCGCGATCTAACTGACTAATCCAAGCATATTGACTATTGGCAATTACATTGTTTTCAAAAACAAAATCATTTGCAATAGCAGATGTCCAAACTCCACAACCATATCCTCCATAAATTAAGGTATTTCGCATTACATGACCTGTACTTTTTCTAGACCAATACACAATTGCTTGTTTTAAATTGTAAAAAATACAATGATCGACTACAATCCCCGTTCCATTAGCTATGATTCCTAAATGATTTGGACTATTAACCTCGTCTCCCGCAAACAGACATTGGGTAATTTCTAAATCATCAAGAGCAGGATTAGTTCGAGTTATTGGATATACCCTTATAATTTTTCCTTTTTCAGGATGTTCAACAACGGGCGCACCTAAAATTTTCAGTCCTTGTAGGGTAACATGGCTCATTTCTATTTTAATCCCATACATACCCCCTCCAAAAGGATCTTTTACTCCCATCCAATCATCTGACAAAGGCATTGTGTGGATAAATGTAGGCATACTTCCTGTATTCCAATCTGGATCGTCTGGAAGAACTTCGGCACGAATCGTTAAACGAGCTGTTTTTGTAAAACTTCTTTTAGTTGGAAGGAATTTGGCAGATTCATTTACTGCATAAACTCCTGAAGACAAATAAATTGTTATAGCGTCATTCCCTTCGTTAGAATTAACCAACTTAGATGCTCCTGCTAATGATTTCAAAGGCAATTCTTTAGTTCCTGAATTTGAATCATTCCCTATAGCAGGGTTTACATATATTGAAATAGTATTTTGAGCTGATGATAAAATACTAATAGTAATTAAAAATAAATAAGTAAAAAATTTAGTTTGTAATCTCATTGTGTCAATTGTTAGTTGTTAAAATCGCAACAAAATTGCTGCAATAGAAAACAAAAACAATGATACAATTCTACAATTCAATGATACTTTTTACCCTTTGTGAAAAAATCTATAATCCCGTTGACTGTCCGATACATTTGTTTTATAAACTTTTGCCATTTTACTTTACTACTTTTTAATTTGCCCCTAATACATTTCTATCTTGCCAAACAAAATTAGAAACTCGTTTAGAAATGAACCACTGATTTCCTTTCTTAACAAAATCATCATTGTAGTATATCCCAAAAGTTGTTTTTATTTTTTGTTGGTTTTCATTTCCAATTAAAGTAACTAAACAATATGAAATCGCATGAGCAGTAGCTCCATCAAATGTAATGGTTTGTTGCCCGTTAATATGATAAACAACATCAAATAGATTAAGGAAAGAGGCAAAAGCATCACCAATTTGTTTTCTTCCAGTTAATATTGTTGTTGGTTGGCCTTGGATTTTAGATGCTACAATAGCATCTTCGGTGAAAAGTAATGTTTGTTTTTGAGTTTCTTTTTGGTCTGCTAAAATAGAAAATGTGTCAACAATGTTTTTTATTGCCATTCTATCTTCCATTTCAGAACTAAATTGATTCGTATTTTTCATTGTTTTCGTTTGTGAATAAGATATTGTGTACACTAAGAATAATAGAAAAAGCGGAAGTAGGTTTTTTTTCATTTGATTTAGATTATAATTTATTGACAAAATTAATTGTCGAAACACAATATAGGATAACACAAAATACGGATGTTTATACCAATTTTACTGAATTGACTGACTTCAAGATAATTAGTCTAAGAAAAACAATATTTTTGTACTCGTAAATCAAGAATAATGAACGAAATAGGAGTAATAAAAACCATTCATGATTATAATTCTATTATTGGACTAGAGACAACACATCCTATGATTAGTTTTGTTGATTTTTCAAAAATCGAAGCTACCTCTAACAAAGAAGTTAAATCATTAAGTTTTGGGTTTTATTCTGTTTTTTTTAAAGAAGGGAAAAATTGTACGCTAAAGTACGGGCGAAATAACTATGATTACCAAGAGGGTTCTTTAATTTTTATAGCGCCAAATCAAGTTGTTAGTATAGAAGATGATGGTGCTAATTACAAACCAGACGGATTTGCACTATTATTTCATCCCGATCTTTTACTTCGAACATCCCTTATGCAAGGTATAAAAGAGTTCACTTTTTTCTCTTATAATGTTACTGAAGCACTCCATCTTTCAGAAAAAGAGAAAGAAATTGTGATGGATAGTTTTAGAAAAATCGATTATGAAATTGCGCATTCCATTGACAAACACAGTAAGCAACTTATTGTGGCTAATATTGAATTGTTTCTGAAGTATTGCTTACGTTTTTATGACCGTCAATTCCTAACTCGTGATACTATTAGTAACAGAATAGTAGAAAAATTAAACCATTTACTTCGTGATTATTTAGAAGGTAATAAGCCACAAACCATAGGTACTCCGTCTGTGGCATATTGTGCAAGTCGGCTAAATTTATCTCCCAATTATTTCGGAGACCTGATTAAAAAAGAAACTGGAAAATCAGCACAAGAGTTTATTCACACCATCATTATTGAAAAAGCAAAAGAAAAAATAATTGACTTCGATAAATCAATAAGTCAAATTTCTAACGAGTTAGGATTCAAATATCCACATCACTTTACAAGACTTTTTAAACAAAAAGTTGGTATTACACCTTATGAATTTCGTTCGAAAAATTAAACAATCGTTTTCTTTACAATCCCGTTGACTGCTCCATGGCATCCGTATAGCGATTACCAATAATTTTAATTTGAGAAGATGCTTTTTCAATCGCTGTCAATTCATCTGAACTCAACTCAATAGATACCGCACCATTATTTTCCATTAATCGGTTAATTTTTGTAGTTCCTGGAATAGGAACAATCCAAGGTTTTTGCGCCAAAACCCAAGCCAAAGCGATTTGGGCAGGTGTAGCATTTTTATCCTTAGCTACTACCTGTAATAAATCAATCAAAGCTTGATTAGCTTGTATGGCTTCAGGGGTAAAACGAGGCAATACATTTCGAATGTCGTCTGCGCCAAAACTAGCTTTTTCGTTAATAGCACCAGTTAAAAATCCTTTCCCAAGCGGACTATAGGCTACTAAACCTATTCCTAATTCTTCAATAGTAGGAATAATTTCTTTTTCATGTTGGCGAGTCCATAACGAATATTCGCTTTGCAAAGCCGAAACTTTTTGAATACTATGTGCTTTTCGGATCGTATTAGCTCCCGCTTCAGACAAACCAAAATGCTTCACCTTACCCTCTTGGATCAAGTCTTTTACAGCTCCAGCCACTTCCTCAATGGGTACATTAGGATCTACCCGATGTTGATAGAACAAATCTAAAGCATCCACCTTTAATCGTGTAAGAGAGGCTTCAGCTACTTTTTTAATATTCTCAGGTCGGCTATCAATTCCCACATGCTTCATCAATTGAGGATCTATTTTAAATCCGAATTTAGTGGCAATGGTCACTTGTCCTTTGAATGGTGCCAAAGCTTCGCCAAGTAATTCTTCATTGGTAAATGGACCGTACACCTCGGCGGTATCAAAAAATGTAATTCCCTGCTCTACTGCCGCACGAATTACTTGAATCATTTCATTTTTATCTTTGGCTGGGCCATAACCAAAACTCATTCCCATACAACCCAATCCTAAAGCAGAAACTTCAAGACCACTTGTTCCTAATTGTCGTGTTTTCATCTTATCTTATTATTTAATAATCTATTTATCTAAAATAGTGGCTTTAATAGCTAGTGCTTTCCATGGAGAAGCGCCATCTTTTCTTGTAAAGACCTCGATATAATCCAAATGCAAATCCGCTTTGTTACCAGAAACAGTCACAGCAAATCTCCCTTTTCCAGTTACTACTGCTGTGTTTTCCGTTACTGTGGCTTTATTTTCTTCTACATTGATACTATTGTGAATAAAAGCGCCACTTTGTAACCGTTTGATATAATCCTTTTTAAACTGATTCATTCCATTAGAACTGAATACTACAAATTGTTCATGGAAAATAGTATCCAAAGCAGTGAAATTATTTTCTACTTCCCACTTAAATATATCAGCAGATAATTGAAGTACTTCTTTTTCAGAAGTAGTTTGTGAAAATGACTGTAATCCGGTCAAAAGTAAAACAGCAATAAGACACTTTTTTATCATAATTATGGTTTTTGATTGATTAATTTATTGTTACCAGCCTGAAGTAGTATGCAGATTCACTAACTTCCAATGGTTATTTTTATTTGTATAGACTTCGGTATAGACTAAATGATAAACACTACCTCCGTTGACTGTAAATTTCGCTTTCCCTACTAAAACCGCAGTGTTTCCATAGACTTTAGCAGATACTTCTTTAGGCTCTATTGTATTGTAAACAAAACTCTTAGAACGCAGTTGCGAAATCCACTCTTTTTTAGTTGTTATGTGACCGGTGATATGAACAAAGACCAATTCATCATCAAATAGATTTTCAACTAAATCTATTTTACCTTCTGTTTTCCAACGGAATTTTTCTAGAGAGAAATCTATTATTTCTTGTTCGGTGGGATTTTGTGAGATGATAATCATGGTTTAATTTATAGATGATTCAAAATCACTCTTTTCTATATTTCAAAGGTGATGTCCCTAGTTGTTTTTTAAAAAAACTATTAAAATGTGTTGGCTCTTGAAATCCTAAAGCAAAGCCTATCTCGGCAACGTTCCAATGGCTGTGTTTGAGCAAAATTTTAGCCTCTTGAACGGTACGTTCTGCTATAAGTTGGGAGGTTGTTTTTTGAGTCACTTCTTTCACTGCTCGGTTCAAATGATTGACATGAATATTCAATTGCCCTGCAAAATCAGAAGCGGTACGGAATTGCATTCTTTGATGTGCATCATCAATTGGAAATTGACGTTCTAATAATTCTAAAAACAAGGCCGCTATTCGTTGCGAGGCATTCAAATTTTTGTTTTCCAAACTCGCTGACGATTCCATTTTCATAGCAAAATGCAACAATTCAAAAACCAAATTGCGCAACACATCGTATTTGTAAACGTAATCAGAATTGATTTCATCCAACATTCTTTGATAAATAGGCTCTATTAGTGCCACTTGTTCGTCCGTCAATTCAAAAATATGCGTGCCATTGGGTTGAAATACCGAATATTGATTGAGGTTGCCAAATTGATGAAAAAAGTGCGTATTGAAAATACAAAAATATCCGGATCTATACTCTTCTAAATGTTCCCATTTGTAGGGAATCTGAGGATTAGAAAAACACAATGCTTGTTTTTTAACCTCCACCACTTGATCTGCAAAATAGACTTTACTATTTCCTTTGGCTAAACTAATTTTATAGAAATCACGTCGTTTATACGGAATAGGCTGGGCTTTTTCTCCTACAAAAGGTTCCAAAGGAAATACATTGAAATGCCCCATTTCATTTTTGAAATTATCCGGCATCCAATCGAATTTATTCTTGTAAAAATCAGCTAAAGATTCTGGTTTTTCCATATCGAATCCCTTGTATTAAAACCAATTAATAGTTGTACACTAAAGATACATTCCAAACAAAATCATCACCAGGTATGTCTGATTTAATAATTTTATTCATAATTGATGAAACGGCAAAAGGACAGTTTTTTGTAGTTAGTGTTAGTACAGAAGAAGCATAGTAACCCTCTCTACTGTCCATTTTTAAATAATAGGCTTGTGGTTGCCATTTCAAAAACGAACCTTCACTCAACTTAATATTTGAAATTGCCGTATTTAATTTAATAAAGTGGCTATTGATTGTGGTACCTGGATCAACACCATGAGAATACAAATAGTATAAGCCTACACTAAAGTTTTTGGACAGTATAACATTAGGTACAAATTCTGCTGCAGCATAACGATATACATTCATAACTGTTTTTGAATCGCCATTCAAGGCCAATACATTTTCTTCCTTAAACGAAAAAGCAGGATGCGCTCCAATCGTAAATTTGAATTTTTTATCATTAACTACCTTGTACCTTCCCCAAAAGATAAATGTCCAGGGCTTTCCTTGCATTGAAAATCGCAATTGAGGATCAAAACTCCATCGTTTTGAACCCACAGAAAAGTCAAAAATAGCCGCTGGCTTACCCAATGACAGATTAGGGAATGTAGATATCCCATTATTAGTAGCGGTAATTGCGCCTGAAAAAGTTCTGATTTTAGCGGTCTCTTGTGAAAAAACAGCGGTGGTAAAAAGAATCCCTACCACACTCCAAACAAAATGCTTTCTTAATTGTATAATTTGTGACATAAAACAAATAACTTGAATTTAATTTAAATTACAAAAATCCTTATTTTATGGGAATAAAAAAAATACAAATCAAAGAAATTATTATACAAATCAAACAGTGTTGTTTTTTGAATACCAAAAAAACATTTAGTGCTTCATTTTTATGACGATAACACCACTAGCTCCTCGAACACCATAAATTGAAGCATCTGCTCCTTTTAAAACACTTATGCTTTTAACATTTATAGGCGAAATTTCATCTATACTATTTACGACAACACCATCAACAACAAACAAAGGCTCTGAAGAATAATAAAAAGAACTAACTCCTCTAATTGTTATTTTATTGTCCTGAGTCACCACAACTCCTGCTAATTTTCCTCGAATCAAATCAAAGATGGTTCTATATGTAGCCGTATTTTTATCGTTTTCAAGATTTAAAGACGGAGGATTACTAGCTCCTTTTTCATTTTTAAACCCTTCGGTTTCCAAATACACAAAATCCATCTTAGTTTCCTTGTTGTACGCACTGCTTAGCCATCCGTATTTTTTAGAATGCACTTTGATGATTTTGACTTGTTCAGGTACAGTCAAACTAAACTCTCCGTCTTTATTAGTAACTACATTAGAATCAATAGTATCCAAATATATAGAAGCATTTGTTACTGGTTTCTTTTTATAATTCAACACTTTTCCTGAAAGTATGGTTTGGGCGTTAGCAAAACTAAACACTAACAAGAAGAATACTATTTTATAGAACGATTTCATATTTGGTTTATTTAAATTAATAGCACTTTAAATGTACTGATTTTTTAAACATGTGTTAAAAAAAAGACCATCAATATGATGGCCTTTTTTTTATTTCATTTGAACTACTAATCCGAGTCCGATTTGATTTCCAATTTGTGGATATACTAAGGCGGTAGTCTTTTTAGATTTTCCTAGATTGAAAGATTGAAAAGGATGCCAATACGATACCAATAATCCAACCGCAGTTCCTATTCCGGCTCCGGTCAATACATCTGAAGCGTAATGTTTATTGTTTGCTATTCGTAACACGCCTGTAGCTGTTGCAAATAAATATCCACTACTGGCATACCACAAATTACTGTCTTTGTATTCGTAAAACAATAAAGAAGCATTAGTAAAAGCGGTAGCTGTATGTCCCGAAGGGTAACTTAAATTATTAGAGCCATCTGGTCTTTCTTCTTTAAACGAATGTTTCATCACAGTAACCACCGTTCCCATAATAGCATTGGCCACCGCTATATTAATGGTTTGATGTACAAAATCATTTTTAGGCTTAAATCCTAAATATTTCCCCGCATAAATTTGAGCCACTGGAGCCAACTGAATATAATTATCAACTGAAGTATGAAAATCAGTGCCAAATTCTTTTCGAATATCCGATTGAATGTTTTGATTGGCTTGTGTGTTTAATAACAATGCCCCACTAGTTACTAAAACTGCTGGAACAACAAACTGCTTTAAGGCTATTTTATCGTGTTGCTTAGCTGTTAATGTAGTGTCTATTGCTTGGGCATTCCCTTTAAATACTAGCAATAATAGTACTAAGGCAGTTACTTTGTTCATCATAATTAAAAAGTCAATTTTGCGCCAATCATATTGTACCCATAAGCGCGTGAGGCGTTGTAGTTTATTTTATATTTTTTATCGGTAAGGTTTTGTTTGCTTTTGGTCATTTTACTATTAGCAATGTTTTTACCAATTATATATCCCATCACCATCGCTATTGGATAATCCGATGCCCAATGCACATTAGCTTGTACCATCTCAAATCCCAATACTCCAATCAAAGTATAGCCAACGGGTCTAATCCACTTTACTTCTGGATAATTCCCCATAATAACATACAAAGCCGAAGTTGCTGTCATCATGTGACCTGAAGGCATCGCATCATAATTAGGCGTGTGTTTGGCAAAAGCCGAAAAACTTGGAAACGGATTCCAATCTCCGCCTGGATTACCATCCATTAAAGCCGGCGCAGGACTTTGTCTTCCCGAAATACGTTTTACAGTTTGACTAAAAATACCCGAAACGGCTAAACTCTCTATCAAACCCGAAGCTGTATTCAGCGAACGATAATCATTTTTGATTAGACCATAAGTGGCAAACCCCATACTCAACAATATAGGTGTTGTTCCATTTCCAATTAAATAAATCCCCGAAGTTACATTGGGCGGTATGTTACTTAAGGGGCCAAAATTATTATATAGCGCTTCTGATTTTAAACCGATTTTTTCTCCCAAATCGCGTGAATGTTCTAAAATGGTTTGATCCGATTGAATTAAGACTACCGTAGCCAATGTACTTGCGCCTAACGCAATGAGGTTGCTTTTTTTGGTTACATCGTGTAAGGTTCCTGTAAAGTCTTTAGGAACTTTAGTTATACAATCCGAAAATTTAGGCTTTTTGTAAGTATACATTTCACCATTAGGCAAGGTGTAAATTTGTGATTTTACATCGGCAATAATCGTGTCTTTTACTTGTGAACTTACGTGTATCGTAACCAATAATAAACTACAGAGAAGTACTAATTTTTTCAAAACATTCAATTTAGATTGAGGAAGGTACAAACGTATAAAAAAAATCAGCGTTTTGACTTAATTATGGCTTAAAAATAGCCTTGATCCAATAAAAAAGCCTCCGTTATTATGACGGAGGCTTTGCTAGTTTCAAACGATTTATTTCTTAATACTATATTTTTCGGTTCTTGCGTCTTTGATGACTCCTTTCCAGTTCAGTCCAAAACCAAAATCATATACATTCCCGTTGGCATCTTGATACGGAATCATATCGTGAGGCACATCTTCTAATTGTTTTTCAACTGTGGTCATATCTTTTGGCATTTGCAATGGCAATAAACCTGAAGGCTCTACTTTTCCAGAAACAATATCTAATAAGGCTTCAGTCTGCACTCCAAATTCGCCTACAATAGCATCAACATCTTTTTCAAATTCACCAAAAACCATCGGATTAGAAACCGTAACAGCAACTAGTACCGGTTTTCCGTTCATGGCTTTTTTAGTGTCTAAAATCGTATTCAAATCTGGATACGAATTCGATTTTGATGTTTTATTCAAATACGAACGATTAGTAATTGTTGGGTCAACCACAGGATCTCCAGCCGCAATACTTTGTGCTCTGGCATCCACTGCAGTGTAGTCTTTCAACTGCAAACTGATCGGCACATAGCCATTTCCACCCGCTTCTCTATCGGCTTTGCTGTATCCATTACTTACGGGACTTTTGATAAATACCATAGCAAAATCAGCTTTAGCAGGATCATCTGTAACTGTATAGAATTTTTTAACTAATTCTAAATTAACTGGATAAAGCGTTTTTTCTGGTGTTGGAAATCCAAAAAAGTCCACCCCTGGAGGAGTCGTTCTTTTTGGAATATAAACAGTCTTACCTTTCGCAATAGGCAATGTGTTTTTTTGATTTTTGATTAAAACAATCGATTTTAATTGAGCATCGTATCCTGCTTTCATAAATTCAGGTTTTCCTACGATGGCTTTGGTTTGTTCTGGATCTAAGTAAGCATTTTCAAACAACCCTACTCTAAAAATATTCAACAACAAACGCACGGCAGATTTTTCAAAACGATTGCGCATGAAGGCTTCTCCGTGTTCTTTTACTCCCATTTGGTAGGCTTCCAAAACAGGCTTAATATCGTTATTCCCGCCAAATTGATCTACTCCCGCCATCATTGCTTTATAATGTCTTTCGGCAATGGTCATTTTTTCTGTTCCCCATGATTTTCCAGCAAAAACATCTGGTGTTTTTCCTTCGTCACCAGTAATCAACCAGTCGGTACATACCACACCATCATATCCGTATTTGTCTCGCAACAAATCGGTCACAATGTATTTGCTAAAACCGTTTCCTACGTTCTCTCCGTACTTTTTATCTTGGTTAAACGATATGGTATAATATGGCATCACGGCTGATGCTTTCTTAGTACCTCCTTTTAATTTAAACGCCCCATCAAGAAACGTTTTTAGGTGTGTTTCAAAATTGTTTCCTGGATATACTGCAAATTTTCCATACGCAAAATGTCCGTCACGACCACCTTCTTCCGGACCACCACTAGGCCAGTGTTTGATCATCGCATTGACACTTTGGTTACCCCATCCCTCATAAGCCGCAATGGCTTTTGGAGACGACTGAAAACCATCTACATAGGCTCTTGCCATATCCGTAGCTAATTTTGGGTCTTCGCCAAAAGTTCCTACAAAACGATTCCATCTTGGTTCTGTAGCTAAATCGATTTGAGGTGAAAGTGCCGTTGCAATTCCCAAAGCTCTATATTCTTTGGCAGCAATAGTTCCAAATTGTTCTGTAATCGCTGGGTCAAAAGTAGCTGCTAAACCTAATTCTTCAGGCCATTGTGAAATAGCACCTCCTGAACCTGCATTGTATTCTGAATCTTTATTGGCTCCATGTCTTGGATCTGAGCTATTGTTCGCTGGAATTCCCACGCCAATACTCTCTACCAATTCTTGTACATTGTTATTCCAAAGCGCTGATACCGTTGGGTTTTCTACCGATGTCATCAAAACGTGACGCAAATTATCCGTTGTTAAAAACGCTTTTTGTTGATCTGACAAATCAGTGGATTTAGCACCACTTTCTGGGAAAGGTTTTCCGTTATACGTTCCTGCAAAATACCCTCCTGCCGCAGCCGGAACAGATTGATGACGACTGTACAACATTAAACCTGCAATTTGATCCACAGACATTTTACTTGCCAAATCTTTTGCGCGTTCTGCTACGGGTTTTCTCCAATCTTCGTAACTGTCTAATTTCCCGTTTTTATTAAGGTCTTTAAACGCTAAGCCATCAACAGTCAAGATTTTTACGCCTGATTTTGGCGAATAGCCCAAGATTTGTCCGCCTTTGTTCTCAACAAGATTGAAATTTCCTTTAGGAGTTTCAGTCCATTTTTTTTGTGCCTCCATTTGTGTTGCAAGGAACAGCAACAAAGCAGGTAATACAATTTGTCTTTTCATTATAAGTGGTTTTTTTGGTAGTTTAATAACTATAAAGTATTTCAAATATATAAAATATTGCGTCTGTTAAACACAATGGAGTTAACTATTTACAAATTATATCTAGCGCCTAGTGTCCAAGTAAATTTCCCGTCAGATAAGGTTTTATTAGCAAACCCTCTAAGGTCTATATTTTGGGTCATTTTATACGAAATGGTTTCTGAAATCCCAAACGTATGATCCAGGTCAAGAACGTATGCCTGAGATAAAAAACTAAAATTACCTTGAACTACGTTGGTGTTAAATGCCAAGAAATTAGCTTCAAAATCATTATTTTTTCCCTTTCCGTGTAAATAGAAAGCACCTACGGTAACGTTGCTAGAAACGGGGTAATTTGCAATAAATTCTTGTGCAAAAAAGGTGTCAACATTATAATCATCACTAATTTGAATAGCAGGTAAATGGATTCCAATAGTTGCTTTTAATTTTTTATCAATCAGTTTGTATCGAGAAATAAAAACAACACCTCTTGGGGTGAAATTACTCATTCTAACAGTAGATAGTAAGTGAAATGAAAGTGGTTTAGCATCATTTGTTCCTGCATTAATTATGAAATGAGGATCTTCTGAAGTGAAAGCAGGAATAAAAGAAAATCCGCCTGTACTAGCTTCAAAATTAGCATATTGAGCGTGGGCTAAGGTTCCGAAAAAGAACGTAATGATTAGTAGTAGTTTTTGGTTCATACAATGAGGTTTAAGTTAATTTTCTATAAAAAGAGTGCAAATATATAATTATTGTGTCAATTATACGCAATGAAAAATAAATTATTCAGAAAATCACTAGATTAGATTGTATTTTATAGCCAATTCGTTTCCATTTGAATATAATTCAACCCGTTTTTTAAATAACGCTCTCCTTTGGCTAGCATTCCAAATTTTTCATAAAAGCCTTGTTTTTCGTAACGCGCGCTACAATAAACCGACTTGTAATTTTGCTGTTGCAAATACTGGAAAGAATACCGAAGAAGTTGGCTTCCGTATCCTTTGCCTTGATACGTTTGCAAAGTGGCAAACTTTCTAAATTCGGCTCGGTGTTTTTCTTCTTCGAAAAGGGAAATACACGACACCCACTTTTGGTCTAGAAAAACTCCAAAATGAATGCCTTGAGCATCTTTAGGTGTTTTTACAAATTCTAAGTCTTTGTCAGGCCAAAGTACTTTTTGACGTAATAACAGGACCTCAGCTATCGGTATTTCTTGAATGGTCATGAATGAATAAATAAAAGTAAATATACTAAAAAACAAAAAGCCCGACAGAACTGTCGGGCTTTTGAAAAAAGAATTCAAAATAAAGTTGTTGTTACTAATTCACTTATCTTGGCATAAGACCCAATTGTCTTAAAAATTCTAAATTGTCAAAGAAATCTCTTTCCTCAGTAATTTTACCGTTGACAATGGTTGCAATAGTACACCCTTCGACGTTAATCGTCTTTCCTGTTGCAGGAATTCCAAAAAAGTCTCCCGTGTGCTTTCCTTTAAATATCCAGTATTTAGTTAATTTATTGCCTTGAGCAAATGTTTCTTTTACAATAAATTCGCGGTTTGAAAACCCAGTTACATAATTGGCATAATATGCTTTGGCATTAGCTGCTCCTTTAATTTCAGGAACGGTATGCAACACTACATTAGGTGCATAAGCGGTGTCTAACACTGAAACTTTACCTTCATTTATAACTTCGTCCCAAACTTTTGAATAAAATTTGATGTTATCTTGCGCTATTTTTTCATTTTTATCTGCATCACTTTTACAGGCAAACAAAGACATGCTAACAGCAAGTACTATTATTATTTTTTTCATTGTTTAAACTATTATTTTAATAATTCTGTTAATGGAGCGGTGTCATACGTATCCCATTCCTCTTGGATTTTCCCGTCTTTGATGGCAAAATTCATATTAAGGATAACCGAAGCTTTTTTATCTCCTTTTGTAAACGTAACTTCATAATAGGAAATAACATAATTAGTGATGCCGGTTTTTTCGTCTGGTTTATTGTTAACCACTTCCCAAACTAAAGGATCTTTAGGCAAAGTAATAGTAACTCCTTGAGATTGCAAAAAGATTAAATTTTTCATATTCTCCTCAATAGTCATCGTTTTCAAATTATCATGAATAACTGTTTTAGGAGCATATAATTTTTTAATGCTTTCGGTATCAAATTTACTTGCAAACTCATTCATTTGCTTAATCATATCGGTATTCTCCGAAGTAGTAAGATTGATTCCTCCTTCATTTGGATTTTTAGCTACAGCTTCAACAGCGGCTTCTTTTTTACAAGACACCAATAGTAAACTTGTAAGTGCGATAAGTGCAATTGTTTTTTTCATTTTTAATTGAGTTTTGAATTAATTATTATTTAAAAACGTCAAAAGCAGCAGAATCATAAACATTCCATTCTTCGACAATTTTTCCGTCTTTTATAGCATCAACTTGGAAAGTTACTACTTGAATGGATTTGTCTCCTTTTGTCCAAGTATTGGTGCAATACGCTAAAACGTAATTTTTAACTCCTTTTTCGTTAGCCTTATAATTTACCTCTTCCCAAATTACATCGTATTTGATTGTTGGTTTAATACCGCTTTTTAAAAATTCTGTATTAAAGGCTACGTTTTCAGCAAGGGTGGTTTGTTTATTGTTGTCGTGAAAAACAGCATCCTCTGCATAAAAGGATTTGTATCCGTCTACATTTCCTGCTTCCCAGGCGGCATTGCATTTTTTTTGCAAATCAATGTTTTCTGAAGTTGGAAGTGAATATCCATTGGCCGTTTTAGGAATTTCAGGCGAAGTCGTTTCTGGTGTTGCTTCTTTTTTGCAAGAAACAAACAACAAACCTGTTAGGGCGATAAGTGCGATTGTTTTTTTCATTTTTATTGTATTTTGAATTAATTATTTTACTCCTTGATAATACTGACTAATGGCATCAATTTTCATGTCTAAATTAAACATGAAGAATTCGTTTAGTTCTTTTTTCCAAACGGTTCCATCTTTGCTTACACGAGTTTCTGTTGCTACTACAAAAACTCCTGAAGAAGGGTCTGTATCTTTGATTCGGATTGGAACGATGGCATGTATCTCCCAATTTAACGATTTGTATTGTGCAAAATAAGCTTCCCAATCTTTTTGAGTCATTACCTCTTTATTTCCATCAAAATCGGTAAGATTTACTTTATTGGCTGATAAAGACGCGCAGGTAGCTACATCCATTTTATTGTAAGCTGCATTCAATTTTAGAATGGCTTCGGTTTCTCCTCTATTCGAAAAAACAAAAGGTCTATTGTTGTATTTTGAAGTCGCATCAAGGTATTTTCCACCTTCTGTTTGCGCATTCATTTGTGTCATTGATACCGCCATAGCGATAATAAAAAGTACTTTTTTCATAATTTGTGGGGTTTTAAGTTTGTTATTATTTGGCCTCTAGGGTTTTTTGACTGTAGTACATCGTCTCAGCTATGATTTTTCCTTTTGCGTTAAAATCATTACTCAACATCAAAGGCAAACTCATCTTTTTCTTATCTGATTTTCTGATTAAAACAACATTCCACCAAGAATTTACTACTCTTGCATCCATCAATTCAAAATGCAAATAATCTGGATATCCTACTTGTTCAATTCGAACTATTTCGAAATTTTGATGAAAATTTTTATCATTAGCAATCAGTTCTTTTAATGATGTCGATTTATTAAAATCAGCATTGTTGATGTCAAATACTTTTAAGCTTTCATCATAATAAAGTGAATACTTATCAAAATCTTTGTTTTCAAAAGCCGCCATTACTTTGCGTACCGTATTGATGTTTTCATGGGTCATGTAGATTTCGCCATTTTTTCGCTCCGTTTTACTGTATTTGATTCGGTCAAATGGACGTGAGTCTAAATATAATATTACGGTTTTGATTTTTAAATCTTTATTTACAATATACGATCTGTGCAAGAGTAGGTCTATCTTAATTCCTGTTTGCTTTTCTGTTCCCTTCAAACGTTCCCAAGTTTGCACCCAAACTTCTCCTTTTTCAAGATCTTCTTTATATTCTAACGCATCGGGATAAGCCCCATTTTGTTTGGTCAAACTAGTATACTCATAATTGTCTCTCCAAGAAGCAACATCTTTTAAAAGACTGGCTTTATTTTCCTCAACTGGATAACTTTCTGAAGTATCGTAAGATTTAAAATCGTCGGTAACATAAGATGCAACCTTATCTACATCACCGTTTGCAAAAGCTTTATTAAAGCTTTCAACTACTTCAATAGCGGGATGGGTAATAAAAATTGTTCCGTTCGCTTTTTTCTGAGCATTCATTCCAAATGTGCTTAGACATGCTAAAGCAAATACAATTGTTTTTTTCATAATTTGTGGGGTTTTTTGTTTATTTAGTTGTTGCATCAACATACATTACTAGTTGATATACTGGAGATAATTCAAATCCATTAGGTGTGATCGTACTCATTTTAGAATCTTTAACAATCGATGCAAAACGCGATTGGCTTAACGGTCTGTATTGAACATGATCTAAAGCTTCTGACAACTTAGTAAATCCATCCCAAGTCAATGCAGAAAAATCCACATTGCTTCCTTGAGGATACACTACTGTTTGTAGCCCCCAGCCGTTTAATTTAAAACCCTTTTTTTGTTCATTTTCAAAAAACGGTTTCCATAAATTGGTGTTTTCTTCCACAAAGTCCTGAACGCTAGTTGGTTTAGCATAATTAATTACAACGAATTTAGGCGCTCCCTCAATTTGTGCTTCCGTTTTCATGATGTAAGTAAATAGAACTTTAGAAATAGAATTGGTTTCCATAGCCGCCAACTTCATGTTAGGCAACACTTTTTCCGGATCAGCCCATCCGCTTTCCATAGTATCGAAATCAGTTACAGATTTAAAATCGTTAACAAACAAATAGTTGGGTCTGGTATCGGGATCGCCAATAACGCCGACTTTTTTCCACAGACTCCATGCTTGCATTTTGCCTGATTTAATGTTGGCTTTGGCAATTTTTGACCAATATTCGGTTTCTCTTTTTACAAATTCAGCTTCGTTTTTTTCAGATACATTTCTGTATTGCAAAAATTTGTACTGTGCTTGTGCTTGTTGCATCCCTAATGCTAGGATAACACATAAAATTACTTTTTTCATAATGTGGGGTTTTTGGTTATTATTTTGTTCCATACAAAATGGATTCTGATTTCATATAGGCGGATTCTGCATGGATGTTAGACCAAGGCAAAACATTAGAAAAGAACAATACAGCTTTGCCATTTTTACGATCAATACTGTAAAATGTACAAGCCGCTCCCGACCAATAGACCGTTCCAGCTGCTCTAATACCTTTTCGACCCGTTTGATCTACTGCCCATCCCAATCCAAATTTATTTACCCCTACATTTTTTGCGCTCATGTTAAATAAATAAGTGTGTTCAAGACATGGGTCGTCATAGACTGTAAAAAGTTCGCCCATATTATTGGTAAACATTAAATCAATAGTTTCTTTTTTAAGGATATGTTTGCCGTTCAAAGTCCCATCGTTGAGAATACATTGAATGAATTGTGCATAATCATGAAACGTACTGAACAATCCGCCGCCACCTTCATATTTAGTGGTTTTTAACTCTTTGTATTGCCACTCTTTATCTTGTACAAATTGATTGCCTTTCAAATGCCCAAATGAGGTAATCTCACTTACCAATTCATCGGGAACACTAAAGAACGTTCGTTTCATTCCAAGCGGACCGGTAATATTTTCTTTAAAATACACCTCTAGCGTTTGACCACTTATTTTTTCTACTATTTTACCTACCCAATCAATATTGGTTCCGTATTGCCATTTTTCGCCTGCTTCATACACCCTTGGAAAATCCTGGTATTTCCAATCGGCTGGCTTTTGGAATTTATTGAGACCGTTATGCAAAAATGGATAGGCAAATCCCGCCGTGTGAGTTAATAATTGACGTAACGTAATGGACTTAGTAGCTTTAACTAATTTTCCATCTTTAGTCAAAATTGGAATTTCAGCCATCTCTGGCATTAAATTATCCAAAGGTTCATCTAAAGTAATCTTCCCTCTTTCTACTAATTGCATGGCAGCTACAGAGGTAACGGCCTTAGTCATTGAATAAATTCTGAAAATATGATTATCAGTTATAGGTTCTTTACCCTCCCACAATTTGTTTCCATGATGGTATTCGTAAAAAAATCCATTTTTGTTCAATCCTCCTACAATGAAAGTTGGCAATGGATTGTTTTTTGAAATACTGTCCATCACTTTATTATAAGTTAGTGTTGGATTATGTTGTGCTTGTAACCCTAAAAAACTGATACAGGCTACAAAAAGTAAAACATACTGTTTCATTTTAAATATTATTTAGTAGCTGGTAAATCAGAATTTGAAATGTCTCTGTGGATCATCCATTTTCCATTAATGAATTTCCAAATCACTATGTATTTCCCTTTCCCCAAAGAAACTCCTTGATTTGATTTAAGCTCATACAACCCTTCTTCAGTAATTGTAGTCGCATCTCCCCAAACCTCTAGTGTGGTTAATTTAATATCGTTGGCCCCTGTATTCATAAATTTTGACCAAAACGATTGAATGGCAGCGCGCCCTTGTATAGCAGGCAAATGGTGCTCCATAAATTTAGCATCCTCTGTATACGAATTGGCAAAACCAACCGAATCACTTTTCGCTAGTAATTCAGCTACATTTTTATTGGCAGCTTCGATTTCTTTTTTGGCATTTGCCAAATCAAATTCGGGTTTAGTTTCGGTTGCTTTGTTACAAGAAAATAAAACTGTTGCAAGTGCAATAGATAAAATTACTTTTTTCATACTGTGGGCTTTTTGGTTTGATTTCAAAAGTAGAACCCCAATCGTTTGTAAGTGGTAAATCGTAAGTAAAATCTGTTCCGTTTTAGCATTAGGGAACACTTTGCGGTTTTTATTAATCATTAAAAAAAACAGAGCGGTTTTTAAAAAAGCCCTATATTCGCACTAACACAACCTATTTATCAGCGTTTTATGGAAATGCTTACGCCGTTTTTCGGATTATTTACTTCGTTTGTCCTTTTTTATTACCGAAAGGACTTTAATCGGTCAAATTTGTATTTAGCCTTGTTTTATTTGTGTAGTAACCTCATCGTTTTAGTATATTTTGGGTTACATTTTACCAAAACTCCTTTTTGGGAAGGGGTGTTTTTCGTCAATTTTATGCCGCTGTCATTTGTCATCGGTCCGCTTTTATTTTACTATGTTAAATATGCGGTTGCAGAAAACAAAAATATTGTACTTAAAGATTACCTGCATTTAGTTCCCGCTTTAATTGTAGTTATCATTAGCCTACCCTATACCACACTGCCTTTTTCTAAAAAAGTAGCAATTGCACATCATATCCAAGCGGTCACTCAAGACTATGATTTTAAAATATCCATTTTTTCTTTGAAACAAATGATGTTTTTGCGTCCATTACATCTTTTTATTTATTGCGTAGCAAGCTTAGTATACTTTAAAAACGCGACACAAAAAAGGCTAAATCAATTTGGAATTCTTCCTTCCAACCATACTACTATTCAACGATGGATTTATGCATTAGTTGGACTCCAATTATTTATTTCTACCTATTGTTTTTTAGATACATTTGCCGCCTTTATTCTAAAAAATGAATTGGGGATTTTCAGCTACCAAAACTATTTTAGAGCCGTTGGAGGTACTTTTTTTCTTCAAAATATAGTTTTGTTTTTATTTCCTAAAATATTATTTGATTCTATTTCTTATCCCGATCCTTCTTTAGCTAAAAATAGAGCTGCTCAATTGAAAAAAAACAACTCCCAAGAAATCAATCAAAATATTACAGTTCAATTAGAAACGTATCTTGGAAATACCCCTTTTTTAGTGCCTGGATTCAGCTTGTCTAAAATGGCATTGGATTTACAACTCTCTGAAAGAGTTTTGTCCAATTATTTTAATACTGAACTAGCTGTTTCGTTTAGCGAATGGAAAAACAATCAACGAATCGATTATGCGTGTAAATTGATTGACGAAGGGAAAGCAGACAAGCTTACCGTTGAAGGAATTTCGCTTAATGTTGGGTTCTCTTCAAGGTCAAAATTCATTGATGCCTTTAAAGAACGAAAAGGTGTTGTTCCTTCGTCGTATATCAAACAATCGAATTCAAACTAACCATCAAAATGGATATCAACAAAACAATATTACCTGTTATTCTATTGCTTTCTACTATTGTTTTTGGTCAAAAACCTGAGCAAACAATTGCTAATTTAAACTCCAAAAAAGACTTTTATAGCAGCATCGCTCAAAAAATATGGGGGTATGCCGAAATGGGCTTTCAAGAAGAAAAAAGTGCTGCCGTATTACAAGAAACATTGCGCAATGAAGGTTTTACCATAACTAAAGGAGTAGCTGGAATCCCCACCGCTTTTATTGCCGAGTATGGAGAAGGGAAACCTGTTATTGCCATTTTAGGAGAATATGATGCGCTTCCTGGATTATCGCAAGAGGCTGTTTCAGAGAAGAAATCAGCAGGAAAAGCAGCTGGTCACGCTTGTGGTCATCACCTATTTGGCACTGCATCTATGGCAGCGGCCATTGAGGTAAAAAATTGGTTGAAAACCAACAAGAAAAAAGGAACTATTCGTTTCTATGGTTGTCCCGCCGAAGAAGGGGGTTCAGGAAAAGTATATTTAGTGCGCGAAGGTTTATTTAATGATGTGGACACCGCTTTACATTGGCATCCCGCTGATGCTAATGATGCTAATCCGGGATCAGCTTTGGCTAATAAATCGGCTAAATTTAGGTTCTACGGAATCGCTTCTCATGCAGGAATGGCTCCTGAAAAAGGTCGTTCAGCCTTAGACGGCGTAGAAGCTATGGACATGATGGTGAATATGATGCGCGAACACATTCCGTCTGATGCACGTATTCATTATGTGATTACCAATGGAGGAAAAGCACCCAATGTTGTACCTGATTTTGCCGAAGTCTATTATTATGTGAGACACGGTAATCGAAAAACGGTGGTAGAAATTTTTGATCGCATTACTAAAGCTGCCGAAGGAGCTGCTTTGGGAACAGGTACTCGAATGGACTATGAACTTATTGGCGGTACGCACGAATTACTTCCCAACACAACGCTTCAACAACTAATGTATACTAATTTGATTAAAGTGGGCGGTGTGAATTATACCGAAGAAGAAAAAATATTTGGAAAAGCCATTATAAAAAGCCTCGGCATTGAAAATGAAAATCTTGAAAAAGCGAGTATAATCCAACCTTATAAAACATTAGATCTTAGTTTTGGATCGACTGATGTAGGCGATGTGAGTTTTACTGTTCCAACTGCTGGTATGGGGAGTGCTACTTGGGTACCAGGGACGCCTGCTCATAGCTGGCAAGCCGTTGCAGCTGGCGGCACCGATATTGGTAACAAAGGCATGATGGTGGCTGCAAAAACGATAGCGTTAACGGCTATTGATTTGTATTTGCATCCCAATATGATTTTGAAAGCTAAAGAAGAACTCAACCAAAAAAGAGGAAGTGATTTTAAATACATTCCTCTTCTTGGTGACAGAAAACCTGCCTTAGATTATAGAAAATAACATACTTATTGCTGTATTTCTTTTATCTTAATATTGCGAAGTGACACTCCTTTTGCCCAATCTTGAAAGGCAATTTTTCCGCGAACTGCTTTCCCAAAAGAAGGAAAATTTCCTAATTTACTTCCGGCAATTAGTTGTTTCCAACGTTCGGTTTTCATATCCTCATGACCCGTTTCGACACCGTTCAACCAAAAGGTAATAACCCCATTTTGTTGTACAATTCTAGAGCTGTTCCATTGGCCTGAAGGTTTTGGCTGCACTTCGTGTAACAAGGGAGATAAACTATATACACATCCTGCCGCATGTTTCCCATCTTGCAAATAGTCTTTAGGCATATTGGCATTGTCTAATAGTTGGTATTCTGGTCCTGTGGTCCAAGCCGTTGGAAATTCAGGTGCTTCTTGTACATTGATAAACACCCCACTATTTCCTGCTTCTGAAATTTTCCATTCAAAAGTAAAATCAAAATTTTCATATTGGTTATCCGAAACCAAATCGCCACGTTGTACTTTCTCTGTATTTGGATCACAAATCAATTCGCCATTTTGAACAGACCAAGCCGATTTGATATTGCCTTCGTTATACAAATGCCATCCATTGGTGGTTTTACCATCAAAAAGCAATGTCCAACCTGCTTGTTTTTCAGCATCTGTTAATACATTACAACTTGTTTTTTCTTGGGAGTACGAAATACATCCTAGTGTGCTAAAAAAAAGAATTCCAGCTTTTAATAGTAAATTGTTTTTCATTGGTTTATAGTTAGTTGGTTTTAAAAGTGTACACCACACTTGTAGATGTATTATTTCCATCGCTAGTGATTACTCTCCAATAGTAAACCGTATTGGCGTTGACCGCAACTGCTTTGGACTTGGTTGTTAAATTTTTATTAGCATCTAATGGGGTTTGTTTTCCATCAATAGTGTCAAAATACAAAGTATAAGTCAACGCACTGCCTTCTACATCACTTGTTTCCCAAGTTAGGGTTACATTGCCATTAGTTGGAGTAACAACAACGCCTGGTAGTGGACTCACTGCAGAAGCAGGAAAAGGAGCATAATTAGTTACCCCATTGCCTGCTAAATAAAATTTCCACGTATCGCTAGCTGTTGTAGTTGTTCCTTTATTTTTAGATGTAATAGTCCATGAATACGGTACTCCTCTAGTAAGAGTAACATCTTTCGTTGTAGTTGTAATTCCCGCTTGTGTAGTAACTTCCTGAGTGTTTAAATTAGTGATTTTTAAATCATAAGTATCTGTATCTGAAGCGCTGTTCCAACTAAAAGAAACGGTGCTTTGAGTGGTAGAACTATTGGTTCCATTTTCACAGGTTTTATTATTTATAGGAGCTATTAAAACTGATTTCCCAGGGGTGTTGATAACCGGAGTAGCAGGCCCTGAGTCACTCCCTCCACAGGACGTTATTAGGATCAAAATGAATAGACCGATTGAAGTAATTGCTCTTTTCATACTATTATTGTTTAATTACTTTAATGGTTTCATTTACCGTTTTCCCTTCTAAATGAACTATATACAAGCCTAGTGGGAAGGCGGTTAAATCCAACTCTATCATTCTTCCTTCGGAAATTAATTTTGAAGTGTTTTCTAAAATTTGCCCTGAAAGATTCGTTAGTTTTACAGTAATTGAATCATCAGTTCCCGGCACATATAGTTGTACATAATCAGATGTAGGATTTGGATAGAAAATCACTTTTTCACTCACAAAAATACTATCTGCGATTTTTCCTTGACAATATAAATCGGTAGCAATACTAATACTGTTTTTTCCCGACACTAAATCTAACGTAATTACATTCGAAGTATACGTCTGAGTAACCCCATTAAAGATAACCGTATAGCTTGTTGCTCCACTTAAAGTGTAAGTAACTTGCTTGCCGTTACTACTTATTTTATTTGTGGCTGATAAAGGTGTTGGCTCGGTTACTTTTAAGTTATAGCATTGCAAATAATTGGTTTTTCCTGCGATACTAATACAAATTTCATAATTGCCTGGCGCTAAATTCTGTGCTTGGTTTTTGAAGCCATTAGCCGAATTTAATTCAAAGCCTGTTTGGCCATTTATTGTGACGGTGTAGGTATAATTTGTATTGGTTGCGCTTACACTAATAGCTCCATTTTGTTGTCCTACACAAGATGTAGCAGTTGCCATTACCGCATAATTATTAGCTGGTAATAGAAATATTTCGCAGCCATTAAAATCAACCGTTACCCCTGGAGTTGAATTAGGACAAAGATCTATTTCATCTCGTACCCCATCTAAATCGGTATCAGTAATTATTGTGATTACAAATGCTTTTTCGAAACTTAATCCTCCAGCATCTGTAACACGAACACGAATCGAATAACTTGATTTGGTTTGAGCATTAAAGAGAATAGCAGATTTTAAGATGTTATTTGTAATCGTAAAACTAGCATTATCAGCACTCCCTGTTCCACTTACCAAAGCAAATGTAAATGTATCATTTACATCAGCATCTGTAGTGCTTAAAGTACCTACGGTAGTGCCAATAGGATTGATAGTATTAAAATTTGTATTGCTTAAATTAATATTAGTAGGTGCGGTATAAGGATACGCAAAAGATGTCGAACTTTGACCACACGAATTAGTCACCACTATATTTCCTCCACTGCTCCCCGGAGGAAGTGATACGATAATCATAGTACGTGTAGCACTATTTACTGTTGCTGAGATTCCACCAATTGTAACCGTTGAAGCAGAATTGGCAACTAAATTTGTTCCATTAATAGTAACATTTGTTCCCGATGTTCCCGAAGCAACCGAAACACTACTGATGGTTGGTACTCCGCCAATGACTATTGTTCCTGTAGCTGTAGCCGTATCGCAACCTGAAGTTAGTTGAACAGCGTAAGCATATGTTCCTGCTTGAGTGGTAGTGCCGCTTATTGTGGCAACGTTAGACGCCCAATTTCCATTTATTCCGGTTGGCAAACCTATAAAAGTGGCTCCTGTAACACCTGTAGTAGCATAAGTAATAGGTGTAATTGCAGTCCCAACACATTGTACTTGTGTGTCTGTTCCCACGGCTGAAGTAAGTGCTAAAGTAGGCGCACTAGCCGGATTTCCATATACTACTGGGCGTATTCTTAAATTAGCAACTGAAGTCCAAGAAGTTCCATTTGTTGACGTATAGGACCTGCTGCTGTTTGTAGTTTCTTGTCCTAAGCCAAAAGTATCTGTAGCTCCTGGCACTAAAACTAAAAAATAATCCGTGTTGTTTGCGACAGCAATTCCCAAAGAACTTAAATCGAAATAATTCCAAGTGTTTTTAGAAATTTTAGATGTAGTAATTGGTAACGAACCTATTAATGTCCCTGGAATTCCCGAATTATTTGTTCTCAGTTCTATTGTAAAACTAGTTAGTGTTACACTAGTTGTTGTTTTAAAATAAACACCCCCTAGATTTCCTGCTGAAGTTGATGTAAATCGTAAAGCGGCTCTTTTTGCAGAAAAATTAAAGGAATTATTTGTAGCACTACCATACGATTGTTCGTAGTTATAGGTGGTTCTAGTTAAGGGTTGACAATACGAAAAACTGGACGCCGCCTTAAACACATCTATCTTTCCGCTGCCCCAAGTATTATTATCGGTTGATCCGGTAAAAGAATCCTTTGTTGCGGTGGTAGTAATTGCATTTTTTATTTGAGCAAATGTTGCGCTTGGTTTTTTTTGCAGTAACAATGCTACACAACCTGCCACTGCTGGTGTTGCCATACTTGTACCTTGTTCCATTCTATATAATCCACTTACTATCATATAAGGAGAGGTAATATCTAAAACAGAATCTGAAGATAAGCAAGAAATCACGGCCTGTCCATTAGCTGTAATATTAGGTTTTACAACATTGTCTCTTCTTGGTCCAATGGAACTAAATCCACAAATAGCATCTTGAGTACCACTTGTATAATTATAACCATTCCCCGAGGCCGAATACCAATCCATTTTAGCCATATAGGCTCCTACGGTTATAGCTTTAGTTGCGCAACCAGGTATTGTTACTAAATAATTACTATCTCCTCCTGTAAGCGTCATAGATTGAAAATCATCTCCTTTGGTGTCTAACCATCCGTCAATCGTTAATGTATTAGATGTTGCGTTAGTTAGCGCTATAGTCCAACTTCCCGACACATCTGTTGAAGTAGTGGTTCTGGTCACATATACCTGTACTTTTCGGTCTCCACTTTCTGAAGAATCAATATAATTGGAGATATATACTCTCGCTTTACCTCCAAAAACACTAGTCCCATTATTGGAAAGAGACGTGGCCTGCGTCCCATCAGGAGCTGTTACTAAAACCGTTATAGCGCTCGTGTCATTAGCATACTCTGTGAATTGAAACACATCTTGTGATGTTGTCGTTGATGCCACAGGAACCTGTAAACCAATAGAAGTATTCCCATTACCAGCTAGCGTAATTTGTTTATGAATATTGTCTCCATTTTCATTACCAGAAGCCACTACAACTACACGACCCGCTGCAGTATCTGTAAAATTATCTATCGCAACTTCCAATGGATCTGTTCCGTCATGCGCGCCATTTTGCGAACCCAAACTCATATTAACCACAATGGGTTTCCCTAAACTTGTTGCTAAATTCTTCAAATAATCCAATGCCGAAATAATGTTAGTAGTATCAAAAGACCCGTTACCTGCCTTTATTATTACAATGTCAGAATTAGGCGCTAAACCAGCATATTTTGTACTTAAAGCTGCTCCATTTCCTGCTGCTATTCCTGCTACATGGGTTCCGTGACCATCAGTGTCTTTTTCACGGACAAATCCAGCGGGGGTTCCATCAATTTCGTTATTGATTTGTGATTGTGTATATTCTACTCCTACACTGAATCCTGTAGGAGCCGTTTCACCAGTTATTGGTGTCAACGTTTGATCCCAAATTCTCAGAATTCTACTTTTGGTTTGGTCAGAAGGGTTTCTAAAATCGGGGTGATCCCAGTCAATTCCTGTATCAATAATGGCCACAATCACTCCGTCTCCTTTGTAGGCCGTGTTATCTAATCTCCCTGCATGTAAAAGGGATGCTCCTGTTGAGGCTACAGAAATATCATTATTCTTCTTTAAAAATTTTGGGGTATCCACAAAATCGACTTCGGGTAAGGCCGCCACTTTCGAAATCTGGTCTAGACTTAACCAAGCAGTAACAAAAGAAGCATGTGTACTTTGAATAGCTATTCCGTTTATTTTTAAAACTTCAGGGGATTTTGTATAAATAATACAATTGTAGCCCGCCTCAGCTATTCCAGTGGAAGTGTTTACTCTTTTGGACTCCGCCTTAGCATATAAAGATGGTAGAATAGAATTTGTATTTTTATTTAGTTGTCGTTCCTTTATATATCGAAACGCGCGCGCTAACTTTTCATTTTCCTGACCAAATGAAATGTTTACAATTAATAAAAAAAAGAAAATTAACACTAATTGCTTCTTCATAGGGAGTCTTTATTGTCGAAGAGTTGTAAACTAAAATCTGAAAACACATCAAGTGTTTTAATAATTATACCTAAATACAACAGTTAAAATTACTGTTTTTTATTCAGAATAAGATTGTATCAGATCAAGTTTATTTTCAAGACAGCTTTAATTGCTCTAGTTTTAGATATTCGTAACTATAAATAAGCCCTTTCTAAACTATTACAGCATTGGTGTTAAACACTACGTGAGTGGGAACCTCATAGATGAATTATCCATTCTTTAATTCGAATTAAACACTCGCTTCCCTAACCACTTACGTACTGGTTCATCATACCATTTTAAACATGCATATCCTAAAGCCACGCAAGCAACTACAGTTAGTATACTGATAGGATAGGCTTCACTAATTGATAATTTGTTGTCTACCGCCCATGCAGTGTAGATATAAATAATAGGATAATGGGTAATGTATATCGGATAAGAAATATCACCAAAAAATTGACATACTTTATTTGCCCATTTACCCGTAACTTCCCCGCTTGCCCCTAAAAAGACTACTAAAGGAAAGAAAAAAATAATAGTCAACGACTCATACAAACCATTCATCCAGAAATGATCTTCTCCTCCTATTCTTGGTAGAGAAAGCAAAACAACTAGTAACAAACTACACCATAAAAAGGCGTTTTTCACTTGGATTAATTTTCCTAAGCGGAATAACAATAAGCCCGCAAAAAAAGGATACATCAAACGAACAATTCCAATATGCAACTGTGTAGGGTCTAATGACCAACCTCCTGTAAGGTCACCATTAGGGGTAGTTGCCGACAAATGAATCAAAGCGGCACCCGACAAAACCACTAAAATAGTCAACAAGGTCTTAGAAAATTTACGTATAAAAAGCGCGTATAAAATATTAGCCACATATTCAAAAAATAAAGACCAACCTGGCCCATTTAGTGGATGCATTTCTTGCCAACCGCGAATGTCCATTGAGACTGGCACAGGAATTAAAGTAAACCCAATTACCATGATTAATAGCATTTTCCAAACTGGAACATCGGCAATCATTGGAAACAAATTAGACGCTTGGAAATAAAACAAACCAGCACCTATAATCATTCCCATCACGACCATGGGTTGTAAGCGAACTAAACGACGTTTGAAAAAATTCCCAATCGTCATTTTTTCCCAACGATCATCATAGGCATAACCAATCACAAAACCCGACAACAAGAAGAAAAAATCAACCGCTAAATACCCGTGATTAATCAATTGACTTAGGTGGCTTTTGGCATGCGCCTCGAAAACGTGAAAAATAACAACCATTAGGGCAGCAACTCCACGTAATCCGTCTAAAATTGGATAATGAGGTTTGGATTGGATAGAAGGGGTATTCATTGGTATATTCGTTTAATTTTTTTTGTGCGGAAACAAATATAAATAAAAAACTATTGGGCAATTGTTTGGCTTATTCTAAATTAAAGTAAAATCTATTCTTATTAGTCGTAAAATACCTTTATGTTATTTTAACTTGTTTAAATCTAGTCTTTTAAAAGAATAACATTACCTTTATATAAAAGTGAAAATTCTGATCACGTATACCTTAATTGAATGGTTATGCAAACAACTTCGGAAAATAAATTTTGGGCATCTCCATCCGACTATTGGCTACAACAACTCAATAGTTCATCACAAGGATTATCGCATAAAGAAGCGATTCGCTTACTAAAAAAAAGAGGCGTACACGCTAAAACCAAATCGGGGTTTAGAAAAGAAATATTGCTGTTTTTGAGCCAATTCAAGAATCCGCTCATGCTGTTATTAATTGGAGCTGTGATTATATCGGCTTTTTTAGGCGATGCGTCGGATGTGTTTATCATTTTGTTTATCGTTTTATCTACAGGATTACTTAGTTTTTTTCAAGAGCGAAATGCCAGTCGAGTAGTAGAAAAACTTCAATCAATGATTTCATTGAAATCAACCGTTATAAGAGATGGGGTTCCTCAAGAAATTATTTCTAAAAACATTGTAGAAGGCGACCTCATTCTGTTAAAAGCAGGAGATATGATTCCTGCTGATTGTCTTATTATTGAAGCTAATGAACTTCACGCAAACGAATCTAGTTTGACAGGCGAATCTTATCCTGTGAGAAAAACTACGGGGATTCTAGACCCAGAAACCGAATTAGCCAAAAGAACAAACTGCCTCTGGGAAGGAACGAATGTAGTAAGCGGCACCGCGAAAGCATTAGTTATTCAAACTGGTGACCAAACTATTTTTGGGGCAATTTCACTTAGCGCCTCTGGCACAATAGAAACCTCTTTTGAAAAAGGTATAAAAGACTTTGGCTTTTTCTTAATGAAAATAACACTAGTCCTAGCAGTATTTATTCTCATCGTTAATTTATTAAATCACAAAGGTATAATGGAGTCTGCGCTTTTTGCTTTAGCATTAGCCGTAGGAATGGCTCCCGAACTCTTGCCCGCTATTACAACTATTGCGATGAGTGCTGGAGCCAAAAGACTTTTGGCAAAAAAAGTAATTGTAAAAAAACTAAATTCAATTCAAAATCTAGGCGAGGTTAATTTATTGTGTACCGATAAAACCGGAACCATTACAGAGGGGACAATCGAAGTAGCTGGTTGTATAGATGGGGGAGAAAAAGAAAGTGAGTGGGTCAAACAATTGGCCTTTTGGAACGCTGCTTTTGAAACTGGCTATACAAATGCTATTGATGAAGCGTTAAAAAAACTTCCTTTTAACACCGTTCTATCTGCTCAAAAAACAGGTGAAATCCCCTATGATTTTATTCGAAAAAGATTGAGTATTGGGGTTCAAACCGAGACTGAAACCTTATTGATTAGTAAAGGGGCTTTTTCTCAAATAATTAGCATTTGTACCCAAATTAAATTGAGTGATGGACGTGTTGAATCAATCGCTTCCCATCGTGACAATTTAAACAATACATTTGCTCAATTTGGGAATGCTGGTTTGCGTGCAATTGGAGTGTGTTATAAAAATATTGAAGCTGTAACGATAACAAAAGAACTAGAAACTGAAATGATTTTTGCGGGTTTTATTTTATTAAATGACCCCGTAAAATCAGGTATTGTTGAAGCCTTGACCGAATTGTCTAAGCTAAAAGTAAGCCTGAAAATAATTACCGGGGATAATAAAAACGTAGCTGAATCAATCGCATTGACTATTGGCATCAAACAGCCTGTGATAATGACGGGTAAAGAGTTGTTTAACACCAGTCCTGAGGCCCTAAAACAACTCGTAAAGAAAACGCATATTTTTGCTGAAGTTGAACCTCAACAAAAAGAACGAATAATATTGGCATTAAAACAAACTTACACTGTTGCTTATATGGGAGACGGCATCAATGATGTATCAGCAATTAGCGCGGCTGATGTGGGGATTTCTGTCGAAAACGCAGTGGATGTGGCTCGAGAAGCAGCTGACTTTGTTCTAATGGAAAAAAACTTAATGGTAGTGGTGGACGGAATTCGAGAAGGAAGAAAAACATTTGCCAATACCCTGAAATATTTATACATCAATACAGGTTCTACTTTTGGAAATATGTTTAGTGTGGCTGCGGCATCGATTGCTTTGCCTTTTTTACCCATGCTCCCAAAACAAATTTTACTCACAAATTTCCTTACTGATTTTCCGTTTCTAGCCGTTACAACAGATAACGTTGACAAAGAACAACTAGAGAAACCAGGAAAATGGAATTTAAAACATATCCGGAATTATATGATTCTATTTGGTATTCATAGTTCGGTATTTGACTTAATTACTTTTATAACGCTTTACTATTTCTTAAAAGTAAAAGAACACGGGTTTCAAACGGGTTGGTTTATAGAATCTGTCCTTTCTGAACTGTTCATCGTTTTTATCATCCGAACACATAAAAATATTTTTAAAAGCAGACCCGGAAAATACCTTTTTATATTTAGCATCATCGCTTTTATTTTAACTGTCGGATTGCCCTATTTGCCTTTTGCAAAGGACATTGGATTAACACCTTTGCCAATAATCAATCTTGGTGTAATGCTTTTTATTGTAAGTTGTTACATTATTACTGCTGATGTTCTAAAGGTGTGGTTCTTTAAAAAACACAATGCATAGCTATTGCCACAAATGTCGGTCTTTCTTGTATTACGTTTAAAGAGTCTTTACAATTAGATGACCGCACTTTCAAAAATAGTTATCTTTGAAGCACTTTAGTCACAAGAAAATAAAATATATATGGATAACGAATTAATTATTCAATTTTTACTTGCAATCCTTTGGGGAGGAATTATTGGTGCCGAGAGAGAATATAGAAGTAAATCGGCAGGGTTTCGTACTATGATTATGATTTCGCTTGGGGCTTGTTTTTTTACAATTATTTCCAAAGCAATTGGTGCGCCTAGCAATGCCGACCGAATTGCCTCAAATATCGTTTCGGGAATAGGATTCTTAGGAGCGGGCGTAATTTTTAGAGGAGATAATAGAATTAATGGGATTACCACCGCGGCGACTATTTGGGTCGTTGCTGCCGTAGGTATGGGTATTGGTTCGGGCTACTATTTTGCCTCTGCTTGTAGTAGTGTTTTTATGATTTTAATCTTAGCGATACTTCCGTATTTAGAGCAATACATAGACACCTTAAACCAAGCTAAAAAATACTCTATTTTAACGGTTTATCAAGAAGGTTCTTTTGAAAACATAGAAGATTTATTTCGTGATTTCAAAGTAAATTACAGGCTCGTTCGCATTCATAAAATGGGAGACAAAATAAGTTACGAATGGGATATTCAAGCACATAAAAAAGTACATTCCAAACTCTCTGAAGTATTAATGAAAGACACTAAAATTATAGAGTTTACTTGCTAATGATCTACAATGAATGACTCATTATTTGAATTTTATTCAACAATTCACCTACTCCTAAACTAGCCCAAAGAACAAACAAACCTAGGACTATTAAAATCCATTTTGGAATACTAAACGGTGTTCGTTTTTGAATTAATTGTTGTAATGGAGGGTAATAGATCAAAGAAATCAGAATAATAAATACACCAAATTCAGGGTCATTACCCCAAAACAGATTGACTAGTCCGATTGCAGAAAACAATAGACCAAAAACCCAATTAATAAAAGTCATTTTGGATAATTTCATCTTTCTCTATTTAGAGTGCTAAATATACATTATTTATTCCGATTTAATTATATATTTGTTTCTATGACAGCTATCAAAATCAAAAAAGTAACTCTCGCCGACATCGTTCAATTACAAGAAATAGGCCGACAAACTTTTGCAGAAACTTTCTCCTCAACCAATACTGAAGAGAATATGAAAGCCTATTTAGAAGACGGTTTTTCAAACGCAAAATTGAGTGCAGAACTCGACAATCCCAATTCTGAATTTTATTTTGCAACCCTTAATAATACGGTAATTGGCTACTTAAAAATTAACTTTGGTTTAGCCCAAACGGAGTTAAAAGACGACAAAGCCCTAGAAATAGAACGCATTTATGTACTACAGGAATTTCACGGAAAAAAGGTAGGGCAATTGCTCTACGACCAAGCTATTCATTTGGCTAAAGAGAAAAAAGCAGACTATGTTTGGTTAGGCGTCTGGGAAAAAAATCATCGAGCGATTCAATTTTATACCAAAAATGGATTTGTCGAATTTGACCAACATATTTTTGTTTTAGGTGATGACGAACAAACGGATATTATGATGAAATTAGAAATTAAAGAATAATCATTCAATAATTATAATACCTTAGCAATACACAACTTATTACATAGTCTTATGGCGTTATTTTTAACTTTATTAGTAGTGGTTATTGCGTTAATCTGCTTGATTTCCATATTCAAAATCAACCCATTTATCTCTTTTTTAATCATTTCTATCCTTGCCGGACTTGCTCTAGGTATCCCTTTCTCTGAAATTACCGCTGCTGTACAAAAAGGAATTGGAGACATGATGTCGTCTATTTTAATAGTCATTTGTATGGGTGCAATGATCGGGAAATTAGTAGCCGAAAGTGGTGCAGCAAAGGTTATTGCTGATCGAATCATTCAGCTTTTTGGAAGGAGTTATATTCAATGGGGAATGGTTTTTACGGGATTTATTATTGGAATCCCGTTGTTTTATAACATCGGATTTGTGCTTGTAATTCCAATCATTTTCTCATTGGTGTACCAATACAAAATTTCGCCAATGTTAGTTGGACTTCCTATACTAGCTTCTTTATCAGCGGCACATGCTTTTTTGCCTCCACACCCCTCTCCGGTAGCCCTCGTAGCTGTTTTTAATGCCAATATGGGCAGAACCTTATTGTTAGGTGTTTTATGCGCTATCCCTGCCATTATCATTGCCGGTCCTTTGTTTTCAAAAACCATAAAACGAGTTGGAAATGACAACCAAGTCAACTTATATGTCCCCGAAGATTCTTCGCTCCCTACTCCCTCGGTAATCCTCAGTTTTGTTGCTGCATTATTGCCGGTTGGAATTATATCTTTGGCTCAGATTCTGCCCTTTTTATTTTCAAAAGATGCGGAAATTATAACGATCTGCTCTGCCTTGGGCGACCCTGCCATTGTAATGCTTTTGTCCTTACTGGTAAGTACGTATTTGTTAGGAATTCGATTAGGAAAATCAGTGAAAGAATTGATGGTGATTTATGAAAATGCCGTGAAAGAAATTGTTATGATTTTATTAATCATCGGCGGTTCAGGGGCTTTGAAAGAAGTCTTAATACAAAGCGGCGCTGGAGAGCAAATTGCTTTGTTTTTTGATCATGTTGCCATTCATCCGTTGCTGTTAGCCTGGTTAATTGCAGCCACAATTCGAGTGTGTTTGGGTTCTGCCACAGTTGCCGGCCTAACTACTGCGGGAATAGTAGCTCCCATGATGGCTCACATTCAAGTTGATCCCAGTTTAATGGTTTTAGCAATTGGAGCTGGAAGCATTATGTGTTCTCACGTGAATGATTCTGGGTTTTGGCTTTTTAAAGAATATTTCAAGTTGTCCATAAAAGACACTTTTAGAACATGGACATTAATGGAATCTCTATTGTCTGTTGTGGGAATTATGGCGGTAATGATCTTGAGTTACCTACTGCCATTACTACAATTATAAAACATTACTTTACCCATTGATGGTGAAAAAACTGACCTGAATCGGCATCCACACGCTGAAAAGTATGTGCGCCAAAATAATCTCTTTGAGCCTGAATAAGATTTGCCCCTGACTTTTCAGTGGTTAATCCATTCCAGAAATTAATCGATTCACTCAAACAAGGTACCGCAATTCCTGCTTGAATAGCTTTCGCGACGACAGAAGCTAAGGCGGGTCTCATTTGGGTAATTTTAGGGATTAGATTCTTTGAAAACAATAGGTTTTTTTCTTCTTTTAAAATAGAAACAAAGTCTTGCATTAATTGAGAGCGAATAATACATCCATTAGTCCAGATCCTTGCTATCTCGCTCAAATTGATATCCCAATTGTATTTTTTAGACATTCCTTCTATCAGCCAAAATCCTTGAAAATGATTGATGATTCGGGCTAATTCATAAGCGGATTTCAATTCTTCCCAATCTATTTCTGTGGTGGTTTCTGCTTTATTTTGAGTGGTATAGAGATTGCTCATTTCGATTCTAAGCTCTTTAAAAGATGATAAATAACGAGCGTACAATGCAGTTGCAATCATTGTGGCTGGAATTCCTTCTTTGGTGATTTCAACAGTGGTCCAATTTCCCGTTCCTTTACTATCGGCTTTATCCAGAATAGCGTCTATTATCCAGTTGTTTTGTTCTTTTTCTTTTAAAATTTCAATGGTAATATCTAGCAAATAACTCCCCACTTGACTGTCTTTCCAAGCAGATAATTGGGTTGCAATTGCTTCCGGATTTTTGCCTGTTGAACTTCCTATTTTGTAGATTTCGGCCAAAAGCTGCATTTCGGCATATTCAATTCCGTTATGTACCATTTTCACAAAATGACCACTTCCTTCATTTCCAATATAAGAACAACACGGGTTGCCTTCGTTATCTTTTGCGGCAATAGCTGTAAGAAAAGGAGCTGTCATTTCGTACGCTTCTCGGGAACCGCTTGGCATCAGAGAAGGTCCGTGTAAAG
>ERZ650310.18-NODE-18-length-45424-cov-10.439199_pt1 | contig 45424 bp, 64 predicted proteins | sample MGYA00376246_ERZ650310 | MGnify/ENA primary metagenome ERZ650310 (study PRJEB26733, sample SAMN07839286) | wastewater metagenome | biome: small river; feature: stream; material: water | place: USA: North Carolina | collected 2016-03-01 ...
CGCTCTTCCGATCTGTTCGAATTACCCGCTTTGATGAAGTGCAGGGAGGACCCAAAGGCCGGGGGGTGCACCACAGAGGTGCCCCATGCCATCGAAGTCACGCAGCCTGCACGCGCTGAACCACCGCAGGGGGTGGGGATAAAGTTCATGACAGATGGGTCTTCGGTGGAGTCGGCATCTGCGCACGAAGCGCTGCCAACAGGTTGTTGATCGACCCTATGGCCTCGCTCGCCATGCCATCACAGCGGCGCATGCTGTTACGGGTGACGCCCTGCCCAAATGCATCGGCCATGGCGTGGTGCAGTTCAGCCAGTTTGGCAGCCATTTGCCAATGGAGATCGAGTGGGTCACTGCTGTTTGCAGGCACTGCTTTTGTCACCACGTAACCAAGGCGCCGGGCCTCAGCCTGCAGGATGAATGCGCACCCGGAAAGCTCTTGGATCATCACTGCCTCTTCGAGGGTCAAGTGGTGCGTCGTGTTGTTGGGATTTACCTTGTGGCTGAGCGTGTCGCCGGAACGCGCCATGCGTGCAGCCAATGCATGTACACCACCTGGATACTTGTGGGCTGTGTGGTAGACCGCATCGTCAATGCTCAGGCTGCTGGTGTCGACTTCATCACCCTGATTGCCATAGCCGAGACCGCGGGGAATTGAGATAGTTGCTTCCATGCAGATCAATCCTTCAAACATCAAAGGGCGCAAGCCGTTGCCATCCATCGGGGATGCCGTGCGGCAGCTGGTGCAGCAATGCAGTGCACAGGCCCGTCACGCCCTGCACCCGATACGACCAGGGCGGAGTGGCTATGGCGGCGACCTTGGCCAACTGATGCCATACACAGTGATCGGGCAGCTACATGACTGACTTCACGAATAGGGTGAGCAGCCCGCCTGACTACACTGATGGCTCTCACACACATCAACTTCATCAGGGAGCTGCTCATGACAAAACCGCTAACTATCAACATCAAGTTCTCCGCCGACGCTGGGAAGCTTCTACCTGCCGGAGCATCTCTAAGTCTTCCGTCGGTGACAGCGCTGACTCAACAACCACTTGTGGTGGGCGACAAAATACGCTTCCCGGACATGGCAAACTGCCCTTGGTTTGTGGTGTCGCATCGATACTGGGATCTAGGCGCAGAGCAAGTGACTCTAACAATCTGGCTAGGGGTACCCGAAGACTAAGCATTGACAATTCCCTGCCCTTCGGCGGTTGGCTGTACAGAAATGGGCATGTTGGGCATTCCACCCGATGCGATGCTCTGGGTGCCTGCGAGAGAGTTCAGGTAGTCATCAAGACAAATCTGCAAGAACTCGGCATGCTCCCGAGTGATTGCAAAGAGCATGACGCCATGGCCTGGCACATCAAGACTCAGGCCCATACGGTTGCGCTGTGGGCAAAACTGTGTTGCACCTCGCACATCAGCGTCTCGAAAAATGGCTGGCAGCATCTTTATTTCCCTGCTTTGGGCTGCTGCACAACGAACAGCTTTCCAGTCACCCAACTCTTGAACTTTTTAACCAAGGTGCGGCGGCGCCAGGCGATTGGTTTACGTGGCTTCATCTCAAGCTCCCTGCCCTTCGGCAGTTGGTTGTTGGGCAGCCAGATCCGGCGCGCACAGCACAGAGTGCAGGCGCGTCAGGGTGGCGTACCCAGGATTGGGGATATGCCCGTTGGAGAACTTGGACAGCCAGGAGTAGCTCACGCCCGCCTTTGTTGCGATGGCCTGCCAGTCCCCCTTGCTTTCCTTGAGTCGGTCGATTACGACCCTGTCCAAATTTGTGTGCATTCGTGCATTCTAGTAATAATTTACTATGCAATCAAGTAACCTTTTACTAGATGGCGCCTGCATCCTGTTTTCCATGCAGAGAAAGCCCATAAATCAAGTGTTTGCCGACAACCTTGCGGCACTTATGTCCAAGAGAGGCATAAATCAAAGTGAGCTGTCGGTCTTGAGCAAAGTCTCCCAAAAGACCGTAAGCAATTACCTCAACCCGCAGCAGCGCACCACCGGATCAAAGGGGAAAGTGCCGTCTGCCAAGTTAGCGGAACTGGAGATGATCGCGGATGCCTTGAAGGTTGACTGTTGGCAGCTATTGCGCCCGCTAGATGCAGACCAACGCAAAGCCTACGATGCGCTTGAAATTGCATTCAAGGCGCTTCAGCCCAAGCAACCATCCGTCTCCAGCCCGGCTTTGGTCGAGCACACCAAGTCACCAAGAGTAGCAAACGGCAAAGGGTGAGGCCGGCGCTGTTCACACCATACCTTGCGTACAGCCGCCCGTAAATCACCCGTTAGAGGGTTTACCCTCATGACTTGTGCAACGTCAAATCAAATTTACCAAATTTCGTGATTTAGAGTGCGGTATAGGTCGAGTCGAAATTGGCTGTTCGCCTCGTGGAAGATCAACATACAAACGGGAGTCACCAATGGCAATGATTACGTGCAAGGAATGCCTAGCAAAAATTAGCGATCAAGCGGCAGCCTGCCCTCAATGTGGCGCAAAGGCTCCAAAGCCCACATCCAGGATCACAATTTTTTTGGGCGGGCTCTTCATAATTTTTGTTGCAAAAAGCGTCATCCAAGGGAGCGAAGCTCCGAAGTCGCCTCCAAAATCAGAAGCTCAAATCGTTGCCGATACAAAGAAGGAAGATGATTTTCAAAAAGTTGTGAAGGTAGCAAGCTGGGCGAAAAGGAATGCCAAAAATCCAAAGTCCTTTGAGCTCACGTATGGCGGCATCACAAACGATGGTGTTGTGTGTATTGAATACCGTGCTACAAATTCATTCAATGCGACGGTCCCAGGTCGATACATCATGTCCGACTCAGTTTCTGGGGACACTTCTGCTCTTTGGAACAAGCATTGCGCCCATAAGCCCATCTCTGACTTTAGCTACGCCAGACAGGCACTCTGACGGCTTAGTTTTCATTGTGTTCGAAGGTCTAGTAAATTTTTACTTGACGACATAGTAATAATTTACTAATAATCCACTCCATGCCGCCCATCCCGGGTGGCCAAGGAGTGGAAAGTGCACATTGCTACCACCGCTGCACAAGAGCAGCAAACAGCTGAGCAGAAATCTGATGCGGAAGATCGCAAAGCTCAATTCATCTATGTCACATGCTTTTTAAAGGCTCGGCACAACGCCGATATCCTGCAGAAGGAAGCGGTTAGCCGGCTTTCTGCTAAGAGCCGGAAATCGTGGGAACTGGGCGATGCCATGTGGGCGGGGTCTCATGAGTTGCGGAATGAGGCACGTACTTGCCTGCGCGAACTCATGAATCGCGGCCAGCTCCTGTTTGCATTCCCCGGCACTACGGTGGCGCAAGGTGGTGCAGAGTGAGCCGGCCCCAGGAAAGCGTGGTGGTCTACGGACCGCAGGGCGTGGGCATAACCAAGCATGCAAAGGCAATTGCCAGTGCGCTGGGGCTTAGCTTCATTGTTGAAGAGTTTCACTACACCCGAGCAGGCAACCTGTATCCCAAACAGGACAGCCTGCTGATTGCCAACTACTCGCCGCCCTTTTACTGGCGCGGCCCGGTGCTGACCTTTGCAGAAGCTATGCAGCGCGTGGCAAAGGTGGGTGCAGCATGACCTATCACCAGTCCTTTGACCGCCTTGGCAACCCCATTGCCCGCCGCTCACGTCAGCCTATCGGTCACCGCATCATCCAGGTTGCCAGTGTCATTTGCAGCCTCATCCTGCTGGCCATGCTGTATGGAGTGCGGCCATGATGGATACCGCGACCTGCCCACCTTGCAATCACGATTGCGATCAAAGCGATACATGCCCTGCCCGCACTGGCTCATGTGCTGAGCCAGCAAAGGTTGCTCCAGTTCGCAAATCCAAGCGGCGTACCTGCGAAGAACTTGGAATCTGCCAGTGCGAGGGCTCTGTATGCACCAATGGCCTTGGAGCACGCGGTGAAAACCCCGATGACCCGGACGACGGCGGCGTGTGGTTCGAGATTGCCTACTGGGGCAGTAACTTGCTCGTGGCCGCCATGACCACCACGGTGGTGTTTGGCGTAGCTGGTTATTTATTCAGCAGGTTTGGGGGTTGATATGCCAGCACTGGATATGCCCCCAGTCACCGATGTGCACCGCCAGCATGCCTACATCTTGCTGCGCCCGAAAGGCATCAGCTACACCGCGGCTATGACGCTTCCAGAGCATGCCCTATTAGCCCGTGTCATCGAGGCCAGAGCGCACCAGATCCGCACGGAAGCGTGGCTTGAGACACAGCAGCGCACGGTAGTGCCTGTGCGCCGCTGCCGCCCCGGTGTGGATGGTCATCCCGTCAAGTGGGCGACTCAGCTCGTGATGGGCGACTACGCCCCAGTTCACCAACCCGATCTTTTAAACCCATGACTGAGAAGAAATTTATTATTGGTCTGACTGGCTATGCCGGCACAGGCAAAGACGCGGTGCGCAGCATCCTAGAAGAACGGGGCTTCATAGGCTTTGCATTTGCTGACCCGATTCGCTCTATGCTGCGCGAGCTGCTGACCAGCAACGGCATAAGCGATGAATTCATTGATTCGCGCGAGCTGAAGGAAAGCATCATTCCTGAGCTTGGCGTGTCTTACCGCCAAATGGCGCAGACGCTGGGCACCGAATGGGGTCGTATGCTGCAGCCTGACCTATGGTTGCGTTTGGCGGGGGCCTACATGGCCGATGTGGAGCGCAACACCTGGGCTGAATCAACCTGCTTCGTTATCAGCGATGTGCGCTTTGCAAACGAGGCCCAGTGGGTGCGTGACCACGGCGGCGTGATCTGGCGCATTGAGCGCCCCAGTGCCATGCCGGTGCGGGCTCATGTGAGCGAGCAAGAGCTTTACCACTTCACCGTCGATCACACCATTGACAACAGTGGCACGCTGGACATGCTGGAGAGCACCGTGCTTTATGCATTGGGGGCTATGGTATGAGCCACTACAAAGGCGAACCCATGACGCCGGCCCGCCCCGGCTCCACAGACGCGCTCAAGGTGCCCAGCCTGGAAAACGGCAAGCGCACTCCGTACAAGCCGCCAGTCGCTTACTGCGTGGGCTCCAGCAAGGTTTACACCGGGGCAGTAACGTGAACCAAACGCGCCTTGGCTCCCTCATTGAGGTGCTGTTCAACATCACCATCGGCTTTGCCATCAACTGGGTGGCAAACATGTGGATCCTGCCGCTGTACGGCTTCCATATAACCGGTGGGCAGGCCTTCAGCATGGGTCTGATCTTCACCCTGATCAGCGTAGTGCGCAGTTACGTGGTGCGCCGCTGGTTTAACGCGCGCCTTCATCGACTCTCACTTCAACTTGCCAGAAAGACCAATCTATGACCACTAAACCCGCCACTATTCCCTTTGCTTCTCTGCCTACCTTGGGCGCCGCACTTGAAGATGGCACCTTTGCCGGCATCACTACCCGCCCCGATGGCACTCACTGTGCCGTTATCCTGCTTCCTGCCATGGGTGAGGACTTGACCTGGAAGGCTGCTAAGGCCTGGGCTGTAGAACATGGTGGAGAACTCCCTACCCGCCCAGTGGCTGCCCTCCTGTTTGCCAACGTGCAGCCTGCACTGTCGCCTGTGTGGCATTGGACCGCAGACGAATACAACGCCTCCTACGCTTGGGATTGCCACTTCGGCCACGGCCTCCAGAGCTGCAACCACAAGGACGACGAGCGTGCGGCTGTTGCCGTCCGCTTGATTCCCCTCATTTAATTCTTCAATCCTTTAGACGCAGGAGCGCCAACCGTGTCCGTTATCACCATTGAGGCCATTCAGGCCAAGCAAAGCGAGCTTGAAAAGCTCATCCAGCAATTCCAAGCGCAGCCCATTGAACAGAGCCGCGAAATCGATATTGAAGGCAATGTCATCAGCCTTGCACCAGGTGAGCACTACGCAGGCGCTGTGCTGGATGCCAAAGGCAATCATATGCATGACCTGGTGCTGATGCCCCAGCGTCACGGCGAGCGCGTCAACTGGAAGGCTGCACTGGAGTGGGCCGAGGAAATTGGGGGCGCACTGCCTACCCGCCAGGAGCAGGCCCTGCTGTTCGCCAATTGCAAGCCGCACCTTGAAGGCGTTTACCACTGGTCCTGCGAGGAATACGAAGGAGACGCCTCCTTCGCTTGGCATTGCACCTTCGGCTACGGCGGCCAGTACGGCGACCTCAAGGGCAACGAGCTTGCGGCTGTTGCCGTCCGCAGACTCTGAATTTCAGTCCTTCAATCCTTTAATTTGAGCCGCACCAAGCCATGGCTTTGCATACCGAACTCCCCATCCACCGCACTGGCGTGCGTCTGCTGGATCTGGCCATCAAGGCTCAGGTTCAGATGCCGCGCACCGTCAAGCGGGCGCTTGGCGAGAAGATAACCCAGCACTGCGTTGACATGCTGGACCTGATGGCCCTTGCCAATGCTACCCAGCACGAGACCCGTGCTGAGTACATTGCGCAGCTGCTCGCTACCGAGCGAGCCATTACGGTCCTGCTGCGTGTCAGTCACGATGCCCGATACATCTCGCCCAAGCTCTGGGCCGAGTCCATCGAGCTGCTGGGAAGCATCGGCAAGCAAGCCGGTGGCTGGCTCAAGAAAACGAACAGGGCGCCTGCTGTATGACGGTCACGGCCCTCACACCTGTGCGCACAGTGAATCTGGTCGCGCCCCTGGCCCATAAGGCTACGGACATGCACATCACGGATACCGCCGACGCCATGCGGGCCAGGTCTGGTGCAGCTTCCCCGCTGATCGGCGCAAGCCTTCGGCAGGGCGGCATGAATAGCGCGATGGTTACGCCTCCTACGCTTGGAATTGCAACTTCAACAACGGCAACCAGAACAACAACCACAAGAACAACGAGCTTGCGGCTGTTGCCGTCCGCAGATCCACGCCTGTTCGAACGACTGGTGCAGGCCTATCTCGACTGCCGTCGTACCAAGCGCAACAGCGCCAGTGCAATGGCATTCGAAGCAATGGCCGAGCACAACCTTTACCAGCTCTACGAGGAATTGAAGGAAGGGACCTATCAGCCCGGTCGCTCCATTTGCTTTGTCATCACACACCCACGGCCGCGAGAAGTATGGGCTGCAGAGTTCCGTGATCGCATCGTGCACCACTTGCTGTACAACCACATCGCTCCGCGCTTCCACGCTGGCTTTGTGGCAGGCAGCAGCGCCTGCATTCCAGGCCGTGGCACCCTATACGCTGCAAAGATGCTCGAAGGCCAGGTGCGCAGCCAGACGCAGAACTGGAGCCGCCCGGCGTTCTACCTGAAATGCGACCTGGCCAACTTCTTTGTGAGCATCGACAAGACGGTGGTGCTGGGGCAGCTGGCGCGCAAGGTGACGGAACCGTGGTGGATGGCTCTGGCGTCAGTGATCCTAATGCATGACCCCCGCCATGATGTAAAGGTGAAAGGCTCTGTGCAAGAACTTGCACTGGTCCCGCCACACAAGAGCCTGTTTAATGCGCCGGACGGCTACGGCCTACCCATTGGCAACCTGTCCAGCCAGTTCTTTGCCAATGTGCTGCTGGACGATCTAGACCAGTTCTGCAAGCACCAGGTTAAGGCTCGCCATTACGTGCGCTACGTGGACGACTTTGTGTTGCTGCATGACAGCCCTCAATGGCTGAATCAGGCTAAGCAGCAGATCGAGAAAAAGCTGGCGGATCTGCGCCTGGTGCTGAACCCACGCAAGACCATCCTGCAGCCGGTGGCACGCGGTGTGGACATGGTTGGTCAGGTGATCAAGCCATGGCGGCGTATCACCCGGCGCCGAACTCTTAACGTCGCGCTGGACCGATTGGCCACTATGCCAACTGCTGACCTTCACCAGTCTGGGAATAGCTATTTCGGCCTACTACGCCAGGCAACCCACAGCCATGCTGACCGCGCACTGGTGGCAAACCTGCTGCTGGATCGCGGGCACGTGATCAATAGTGACTTAACAAAAACTTTCAGGAGGAAGTCAGCATGCTGACCCCGCAATTCAATCTGCCCATCCATACCGAATTGGTAATCGACCTGTTCGCCGGTGGTGGTGGTGCCAGCACTGGCATCGAGCAGGCCATAGGCCGCGCTGTGGATATTGCCATAAACCACGATCCGGAGGCGATCAGCCTGCACCAGGCGAACCACCCACAGACGCGCCACTTTGTGAGTGATGTGTTTGAGGTGGACCCGGTGAAGGTGACCGATGGCCAGCCGGTGGGTCTGCTCTGGGCCAGTCCGGACTGCAAGCACTTCAGCAAAGCCAAGGGCGGCCAGCCGGTGAGCAAGAAGATTCGCAGTCTGGCATGGGTGGTGTGCAAGTGGGCCAAGGCTGTGCGCCCGCGCGTGATCTGCCTGGAAAACGTAGAAGAGTTCCAGACCTGGGGCCCACTGTCTGCCGATGGCCGGCCATGCCCGGAGCGCAAGGGCAAGACCTTCAAGCGCTGGGTGTCCAGCCTGCAGGGTATGGGCTACGCCGTGGAGTGGTGCGAGATGCGCGCCTGTGACTATGGAGCGCCCACGATCCGCAAGCGCCTGTTTTTAGTGGCACGCTGTGACGGTCAACCTATTTTGTGGCCTGCTGCAACACACGCGGCCCCAGCCAGCCTTCCAGCTAAGGCTAAGAAGCTGAAGCCCTGGCGTACCGCGGCTGAGTGCATCGACTGGAGTATCGCGGCGCCCAGCATCTTCGAGCGCAAGAAGCCGCTGGCAGAGGCGACCTGCCGGCGCATTGTCAAGGGCATCATGCGGTATGTGGTGGAGGCGGCTGAGCCGTTCATTGTTGGATTGGCCCATGGCGAACACACCCAGCGCGCAGGAAGTCGCTCATATGGGATTGATGAGCCCGTGCGCACCATCCACGCCGGCGGCGGCAATCATGCGCTGTGCGTGCCTACGTTGATCCAAACCGGCTACGGTGAGCGCGAAGGCCAGGCGCCGCGCGCGCTGGACCTGCACAAGCCCATCGGCACGCTGGTTGGAAGCCAGAAGCATGCCCTTGTGTCTGCCTTCCTGGCGAAGCATTACACAGGTGTGGTGGGCTCCGACATGGCCGACCCGGTGGCGACTGTCACCAGCGTGGACCATCACAGCCTGGTGACGGCCAACCTGATCCACCTCGGCCACGGAGAAGGCAAAGCCGGTGGCAAGCGCTTCAGCCACGGCATCCGTGACGTGACCGACCCACTCAACACCGTGACGGCATCCGGCGCAGCTGCTGGCCTGGTTACCGCCACCATGGTGACAATTGACAACCAGAGCAGCAACGGCGGCCACACGGCAATCACCGAGCCACTGAAAACCACCGTGACCGAGAACCGCCATGCGCTGGTCAAAGCGTTCTTGGTGGCGTACTACGGCGTGGACCAAGACCCCGGCCTGCGGGAGCCGATGCATACCGTCACCACGCGGGACCGCTTCGGACTGGTGACGATCCACGGCACCGAATATGCCATCGTGGACATTGGCCTGCGCATGCTCACCCCGCGCGAGCTGTACCGAGCCCAAGGCTTCCCCGAGTCCTATGCCATCGACTTCGGCGCCGATGGCCGGCCGCTTACCAAGACTGCCCAGGTGCGCATGTGCGGAAATTCCGTCTGTCCGCCAATGAGCAAGGCCATCGTGGGCGCGAACTACGCTGAGCCGGGCGCAATGAGGGCTGCAGCATGAACCCATTCCAACAAATGGCCGGTGTGCTCTGCCGCCCTGCCTTCCCGACTGCGCCGGCCATCCGTCAGAAGCGCGAAGGGACAACCCGCACCGACTCCATCCGCGACTTGCTGCGTGAGGCCACGCGGGCGCTCAGCGCTGCAGAGATTGCTTTTGACCTGGACTTGCCCAGCTCCTGCACGGTCTGGCTGCTGATGAAGTACGACATGCAGAAGGGCCGCGTGCTGCTGGCAGACGGGCACTACCGCTGGAACCATGAATACGACCGCCAGGAAGCCGAGGAGTTGCGCACCGCGGTGAAGCTGCTCGAACGCGCTGGCTACCTGATCAAAGCACCAAAGGGATCCTCAAAATGAAAACCGCCCACCGCAATGCCTCGCGCGCCAAGCGCCGTTACACCGCCGACCCAATGGCCATGTTCAAAGTGATGGGCCGTATTGAGCCCTATACCGAAGCTGATGTGGTCCAGCTCACACTTCCATCGCGCCTGGCGTTTGAGGCTATCAAAAACGGCACTGCAAATACCGATCACTTCGATGAGCTGGCCGTCACACTGAACGCAACACTGGTCAGGTCTGAGGCAATCGACCCGTTTTGTGTCGAGACGTGCCTCACGGCACAACGTGCCTTGCTACGCTGCAAAGAACGCTATCTGCGCACACAAAAGTTTGGTTGGGACGGATTGGGCCTGCAGGAAATTCCTCCAGCGCTTGATCTTCATGAGGAAATTATGCGCTCCAGTAATCCGAATCTGATGACTGTCGCACTCACCGAGCAGTACAACCGGATCCAGCGTGGACAGGTCAATGGAGTTTGGAAATGAGCGACTTCGTTGGTGACATGCTTGAAATGATGCACATCCTCGACCATGTTGTGGAGGAAGGCGAGTGCCTGCTATGGACTGGATATTTGGGGTCTAGCGGGCACCCAATGATCAAGGTGAGAAAGAAGTGCCGGCTGGTGCGCCGCGAGGTTTTCCGCTTGTGCTGCGGCAACCTGGTGCCACGCCAGCCGATAGCCACCCGCTGCGATGAGCGCTGCTGCGTCAACCCGGCGCACCTGTTCCCCAGTTCGATCAGCAGTATCGGCAAGAAAGCCGCAAAGCTCGGAGCCTGGAAAGGCCATCTGCGCAACGCCAAGATCGCCGCCACAAAGCGCGCCAAGGGCAAGCTGACCATAGACCAGGCTCGTGAGATCCGCATGAGCACCGAATCAGGCCCGGTGTTGGCCAGGCGCTTCAACGTCAATACCAGCTTGATCAACGGCATCAAGCGGGGATCTGCCTGGAAGGATTACTCCAATCCGTATGCCAGCCTGATTGCTGCACAACGGAGTAAGACATGAAGCTATTCGACTTTGACGAGCTACGTGCCAAGCGAAATTACGAAGTTCTGGAAAGCATGAAGAAACTAGCAGATGAACTGGGCATCGCACCAGAAAGACTGCGGTCAAACTTCAACCCTGACGCCTGCTACTGCGCCTGCGGAAGCGATCCACGCGGGCCCTGCGAGCACAAGTGGGACGGTCCTGATTGGGAGTCTATAGACGGGTACGCAATGAGCGTCACTTGCTCACGCTGCAACACAACGGCAATGAGCCATGATCTGAGGAATGGGCCATGACGATCACTCTCTCTCCAGATGAGCTCAGCGCCCTGACAGGCTACGAGCAGCCGTGCAAGCAACTGGACACGCTCAAGCGGCGCGGCTTCTATCGGGCATACATTGCCCGCAAGGGCGGCGTTATTCTGGAGCGCACGCACTATGAAGCTGTGTCGCGCGGACAGGATGCAATCAAAAAGCCTGAAAAGTCCGCAAATATCAGCTTCATGAGGAAATCAGCATGATTCGCGCTCGCAACAAGCCCGACGGCCTGCCTTTCCGTGTGTATGAGCGCAAGGGAATTCGTGTGTACAGCATTGGCTACAAAATGAAGTCGGGTAAATGGGCATTCCGGTATGAGTGCCCGGTCTCTGACCTCCGTCAGATCGCCCAGTTGCGCAGCAAGGCCATTGAAGAATCGGCACGGGTTTCTGATGGCGACATCCCAGTGGGCGGATTCAGTGGATTGGCGGATGCCTGGCTATTGATGCAGGAGGCTCTCCCAATGAATGACTCCAAGAAGCGTGCAGCGTCAACCATTGCAGAAAACCGGCGTGAGATCGTGCAACTGAAGAACGGTTTTGGTCACCTGGAGGCTTCGGAAATCACCCGTAATATGGGGTACGTCTATCTTGATGCCTGCTTGACCGCGACGGATGCGAAAGGAAACCCCCGGCCACGTCCAGAAAAGGGAAATAAGGAGATTTCCTTGGCCCGGGTGATATTGGAGTACGGGATTCGCAAGGGTCTGCTTGAAACCAACCCCTTCGATGGAATCACCAAGAACAAGACCATTCGGGAGAAGCGCCTTGTCTCTCAGGCGGAAATGGATCTTGCCGTGGCGACTGGCAGAAGATTTGGCGGTGCGCGCCATATCGTAGCCATGGCGCTGAAAACTGCTTGGCTGTGTGTGCGCCGCTCAGTTGAGGTGCGCGGCATCATGACCCAGGGCATAACCGAGGATGGCATTATCTGGGTGGATGGAAAGGACAAGACCAAGGCCAAAATTCTGATTGAATGGAGCGACGAGCTGCGCGCCACCATTGACGAAGCGAAGGCCATCAAGCGCAACCACGTTGCCGGGTCCATGTACTTGTTTGGCAATATGCAAGGCCAGCGGTACACCAAGGGCGGCTGGAAATCCATACTGGTGGATCTTATGCGCGAATGCGAGATCACGGCCAAGGCTGAAAACATCCCATTCAAAAAATTCAGCCTGCAGGACTGCCGGCCCATGGGCGTCACATCGAAATTGTCCCGCGGGGACACAGACACCAAGAATGCGACCGGGCACACAAGCGAAAAAATGATCGATACGGTGTATGACAGGCGGAAGATGAAGAGTGCGAAACCGGCTGCCTGAGCGGGTTCATATTCCAAAGATTGTGAAAAGTCATTCCAAAATTGAAAAAGGGTTAGCACGTACTTACATGCTAACCCTTATCAATACTGGCGGAGCGGACGGGACTCGAACCCGCGACCCCCGGCGTGACAGGCCGATGCTAAAAGTCAACATTCATGCGGGTTTGAGGCCGTTTTTAAATTCCAAATATAGATTTTAGACCCCACTGTTTATGCGGGTCTTGCGTTGCTTATTCCAAAGTTATGAGCCCAAAAAAAGCCCTCCATCCGGTCAAAGATGGAGGGCGTAAATGCCGTGAACCTTGGCACGGCAGGAGGTAACTGGTTAGGCATCAGCCGGCGTGAAGTCCACATAGAACTTATCGCCAACTTTGAATTTGTCCCAAAGGTCAGGATTCGCAATATTGATACTCAGTTGCGCGCCTGGGGACCACTTGGCATAAGTGTTGTCCTCGTCGGAGCCGTCTGCAGGGTATTTGCAAGCGGCCACAGCATGCATATTGAGCGATTCCATGGTCTTGATGGGCTCCCCGGCTGGGTCATATCGGCCAGACTCATTCACGCGTTGCGTGTGGACATGAACAAAGCCAACTTGAAATTTGGCACGCATAGTGGTCATAAGGTCTTTCAAAATCGTGTGTCACCTACTTAATCGCGGTTAGGTGACGAAACCGGAAAACTCTATTTCAGTTTGGTGGTGGCAGTGCCTACGGCTTTCGCCAGATCAGCGCTGACTTGCCGCGATCCAGGGGATGACCCGAAAAAGAACTGATTGGCCTGCGCGGCGTTGGACATGAGCCACTGCACCACCGCACCCACTACAGAACCAACCATTGCAGCCAGTCCGGGATCTACACCGCCCATCTTGGGCCCGGAGAGCACCATGAAGCAGCCGACCAAGATCATGGCCACACAGATGTAGCTTAGGACGTTGATGCCGTAGCCCAGATACAGAATGCCATGCGTGTTGGCGTTGAACTTGCGCGCATCCTTCACGTCATCGATCACGGCTGCATCACTGGCGGCATCGATACGCCTGTCTTCGGTGTCCAGCTCACGAAAGCGGATTTTCAAGTTCGCGTCAATCGTTCGCAGCGCGGCCAGCTGCTCGGGCGTGGCAGCGCTTAACGCCGTGTCGATCCCAGCGGCTGTGGCGGCTACCGGTGTGCCCAGTGCATCACCCAGGGCCGCAGCGGCGGCGAGGATCGCGCCTGGCACGTTGCCTGTGACAGCCGCTCCGATGACGGGCAGCACTTTCTTCCAATCAAAATCGCTCATAAATCCCCCATTCCTGTTGGTTGTGTGTCTATAAAGTCGCCACGAAAACACCGATACACGATCCCAATGCTCCGCTCTACGCCTCTGGCTTCGAGGTCCCTGCCCTGCGCCTGGTATTGCTCGTGCTTGTCCACCAGCTCAAGCAGGGCGCGCACCTCCCACGGCAAGAAATCAGGCTGATTGATGTCAATCGTTATCCGACTCACGGGCAGCCGGGTCCCATTTCGTTTCCGCCGTAGACCCGGCGCTCGTATCTATCCTTGCAATAGTCAGCAGCGCACGATTTACCTTCATCAGGTATCCAAGCCATATTGAAAACAGCATCTTTTCCTCCGCAAGCAAGTGGAACGGTATGGTCGATGGCCCAGCCAGGGCAGGCGCCCTTATGCAGGCCAGTACTGGGGCACGCCCACATCTTTTTGAAGGCGTTGATCACCTTGGTGCTGCGGTGGATGCTGCCGTCAGCATCACGCACCACCTCTCCGGCATACCGGTAGTCCACGATGGGATCGAGGTTCTGGGCTCTGGCAACGTGGGCGAATGCTGAAATCCAGATGATCACCACCGCAAGGCCAACAAATGCGTAAAGTTTCTTCATGCCAATGCCTCCGTTGCATCTTGCGTTAAGCGCTCTCGATCTGCCAAGCCCAGCAAGGCGCCATTGACGCGCGTGCTGATCTTGGTCACGTCCCCAATCATCGAATCGGGAATGCGGTCCTCCCACCAGTGGATGCATGCCTCCAGCGCAAAGCGCGGCTGCTCCAGCAGCTCGGGCATGGTTACCAGGTCCTGCCCCATCAACTCGCCGACTCGGGCATAGTTATCCTTGCCGGTCAACTGGATGGGTGAGCGGCCACGGTACCGCCAACCGTCGCCCGGATCGGTGTTGCCCAGACGGCCGCCGTACACCCTGTTTGCTAAGGCCTCAGGGTTGTGCGCATAGGGCCTGGCATCGGCCAGCGTTGGGAATCGGCCAGGCCACACCACACACAGGCGCTCTGCGCTGTAGTTCAGGTTTTCGGTGAACGTGGTTAGCAGGCCGCTTTCATGCAGGATCTGGCCAAGGAAGTCGTCAAGCTCCGCTTCACCCTGGCTGAATGATGTGTCGGTCACCACATCAGAGAACACGATTGCCCACTCTTGCGCAATGTGGGCGGTGACGCCGCAGGCTACCAGGGCCTTGTACCAATCGTCAGGGGTGCGATTCACTTGGTATTCCTCTCAATCAGCCGGTCCAGCTTTGTGTCCAGTGACTTGTATTGCTCTCGCATAATTGCCAGCGCCTCTTTGAGAGAGTCTGTGTTTTGCGTGTCGCGGATATGCAGAGCAGCGGTGTCTTGCTTCAAAAGCTCCACATCCTTTTTTATGTCAGCGATGGCCCAGATCACCATGCCGGCCTGCACTAGGATTGTGAAAATTAGACCCAAGGGAACCTTTTTATCTAAGTGCCAGCCGCTTTGGTCTAGCTGCATTGTCTGCATGGGTTGCGTCTCTAGGGCGCGGCGTTCGCCCTTGCGTTGTTCAAAGCCTGATGGTCGGAATTCTGAGGTCATGGTATTTGCGTCAGGTTGTGAATAGCTACGCCACAGGTCGCCCCGTTGGCAATGATGTTGGTGACAGGAGTGCCCCACTTAGTCATGGCCCAGTAAATCCCGATGGAGACGAATACCAGCGGTGCATACCCGCCAATCTTCAAACTCCAGGCCACGATGGGATTGTTTTCAACTCCGCCATGGCTCAGGATGTAGGCCGTAGTGCCAATATCAGCGGCTTTGCAGACTGCGAATGTTTCCGGACTGGTTGCCACCTCCTCCAGAGTGGGCGCAGCGAAAGCATTAGCAGCAGCCAACAGCACGCCGACCAGGCACACGGCCAAATAAATCAGGATGGCCATCCACACGGTGCGGGGACTTGGGTAGTCTCCAGAAGGCTCACTCATCGGTACACCGCCATTTCTGCCGTCCAAGATTTCCGGCAATGCTCACGCTCGAAGATGTAGAACAGCAGGTCGATGACGGGGCGCCCCAGGCGCCCGCCCCACTTTCCTGTGCGCTCGCTGTTGTAGGCTGCAGCCGAGATCGTCTCCCCAGGCAGGCCGCCCAGGAAGGTGCGCATCACCCAGATGTCAAAGGCTATGAGCGCTTCGAGGATCATTACAGCCCCAGTTTTGCTTTTTCGACGCGGCCCCACTGGCGTACGGCTTCGACGAACTCACCAAAGACGGTCATAGCCTGCATTTCATCGCTGGCTGGGCTGTACAAGCCAACAGCCGCGCCCACGCCAATGCGCGCGAAATACATTTCATCGTCAATGCTGTAGCTTGCGCGGATCTGCTGAATCATCCGTTCGCCAATCAAGCGCACGTGAGGGCTTGCAGCCTTGATCTGCTCTTTGAGTACTGGGTCCAGCGGTGTGGCAAGCACTTCGATGCTGGCAGTGATGGCGGCTGGCTGGTTGGCGGGCAGCGTGTAGCCATCGAACAGCGCGACGATTGTGCGGCCATCAGGCAGCGTGGCCAGCTCTTGGCCTGCCTGCTCTCCAGGCTGCGGATCAGGAAGACGCAGCGCGTGGGTGGTAATGGAGTCGATAACTCGGCGGTAGGCGATCAAAGATGTCATGGTGCTTATCTTTCAGGTGGGTTAAGAGCGGATGAAGTGAACAGGTGCGCCGGGCATGGCCCAGGCGCGAAATAATCGATTCGAGTTTTCCCCGGCGGGCGTCAGATCGCAGGGCGCTGACAATGCGCGGGCGCACAAAGCGGCCACTTGCCCAGGTGCGAAATCCGACAAAGTTGGTGCCCCGCTTGACTGGGTGCAGGCTGTAATGGCTGACCTCTAAGCCCAGCAGAGCCAGGTGCTTGCGAATGCTCTGCAGCCACAGCAGCCCGGTCGCCCGATCGGGCGCCAACATGATGCTGTCGTCCATGTAGCGGCCGTATTCCTTGACCCGTAATTGGCGCTTGCAAAAGTGGTCCAGGCTGTTGAGATACAGGTTTGCGAATGTCTGGCTCATCAGGTTGCCAATGGGCACACCGGTGGGCTCGGGGCGCTGTGCAAATGCGTGCATGAGTTTCATCAACGGCGCGCACTTGATGATCTTGCCCAGCAGCACCTGGAGCACGTCGCGGTCGATGCTGTAGAAGAACTTGCGCACGTCCACGTGCAACACCCAGTCTGTGCGCGGCGCCCGGCGCATGGCCGCCTGCAGCCAGTCCGCTGCGACATGGGTACCGCGCCCTACCCTGCAGGCGAAGTTGGTGTGGATGTAGTGCGCCTCAAAGATGGGCGAGGTCACTGCATAGATTGCGTGCTGCACCACCATGTCCCGAAAACTTGGCGCTTCGATCAGGCGAGGCTTGCGGCCATCAGTCACCCAGAACCGGCTGCAGGGGTGTGGGCGGTATGTGCCGGCCAGTAGGTCGGCTTGGATCAATGCGAGATTGGTGCCCAGGTTGCGGCCAAATTCAAAGCAGGCCCGGTGGCTGTGCTTATTGCGGCTAGCTTGGTGGTAAGCGGCCAGCAGCGCGTCTGTTGTGCAGATGCGTGGATACAGATTGCCTATGCGCTTCATGCCAAGGCTTCCATACCAATTTTCTGAAAGCGGCCAACATGGGCCGCGACACGTACCAAAGGGTTTGCAAGCAAAACGGCTCTGCGGATTAAGGTGTGGAAGGTGACTCATCATGCTTAGTCTTCTCCGTGTGGAAACGCTCTTTGCAGGGAGCGCACATCAAGGTCCGGTTTGTCATGGGTTCATCTGAAAGGACAACACCCATCCGCGTGACGTAAAGCTCGGACGGGTCAAACACACCCAGGCAGGATTGACACCTGTTCTGGTACTTGGCAAGCAGTGCATGGCGGACTCTGTGAAGCGCGAACCTCTGGACTATCTGGACCCGCTCAGGCTCCGGCATCTCCGTGACTTCCAACTCAATGGCTTCCAGTTCAATGTCCTCTGGCTCGGGGTGACTCGGCGGCAGCTTGGAGAACAGGACGCGGGCTCTGAGGACTTCAAAGCTATAGCCTCTGCCTTGCCTATTGGTTACCTTGGCAACGCCGTTCAGGGCCTCTGTGTACCCGTTGCTTATGGGGTAGTCGAAGAAGGCCAGTATCTCTTCACGCCAGTTCTTGGTGGCAGTCAGCAAAGGGGCAAAGCTCTTCTTCCCCTTCTTCATGGTGGCGGGAACGGACTCACGCCAAGCATCCAGGCGGGCTGCTGCCTCTGCCTTGGTGGTGGCTTCATAGATGCCGTAGAAGGCTTCCTTGAGGTCGTAGGCCTGTTTGACGGCAGGTTCGTTGTCCAGCCACATACCCAGGGAATAGCGCCCCTGCTCGTTCAGGCTCTTGTATCGCATCCGCAGCAGGGCCTTACGCCGCATCCAGTCTTTGCCGACAGCCTTCGTCTGGTCCCTAGCCAGGGCGATGCGAATGTCTTCCATCGCCTTGTTGGCCATCTTGACTACATGAAACTTGTCAATGACCACTGGCAGGCCGGGGAACACCGCTTGGGCTGCATCCTTGTACGGGCGCCACATGTCGATGGCAAGCCCCTTGACGGTGCGCCGGTCCTTGAACTGGTACAGCCACGCCGTGACAGACACCTTATCCCTGTTGGGCAACATGTCCACCGGCTTGCGGTTGACCACATCGGTGATGATGCACCGGAGCTGGCCGTCAATCTGGGTTTCATCAATGCCCAGCCACTCAGGAAGCCATGGCTTGTACTGGGCGTTCAGGTCATCAATGTATGTCCCAGCCACGGTCCTGACGGTCTTGTCATCGCATCCAACATGCTCGGCAATCTTGACAAAGGTGTCCCGCAGGCACTGGGTCTGGATGTAGTCCACACATCGCTGAGTCATACGCATATCGGGGTAGATGCCGCCCAGGGGTTGCAGGAAAGTCTCCTTGCAATGCTTGCACCTGTACCTCTGGACCTGAGCCATGATGACCGTTGCAAAGCCTCGAATAGGCCCATCACGGTACTTGATGGGCTTGACGCCATGCTTGTAGGGAGTGTCCACAACGCCGCACTTGGGGCAGTTGGTGGGCTGGACGGTGTACTCGGCTTCAATCACGTATTCACCATTGGATTGAGTCTTGGAGAGCACCACCCAGCCTTTGAGGTCGAGTATGTCGGTCATCCATCAATTGTCGCCTTGGGCTTCATGAACACAATCCAATGCGTTCCAGCCTTCTTGCCAGACGTATTGCCGAACAAGGGGGCAACGTCCGTGAGCGCCAAGACTTCCTTGACCTTGACCTGCGTTTCATTCCACTTGAAGACCAGCACGCCATCGCTGGCCAGCACCCTGAAGCATTCGGCAAACCCCTTCCTGAGGTCTTCCTGCCAAGTGCCTGACAGCTTTCCATACTTCGCCGCCATCCAGCTTGTTGCGCCTGCGTACTTGAGGTGTGGCGGGTCAAAGGCAACAAGGCTAAAGGAGTTGTCATCGAAGGGTAGGTCTGTGAAGTCGAGCATCACATCAGGGTCAATGCGGAGATGGCGGCCATCGCACAGCACATGGCTTTCCTTGCGTTTATCGCCATACACCACGTCAGGGTTCTGCCGGTCGAACCACCACATACGACTGCCGCAGCAGGGGTCCAGGACTCTCTGTTCAGATAAATTCATTGTTCACTTTCTACACGTTAATCCGTTTTATGATTATAGTTCAACATGCAGAATTCAACACGATATTCCGGAGAGCCAGCAAAACATTTCGCCGCAAGGCACGACGGGGGCTCCCTCTTCGCCAGACGGTACACACCGCATGAGGCGTTATTGGCGGAGAGTCGGAGCGAAACCCATAGTTCGTGTTCGAGTTGGACCGAACGTTGTTCAGATTCAGCGCCCAGACCCCGGAGATCGCCCCGTTGTTCCAGTTGCCGCCCGAATTCACACAAAGCATGTTAAGCCCCCACCGCATTCACGGGCTCGCGCCCTTGAATGTCTGCGCCCACAGCCATCTGGCTGTGAACGTCTTGATTGACCCACCCTCCAATCATTCGGCCCAGTTCGTCCACCAGCCGCAGGATCACCAGGTGGCGCCGGTCACCCGGAGCCGTTGTGTCTCTGCGTCCAGCGCTGAAGTCAAACAAGCCCAGCTCGTGTGCCAGGTTGATCAACATGCGCAACTGCTCGTGGCGAATGTCCAATTGAGTGAGGGTGGCTTTCTTGTGATAGCGCTTTTGAGCCTCTGTTACCAGGTTGTACACATCAACAAACGCCACACGGATGGCCTGCGTCAGGCTGTGCTTGTGGCAGTTGGGAAAGTGGGCCAAGTAGCCCTCCAGGGCAACTGCAAAAAGCACCAGCTTGCGGTGCAGGCCAGCTTCGGCATGAATGGTTTGCTTAAAGTGTTTCATGGGGACAGGGATGCCTAATCGCTAGCGCTCAGGCCATCACAAATACGAGGCGGAGCGAAACCCAAAGTTCGTGTCCGAGGCGGACCGAACGAAGTTCAGAGCCAGCGCCCAGACCCCGGAGATCGCCCCGGAGTTCCAGGAGCCGCCCGAACTCACACAAAGCTCATTCAAGCGGTTGTCGTACATGTAGTCATTGCCAAACTGGTTGGAGCCACCGGTACCGCCGACCAACGGAATGCCCGCGCCGGCTGCTGCCCAAGCAGTACCGCTAGTTGCAGCGGAGAGCACTTGCGCGGCTGAGCCAAAGCCCTTGTTTGCAACTGCGGCCGTCAAGCTTTCGTATGTGGCGCCCAGGCTGGTGTACATCGCTGCCAGGCCGGTTGCGCCCCATGCGTCAGTCGCCAGCGTATTGCCTGCCGTGATCGTGGTTACGTCGACCGACGTGTTGAGCAAGTAGTAGTTGGTGCCGTTGCTGGTCAGGCCGAAGGGCTCAATGCCCCACACCGTCCCATTCAGATCCGCAACGCCGCAGTTCTGGCCGTTGTGCGTCGTCTTGGAAAAGAAGTTGGCGCTGCCGGTCTTGTTGCAGTTGGTGGCCGTACCGTCGTCCAGGAATGCAAGGGTTGCGTCATTCGCATCGCCCAGCGCATTGTTATTGCAGCCCTTGGGGAAGTTCGTCGCGCCCGCGCTGTACCAAGCGCAATAGGTTGTGCCGCTGCTCGCACTGCCGTGCGCGGTGGCAAGCATGGCCAGGGCGGAGCGGATGAAGCGGCTCATTACAAAGAAGGCGCTGCCGCGCGTCTTGGCGGCGGCAATGGAGCCATAGAAGGCATTGGCTGGGGCGCCTGTGAGTGTGGCAAATGCCGTGCTGGCAACCGCACCACGTTGGGCGCTGGCCAGTGGCACACCATTCTTCAGGCTGGACGCCACGCCGCCATTGTTGGAGCAGTAGTACTTGTCAACAAACACACCAGGGCGCACGGTGTTGCCGTTGTAGAAAGCGCGGTGCAGGGCATAGCCCGCTGCATTGGCCGTGGCGATGTCCGCGAAATATGAAAACGCCTTGATGTCAATAACATTGAGCGCAAAGCCGTTGGCTCCCGTGCCGTACTTGTAATAAAACGCCGGGATGTACACCATCACCGAGCCGTCGGTGTACTGGTAATTTCCGTACGTGTCAGAGGCCGGATCTTCGGTGCCGTAGAGCTTGGCAAAGTTCGTGGGCAGGCTGGGTGCAATGCCTACGCCAAAGCCCTGCTGACCGGCCACACCAATGTTATTGATGGTGCCCGCACCGATAGCGGTACCGATGCGAATACCGTTGGGGAAGCTGACGGGCGAGCCGTCAGGTGTTTGGACTGCGCGGGTGACAAGTGTGCTCATAGATGGCTTTCGGGTGGGTTAGTGGATTGACCAGGTGGCGTTGTTGTTGATCGTGACGGTGATGCCTTCATTGATCACGATGGGCCCCACACTTGCGGCGTTGTAGTCGCTTGCGATGCTGACGTTGGCAGTGATTTCGCGTGGGTTCAGGCGAATGGGGCTATCGGGATTTGTGGCCTGTGCGAGAGTGGCACTTGCAGCTGCTGCTGCTGCACTTGCGGCGGCGGCTGCAGCATTGGCAACCGGGCTTTGGGCGGTAATCGCATTGGCTGCAGTCTGGGCGGCGATCCGGTCGATCTGCGCGGCGGCTGCCAGGCCGTAGACCTCCACGGCCGTGGCATAGGTCCAGGCCAGGGCCGCAGTCTCTTCCGGGCTGTTGACGACGCGCCAGGCGTGGTACAGGTCAGAGCGTGCGGCAAAGTTGACCGAGTCCGTGCGCGAGGGTGCGGGGGACGGCGGCGCCGTGAGTGTGGGAGGTGCGGAAATTGTCATGTGAGGCCTTCGATTTCAATGGAGCAAAGTGAAGAGGTTGGATACCTGACGACAATGGAAAAGTCCCGGTAGAAGCCAAAGGCATCCAGCACTTCAAAACCGTCGGAGTCCGTGCCGATCCAGCCGCAGGGCGTGGCGCGCAAACTCTTGAGCACACCTTTGACCTTGTTGAGCTGCGAATTCGGAAACATCAAATTCAGGCTTATGCGGTCGCTGTACGCGCGCTGCACAAACGTGGTGACGCCAAATGCATCTGTCTCTTTGACGCTGTAGTCGGTAATGCCGCTGGTAGCGTCATATTGGGCGTCTCCCAGCTCGTAGAACGTACCCACCAGGAGCACGCCGCATTTCACGGTACCGGTGCCGGTCACACTCACAGTGATGTGCGCATTGCCGTAGGGCGGCAAGTCGCTGAGCACCACCGATTCAAGCTGCACAAAGGGTTCGAAGTAGTACTGGTACCAGTCGGAGATCACCGTGCCGTCCAGCGTGGTTGTGCGGCTGTACACAACTGGCCCGGCCAGGCCGTCGCGCACGGTAACCGTGAGCGTGGTGCCCACCAGGCCATACACACACAGGCTGTTGCACAGTCCCGGCTTTATGACCACCGTGAGCGCGCTTGCCGCCTCTGACTGGGTGCTGATCTGGCTGTCGAACATGGCCCACTGGTTGGTGGGGCCGATGTCGCTCCAGTTCACCGTATCGCTTTCGGGCGCGGTCGCTGTGGTTCCGGCGATCAGCCGCTGATAAATGCGGTTGGTTGTCGTGCGGATCACCCGATTGCCAACGACGTACGCCGTGACAGCTACCCATGCGGCATAGGTCTCTACCGCATTGGTACTGACCAGCGTGGCAGCAGTGACTGGGGTTGGTTTGACTACTTTTGTCATGCTGCAACTGTTGCCAGGCTGGTTCGGTTGGGCGTCACATCACGCAGGATCTTGGCTGTAGACATCGATGACACGGCGATGGAGCGCAGTTCTGCACGCATCCCCTCCATCTCCTGCGCTTGCCGCTCCACCAGCGCCTCCAGGCGCTCGGTGTTACTCATACCGCCGCCCGTGCGCGCGCCGGCTGCCGGGTTGTAAGCCCTGGGTACTACGGCCTCGCCTTCATGGATGCGGGCAAACATGTTGCGCGGCACGTAATTCGTACCCACGTCAAACGACGGGGTTCCGCCCAGTGCGGTGACCACTTGGCGCAGACCGGCAGCGGTCAGGCCGCTGCTCGATTCGATGGCGCGGGTGATGGCGCGCGTGCTGTCGTCCAGAACGGCCAAGGTGTTGTCGATAGCTGTGAGTGCGCTCAGGCTTTCTGCCTGGTAATCCTTGGGTGCGGCATCCGCCAGCATGGCCGCAATCTGCTCGCTCTGTGCATACAGGCTTTGCGTGGCCACCACCCACTCAGACCGTGAGCTGGCGGTATCCATCAGGCCTGCAGCCAGGTCGGGCAAGGCAGATGCCAGTTTGTCGGCATAGCTGGCCTGGACCGACCCGGTGGTGGACAGGGCCATGCTGTATGAGGTTGCAAAGTCACGCCGGCGCTGGGCCAGGAGCTGGGCACTGTCGAGCTGTGCGGATTTCGCTGTTGCTACCGCCTGGCGCAAATTGCTCGAACTGGCGATCATCTGTTCAGAAAGTGCCTTTTGTGACTCGTAGTAACGCAGGGTCTCTTCGCGCAATTTAGCCAGTTTGGGGACGGACTTGCTTGCATCAATTGCAAACTTCTCCACTGCGGTCTGGTACTCACTCCATGCCTTGGCTGCGGATGCACTGGCAGCTGCTTGCAGTTCTATGGCATTTTTGGCTGCTAAGGCTGCCTCCGCTGCAGGACCTTGGGCGGCGGTGGCATCACTTCGCGCCTTCGCCAAAGCCACCTCTGACGCAGCCAACTGGGCATTGGCACCATCCAGGATATTGACGGCATTGCCATACTCCGCCCTGAATTGACCCATTTCCGATAGGCCATGTCCCCAGTAGGAGTTGTAGTCATAGCTGGAGAGTCGATTGGTAGCTGCGTTGTACTGATAGGCGGTATGGTTTCTATCAATGGCTCCGCCTGAAATCGCCACGCTATTTGCTCGAATGTCATGCCGGTTTCCAGCGTCATAGAGCTGTTGGCGAGCCGCATCAAATGTAGAGGGCAAAGCCGCGGCATAAGCAGATGCGGAATTTAGCGCTGCTTGGGCATTGGCCATCACCTGATTGGCATTTGCTGATTTACCAAGGGCGAGTGCTTTCGCAGCATCTGCAGCGCTCAATGCGCTATTTGCAGAAATCGCTGCCGTATAGCTTGGCTGACTGACTTGGGAGTCTCGAATGCCAGAAAAAATTCCGGCAAGAGACATCACCGGACTGGGCGTAATGCTAGAGGCCGAGCCGGCGACCGCTGTGCGCTCAGTACCTATGCTGTCGGTCAATGACTTAATGCTTTTGGCGACTTGCACCAGTGATTCAGTCAAGGGGTCCACGGTGCTGGTGATACTCGCAAAGGCGCCGGAAAGGTTAATCAGGGCAGCGTAAGCATTACGCCCGCTCGCTGTAGATATGTCTTGCGCAGTCACCAGGTCGCGGAAGGCCTGCAGCGTGTCGGGCATGGCAATACCCAGGCTCGAAAACGCCGCAGCAGTCTGCTCGCGCGTCTTGGCCAGGCGCTCTTCGTCGGAGTAGTACGCCTGGTAATAGGCGCTCATACTGCTCTGGAATGCCTGCAGCCCGCCCATCTGATCAATCAGCGAGCTGGCAACATCGCCGCCCGCTTGGCTGGTGGCCAGCAGCGTCTTGCCCAGCGTGTCAAAGGACCCGTTGACAATCGTCAGGTTGGTCGCAAGGCGTGCCAGCGTGTCGGCTGCAGCCTCGCCCTCGCGGATGTACTGCGCATCCAGCACGGTGGCTGCGGCTGCGTCTGCGATGCCCTTAAACATGGCGGCAATGGCTGCCTTGTTGGCCTCAGCATCACTACCCAGACTCACCCGAATGTCTTTGCTGAAACCCTGCACTGTGTCTGCGCTCAAGCCCAGAGCCTTTGCGAAATCAGCAGTCTGGTTTTTGATGCCAGCAAAGGCGATGCCAAAGGCCTTGCTCTGGGCTGTAGCCATGGCGCTGTAGTTGGTGCCACTGCTGGAGCCTGATCCGCCAATGCCAAAGAATCCGCTGGAGCCGTCATTGCGCCAGTCTTGGTAGTTCCGGCCGGAGAAACCGGAGCCGCTGAAGCTGCCGGAGACTCCTGAACCCGTGGTGTATTCGTGGCCGCCGCCGAAAGCGTTGTCTACCCAACTGCCAACTGCGCCGCCCACCATGGAGCCCAGCGGGCCCCAGATTGCGCCCACGCCAGTTCCTACGGCCTGCCCCCATTTGCCCTTGCTGGCAGCATCCAGGGCGCTGATAGCGGCCATGGCATAACCGGCGTAGTTTGCGTATTTTCCAATGCTGGTTGCATTGTCGGCAATGTTCTTTCCCCACCCCTGCAGCATCTCGCTGGATGACTGCGCGAGGGTATTGCCCAGCTTGGATACCTGCGATGCGACGCCGCCACCAAAGTCGGTCAGCCAGCCCTTCATTCCGGAGAGCATGCTGGCACCGTTGATTGCTGCAGATGCACCATTTACAGCGTCTACCCCACCAGCACCGGCGGCATTGGCTGCGCTGCTCAAGCCCATCATGCCGGTGATGCCCATGGACACCGGGCTCACGATGGCACTGATAACGGGCTGTAGCACCAGCGTCTTGAACATGTTGACGACGGTGTCGCGGAAGTTCTCCGCAAAGCTCTTTCCGCTTTCCCATCCGCGCATGAGGGCGTCGGTCAAGGACTGGTTGATGGTGTTCGACGTTTTCTTCCATTCATCGGCGGCGTCCTTTGCTCCCTTTGCATTTGCATCGCGCGCCTCTTTGTCGCCCACCAATCCAACCAGTTTGCGCCGGGCTTCTATTTCCTTTTGTAGTGCCAGCAGCACCTGGCCGTCGGCCCCTTCGCTGGCCACCTTGGCGTAGGTTTCGTCCAAGCGCGCAAGCTCCACTTGCTCAATTGCCTGGGCAAGGCTGATGTTCTGTGCGGCAGCAATGCCTGCAGCCTGTTCTTCATCCTGCAGTTTTTGGACCTGCTTTGCTACCGATTCGGCAGAGGTGTTCAGCGACTTGATGTATTCATCATGGGCTTTTACTTCCTCTTCATAGGCCTTGACGCCTGCCTTGACATAGGTGTCCAGCGCCTTGGCTCTTTCATCCAACGCAGCCTTGACACCCGGCTGGGTGTTCACCAGTTCATTGATGGCGCCGTTGTAGGACTGCTGGCTGAGCGTGCCGGCATCCAGCATCTTGCGCAGAATATTGGCGTCCTCGGAGTAGCTGGATGTATATCCAGACAGCTTTTCAAGAAGGTCCTGCTGCTTTTTCAGTGCGGCTGCAGCGGCGGAAGCGGCGGCAGCTTTTGCCTTGGCAGCGGCATCGTCACCAGTGATATCGCGGGCTGACGGCTTGTCGACGGCTGTAGCGCCCTGACGCTTCAATCGAGCCTGAGCTTGCTCGTTGATTCTGCTGAAACCAAGGATCCTTGCTTGTAGGTCATCGAGTTCTTGGCGGGCTTGCTTTGCGTCCTGACGCATAGCCTCTCCAACGGTGTTCCATGCATCGCGCCCCGCCTGGGTGAAGATTCCTCCGGCATCACCCATTGCAGAAAATTGGGCGACGATTCCACCTATCTCTCGCCCCATCCCTTTGATAACAAAGGTTACATCAGTGACCAGTATGGCTACGCTCTCAAGCGCAACCCTAATCCCTTTGCCCAGTATGTTGGAGAGAGTTCCCGCGGCATCGCCGGACTTGGTGAATTCTTCAGTGAGTGCATTCAACGTAGGAAGCAGGCCGCTGACAAGTCCACGCGCTGCATCTATGGAATTCTTTTGCAAATTGAACAATTGCTTATTGAACTTTTCCGCTTCGTCTGCCTGATCTGTAGTGACTTTGGCATTCAATTCGCCAGCCTCTGCTAAGTCTTTGAGCAGTGGAGCAACTTCCTTCATGCTCTTGCCAAATAGCTCTTGCACCAGCCTTGCCTTGTTGGCGTCATCAGCAAACCCACTGAGCGCATCTGCTGTTTTAAGCATGGCTTCAGCAGGATCAAGCGCTTTGAGTTCTTTGATGCTCAAGCCAAGTGCACTGAAGGCCCTTGCTGCATCTGTCCCGGGCTTGGCGTTCGACAGGCCTTGGTTCAGTTTGATAAGCGCAGTGCCTACCGTATCGATACCGGCGCCTGTGCGGCGTGCTACATCTTCCAGGGCGCTGATATTCTCGATGCTGGCTCCAGTGGCATCCTTCAGATCATTGAGTGCATCAATGCCATCAATTGTCTGCTTGACGAAGGAAGCCATAGCGGCCACAGACAGGCTGGCACCAATGCTTCCTAACGCACTGCGCACACTGGAGGCGGCGCTTTCAACATCCACCATACTTCTGCGCACGCTATCAAAAGCCTGGGTTACCTGGGCTGCGCCACTCACAGAGAGACGGATATTGGTATCGCTCATTTTCTAGCCTTTGTGTTTGTCCATCTCTTCCAGTGCGGCGTATTCCATGGCCTGGATTCCCACGAAAATTTCAGTGGTCTTGCATGGCCGAATGCGGCATACATCCCGCAAATACCCAAGCACTGCTCCATAGTCCAGGCCAGTGCGTTGGCCCATGCCGCCAGTGCGCCATTGGGTCTGAATGCGCTGCCAAACATTGAATGTTGGAAGGTTGCACGGCCACAGGAAAACCGGATCGGAAGCAGGCGCATTGCCCTCTCCATCAGTTGCAACCAGCCCGATGGCTGCCAATGCCTCATCAATTTCTGATTGCTGGTCATTGGCTTTATCTTGGGATGGGATATGCAGCTGCCCGCGCGCCTGAATGCGTGCAACCTGTGCTAGTTTTTTTCTTTTGCCCCGCACTCTTTGAAGTAGGCGTTGAAGCAAACTGAGGCAACGCCGGCGACATTGAGCAGCATCAGCAGTGCGTCAGGGCTGAACGGCGAGGGTTCGCCGTTCTCTTCCAGAACCAGGCGCTGGCCTTGCCAATCGGTAATGACTTCGCCCATGAAGTCCTTGATTTTTTTGTCTTTGCTTTCCAGACGCTCGGTAATGTCATCCTGGTCCAGGCGATTGGCCGTGAAGCTGAAAGCAAACGGCTTGTGAATGCGCCCATCCTTGAGGGTGAATTTCACATTGACTTCGACAACGTTTTGAATGGCAAGGGTACGCATAAGGTTCTCTTTTTTGTTTGAAAATTCCCGCCACTGGTGGGTATCCAGTGGCGGGCAGGTTGGGCTTTTCTCTTACAGGGTGACCAGGCGGATTTCGTCGTTACCACCGCCGGTGGCTGCGGGGACCATGCGCAGGTCGTAGCCACACAGGCGTCTGCCGTTGAGCTCCTGTTTGGTTGGGCTGAGCAGCTGCACAGCAGGGCAATGGATCAAGATCTTGTTGCCGGCCACGGTACCCAGGGTGAAGCCCAGGGACTGGGTTGTATTACCCTTCACAGAAGCCATCAGGCTGACCTCTTGCGCTGCAGTCAAATCGAGGTCGACATGGCCGGTCATCTGGCGGTTGGTGATGTCCACACCCTCCGAACTCAACAGCGCGCTGTAGGACACATCGTTGCCGCACATGAGCTCCAAGCCGGTGCTGGGGTAAGTAGTGCCAGCAGTCACGCCCGTTGCCGCGGCGTAGGTTGCGCCCAAGCTGATGTCGATGACGGTATTGGCCTTGGTCACGGCCACAGGCTTCTGCCAGGCGGTCAGCGTAGTTGCGCCTGGTGTCGCGGCGCTGATCCCGCCATCCAGACCGGTGAACTCGAACTTGAGCACAGGGCGCTCGCCGACCTTGGCGCTCAGGGTGAAATTTCCCATCGCGTAGAGCAACTTGTGCAGCACGCCGTCATCGTAGTAGTAGATGCTCAGGGACTTGAGCAGCGTGCTGATCGGCGTGTATTCGCAGCGCGCCTGGGTTGTCAGGCCGGCAGCTTCGGCAAATGCACAGCCTTGCATCAGGGCGCCCCACGCGGGAGCAGTCGCGGCGGTTCCGCTGCCGGCCAGTTCAACGGTAAAGCTGACCTTGACGCTGGCGGGTCCCACCAGTTGCTCGGACGCGCCAAAGTAGCCGCGCACCAGATTGCGGTCAATGTTTTGGGCATCCAGCGGAGTGATGGTCATGTCACTGACCAAAATGGCATTGGCGCCAACGGTGGGGACGATGTCGACGCCGGAGGTAGTTTCAACCTTTGCCAGGACGACTGTATTGCGGATATAGCGGGGCATGAATTACTCCAGGGTGGGTGCGTTGGTGGTTTGTTGGGTGGCTGGAGTAGCGACTGGCATGCCGTCGCAGTACTCGACCCAGCCTGGGAGCGATTCGCTCCAGCGGTAGCTTCCGCCGCCAGGCAGTGGGGTGTTCTCGGGGGTGGGCTTTTGTGTGGCCATGGATTACTCCAAAATCAGGTTGCTGGTACGGTGTTGCACTTCAAGGTGCAGGGTGATACAGGCGGTCTGCTCGCCGTCCGCATCAAAGTCGGCTGTGACGCCAGCCGGAAACAGGTCGCCACACAAGCCGCCCAATGTGGTATCGCTCATGACCTTGGCAAACGCTGCCGCAAGCAAGCTGTCCACGGCCTGGTCGGGTGTTGTGATGGTCGTGCGGGCGTAGCACTCAACGGCAATCGATGTGATCCAGTCCACCGGTGCGCCCGTGATCGCGCCCATGGAAGGCATGGATGACACCAAGCGCACCACTACGGCATCGCTGTGCTGACTTGCAAGCGGGCGAAGTCGAGTGCGGTAAACCTGCTGGGATGCGGCCGGGGCCTGCTGCAGCTTGGCGACGATGGCGCCGACGATTGAGGAAAATGCCGTGGTCATGCACGCTCCAGCAGCAAGTTGCTCACGCCGTGGCCGTCAGGCTCATGCGTGGCGACTGTGTAGCTCACACCAGCAACTACCACCGCAGTGCCAACCGGATTGACCGGAACGCTTGCTGTTGGCAAAGTAATGTTTGGGTTGGTGCTCGCCATGCCCAGCATTCCGACATTTCCCGCGCTGTAGCCGTTGTCAAAAATGACCTGGATAGGTTCGGCACTGGGGAATACGACATCGGCATTCGCAAGACGCAGAAAGACCGCCCGGTTCAGGCGGTCCACTGCGGCTTCGAAGCGCGTTGCCATGGTCCCTTGTGCGTGGTTCTATCGATTACGCGGCAACGGCCACATACGGGCCAAGCTTCATCGATACCGTGGCAGACGGATTGACTGCAGCCACCACGGCAATACCCACGCACTGCTGCGCTGTGGCGGTCTTGTTGACCACCTTGGCAGCTGGGTCCCAATACAGGCGGTCGCCCACGGCGATGGCCAGGGCGCTGGTCTTGGCAATGTCCACCACGCCTTCGGTGATGAATTCACCGGCCGCATTGGCGGAAACGTCATTGACGGCCACGCCGAACAGGCCAACGCCATGCAAATAGCCCACGCCACTGGCAACGGCTGCGGTGGGGGTCAGGGTGAGAATGTCACCGTCTTGAACAAAATTTTTCATGAATCTCTCCAGGAGTAAATGGGGTGAAGTTCACCCGCCAGACTGGCTGGCGGGTGGATCTGGTTAGGCGCCGGCGGATTTGTACAGGCCGCGATAGTCGATGGCCTTGGCGGCGAAATCGAGGCGGCACTTGTACGACACGCCATCGGTCTCAAAGCCCACATCGCTTTCGATGACCGGGCCTTCTGCGCCGTCGAGGTAGCAGTACTCCACGGTGTCCACTTGCGAGCTTTGGGCGGCCAGGTACCAGGCGGTGGCGCTGTTGGCGTCCAGAACTGGCTCAACCACCGGCACCAGCGCCGTACGGCCACCAGTGCGGAATTCATTCACCTTGGCTTGGTCCGCGGGAACGTAGTTGCTGCTGGTGAGCTGGTAAGCGGTCTGCTCCAGCGCTGCGGGAACGATCAGGTAGTTGGGTGCCAGGTTCAGCTCTTCGTTAGCCAGACCCTTTTGCAGGCGCATGGCCGTGCGGGCAGTAGTCAGGCTGGAGATCTGCAGCGCGCTGGGGGCGCCAGTACCCAGGTTGGCGTGTGTAGCATGGAACAAGGCCACGGTGTCGGACAGCGCTGCATTGGCAGTGAGCTGGCTGTACACGGTGCGGTTTTCCAAACGGCGGGCTGCAAAGCCGAAGGCGGACACCAGGCGCTCGAAGCTGCGCAAATCATCGTTGATGATGGCTTGGCGTGTGAGGCTCACGATGCGGCCGTAAGTCAGGACTGCATAGGACTCTGCGCCATCGGTGAGCTTGCCATATTTGAATTCGCCATGCTCGTTGGTTTGCAGCAGGTCCGGCGCGCCAGAGAGCTGGACAACAGACATGCTCTTGAAGTCAGGCGCATTGGGGGCGCGGCGGGCCCACATGCCGTAGGTGCCGGCGTTTTCTTCATAGGCAGAGCGCAAGCGCTTGTTGGCCACATTGGCGAACAGGCTGGAGAAGTCGCTGGTGCCCAGCATGCCGCCAGCACGGAACTGCAGCATGCGCGTGGCAAGCTCCAGGCGGTCGATGCCACGGGTCTGAACGCCATGGGCATCCAGGAAGTCGCGGCCAATCTCCAACAGGCTCATGCCACGATACTGGCGGCCATTGTCGTCAAGCACGGTGGTGGGAGCTACGCGGTGCAGGATGGCCTGCTCGATGCCGGCCATACGGACTTGCATTTCGTCGCGCACGGTTTCGATGCGGCCGACATTGCGGTGGCCGCCGGCGGCTGCATCACGAACTGCCAGTTCAGACAGCACTGCAGCGCGGGCTTGGTCCAGCGTGTTGCCGGAACGGATCATGCCGCTGGCCAACTGGGCTACGCCATGGCGCTGGCACAGATCGGTGATGTCTGCGGCGAGCGTGAGGGCTTCGGATGCGCGGGATGCAGACGCGGCTGCGGCTGCAGTTGCGGCAGCCTGGGCTGCTGCTTCGGGGTTTGGCGTTGCGGATGCGCCGCCGTTTTCGGTGCCTTGTGGCATAGAGGACTCCTGGGATGATTGGGCGGCTGCCCGGGTTGCTTGGGCTTGCGCTTCGGCGGTGATGGGTGCATTGCGGACTTCAATGGCGCATGGATAGGATCGAACGTCCTGCCCTTGTGCGTCTTGAAGCTTTCCGCCGATGCTGCGGACTTGGCTATCCATGTCTGCGGGGATGGGTACAAGACTGACTTCTTGTGGGGTCCAGCGCGTGACGAGATATGTCCAGACGCCGGTGGTGGCATCAAACGACTGGACAATGGCATCGCGCGCATAGCCCACGGACACGTTGCGGATCACGCGGTCCAGCAAGTCCATGACAATGCCTTTGACACTGTCACGGCGACTGAGCTGAGCCTGCACAGTGCCCTGGCCATTGGAAATGGCAGGCTGATCACACACGCCGATCTGATCTTCCAATGTCCAGGCGCTGTGGGTATTGAGTAATGGAGCGCCACGCATGAGGCGGTCCAGATTGATGGCCTCAGGACTTACGTCGAGCTTTTCGTAGTAGTACCGGTCGTTGGCCCAGTCGTAACGGCGAACTGGAGCACCTGTGGTGAAGACCAGTTCAAATTTTGCGGCAGGCTCAGTGGCAGAGTCAGTAGCCGCACGGGTTACGTTGCGCACCTCCATCTGCACATCCGCCAGCGGCATATCGACGCGGCGTGTTTCGTGGGTATTTAAGGTTGGCATACCGCATATGTTCTGCGGCGAGTTGTGCCATTTACAGCAAACGTGTCACGATTTATAGGGCGCCGCTGAGTAACAGCGATTCTTCATCTTCTGTCGGTATCTGAGGCAGCCAGTTTGGAGTGGCGTGACGGGATTTTTTGCGAGGTGAGGCGCCGCCAAATTCCTCGAATTTCTTCACTTCCAGAATCACGAATGCCAACAACCCCTGCACAGCCACCATGGCGACATCAAAACCGAGGCCTTGGACTGCAATGGCAAGCGGGTTCATTGACGGGTCACCGTGGTAACGCCTGAAACAGAATCGATGCTTTGCGTGACAGTTCCGGCAGTTCTTGAAACAGAAGTGACGACAAGCGGAACAGTCAGGCCATGCAGCGCAGCCAGGTCATCAATCCAGGCATCCAGGGAGCCGGAGAATGCGGCCGGCGTGCTGGTGGTTACGGTCACCGGGTCGGTACCGGCGATGCTTTGGGACAGGATGCCGGCCTGGCGCGTGGTTTCGCTCACAGTTAGCGGGTTGGCTGGATCCAGTCCATGCAGCAAAGCAATCTGGTAGATCAGTAGCGCGCGCTCGGACGTAATCGAATATGAGCCTGCATAGGAACGATTGGCCAAGCCGGTAACCAGGGACCCGCCACCAACCAGAGCACCAAGCGTGGAGTGCACCTTGTTGAGTGCGGCCAGACCTGAGAGTGTGGAGCCTGAGCCAACCAAGTTGCCGCTAGCAGTGTGAGTAATGACTGCACCGACACGGTTTGTAGCGCCAACAACAACAGAGCCGCCACCTGAAATATCGCCGCTCGCACTGAACTGGCGCCACCGGTTAGCAGATCCGGCCAGGGCTGCCCCGCCGCCAGTCAGCGTACCGGATGCATCATGGGACCGGGTGCGTGATGCGGTACCGGCCAGCTTGGCGCCGGTTGTAGCCAGTACACCAGATGAGTCGAACAGACGGTAACGGTTTGCCGTGCCAGATAAGGCAGCACCACCGGCCACCAGGGCGCCGGATGTGTCATGAGTCACTGCACCCAGGCTGCGATTTGCAGATCCTGCGAGGACAGAGCCGCCACCAATGAGCGCGCCGGTAGCATTGAATGCGTGGAATCGTGCAGCAGATCCAGCAACTACAGCACCGGCCCCGGCCAGGGCTCCAGTTGATCCATGCAAGTGACTGACAAAGGCAGCACCAACAACCGAGCCGCCTGCGCCAGCCAGGGCACCCGATGTAGCAAATGCTCTGAATCTGTTTGCGCTACCTGCTATCGACGCACCGCCGCCCGCTAATGCTCCGGTTGCGGTATGAGTGACTGCACCAGATGCATGCGAGGCTGCACCGGCCACTACCGATGCGCCGCCAGTCAGTATGCCGGATGTTGCGAATGTGCGGAATCTATTGGCCGCTCCGGTTACCGTTGATGCTCCACCAGTGAGCGCGCCAGTTGTACCGTGCAGCGCCTTGTGCTGGGCCGATCCAACAATAACGGATGCGCTACCAGTTAAGACACCAGTAGCGGTATGGGTGACTACTGCGGCAGTACGTGCGGCAGAGCCAGCGATTGATGCACCACCACCAGCAAGGGCGCCGGTTGCCGTGTGCGTTACCGGACCGCTGCTAGGTGGTGTAAAGAAGTCAAGGTCAAGTAGATCACCAGCCTCTTTGTCAAACTGGTCGGATGCCCCTCGCTGCTCCCTAAAGTCGTAGTTGGGGTAATCGACAGCCACGGTTTACCCCTGAACTATCTTGCCGTACCCCTTGATCGTGCCGGTGCTGGTAGCTGTGGCAAGCATCAACCCAAACAAGCAACTGTTGTTGCGAATCTTTGGAAGTCCTAACTGCGCCCAGTCAAAGTTTTGCGCCACGTTTGCCGTTGGGCCGGTAAACATGATGGTGCGATGGCGCGTGGCCGTCACACCGAATGAACCTGCAGTTCCGGTGCTTGCCGAAAGGGTCACGCTGTTGACGCCACGAATGTCTAGGCCAGATGCATGTGCAGAGTTGAGCTTAATCATGCGGGATGCAGCAATTGCGGTGCCGCCTACAGCAATCACAGCCAAGTTTCCAGTGCTGGCGTCGGAGTAGGTAACGTTGACTGTGGCATTCGATGCGGTAGCGCCCGTTGCGGTGTACCACTCAAGCCACCACGACACATCCGAATAGTCTGCAGCACCGAGCCGAGAGTCGCCAACCGCGCCGCCAGCGTTGATGGTGGTCAGGTCGATACCAACAGTCTGTGCTGTCAGCAGCGTGCCATTCAGTCCGCCCATGTGCGCGAGGCGGTCGTGGATTTCCAGATTGGTATTGGCATTACCAGAGATTAGCGAGTGCCAGCCGATATAACTAACAGCAGGGGCCGTCTGGTTTGTGAATCCAATGCAGCCAACCAGAGCACTGGTGCAGTAAGCGGCAGCGCCGGGTATAGCACCTTGGGTTGGCAGGCCGGTAGCACGCCAGAGCGAGGAATAACCGCCGACAACCTGCGTGGCGATGCTGGCTTTATCCCACAGAATTTTGTCGTGCAGGTTTCCAAGCGCACTAATCAATGCATCGCGGGTGTCGATTGTCATGGCGCAAGCTCCAAGTAGATGGCATCAAAGCCACCATGTTCGCCCAAGATGTACGCAGTAGTTCCGTCGCCGCTGTGCACAATGTCTGTGATTGCGTATGCGCCGGGGAACGACTCGTTGAAAGGTGCTTTTACAGTCACCACATCGCCAATGTTGAACATGATTTAGGCCGGTAGTGCGGTGTATGTCAGGCTGGAGCAGGCCACGGTGTCATTGGCTGCGACAACCAAGCCGTTTGTCATGTTGATGTCGCTGGCGCTGGCTGCGACTGCGCAGTGAATGATGGCCACGCCGCCAGACGTTTGCAGCGAAGCAAAAGCCACGGTACCACCAGCCGCGGCCGTGTCGCTGGTGATGGCGCCAGCCGTAGCTGTGCCAGTCGTAGCGCCCGATGCTGCGGTAAATCCGCCGTTGGCGCCAGTACTAAGTGCCAGGTTAGCAACAGTAGTAGATGGTGTCCCAACGGTCGAGCCGGTGATATGAAATTTCAAACGCGCGCTGGTACCCAAGAGGGCGATAACGGCATTGGTTGCAGCGTCTTTTGCGCTGCCAGAGTGGGTTACAGACATGCTTGCTCTCCTTCATTAACTTGGGTTTGTGGCTGTGGCTCAGGGATCACGTGCCCCACCATTTCCACGGTTTCGGTGATGCCGGTAGCAGCGCGCGTGATTTCCAACGTGAAGCGCAGTTCGGCGGGTTGTCCAGACAGTTCGACCATGGTGGTATTCCTAATTCAAATGGGGATCTTTGCGCTACGCATCACGCTCGGTGGTGGTGCTGCGCACGATGTTGTTGGTGCCGGGTGCGCGTTCGATAACGGTTTCGCTGATGCGCGTTGGCATGGTGGCAGTGACATCCACGGCTACGGCTGCGGGCTGCACCGTGACGTTAACGGGCGGCGCAGTGGTAGTGACCTCGTTGCGTATCTCCACCGGGGTGGGTTGCACCTGGTTGGTGACGTTGACGGCCGGCGTGGCGGTAGTGATCTCGTTGCGAACCTCCACCGGAGTGGGTTGCATCAAGTTATTGATGGTGTAGGTTGGCGCCTGTGGCTGCTCACCATTCCGCCTTGCAGTGGTATCCATCATGGAATTGAACTGACGCTGGTTTTGAGTGAACTGGTCCTGCAGTGCGGTGAGCATGGCAAGGATCGCGTCATTCTCTCCCCGGGTTTTTGGGTCTGCAGCTACGGGCTTGGGCGCTTGCGGGGCTTGATTGGTTTGGAGCTGCAGCAGCAATTCCAAGGTGCCATCTGTGCGCAGACGGTCGAAGTCGCTTTTGAGCTCCTGAAAAACCAGCTCAGGCTTGTATCCACGGCGGCGCAGTTTTTCACTGATGGTGGACAGGCCACCCGAGATTTCGGCCAGGTCGGCTTTTACATCTTGCTCAGGGTTGACATAGTCCCACTTCGGGGTGGACCAGTCGCATGCATATTCAGCGCGGCGCATTTTCCCGCCCAGCACCGCCGCGTCAACAAATGCACGCCAAATTGGGTCGCACAGTTTAGGAATGAGCGTGAGCCACTGCATTGCCTCTGCATTGCGCCGGAATTCAAGCAGTGCCACGCGAGCGCTGCTGAAGTTGACGTCGCTCACGTCACCAGTAAGCATTTCGTAGGTGACGCCCATACCCGCAGCAATGATGTGCAGGTTGTATTTGACGTATTCCACATAGCCGAGTGCAACCTTGGGCTCCACAACAGTGAGATTGGTGCCACTGGGTACCTGGGTGATAGAACCGCTGGCAAGTGTTCCCAGTTCTCCAGCGGCTTTGACGCTGGCGTATGACTCACTCTCTGAGACCGACATGGCCGCGACATCGCCACTGGCGATCACTGACAAGCGAGTCTCCAGGTTCTTACGCTGCAACTCAGCATCTTCGTACAGCGTGAGGTCGCGTACACGGGCGATCACCGGCGAGAGCCTTGTGAACCCCCGGCCCTGCCCAGGGCGATCAGGGTTGTACAGATGAATGATGCGATCAGCAGAAACCGGATAGCTTCGCAAGCGGGTTTTGAACAGGTTGACCTGTTCGCCAGGGTGCTGGTCATAAAGCCAGTAATTAGCAATGCGGCCCAATGGGTCGTACTCAATGCCGTTGACAATGGTATTTGGCCCAACAGTTCCATTTCTGCTGCTGTCGAGCCAGTCTATTTCCAGCAACTGGAGTTGCAACGGAACTGGTAGGCCGTCCTCATTGCGACGGTTGCGCAAGCGAACCAATACTTCCCCATCCTGCTCCATGGCGCGATAAGCCGCAGCTTGCAGGCCATACAAATCCAGACGCCCGTCAGCATCCGCCACGCGCACCCACTCATTCCACAGGGAATCGATAGTGGAAGCGGCTGTACTGAGGCTGCGAGGTGTTATGCCGGTGCCGACGGTATTGGCTACCAGGCTGCCGATGCCCCGGGAAATGTAAGGGCTGTTCTGCACCAGCGCCCGGGCCCGCACGCGTAAGGCCTTGGCATCCATCTGGTGATCGGTATTGGCCGATGCGCCGGGGCGCCGGGGCTTCCAGCCGTCGCGCTGGCTCGCACCCTCGTAGGCGCGCTGCAACAGTGTGCGGGAACGCAGGCGGCGAAGGCCCGCATCTGGGTTGAATATGCCCACCAGGCGGTCAAGGATGTTTGCCATGGTCAGTCGCCCCGATGGGTTGCAAAAGTCACACGAAAGCTGCCACGGCGAATTGCGCTCACCGAAGATGCGGCAGCAGCGATGTCGTCAATGATGATGGCGCGGGCTTTCAGCAAGTCGTCCATGCTGCGATAGACAAGTTTTCGGCCGTTCACCTCCACGGATAGATCGCCCGTGGCAATGGCAGCGTTGATGTTGTCGAGGTCTGTTTGGGTGAATGCCATGGGATGGGCCCTTTAAGGTCATCAGATTAGTGCGGGAGTTGTGCCATTTACAGCAAAGCTGTCACGCTTTTAGGCCGCCTGGCTGTTTGAGAACCCGGTAGACCGTGCGCTTGCTGATGTTGAGGCGACGCGCCACCTCTGTGGCATTGCGACCATTGAACAGGGAGAGAACCTGAGCCACCATCTCCTGCCGGGCCGTGGCGGGTCTGCCGGCGATATAGCAACGCTCGCCATTGAACTCGGCGCGCACTGCAACCTTGAGTTTGGAGATGCTGGTTTTCTCGCTCTGCGCACCCTTGCGCATGGCTTGCGCCAGCACGGGGTCAGACAGGATGTAATCAAAAATTCGATCCACCAGGTCTGGCTCGGTTGGGTTGTACGCAATAGGTTGATCGGTGAAGGTCATGGCTACCAGGCTCGGCTAAAAGATTTGGTTTTAGGGCGTACGGCTTCCGGTCTGGCCGGTGGCGAGGGTTGTGCAGGTGCCGGGGCTTCTGGCGCGGCAGCCGGCTGCGGCGTCGGTTGTTCCAGCAGCAATTCACGAGCATCCCAGTCCGCCTTGGTATGGCGGTGAAGGCGCAGTTCTGGGTGGTGGGCTGCGGCGTAGGCATAGACCCAGGTGTCCAGCGGCTCATTGCGCGCGCCGCGGCGATTCACGAACCGGTTTTGTGCAGGGTTGTATGTCTCGCTCACGAGCCCCGGGAAGTACTCGGGTGCAAGTTCGGCGCTGAAGTGGGTAACGCGCTGTTCCGGAAGCTTGTCTGCATCCAGGCTCAGGCGGCTGTAAAGCCAGTGCTTGATACCAACGGTACCCACGTGGTGCACCATCACGCCACGCTTGTCATACTGGCCACGCCATGTAACGTCCTGCATCTTTCCTTTGTTGAGCACGGGCGCGTTGTTGGGGATGGCGCCGAAAATGCACAGCGGGCGACGCACACGGCGAGAGCGGACAAAGTTTTTCACATCCTCCGTTCGGTGTCCGCCGGCATCGTTGGCCATAGCCTCTACACGCAGGACGCCCCCGCCCTCAGTAGCAATTGGCTGGTTGAGCAAAGCGGTGAGTGCAGCCCATACATCTGCCTCTGCCGGGTCGCCCAATAGCTCCACGTAGTCCAGCACCCAGAAGGCCATGTTGCGGCCCCACCCCACCAGCTGCACGGCGAGTCGGTTGTCTTGGGTGTCCACACCGGCAGTAATGCACAGCACGCCCTTGGGGGCCACGCGCAGCGCGTAGGGCTCCGCACGATCAGCAATGGCGTTGTGCTTGATGTTGCGCATGGCCTGGTCTTCCCAGGCGGTGGCGCGGCGATCATTGATGAAGGTTTTGAGGCGGGCTGTATCGCCTTGCGCGTCAACCCAGGCTTGTGCCATGTCCAGCCACCGTGGGCCCAGGGCAAAGCGATAGTTCAGGAAGCTGGCACGGTAGCCACGCAGCTTGCGGGTCGGATGGGTCGGGACCCAGTGCCCCATGTCTCCCATGCGGTCTTTGTGGTGCTCGTCAATCTCAGCGCCGCAGTCGGGGCAAACGATCCATGCGCGTACCACCTTCTTGTCCGGCCCGGTCGACCAATGGAAGCCATCCCAAGTGAGTGGGTGTTCATGGCTACAGTGTGGGCATGGAACGTGGTACTCGCGCTGGTCGGATGAATCCCACTTAGCCTCAAGGCGAGACTGCCCGACGATCTCCGGAGTGCCCACGCTGGCCCGCTTGAACGTGCTGGGGAAGGCACTGGTGCGACCATCCAGCAAGGCGTCGGGGTCATCACCGGTGGTGAGACTGGCCGCAAAGCTGTCAAATTCATCGGCCAACACCAGCTTGGCACTGGTGGACTTCAGGCGCTTGCTGTTGCCCGCATGCTCAATATAGAGCTGGCCGCCAGCAAAATCCTTGAACCCACGGGTGTTGCTGCTGTTGCGGCTGCTGGTGCTTGTGAGGGCTTCGGCGCAGGCATCAGTTTCCTCCAGCAGGGGGTTGAGCTTCTGGTTGATGAATTTGTCCTGCGACACCTCGCCCGGAAGCACCACCATGATGGGGCCCGGGTTCTCGCACATGGTGTAGCCGATGACGTTGGTCTCAAACTCACTTTTTCCGAACTGAATGGGGAAGATACAAACGATTTCCTGCACCGGGCTGCGGGCAGACATGCAGTCCATGGGCTCGCGCAGCAGAGGGTTACGGTCGGTTACCCAACGCCCTGGAATGGAGCTGGCCTTGCTGCTGAGTACGCGATTCGCATCAGCCCACTCGGATACGGTGAGCGGCTTGCGCGGCGCAATCGAGCGGGCTGCCTGGGTGTATAGGCCGGCGGCTTGCATAGCTAGTATTCACCCCGTCCGAGCTTGGTGAGCGCGTCGCTTGCGGTCTTGAGTGAAAATTCCACCTCCGCCCCCAGGATGGATTTGATTTGCACTTCATCATCGGTGGCGGCAAGCACAGGTGACAGGCGATAGGGCAGGCCTTCGATTGCGGTGCGCAGTATGGTGATGGTTTCGGCCAGCACGCTGCGCACTTCGGATGCCTCCAGCAAATCGCGGATTTTTTGGCGATAGCTGGCTTCGGCCTCCAGCGCGGCGAAGTGTTCCTTCTTTGCCTTGCTGCCCTGGTAGTCGTAGCCACGGGTGGGCGCTGCATATTCATCATCGTCCTGGCGTGGATCCGGGGCAGCAGTGGCGGCATTCGGTGTTTCGGCATGGCCGGTGAGAGCCTGCTCCCCCTTGTTGTCGGCGTGACGGGCGGCCACGCCTGCTTTGCTGGGGTCTTTGGTATCCGCAATCTTGGCCAGGCTTTTGGCTACATCAATCAACTTGCCATCTGCCGCCAGCACCAGCCGCCCTTCCTTCTTGAGCTGGTGGCCGTAACTGCGCTTCACATGGATGTGGTCGCAGAACTGCGCAAGAGTCAAGGTGTCGGGGGTGGGTAGGCCCACCGGATTACGATGAACGTCCCTCAACAGTTCATCCACGATAGGCCTCCCCATGACAAAAAACACCAACCCCACCGGGGCCAGCGATCCAGTGCGCGCCGTCGCCATGGCTTGGTTCCGACGCGAGGATTTCGCCCGCATCAAAACCATGATGATTGACGCCGATAAGTTGCACTCGACTTGGGAGCTCTGGGTCAAAGCCGCCGAGGCCAACCAGCAGGGCTTCGAAGCACGCGGGTTCGTAGTAATCCGGGTAGTGGTTGTGCCCGAGGATTTCGCTGCCTGGTGTGGCAAGAATGGCCGTGACTTCGATGCCAAGGCGCGTATGGATTACGCCGTGACTGTCGCGGGTGACCAGGGCGGTACATTGCATTGAAGAGCCCGATGTAATCATCATCAGACTCCCGCCGCCTGGCGAATGCGATAGCGCAAGCGCTTGGCCAAGTAGTTGTCAGCATCGGCTTTGCCGGCAATGCCTTCCATGCTCAGCCGCGGCTTGTACTGGGCCTTGCGCACAAACATGAGCACGGGGCGCACGTCGGCACCCGTCACGCCAACCACGGCCCAGATGCCGGGCGCCAGGTGGCTGGTTTTTCCATCGCGCATCTTGCCGTAGGCCACGAAATACCGGACGCCCGCCGTTTTTGCATTGCCTTTTTGCAAGTTGGCTTTGCGCTTGGCAGTCATATTGGCGCGAAATCCCTGCTCACCAAACGCCTGAAAGTAGCTGATGAGCTGCACCAGGAAAGGGCCGCGCAGATTGCCCCGCCCGTCGTCGCTTCCTGCCAGTGGCTTTTCTGGGATGGCTGTTTGATAGCCCGCCGGCAGGATGCCCGCGCGGCGCAGCGCGACTTCCGAGCGCTTGTCATGGCGAGTGCCGCCGGCTTCCTGAGCGCGCAGAATCTGCTGCGGGTCGATGCCTTTGCCGCCGTAGTAGGTCGGCTGTATCGTGGACGACAAGGTCTCCGGGGTCGCCTGCTTGACCTGCACGCTGCGCAGGATGTAGGGCGTGGGCCGATCAAAGACGCTAGCCATCTCTGCTTGCATCTTGCGCCGGACTTCATAGGCGGCATCGTTGACGCCTTTGGCCATGGCCTGCGTCAGCTGCGGGCCACTGAGCTTTTCCATGAGCTTGCGCACCGTATCCAGCCCTTCGATTTTCAAACTGATTTGCATGGGTCGGTTTCCACTGTCGTTGATTTAAGGGCGCTGGTGGCGTTTTCTTGGTGGATGGCATCAATGCCCTTGGCAAGGTATTCAGCGCTGCCGGTGAGCGTGATTTGCATGGCGCGCAGCCCGGGGAAATAGCCTTGGGCTTGCAGACCTTTCACCAAGGAATGCAGTTCAGGCCATTCACGAACCATTTTTTTAAAGTCAGACAGGTTGTCTTCAGTGCAGCGGATGGTCCGGGTATTTGATTGGCAGCCCATATTTTTCTTAGTGCGGTATGTGGGGTATGTCGTGCGGTATGCGAAATCGCGCAAACCCGCATGGATAGGGGCGTGTGCGGTATGTGCGGTATGTGCGGTGTGCAGGCGGGTGCAGGCGGGTGTGCGCATGCACGCACATGCACGCACGGGCACGTATGAGGTGAGTAGGATTGATACCGTCCATACCGCACAAGCTATATAAATCAATGACTTAGTACCGCACTTGATACCGCACGGCATACCGCACACACCGCACATTTCGCTTATTTTTTGTGCAATGTTGCGCATCACTTCATGCCCTTGTAGTCTTTGGCTGACAAGCGGAAGGCGTCAATGCGACCACCCAGCCACATGCCTTCATGCTCGCCAAAGGGCATTTCTTGGCAGCCCGGCATGTAGGTGATGGCGCTGGGGCCTGTTGGGGTGGGTGAGCCCATCAGGTTGTAGCGCTTGCGCAGGGTGGTGGCCTTGTGCTTGCGCATGAGGGCATTGGCAAAGCGCGGCTGGTTGAGAGCCTTGAGTCCAGCGTTGTTGCACCACGTCTGGTACAGGTCATAGAGGTCCTGGCTCAGCGCTGGCAGCAGCGTCCCGGGCGACTGCAGGCCCGGCATGGAAAGGTCTTTACGCGCGGGGAAGCCGGGTATCTCACCAGACTCAAATGCGTTGACGAATCGACTGGGGCTGTCCAGGCCAAGGTCGATCAACTCGCGCTTGGCATCGGTCATGGGGGGCATCGTGGCGGCGCCAAAGTCACCCAGGTCGAGCTTTAGCAGGTAGTCGTGCAGGGCCGCAATGCCGCCAGAATCAATCTCGCGTTGCACATCCTTGTAAAAATCAGGGCTGAGCTTTTCAGGTGTCCAGATCACGGCGTGCCGGCGGTCGTCTTCCTCCAGCACCACGGGCATGGCTTCGTTGGACAAGAACACCATGTTGACGTGGTTGCGCTCGTCGTAGGCGCTCATGTTCTTGGGGTTGATGCGGATCCACTCTCCCGTGATGAACGCCTTGAGCTTGTTCTTGATGTGGTACAGGTCCGAGCGTGCCACCACTTCGTCGGCGATCAGAAACAGCTTTCGGCTTGCCCAATCGTTGAATTTGTCCTCGATGGCCGACTGGTCAATCACCCGGCCATAGCGGCCGTAGATGGCCATGATGCATTCGAAGAACATATTCTTTCCAGTACCCTGGGGTCCGTGGATCACCAGCGTGCTTTTCATCTTGGCGCCTGGGTGCTGGATCGGGAAAGCCAGCCACCGGAGCACCCATTTGTAGAGCTGATCGGGCTTGCTGTCGCCAGCGCACATGTACTGCAGCAGGTCCAGCAAACCTTGGCAGTCGCCCGCCTTGGGTACCGTTGGCCAGCCGGACCACAGATTGCAGCGGATACTGTTGTCAGTCTCAGCAGGGTCAAACCCAACTTCCTCCACGCGCACGATCTGCTTTTCCGGGTGCTCCGCCCAAGCGCGGTGGATCTCCCGCGCCAGGCATGCATCACGCATATCGCCCATGGCCAGCAGGATGTGCTCCTGGTGGTCAAACACAGTCCCACCCTGCCCGTACACCAGCGCGAACCGCTCCAGCAATTCGTCCACCGACTCAATGGGCCGCAATGGGTCTTTGGCTGCGTCACCCTCCCCCCCTGTCAGCGCAACGGAGATTTTTTTTGCAGCATTCCAGTTCAATTCCGAGAGGCGGGCCTCGACCTGGGTGCGCACAACATGCAGGCCTTCTGCCAGGTGCAGGTCGTTAAAGTCGTTGAGTTTGGTGCCGGACTCCAGCCAGCCAACACGACAGGCGGCAATGTCTGCAAAGCGCGGTGCAATCCAGGCGCCCCCCACCTCCATGGCGGCAGCGCTAGCATTGGATACGCCGGCATTTCCCGCTTTGTGCGGCTCGCCGCAATGCGGACATGTGGGTCCGTCCCCCAGCCAAACCGGTTTGCGGCATGTGGGCTGCTGACACTTTTGCGTGGCATCGTCATCAGCGCAGATCAAAATGTTGGCCATGCGATAGCGCGCGCGAAGCGCTGCCACTACCGGGCCGATGTTGTTGGCATTGAACGCCACCGCCACGGCCAGGCCGGTCGCCTCGTACAGGCTGGCGGACGTGGCGTACCCCTCCGCGACTAGGATCGTGCGGCCGGGCATGCCCAGCATATGGAAGTGGCCCTTGATCGCCAGACCCGGCGGCCAGAATTCCTTCTCCAGTTTGCGTGGCTTGCCATTAGCCCGTCCGCGCACCACCTGGAGACCGTGGATCTTGCCCGACGTGTCCAGCATGGGGATGATGACGGAGTCTTTGCCGGTGAACCGCAGGCCATGGCCCAGCACACCCTTGCGGTCAAGGTACTCGCATGTTCCAGTCTCGGAAAATACAGCCCATGCTTTGCGCGCGCGCTCGGCAGCACGTGCCTGGTCAGCCTTCTGCGCCAGGTCGGCCCGCTTCTTGTCTTCGGCCAGCCGCCGGCGGATTGCATCACGCTGCTCTGTGCTGATTTCCTGCTTGTGGAGATCCACCTTTTGGGTATTTTTCTCCGCTCCACGCCACACGCCAAAGCTTCCAACGATCAGATCGCTGCCATTGTCCAAGCGGATTTCGTGCAGGTGGTACCAGCCGCGCCTTTCCTTGTCGCCCTCTGCCCTGACCCGGCGCAGCTCCCCAACTTCAAGGCTGTCAACCTGCAGGCCAAACGCCTGCAACTGACTCAAAACATCATCGTAATTGCTTGACATCAGTAACTTCTGGCCTCACTGACTACACACCGAAAGGGGTTCGAATTACCCGACGCA
>ERZ650310.19-NODE-19-length-45389-cov-7.362708_pt1 | contig 45389 bp, 68 predicted proteins | sample MGYA00376246_ERZ650310 | MGnify/ENA primary metagenome ERZ650310 (study PRJEB26733, sample SAMN07839286) | wastewater metagenome | biome: small river; feature: stream; material: water | place: USA: North Carolina | collected 2016-03-01 ...
TTCCATATATTTTCTGAATGGACACATATTATCGGTAAATCACAAGTGCCAGCTTTCGTAGTAAATAGTATTTCTTTTTTATACGATTGGAAGTCTTCTTCTGTCTTAAACATTCTGCGTTTTTTTTCTCTTAGGATTTTATCGAATGAATGAAAATCGAATATATTAACCTTTTTTATATCTAAACAATCAACCGTCATGCAATTATCCAGTTCATCAAATGATATTTCTCTGGTGTTTCTAATTGCACTCTCAAGACTAAAATTCATATCATTTCTCCAAAAAAGTATGTTTCGCGATACTAATATTTATACTTTTTGATTTGCCCCATACCCCTTATTTTCCTAAATATTATTCTAAAATGATATTCGATTAGAAATGATATTTTTAAATTAAATTTCATAAAATATCATTTCTAAATGTGTAAATCATTGGGTAATTCGCCAATTTCCACGAATTCTATATTGTTTATCGGATAATAATATCTTTTATTTTTCGTATTAGCCATAAAATATATACCGTTTGAATATGAACTTTCGGTACTAAGAACGTCGTTTATTTCTTCAGAGTAACAACTACTTTTCAATTTTATAGTGAGTTTCATAATATATTATCCTTACAGATTAGAATTCGATAAAATAATATTTTTAGATTAGAAAATTAGTTAATCCTCGGTTCTTTCGATCTTGACATCATACATTAACAATTTCATTTTACCTTCGCCATTATCTTCTTTTCTGTTCAAATAATTGATTCCTAGAACCCCATTCTCATCATTGATTTCCTTTTCAAATCTCATTTCACAATCATATGAGACTTCGCCCTTCTTTTCCTTCTTAGTCATTTGAACGGAAACAAGTAACGCTGAAAATGATACACTATCAAAGGTTATGTTAACGTTCATTTTTGTAGTTAGGAATACTTTTGCTTTCTCTGGTTCCTCTAGAAATTTAATATGCTCTAATGAAAAAATATTATTTATGGATTCGAAAAATGTAGGAACGTCCGAGGTATGTTTGATTGATAGTTGGGTAAAAGCTTGTTCTCCGCCCTTTTCGTTCAACTTGCTCAAGACCCCTTTGAATGTTGTGTTTAGCATATTATATTATCCTTTCAATTGGTTATGTTATTTTGTTTCGACTGTAGCTTATTATACAAAAATTCTATCTCTTGGCAAAATGGTTTTAAATATTCTGCAATTGATTGTTCTATGTTCAAATTATAAATGAGGCTTTTGGATTTTATTTCCAGCATATCCACCGTAATACCTAAAACATTTTCGTCCCAAACATCGATTTCCTTTTGAGACATACCATTTAATTTTAATAATTCTACTGTAGATTTTTTCATGAGTCCCTTTTAAGTATTCTTAGAATCTTTTGATATATCATATTTCTTCAACATCATGGATATAAAATCTAATTTTTCAGAAGTAAAATCTCCATCCAACGTCACACTCCATCGGGAAAATTTAATATATTCGTGACAATGTGGGAATTTCTCTTCATATTCTTTTTCCGCCAAATAAGCAGCTACAGACCAATCCATTCTTTACCTCACTTAATGTAAATGTATGTATCTACAAGAATATTATTTAAAATGATTTCTCTTATTTCGTTCCAGTCTCCGCCAGAAAGACCGGAACCGATTTTTGGCATAGACAATATCATATTATTATCTACACAAAATCGATATACTTCTTTCAGGCATTTATCTAGAGCATCATATCTAATTGGCTTTTCTTCACTCATAGATTTTATATTATGTTGCGCGATCATATTTGCAACTATAATATATTCCCTTTTGAGCTTTCCTTTTTTATCTGCAAAAGAATAATTAGATACCACAACAAAAATAGTATTTCCTAATTGAAATTTAATAGGATCTTTTGGATTTTCGGCCCAATTATGGTATTCTATTTTGACTATAGGCCATTTGTCAGATATTGCTTTGGCTACCCCAGAACCCATTTTATTAACGTCATTACAAATATGACATATCACCGTTTCTAGATGAATAGGTTTTGTCACATCGCCACTAATATAATGAATTTTTGGAGTATTCATATTTTTAAACCGCCTCTGGAATTATTGGCATTTTTGGGTGGATTTCTTCTCTCATTGCAAAACGCTTCCTTCTTTTATTTTCGGCTTTAATAAACATCTTCATAGTCTTTCTCAACTTAGAAAACTCAACCGCATTTTGTCTCTTTTGTTGTTCATTCAATACTTTAACTTTTGCACTCATAATATCCTTCTTTCTTTTATGTTTATTGAACTACATTCTTACTCATGAATTCCAAAACTTTATTATCTGTAAATATATCTCTTTTTCTCACCTCATTCAATAATCTTAATCCATCAAGAGATTTTAATCTGGATAGAGCGGTATAAAATTGACCGGGTGCAAAACAACCTTGTCCAAGATGAATTCTTAACTTACTATATGTTCCGCCTTGAGTTCTATGGATCGTCATCGCATAAGCAAGCTTCAAAGGATATTGTCTAAATTCTCCGACCACTTTCTTTTTCATTTTCTTGGCAGATTTATCATATTCATATTTTATATTCTGCCAAGTTTCCTTTCCTATTTTATATTCTTGAAGATATCCATCATTATTTTGAAGTTGGACGATTATTTTATCATCAACAAAATCGATAACTTTTCCAATACTTCCGTTATAATATCCTTGAGATGCATTATTTTTTATAGATATTATTTGCGCTCCAACCTTCAAAGTCAAAACTTCATCAGTAGGAAAGGATTCGACCGGAAATTTTCCAGAAGTTGTTGCCATGACTGTAAATTTTTTAGTTGTTAATAAATCCATATTATATTCATTAATAGAAGCAGTTTTTTTATTTGTGGTACATACAGTCAAAACGAAATCTTCTGGTGTATCATCATCAAGAAATGGGTCATAATACTTATTCATAAGATCTATATCTGCGCGAGTCACTTCATTATTTCTTACTCTATTCAATAATTCCAAAAATTTAATATCTTCACTTTGTCTATGAACTTTTTTTAGTTCAATTACTTTAAGAGAATAATTATCAAACACATTTGCATTAAAGAAAAAAGAATTAGAGTATAGTTTATAAAAGTAGTCATGATCTCCTTCTGTTACCACTGGGGGAAGTTGAAATAAATCTCCGACAAAAACCATTTGCACACCACCAAAAGGAATATCTTTTTCTTTTTTAGATACTCTCAAGATAGCATCGATAGCATCAATCAAATCGCATCGAATCATTGAAGATTCATCGATTATAATTGTTTCTACCGTATCCAATCCGGTTATTTCTCTATACATAAGATCACCAATCTCATGTTTATCAAGAATACCAAAAGGCAATTTAAAAAAAGAATGTAAAGTTTGTCCATCAACTAAAGTAGCGGCTCTGCCAGTTGGGGCTAATACTATATGCTCTTTCTTTGTTGCTTCTCTCCAATAATTAATTACCGTGCTCTTTCCTGTACCTGCTCGACCCGTTAGAAAAAAACTTTCGTTAGTATTTTCTAAGCGATTAATGGCTTCTTCAAAATCTTCATCGATTATTAAATTTTTTCTCTCTGGATTTATTAACACTTTTTATCCTTTATTTTTCTAGGATCGTGCTTCGCGTCGGACCCCAACTCTCAATAAGTTTATTTTTTAATCCTACATAATCGTTTATATATTTTCCGACTGACTTTTTATCAAAATAATCGTCGAGTTGATCTATACAAGTGACAGCCAATCCAGAAGAAATTTTAATATTTTTATTTTCTCTGTGTTTCAGATCATTTTCTATAGACTCTTTCAATGTAGTAATATTTAATGGAGCAAACCTCAACGTTCCTTGATATTTATTTGGAATATTCGTTTTATCTTCAACATTCCAATAAATAGGTTGTCCTTCTAATATTTCTTGATCCATAGGACCAGCACCATGTCTAGTCGTATAACATCGCGTAACATAAGTAACATCAAGTTCATCTATTTTATTTTCTTCACATATATCTAAAATATTTTTTATACCTGTATTAGATCGAGTAACGTGAGGAAATTGTCCATAATCTTGATCCAATAAAAGACCTTGAGCACCTTCAAATATTATATTTTGATATAAATCTGAAATTTTTTCTATACCTTGACCACACATATCCCGCATATCATGACAAGATTCGATAAATTTTGTCATTAGAATATCACTATTTAAGATGGACAATTCTTTTTCTGTAGGTATCATCCCTAATTCTTCACATCTTTTTGGAAAATATTTTTTTCTTATTTCTTCTATTTTTTCACATAAACCTAATTCTCTAATCTGCCAATAATATAAAGAATATTCTGGATCTAAATTTCTTTGAATCGTTTCTCCAAAACCAACCCCACAACTACCGTGTTTATTTTCTCCGCGCCTATCTTCGATCATTTGATTAATCAACATATCGTAAGGAGTTGTGATAATACATCTAGGATCAAAAAGCACTCTATTATCTAATCTATACTTAGAAAGAATGTGATATTCTTTCCAAAACAAAAAAGGATTAGCTACAAAATATTTACTCAAATAAGTTGTAGCCCCATTAAAAAAACCAGAAGAGAAATGACCAAATACATGTCTATCCCCTTTTGGAGTTTCGACTGTATGACCAGCTTGAGCACCACCATTAGATCGAACTACAATATCTGATTCATATTTATGGCAAAGATAATCGGTTATTAATCCCTTACCTTCATCGCCGTAATTAGATCCTATGACTGCTCTTGCTTTCATTATAGCCTCACTACTCCGCTTTTAATGTCTGTCGATGCTACAGTAAGATCTCCGATTGCTCTTGATACAACCAAAGAAGTATCACCACTCCAACTCTTAGCGACCTTGGCTTTATCTGCACCTTCAGTCACTTGAATCAAAGATACAATAACTTCAGACAATTTTGTATAATCTGACAATCTAATTGCACGTTGACCCATAAGATCTGTCCAACCTTTTGTAATACTATCTACACCATCGTATTTACAACCATTACCTTCTTCAATAATGATATGAAATACATGATAAGATCTTTCTGCCATTTGAAGAAGTTCAGCAGCAGTATAATCACGCTCGACATTATCTCCGATCACTTTGCTAATATGTTCTTTAGTCAATGGTCCTGGAGGATTTTCGTCGCCCATCGTGAAAAGATATCCTTTCTTTCCTCGCTTCTTAAAACAATCAATAGATGTTTTCATGGATGCAAAATACCAAGGTAAATGGTAAGACTCAAATTGATTTCCACCTCCGCCACCTTCGAGATACATATCAGTCAATTGTTCGACAATTCTATTATCTGCTTCGAATTGAGATACTTGCAACGGAGCACGATCACCAGCAGCAACATCACCAATCGCCATGAACATCAAATGCGGATCTTTGACTGGCTTTCTGTCTAGGATTTCTTGAAATAAAATCCCTAAACTTTTTGTAGCAATATTTCTTGCGATTTCCCCCATCGATCCCGTCACATCCAAAGCAACAATAATCGCATTTGATTCTGGATTATCGACCGAATCGCAAGACTCTCTCAACTTGACACCATAAGGATTCAATTCATCTTTCATCCCCTTACTCTTGTAAACGCTTGCTACTGGCTTTGATGCACTTGCTTTCGAATGACTATCCCAATCACTAGCACTCCAACTTCCACCACCCATAATGATCTCCTTTTGTTTTATTGTTTAAATTTATTTTTGTTAAGTAGGATCTGGTTCTACAACGGCACCATCTACAACTACATCGACTTTAGGAATTTCTGCACTCAATTCTTTAGTTTCTTCCATTTCTTCCAAAGATTGTTGAGAGTTTGCAAGATCGCTCAAATCTACTGAATTAGGAATGCCCATAATAATTCTCCTTTTATTTTATGTTGTTATAAATATCATCAACTTTCAAATTCCATTCAACAAATTTCCTCTTACCAAAACTATTGATAAGAATTTTTTCCATCCAAGTTCGATAATCACTAAAAGGATCATCACTACCTGGAGACTGAAGCCAGTTGAATAATGGCTTTGGTATTTCTGGATCGTTCAATAACTTCGCGCCCGTAATATCGCCAAGCATTTCTCTACCCAAAGATTTTATTAATTCTGAATCTATTTTCGAACTTCCAACTTTATCCGAAATTAATTTTTTAGGAATATTATTTAAAGTGTGGGATGGAACCGCTATAAGTTTTTCTCCTATCTTAGAAGCATACCACCATCCACCAATTAAAATTCCACCGTGTAATGATGGAGATATTAAAAATGTATCCATACTTATTGCATTATTAGATACTCCAGTGAATTTCATATAACATGATAAATTATACAATCTACTTAATATCCAGGCAACATGAACCGCAGGTATTTTTCCACCCAAATGATCGAATATATCTCTCAAGGAAATAACGTCTTTGGTTTTATTGAATGCTATAAAGAAATGATTTTCTGTTTCGGATATAGTCGAGATATGCGGTAAGAATCTATTTATTTCCGCCTTCATTTTATCATCGGCAAAACGAAATCCATTTATGATATATTTGCAACGATCTACTAAATCTTTATTAGTCTTATCGATCAAGTAAACCATGACAGTATCACAAATGTAAATTTCTCCCAATTCGAAAGTCTTATGAGAATGATATCTTATTTTATATTTTTTTCTGTCTAGTGTTTCGATAATCGTTGAGCCAATTACTTCCCATGCATCTTCACCAATTTTCTTTTCTGCTATGGTATATAATAAACTTATTTGCGCGAATACTTTTGGATCTACGCTAGGATTTTTATCTGGATGCCATACCTTAGACAATTCGTAATATTCTTTTTTAGCTGAAGATTTATCCGTAAATAATTTTTCAGGACGATTAATATTTAAAATTTCTTTGGCAGAAAATTTTAGTACGTCTTTCATGATTCCCTTAATTTAATAAATGGTATCGAATAAATCAACAAATAAGTCAAATAATATTCTAATTTTTTTCCGAATCAATCGAGATTAGTTGTCTATATTTTTCGAGAGCAGGAACTTTTCTATTTCTATACCATTCTTTATATCTCTCTAAAAAATTTTCAAGAGATTCGCCTAATCTATGTACTGGTGTTTCTTCAAGAACTTCAATCATATGTTGGATTATTTTTTCCCGATTCATTTCTTCGCAACTTTCGATTCGATAATTATGTGAGCCATTTTGATTTCGAAACCAGTCATTTTCCATTGCCAAGAATTATAAAAAAACGGACCTAAATGTGATTGTACGTCTTGGATGACTTCTTTTTTAGTGGGGTGTGTATACGTTTCCCATATTTCATTATTTTTGGTGAGAACCCATACTCTTTTTTTCTGTGTCTTTTTCATCTAGATAAGCTTTCGTTAAACTCATAAGAAATATACGTTAATATTTTAAATATTTCAAGGGGATTTTTAAAAGCTGGTGGAGAGAATCGAACTCACGAATGGCGTTTTATTACCAGATAGATTACAAGTCTATTCCTATTGCCTCTAAGGGACACCAGCATGATTTTTTGGTAGCGGGATTGTGATTTGAACACAAGACCTAAAGCTTATGAGGCTTTCGAGCTAACCAACTGCTCTATCCCGCTCCGAATACTTATTTATAATTTTTCTAAGTTACTCAAATAATTTTCTATTTTATGATCTAAAATTTTATTATGAGTCCAAGAAAAAAATCCTCTTTTATTGATTCTAACTTCATTGCCGACATGATAATAAAATAATTTTGGAACTGATGTAACTATATCATCGCCATTAACTATTCTATGATATTCTATCCCAGATTCATTAAATTTTTTTTTCCATTCGCTATTTCCAACTCTAGGGCTTCCGAAAGTATAAATAGCATCAATTTTAAAACCTTTATTATGTAAAGCTAAAGCGGCTATCGTCGCAACAGCACCACCAAGGCTATGGCCGACGATAAATAATGGCTCACTCTTATTCAATCTTATCTGTACTTGACGTTTCAATTTATCCCAAACATCAACAAAACCATTATGTAAATAACCCATACCATCTCTTTTTACTTTGACAAAATCTACATCTTGAATCCAATCCATTATTTCCAAACTTCCTGGAAAAGATAAAATCTGATTTCCTTCATGATCTATTTCCAATAAAAAACCATCGCTACCTTTAGAATAAGTTAGTGTCTCATAACTTTTTTTTGCATACAAAATCATATTTATTGCGAACTTCTTATTAAAAGCCATAAAAAATACCCCTAGATTATAGGAGTATTTATAGAAATAAAATTATATTACAAATTAGTTTAATGAAATAATCGAATCGTAAGGGGTTCTGCCTTCACTACCGCATCAATTGATTTTTGCTTATTTTCTGCGGGATTTTCGGAAATAAATTTATCTATATTATATTTAGGATCAGTTTTCAAGGTTTTCCATAATTGATTTTTTTGTGGAATGATTTTACATAATTTATCAACTTCATTGGCTAACCAAGAGGCAATCTTTTTCACTTCAAAATATTCATAATTTTTCGAAGTGATAACTGTGGGTCTTCCTTTGATTGAAATTTTGAGTCGAGCGTCTTCCCTTGCTCTCTCCTTGCAATAATTTTGAAGATGTGAAACGGGATTCACAACCCAAAGTAATTCGTTCGGTTTCATTGTGGTTTCTGGAGCAAATAATTTTCCTTCATGAGCTAGAAAAACCGAAACCGTGACACCACCTCTAGCCAATGCAGTAATATTACTTTGTCCTAGATAATATTTCGGATAAAACTTTGGACCAGCCATTTTTTCCGTCTGTTTATCATCGGTAATCCAACGGTAATGAAAAAATTCATCGTAACGCATATCAACTCCTTAAAACGTTTAATGTGAATGAGGTACACCAAACCAATGGCAAACCAGTTCTTTTATAATATACAAATACATATACAAGGTTTCTACAGGATAAAGAAAAATTTGAAAAATAAAATTTTTTATTTTATGGTGAATCATTTGATATACAATGAAGAAAAATTAGTGTCAATCTTTGCATTCGCTTTGTCAGATTTAATCCAGATCAACACCCCGCGATAAGGTAAAGAATAAATCTTACCGTTTATATCTGTCCTCTCGCATATTTGCCGAGATATAATTTCAACCAAAAAGAACGGTAAAATTTTAGTCCATTTAGCCATCATTCTAACTCCATTTTTTATCTGTATATAATAGTTAAATATTTTAAAATAGTCAATACAAAAATGCTCCCAACATAGGAGCATTTTTCATAAAATTTATATGTTGACTATACTGGATCTATAGCCAACATGACAGAATTTACTTGAATGGTTTTGAATCCTATTTCGCAGCTATGTTTAAGTGAAACTATAGCATCTCGTTTTTGATTATACACATCCCTAGCAAGAATTTTCAAAGATGGACAATCATATGACCACAATGGCAACATTTTGGTTTTAGATGGGTTTTTAGGGTCTTTCGATTTGATACGAAATATCCTGAATTCCGCATCGGCTAATTGTCCATTGATGACTACAGACTTATTTTCCGTATATAGACCAGAATTGACTCTTTTCATAATTACTCCACATTAAGAGGTTATTATCAACCTTCTCCTTATAATATATGTTTATAAGGATGGGTGTACAAATTTATTTTATCGAAAACTCAAAAAAAAGTAGAAAAAGAACTCAATGTGTGGTATATTCGATAATAATCAAGGGAGAATCGTACTACATCATGCAAAAAACAGAAGATTTAGACAAAATAAAGAGGATAAAGATCTCGGAATATTTGAATATGATTAAAATAAATCTTCAAAGACATTTTCCAGAAACTATATTTTCGCTACATGTAAAATCATATACTGGAGGAAAATCGCTCAAAATAACTTGGCAAGGTGGACCGGAAGAATGTAAACTGCATAAATTGAGAGAAATGTATTCGGGTGCAAGCATAGACCAATCATGCTTTAAAACGAAAGAATATTCTTTAGTGAGTTTGCCAGAAAAAACAATGATGATCGATTGGGGATTTGATTACATCATTTTTTGTAGAAAATAAAAAACAAAAGACCTATAAAAAATATTTTATAGGTCTTTATCCGCTCGTTTTAATTTTCCTCTATTATACTTAGAACCCTTACCTTTCGATGGTCTATCTATTTTACTAGGACGACCACCACGAAAGGTAAGTAATTTTTTAAGCTTTAATTTTGCCGACTTTTTTCCAGCCATTTTTAAACCCTTTAAAAAATAAATAAATAGCCGATATAGTTCCGACAAAACAAACTCCAACTAAAAAATATATAGATGAATTGATAAAGACTCTACTATTCTCTCCTAATTTTTCTCCGATATGACTAGTCATTTTATTCACTCTCCTAACATGTTAAAGAATTGCTGTTCTCCTAAAATCTTTGTACCCAACTCCAAAGCTTTTTTTGTTTTGGTGCTTGAACTACTTGGATCTGCTTGTACCAAAAAAGCGGTTCCTTTTTTTACCGATGTATGATTTTCTCCCCCATTTTCGACAACCATTTTTTGCAAATCTTCTCTTGTATATCTAACTCCAGACTCATTTTTTTTATCAATTGCGCCAGTGAATACAAAAGACATTCCAGACAGCTTTTGACTCTTATATTGGATGTTTAAACCTGCATTCTTTTTTACTGTGATGCCTACATCCAACAATTTTTGAATGATGGGTTTTTTCTGCTCCAACCCATTCAATATTTTTTGTGCGATAGCATTTTTTATTCCTGGAATTTTGCAGAGATCTTCTTCTGTTAGTTTGAATAGTTTATCGAGATTATCATAGCCAGCCTTAACTAATTTTTCACATTGAGAATTAGAAAAACTAGCCATGTTCAAACCGCCGATAAATGTAGGTAAATCGATTTCTTTTTTAGAAGTCAATTGATCTATTATTTTCTTTCCTGACTTCGCCCCTAATCCATCCAAACCAATAAAATCATCGATAGTCAAATGATAAAAATGAGAAGGTATTAAAACCTTACCTGAATGATATAGTTTTTCGATTGTCGCAAAAGAAATATCCATAATTTCATTTTTGACGATCCATTTTTGAAGATTGCCGAGATATAGAGCAACGCAACCATCATTAGGGCAAATCAAAAATTTCCCTTCAACTTCTGTGGGGTGATTACAAGATGGGCATGTTTTTGGGTGTGTAAAATATTCCTTTTTCATATCATATCCTTGTTTGGAGAAAAATCATACGTTTTTATATTATTAAACCAATTATCGTCTAAAATAAACCCGTTACAAATCCCAAGATCATTAGTTTTCAAAAAATCATTCAGAGCATCTATTTTCAAAATAATACTCTTATCCTTCAATTTGAATGTCGGCTTCACTTCCCATATTTCTTTGATTCCGAAATCCCATGTAATCAAAAAATCTGGCAAATAATTTCTAGTCGTTCCGAAATCGTCTTTATAAGATATCGGGAAAGGCTCATACGTCCAAGAAGTTATATGTGGATGTTCGTCTAAAAAAAACATAACGTATAATTCCCAAGATGATCTATATACAATATATTCTCCCATTTTGGATGAATAATATTTTCCAGCCATAAACTTAGAATTTTCATAAGCAAATGACGGATTATTCTTGAGAAAATTTATAACGCCTAAGCTTATCTTACTTCTCATTTCGGGAGTACGAATATATTTGCCAGCAACTCCTACACCCTTCCCCTTCCTTTTAAATGACATGTAATTTTTTTCGTCTTGACTTCTTTTGACTCCCCACATCGGATTATTTTCGCCAGTCATTCTCTCGCTATGTTTAGTATCGGGTTTTCCTCTACGACCATCACCTTTATTGACTCTGCTTGTATCGCATATCATATCGAGTTCTCCAAATTTCATGACATATTCATCTCTAGTCATATTATGGGATCGTAGATGCGAATCATTGATTTCTTTCAATCTCTTACCACAAACTTTACATAAAATATAATCAGTCATCATTCTATAACTTTTATTGGGATCGGTATTACATCGTTAGATCTTTTAAATAATAGTTTACACCCAACATATAATTTCAAACTATAAAATATATCTATGTTATGGCAAGTCATTTTTGTTACAACTACTCCACCGATACTCGTAGGCACTATATGTATGACTGGCGTTATTCTCCTATTAAGACCAATCTCCCAAGTGACATTAGTTACTATCGATATTTTTTCAACACTACCAAATTTCCAAGCGACCTTTCCTTTTGGATTATCATAAACAAATCCAAGGTCATTTGATAATTTACAATTGTTTACATATACGCAAAGCCCATCGATATCGTGAGGATAATCTTCTCGTCTATATAGTTCCCATCTCTCGTACTCATTAAAAACTTCTTGAGCACTTATAGAACCAACATACCAAGCAGTTCTCAACCCATAATTATGAATTAATTTAGAAAATTTATCACATTCATATTCAAAATCTCCAGTCATATCGTAATAGAGAATTGTACAAAATTTTGCATATGTTCCATCAAAGTTCTTACTGATGCCCGATGCAGCATTTCTAGGATTTTTATATTCCCTATTTCCATTAGCTTGAGATTCGATATTCAATAATAAGAAATCTTCTTTATGGATAACTATTTCACCGCGCAAAGAACCTGTAAAACCGGGTATATTATCTTTGACGTTTTTCATTTTAACTGCATTAGAAAGGATATCCTCTCCGATTATTCCGTCACCACGAGTTATTGCCTTGATTAATTTTCCATTTTCATATTCAAGATCTATAGAGATACCATCCAACTTACACGACAATACGAAATTTATATATTCTTCGGGGTTTGCTTGATTTACTTGCTTCACCCAATTAAAAAATTCTTCTTTAGTATTGACCTTATTCAAAGAACCCATAGGGATTTTATGTTTTTCTTTTTTCCATTCAGAGGTTTTTACTGGTGAACCGACCATCTTAAAAAATGGATCGTTCGGAGATAATTTCAAAAGAAGATCTCTCAAGTTATCAAATTCTTCATCGGAAATATTAGATGCAGAATCATTATAATATAGATCTGATGCTTCTATAAGCTTCTCTCTAATTTTCTGGATTGAAATTTCTTCATCTTGTATATCTTCGAATGACATATTTACCTCTTATAAATTCGTTTAAAAATATTAAAATTCAAAGAAATCTTCAATATTTTTTGCAATATTTTCTTCTGGTATGGCTGGATCTAAAATGGTTTCTGAAATTTCTATGTTGGATTCGATTTCGTTTTTTATCGGCTCTATTTTTATATCGCATTTTATATTTTGTCGATTAGAAAATACTGAAATTCTCTCTTGGCAAATTTGTTTCACTTCCTTCATCGATACGGTATTTCCAACCAATATCAAATGATCGGATGTGCAAGGATCGTCGATAAGTAATTTTTCGAAATCAGAAACAGATATATGATTGTTATTGATTCTACGCCACGGCTCTAAAGCTTCGGAAGTCGTTTTTGCGAGAATCATTACCAAACTATTCCTAAAATTTGCGAAATATTTATTCATGATTTTTCAGAGTATGCGTGAAGTTGTATATATTCTTGTTTTGTCAAAATATCCGAATATAAAACTGGATACGTTCTAAGAGTCAATCCAGGTTTCAAAAAACGATGTGCGATTGTAAACTGAAAATCTCCAATATCGCTACATTTTCCATAACCATACATAATTGAAGTTTCGTCTATGAATGAAGTAACAGAATATTTTATTCCCAATTTATATAATATTCCAGCGACCATATCATTTATATCTAAGTCTGGATGTTCTGAAGATTTATAATCTGGATCGTACATCATATTGAATGCATTATGAATCATATTTCTGACTTCAAATAATTTACAATCTTCGAAGTTAAATTTTTCTTGGACAAAAAATCGAACATGCTTTAGAATCAAAAACATGTATTTGACTTCGATAGATATAATTTTATTTCTCTCTTCAGTCGATAAATCGCGTTCTTTTTTGAAGTTCATTTTTCGATCTCTGTTTCTTTCTCTTCTACTTTTTGTTCTCTTGGAAAATCAATTTGAAGTTTCAGGCAGAATTTTTTGAAATCTTCTAAAACGTTTACCACTTCAGACACTTCCTTATTTTCAATCTCTAATAAAGAAATCTTATGAAGACATCCACCGACACTAGAAAAATGTCCTATAAAACACATACGGTCTTCAAATTTTCCAGTACCTTTTGGGCGACCCATTCCGCGACCCCCACCACCTTCAGTGATTTCTTTTGGTTGTAATTGGTATAGGTTGACATTATATTCGTCGCATCTTCCAAACTCATAATTCTTATACTTGATCATTTATTTTCTTTCGTTAAGTTCATATAAGAAGTATATTAATTCCCAGGGCGATTGTCAATAAATATTATTTTATTTTCGAAAACCTGGAAATTCGCTCAAAATTCGCAATCTTCTGGAGTATTTTTCGAAAAAATCGGATTTATTTCCACGATGTTGTAATCTGGATACTCTAATTCTGCTAACCTACGCGCATATGCTCTATTATATGCATTAATAGTCACATTCAAAATTTTTGTATTTGGTTTATTTTTTTCTTTTATACAGCAAACATACTTGTCTAAAATTTTTGGCATAAATCCTCCGCTCAAACTTTAATATTTTTTATTTTCTCGGAAAAATCTCGATATATACTATAGTCTATCATACCGATATTGAAAGTCAAATTCAATATATGTAAAGCTTTGTCTTTATCTATTACACCAGCAACAATATCTTTTATCGGATTAGTTATCTTGCCTTTTAAAAATTCAATGGCTATCAAACTATAAATAGGTTCATGCGATAACGAATCTTTTATGTACGTTCTAACTGGATTTTTAATTTCTTGAAATGAAATTTGTTTGTTCATATCTAAAATTTATATAAAGATTTAATATTTTTCAATTGTTATCTTTTAAATTTATATTATCGAACGTTTCCCAAAAATGAATGTGATTTTTATTTATATCTGTTGTATATACACCAATACATCCAACCATCGGTTCAAAATCTTTTTTAAAACTATCAAACGTTTCATCCTCAACATAAACGCCATACCCACTCATTTTTGCAGCAAGAAGAATATTTTTCTTGTATTTGGCTGGCATATTTACCAATAATTTTGATCCAGTCATTAAAGAAACCTGATGCTGAATTAAAAAATCTTCCACCATTTCTTTTCCATCTTCTTCAAGTTCTTGTCCGTTTTCCTCTAAAAAATCAGACATATTCTCAAAAAAATCTTCATCTTTCATTGATCACTTCCAATTCTTATTCTACTCGCGTCGAAAACGCCAAGCCATTTAATATTATTTTCCGTAGCATTCCCCACTAACATTTCTGAATGAGATTTATCCGCAAATTCGATGGCTTGATATTTTGTCTTATAACCAGATGAAAATAAAATCTCGTCAGCACTTTCATTTTCAAATATCCATACATATGAATTATAATAAGGAAATTCTAAATCTATATTATTTTTCTCTGCATAACATTCAAACGATTTTTTAACTCTATTGTAATTTTCTGATATAATTTCCATAATGTTTCCTTCTTTTTAAAATCACCATAATAAAATAAAAACAATCTGTCATTCCGACCACACTTTTAAAAAATAAGTCGGAATGATAAGATTATTTTTGATGGATTTTACGAAAAAACCTTATTATTTTCAATACTCCAAAGAACAGATAATGCAAATTTGTATTGTTCGTGACCCGTTTCTTTGAAGATGTTTTCCAACTTTTCCTTGTTTTCTTTGAAAAACTTCATCGATATATTATTGGTATGTCCTTTTGTGGCATTCGATACGTCTTTTCCTTTTATCTTTTCGGTCTTGTTATTTTCCAATGAAGACGATTTCGATTTCATTTTTTCAGCGTGAGCGTTCTTCAATAAATTCCAATTCTTAATTTGTTCGCTTTTATCTTTCTCTTTAGCAATAACCGCAGCAGCAGTAGGAGTTAGAACACCATCAACAATATATTTGTTAACCTCTACTACAATCGAAGGATCGAATTTTGTAGCGATGGCGATCCGATCTCGGACATACGTTACGGATTTCATCACCTTTTCGGAAATATCTTTTTCTGATACTCCTAACTCTTCTTTAAGCATGTGATAATACATCCCCTCTTCTACTGGCTCAAATGCTTTTCTATGATCACTATTAGAATTCAAAGTTCGAAAAACAATCTCTTGGTCACTAGTTTTTGGATCAAGCGGAACCGCATAGACAAACCCATCCCAACCATATTCGGTTTTAGCTAGAAGCGAAGCGCGAGTACGACGACGACCATCGACCACCTCAAACGTTCCAGTATCTTTGATTGGCTTCACTAGAATGGGTTCATTTGAATGAAACCCATCCATTGCAATATTTTTCGCGAGTGAATCGATATCTCCGAGTTCTCCACGTTTATCAAACTTCGGATTGATATATAGAATTTCGACAGGAACGCGAATCATTTCTTTTGTTCCACCACCATGAGACATTGCAATTGTACGAGCGACACTACCTGACATATAAACTCCTTCGTTGTTTTTTGTTTCGTTGTTTTCAATAATATAATTTTATTTTCACGTTGTCAATCGATAAAATCTATTTAATCATGATTTTTTTGGCTTTCTGGATTTTTAATTTTTTTAAAAGTTTCTTCATACCATGAAGTATAGTTTAACTCCCCCAGGGTTGTCAAGCGAAAAGAAATTTTATTTTATCTTTGCTCTTTTTCTTCTGGAAATGACCATTATACCCCAATTATCGTTACATAGTTTCTTTATTTTGTCCGGCCAGGATTCCCACTTTCTGACAAAATATGACATTGTATTTGGAGTTGGGCTTTCGAATAGACTCTTGAAAAAATCGAATATATTTTTGTTTATTGACTTGACAAGATATGGGTTTAAAATGTATAGAGATAACACTTCAGCCAACTCTTCTCTTCGATCCACTTCGGAATTTTTATTGATGATTATTTTTTCTGGAAATGTCTCTTGATATTTTTTTATCAAATTCATTTTTTCGTCTAGAAGATGACAAAATTCATGAACAGCTACAGCAAGAAGGGAAAAATCTGTAGTATAATATTTAGCGTGAGGTAATTCTTTTTTCGTATCGTAGAACGCAGAAGGATTTAAAGATATTTCATTTTTCTTAGATGGATTGAATTGTCCAAAACTCTGCATACTATAATCTAAAGTAATTGAGTATTTTATTTCTATTTTATTTTTTGAAAGAAATTTATCAATTAATTTAATAGCCCTAAGTAAATCCTTTTCTAGTCTCACAACTTTTACTTTGGGCATATTCATCAAAGTATTTATGAAAGTTAGTGATCGAAGTTTAACTCGGCTGGCTCATCGTCCTCATCTCTATCGCTCTCTTCTTTCGGAACCCAATCCGCATTAGATTCTCCAAAATAATCATAATTGTATTTTTGCCACTCTTCAAAAGTCATATCACCGCATTCGCTATATGCTCTCTTTCTTCTATTCTCTTTACTCATTTATTTTAATACCTTTTAAACTACCCATCGTAACGGATCTTAAATTTGTGTTGTATAGACCAATCTTTTTTTTCGTTGTGTGGTAAAATGAAAACAAATATTTCGTGAGGTCTTATCTTCTCTTCGTCCACCTCAATCATACCCCAAGTTTTTAAACAATAAATAATCGAATTTCTTCTTTCTATATCTTGTTCGGAAATATTATTATATCCGTCGTTTTTCAAAAGAAACAATTCTTTGAAATGGCATACATAAAATCTTTCGTTTTCTTTTATCATGTAGCAAGATGGCCACAAAATTTTTTCTTTTTTAGATGCTATACCTATACGAGATAAAGTTTCTATAATTATTTTCTCACTAACGTTTTTAGATATCTTCACTTCAATCAATTCTGACATAATAAATCTCCAATATTCTTTTATTTATATTTGTGAATAGATCACACATCACTCATAGGAATAGTCATACCGATTAAATCGTGAGAACCTTTTTCAAAATATTTGATCATACCGGATTTAATAGAACAGTAACACGTTATTTTTCCATCTACATCTTTAAATATTAAAGGCGAATCTAAAGACGGTTTATTAAAATCATTGTTAAATTTCCAACTCGGAGTTATCCTGGGATTTGTTTGTACTTCATGATATTTCCTACACCCCAAACAATAGAATACTACGAAACTCTTACCTTTCTTTTTTACCTCAATAATTATTTTTTTCATGGGTTTTTAAGAAAAACTTCTTGATATTTAAAATTAACAGTAAAATTAACTTCTTCACTCTTTCCATATTCTAAACTAATCGTACTAATAGAATGAGGGAAACATTCCGTAAATTCTAAAATTTTTTGCGTCTTTCTTTCGTTATCTAATAACAATAAATTGATCGATTTTATTGTATATAAGCGAAGTAAACTATCTTTTTTAAATGCTGTATCTCTAACCAAAGATGGAACAGTTTTTCTTATTTTCCCATATCTTATTTCTTGAACCACTTCAAATAAATTATAATAATTCAAAAAATTTTCATCCAATTTAAATTCTATAAGAAGATCTGAATAATCTTTATTGTCTGGTGTAACTGGATGATTTATAACACTGCCTTGAAAATGTGACTGGAACATCTCTATATTCATGTCTGGAATCGTTAAAGATTTTATATAATTTTGGTAAACAAATCTCAAATCTCCATATTGATTTACAGTCGGAATGTTCGAAAACAAAACCGAAAATTTATCACTAGAAAAAGCATTTATATTATTCTGGCTTGTCATCTATACATCCTTTTAGATTATTTATATTCAAATATTGATAAACGCTGTTTCTACAAAATCTTTAATATATTTCGGTAGATAATCTGGAATTTTCGATACATGTAACCATTTAAATTCAGAATGATTATTATCTAATTTAACATCATTAGAATAACTTTCTACCAAATAAACAACATTGATCGAATGAGTCGGTTTATCATATTTTCCAGTTTCGAATATAGTTTCTTCTACACCTATAATTCTCTTAGGCATAACTTCTAAACCTACTTCACTTTTACACGTTCTAATAGCAGCATCAGACATTTTTTCGCTATGTAATACGCGAGAACCAGGAAACCACCAATCATTTTTAGCAGGTTCTTCTTTCCTCTTTACAATCAAATATTTGTCTTGATATATCACTAAAATATCTACACAACTCAAAACAGTATTTTCTATAACCTGTCTATATAATTTTTCTGGCATCAGTTTATTTTTCATGCGTCTCCAAAAAATTTTTAACTGTCATTTTTAGTCCATCGTTCAAATTAATTTTAGATTTCCATCCTAAACTATTTATTTTGGAGACATCTAAACGTTTTTCCATCATTCCGTCTGGTTTTGTTAAATCGTTTATTATTTCGAACTCTTTATTATTAAATCCAAAGGCATCTATAGTCATTCTAGCGAGTTCGTTCATACTAGTATCTACACCAGTACCAACATTTAAAAATGTGTCTGTCTTTTCTAAATTATCCATAGCCCACAACATACAATCAACTAAATCATTAACATGTAACCATTCTCTCTTTTGCTGCCCACTTCCCCAAACAGTTATAGTTTTTGGATTTAAAAATTCTGAATTAAATACTTTTAAAATCATAGCAGACAAAGCATGAGATTTATCATAATCGTAATGATCTCCAGGTCCATATAAATTAGTTGGCATTAAATTTATAAAACGGGTATCAAATTGCTTGTTAGCGTATTCTGCCAACTTCAAACCTATAATCTTTCCTAATGCGTATCCTTCATTCGTTGGTTCTAATGGTGCATTTAATAAATACTCTTCTTTTAATGGTTGAATATAGTCTTTCGGATATATACAAGAACTCCCAAGATTAATAAATTTTTCTACCTTGCTTTGAATTGCTTGATCAATAACATTAGATTGAATTATTAAATTATCATAAAGAAACTTGTAAGGATTTTCTATATTAGCTTTTATACCTCCAACAACAGCGGCTAAATGGAACACATATTTTGGTTTTAATTCTTCAAACAATCGCCACACACTATGCTGATGTCTTAAATCACAATCTCTAGATGGAATTTTAATATTTTCGAAGCCAAGATCTTTTAATTTCTTTATTAAATTTTTTCCTACAAATCCTCTTCCACCAGTCACTAAAATAGAATCATTCAATTTCATATATTTCCTTTCAAATGTTTTCGTTAACTATTTTACATATAAATTCTATTTCTTCTTTCTTTAATCCATAATAATTCGGTAAATATAAACCTTCCGCATGTATTTTATCCGCAAATGGTAATTTTGATTTTCCGTATTTGTCTGTCCAAAAAGGGTGATTGCCTATATTACCTGCAATCAACGGACGGCACGAAATATTATTTTTTCTCAACTCTTCAACCAACTTAGATCTATTGTTAGAAATGATTGGATATGAAAAATTACAAATCAAATTTTCACTAGGATTTATCTTCCAGTACGGATTATTAATAAGCGATTGATATATTTTATAATTTTGGTATCTAGATTCGATCATAAGATCTAATTTTTTTAATTGTATAAGTCCCAGTTTAGCATTTAAATCAGTAGACCTTAAATTAAAAGCAGGAATATAAAAAGTAAAAACATCATTAAAATCATCAACATTATATTGTTCTTTCAGCCCGTCTTTCATTTTTTGACTAGGAATATTTCTCGTCCATCCATGTTCTCTGAGCATTTTCAAAATATTATATATGGTTTCGTCGTTAGTCGTTATGATTCCGCCTTCTATAGTAGAAAACGTATGTCCAAAATAAGTAGAGAACGAATTCAATAAACCAAAATTACCGACCTTAGTTCCGTTATAATTTGATCCCGTAGCTTCACAACAATCCTCTAATAAAATCACATCGTATTTTTTACATAATTCATTTATACGATCCATGTCACAAGGAAAACCTAAAACGTGTACTAACATCATAACAGAAGGATTATGTTTTATGAACAACTCTTCTAAATGATTTGTATCTACACCCAAATTATTTTCATTAGCATCGCATAGAATAGGATTGTAACCAAATTGAATCCAAGGCATAACCGTAGTACCCCAAGATATAGCGGGGACAATTACATTTCTATTTTTCAATGGGTGACACTCTCGAAGATAATAAGAAATTAATAAATTTGCGCTAGAACCAGAATTAACCATTACGGCATATTTAGAACCGTTCCATTCCGCAAACTTTTCTTCGAATTCTTTTACTAATTTACCTTGGGTTAAGTGGGGATATGTACTCAACCATTCTTTTAATTCATTAACATCTTCATTTGAAATGGTATCTTTTACTAATTCGATTCTTTCATTCATCAACCTTTCTCCAATAAATTTCCTACAATATTAACATAGGAAATCAGTTCAACTTATTCCACACATAAGAATATATATTAGTTTGAAACGATTATTTTGTCATTAGGAATACTGGGTGTTTTCACTATAACTAATTCCACATCTTCTAAATATTCAATTTCGTTAATCATATAAGGTTCTAAAATGAAAATGTTTCCCTTTTCTATTTTATTGCCATTAACTACCACAACGCCTTTGGTAATTAAAATAAATTCTGTAGTGAATCTGTGATAATGAATTGCGTGAGAATCGCCCTTCTTATGATATTTATATGAAACTTCGAAAGCATTAGTCTTAAAAATTGCTTTTGGGAAGTCTCCTACAAAATATCCTTTATCAAAATTTTCAAGAGGAAATATTTTCACGTTTGTATCACTCCTATTCCGCCCATTACTTCGTTATGAGAAACCCAACTACAATTATGATTTATTTCATATATAGAATATTTTTTAAATTCTTCTTTATTTTTTAATTCATCCCAAAATTTATAAACTTCACAAGAAGGATCGAAACTCATATAGTTTATATCATGAAAAATAATCATACCGCCATCTCGGACCAAATGCCTATACATTTCAAAGTCCTTTTTAACGCCATCGTAAGTATGATCGCCGTCAATAAAAAGAACATCTACGCTCTCTCCATCTAAAATTTTTTCAACTTTTTTAAGAGTAGATTGTTCATGAGAGTCAGAATTTAAGAAATGTATGTCTGTAAATTCTGACTCTAAAAATTTATTTCTGTTTTTTATCTCATCTATACTAATCCCGCCATGTATTCCTTCTTCCAGATCTACTGAAATTTTTTTTCCACAGTTAGATAATTTAGATAAAAGATAAAACGTCCCACCATATTGAGTACCTATTTCTAGTACATTTTTTGGAGATAACTTATAAATTACTTTTGATAATTCAAGTATCTCCGTTTTATTTTGTCCTATTCTTGGATATATACTATAAACAGAATTTATTAAATTGTCGATATGATTCATTCTATCCTCGCAAATTCACCGTGTAACTTAAATATCAATTCATTTCTAAATTCGATAACATCTTCCAAAAATTCAAATGATTTTGTAACTCTTTCATTATCAATCTATGTAATAATATCGAACCAGTTTTATATCCATTCATCCAAAATGCTCTAATATAATAAGTATTATCTATTTTATTTTTAACTGCATTCCATTTATAATTTTTTATCTTGTCTAGATGACACAAATTAATAAAGAATGAAATACCTTGAGGTGTAAAAATCTCAACTACATTATCATTGAGATTTTTAAATATATTTGGTTCTGAAATCATGTTTATGACTAATAACCCAAATATTTTTTATACCACTCAATCACTTCATCGATCTTATCTTCGAATTTAAATTCTGGCTTCCATCCGAGTAATCGATAAGCTGTATCATCATACATAAATCCAGCTTCAACCTTTTCTTCTCCGATTCTAGGTTCCATCTGTACGATTTTGCCTTTTCCGATTTTTGAAGAAATAATTTGAGCTACTTCTAGTACAGTTCTATTTTCTCCAGAACCAATAAAAACACCATCGACTTGATCTACTTTATCCATATTTTCTGCGGCCAAGCCGAATGCTTTGGCAACGTCAGTAACATAAACAAGATCTGCGGATTTATTTCCCCACACTTGAATTTCGGAGTCTTGTAGAGATCTTTCTATAAATCTAGGGACGATTTTAATAATTTTGTTTGATTGGTGAGGACCAAAAACATTGAAGATTCTGAGGGCAGCGGTTTTAATTTTATATTTGTTACCAAAAGCAAATAAAAGTTCCGTCCCACATCTCTTAGTGATAGTATAAATAGAACTCCATCTACTTCCTACATCCACACTCAAAATATTACAACCTATATTTGCACACGCTTGATAAACATTCACACAACCATGCAAATTTACATCAATCGCTTCATGAATATTTTGCCATAATTCGGTGGTGCCTAATAGTCCAGCTAAATGAATAACAAGTTCTGGACCAATTTCTTTAATCAAATTTTCAGTCCTAACTTTATTAGTAACATCTAATTCAAAATATCTAGCCTTTTCGTTTTTCCAGTTCATAGATCTATCTACAGAAATAACTTCGTGGCCTCTTTCGATAAGTTCATCCACAACATGAGATCCAATAAATCCAGAACCACCAGTAACTAAAATTTTCATATCAATTCTCCTTAATTATTTCCTTACTTATATTTTTAAATATACTCACATTCATAAATCAATTCTCTGACTGTTAATTCATTAATTCTAAAAATTTCATCCTGAGTAAAATCTACTTCTTTTAAATTCGAAATTTCATTATACTTTTTAAGAAATCTATCATATCTTTTTGTTTTTATTCCGTCCTGGCAATATGGATTTCTACCAGCCATAAGAGTCTCGACCGCTTTGGCTTTATTGTAGTGAACTATATTATTTCGAATTTCATCTAATCCTGTATCATATATAGCTACACCGTTATATTTTTGCACCTCTCCGAACAAATCTAAATAAGTTCTAATATCTGGAGAAATATCTAGTCTAGGTAAATTAAAATCATTATATCTACCGTGATCCATATTTCCAAATATACATACGCCTTCTTTTGGATATTCGGAAGTTATTGGAAAAACATCTTGATTAAAAAAATAATCAGAAAAATATGTTTTGACATCAAATCTATCTTTAAAATCATTATCAAAAACTATTATTTTATCTATCATACCGTTTTCTATAAAATTATCTATTCGTTTAAAGTTAGCTGGATCGAATGTCATTAAAACTACTTTAATACCTTGTTTTTTGAATTGTATTATTTCAGAAATTTGACTATCTAATCTGATATCTACATCCATAATTAAATAATGTGTCATATCGGAAAAATATTCTCTATCGGAACACTCGATATATTTTTTAAAAGTATCGTACATGTGATTCTGAGTAAAACACAAATTTCTGTTGGAATTAGTATATACCAAGTTACAAAACGCTTTCATGTCGATAACTCCGAACTCAATGTTTTATGTATACCGTCAAATAATGAATGCTTAGGAACCCACCCTAAATCTCTATTGATCTTATCGTAAGAAGCGACTTGTTTTTTAATATCGAAATCTCTTTCCGAAATATATCTTATATCATCTGTAATATAAGAAGCTAGGTTTTTTATTGAAGTTTCGACCCCAGAACAAACATTATAAATTTTATTCGCATCGAAAACTCTCATCGATTTTAATATAGCCCTCACTGTATCATCTATATATACAAAATCTCTAGTCTGGTTTCCATCTCCAGTCACTTCTACGTATTTTTTTTCCTTAAAAGTTTTTATTAAAGATGCCAATACATTGGGATAAGAACCAACTTGAGATTGCCCTGGTCCATAAGTATTAAAAAGTCTTAAACAGACGCTAGTTTTATTTTTATTCTTACAGTGAAAATGAATTAAATTTTCAGAATAATATTTTTGCGCTGCATATATAGAAGGAGGATTTGGAATATTTTCTTCTGTGATTGGAAATGTTTTTTGATCACCATATAAAGCACAACTCGATGAATATATAATATTATCAAATTTCAAATTTAAAACCCAATTAGTTAACGCGATATTCGAATTAAATGATCTTAAAAAAGGATCTTCTGTACAATCGACAGTTCGAGCTACAGCAGCTAAATGAAATACATATTCGAATTTGTGTTCTGATAAATCTAAATAACTTCCATCGATATATTCTTTTTCATCAAATCCAAAAATTTCAATACCCGTCCATAGTTCTTCCAATTTATTTTTCAAATTAGAAGCTATAAACCCCTTATCGCCTGTTATTAATACTTTCATTTTGAATGTTCTTCCATTATTTCGAAGTAAAATTTGAATATATCAGCAACACCATGACTATAACCAAACTCATAAATGTCTACATCGTTAGAAGGAATATTTTTTTTGGATTTATTTATACCTGCTTCCCATCCATCAATATACTTAAGTCTCTTATTTTTATCATTTTTTATGTCAGAAATATTCATATTTTCTCCAGCCAAGGGATTAAAATATTATCATAGATATAATCTTCACATACTGTAAATTTTTCTGCAAAATCAAAATTAGACTGTATGAAACCATTATCTAAATCTTTTTGATATGCGTTTTCGTTCAATAATGGCATAAGATTTTCTAATTCTTTTACTGAATTAAATTTCTCAAATCCGCCATTCTCATTCATAAACAATTCAGATCCATAATAAACGACTTGGCAACCGCATCTTAAAGGAGATATAATTTTTTCAGTAACCCAAAAATCTTTATTGATGTTTTCTACCACAATACAATATCTATAATCTTTTATAACATCAACCATATTAGAAAAACTTTTATATCCATTACCATAAACATCTATTCCATATTTTTCGGACAAATTAGAAACTATTTCGTGCCTCATTCTGTGACCAGCCAATTGAGTTTTGTATGACGCTATAATACAAATATTCTTTGTTTTTGGATAAATTTTTTGTTGGTCTTTTGGTATCCAACAACCAAACAAAGAACAATTGACAAAGTTTGGACCCAACTTCAATAAATCTTCATCGTGAGTCAATATCATATCGAAATTGTTATACATATTCGGAGAGATTATTTTATTATAAACCGATGGAACAAATTCTCTAGGCTCAATAACCCATGCTATTTTATATTTTGCATCACAATTAAATACATCATCTATTTGATTGTCCGTAAAAAAAGCAATGTCTGTATAAATAGAAGGATCTCTTATCCATTGAATATTTTTAGGAAATACATCGCAACCCGGAAACGAAGAAACCGAACTTCCTGGAGCATGATGTGAAAAATTAGTATCGTATAATCTTATTTTCATTTTATAATCAACTTCATTAAACAGTTTTCCCATAACCTGTATTCTATTTCTTCAACCTCTAAAGGAGCGTGTTCCATCCCAACACCCATAGGAACAAAATAATAAACTTCTTCGTTTGGACCCAATTCTTTTTTAAGTTCTTCTAATCGATCAATCATATTTTGTATTGTCATTTGTTTCATAACTTAACCCAACTTTCAGGATATAAATCTTTAGTTTCGTGATGTGCTAATGCTGGTCCAAACCATTTGTACTTATCTCCAGGACAATATACAGTTTTATATGGAGATAAATTTAAATAAGCAGACCACCAAGAAAAACTTGAATTCGCAATAATATGATTATCACAAAAACTCATTAAAAACATATCAAATGCTGCCGAAATATTACCTTGAGGTTTTTCTTGTTTTGTTTCTGAAAAAATAAATTTCTTGTCTACAAATACAGTTTTACACCAAGAAATATCATTACTACAAATCAAAAAATAATCAACATCATAATAAATTTTTTCTATTGCTTCTCTATAATATGATTCTGGCAAAAGTGGATGATGTGACGCTAAAGAAATAAAATCGCCTCTCCTAATATGTATGGAACAAGTTTTATAATTCTTAAATAATTTATCGTATGTTATTTTCGTGTCTTCATACTTATCTATGATTACGGTCGAATTCAATATATCGCTTTTCAGTTTAGCATTAGGCGTAAAGACTAAATCAAACAAATGAGTTATGTTTTGAAAATATTTCTCAGATTGAAAATAGCCAACCAAATTCATATTGTTGGAATATGGAATTTTTTGATAATGAAAAAAAGGCTCTATATATTCGCTATCTATCTTTAAATTAGATTTACTAGATATGCGATAAAATCCATAATCAAAAAGATTATTAAATTCAAAATCAGGAAGAACTAAAACGTCATTATTGGCTATTGAAAGATCATAAGCCGCAAAAATCATGAATAATTTATTACCTAAAAAACCAGTACAATCATCTCTATCAATATCTTTTATTGTTATCACGTTTCACCGCTTTTTTTATTTCTTTTATAATATACTCTCTTCCATAAGAAAGACAATATTTTGGATAAGGATATGTATGATATTTTAAACAGTTTACGGAATAAAAAGCATCCAATTCTTCATCGGATGCTTTTTTGAAATTCGGAAGTTTCATTAGAACTCTTCGGTAATAATCGCATATGCATCATAAGCTTTCAATACGCAAATTTCTTCCTCTTCTGCATCTTTAGCAAATTTATGATTCAAAAGTATGGCACTGTTTGGGTGGAATTGTACTCGCTGTCCAACTTTGAATGGGGTGGGTACCAAATCACCATTGGCGTTAATATTGCCGGGTCCAATACCTAAAATAGTACCCTTGAAAGGAATCAGTTTACCTACTTCGGGAATGATAATACCTCCATCGGAAATTTCTTTTGGCTTATCTCTCTTCACAATCATAAAATCGTAAGTCACTTCTAAATTTAATTTCAAATCATCCATTTTTATTTTCTCCTAATAATTTCAATAAACTTTCTCTCATCGACTCTACAAAAACTCTTCCTGCTTCACTCGCTGATTCTAAATCTGGAGCGATAATAGTTCCATCTTTTTTTATTTCTAGTAATTTTTTTGTTGGAGATGTGATAGTCAATATACTATAATCTACTTCTTTTAAAGTACTAGACAAAATTAAAGATTTACCATAATCATCGAAACATAATAATTCTAAATTTTCAAAATTTCCGTCCGTCATTTATTAATTATCCTTAAATTTAATTTCAAATAAAATACAACAACTAAAAACAAAAAACAACTTATATAATCATTTGAATCTATTATAAGTATTAATATAATTGAATAATTCTTCTCTACTCATATTCATCATATTATAGTATATTTGCATGTTGTTGTAATAATGAACATGATTTGGTCCAGAATTAGAACTGCGAAAATGTTCCATATGATATAATGATGTACCTACCCTACAAATTTCATGACCAAATTTTGAAAATAAATTCACTCGAAAGTTATCCTCCCCTCCCCAAGAAATCATGTTCACATTTTCGCCACCCAATCTCTTATATTCTGCTGTATTTAAAAACATAGCTCCACCGACGCTCTCATTATGATTAATCCCACATCGATCTAAATCGATCCAATTCACTTCCATTTTTTCTTTTATTTCTGGAATATGCTTTCTAGGAATCTCATAAAATTTACCAAGATAAGGAAATACAATACATTTTCCGTTCCTTATTGCCGACTGCGCTTCAAGGTATGATTGAACTGGAAACAAAACGTCCGTGTCATAATTCACAACTATATCCGTTTTCACATCTTCCAACATATCATTCAAAATTTTAGTTCTATGAAAAATTTCCGAATCAGAAAATTCCCAAATATATTTGACTTTCTTTATAAATTCACAATTTTCTAAAATACTAATTTCGGAACTTTCTTTTACTATAATATTTGTATCGAAATGGTGTGTCAAATATTCGATCACCAATTCCAAATTATCTAAGCGATCCTGGCTATCGCATCTAAAAGGAATCATAAATGTGGTGTCTTTCAACTCAATTTTATTCATGTCAACTCCATAGAACATATAAACTACATATATTTATTTATTAATCCACTTTTTATCTGTATTGATATTATTATTATACTTATTTTGATCAAATGGTTCGAATGCTACTTTCATACAATCGTCTTTCCATTTTCTATATTGTGGATCATCTTCTGGAATAGGGTGAATAATAGACAGAGTTTTTAAAATAGATACCGCATTACCCGCTTGTTGTACATCTCTCAAATAAAATCCATCATCTCCAGCATACTCGGTATTGAAACTTCTATATCCACCAATCAATTTCCATATAATTAAATTAACAAATAACGCACCCCCGGCGATTCCGCACCCATCGCTAGGCCAAACCATCTCTTCTTGAATTTCTTCTCCAATGCCATTCAATTTATAATTTATTTTTTGATTCATACCAGTATACCCAGTTCTCGGTTCATACCAATGACAACATTCTCCTTTTTGATCTAAAGAAATCATACCAAATGGTTTTTTAGAAACGTCTTGAAGTACTTGAGCAGCTAATATCAATCGATCAAAAAAATGTTTCTGATCTAATGTAAATTGTATATCAGAATCCATCGTAAACATGAATTGTGTATCTGGTTTATCTATCACGTAGTCAGAAACTAGATCATTAACCACTTTCGCTTTACCATAATTTTTTTCAAATCTAAAAACTTTAGCACTTGGAATATTGGCTTTTATAAAAAAAGAAATGTTATCCCAATATTTATCAGAAACAGACCACCCACCATAATAAACATCTAAAATATGTCCCTTGCTGCCATCCAAATAATGTGAATTGTTTTTGACATAATTCACAAACGAAATGATAGACTCCATATTTTTTAAATACATTTTTTCCGTGGGAGCAAAAACAGGGAAGGCACAAAAAATTCTATTTACTGCATTCATTTCAATTTCTCCATTAAATTATACCATTAAATTTTTCATATATTGATACATCACTATATATTTTTGACAAATTAAAAAAATTATTTTCTCTTTGTTTACCCATCTCTATATAACCAGGAATCCCGCTTTTAGTAGCCCAACTCCCTGACTCAGCATGATATATAGTATTTTCTAACATACTATTTATTTTTCCTATCTTCAAACCAGTATTTTGAATATCCTCAAAGAATGAAGAACCACAATCATAATATTTTCCACCGTTATTTTTTTGTATAGGTATATTGCCAAAAAATCCATTCGAACCAGTACGATCTATTTTCTCTTGATCGTGAAAATGAATATTATGTTTTCTTATGTTATCTATATTGATAAAACATGCATGTGGGCTGATTCTGGGATAAAGATTATATCCTCCCCTGGACTCCATCAATTGACCCATGAGGGTTAATCCATTTTTCTTGAATAAATTAAACAAATCATCGATAGGTTTTAGAAATATAACATCCGTATCTAAGAGTAAAGCATATTTAGTTTTTACTTTATTTAGAGCAATTTCTACGCTAGGACTATGAGTTCCGCCTGGATTTTTAGAGAAAATAATTTTATTTTTTTCTAGAATTTCTGAAGTTTCATTGTTTCTTGAGTTTTCTAAAATAACAATATCGTGTGGACCTGGGCCATGATTTGCAACAAAACTTTGAAGCATAGAATATGTTATTTTTGGCGTTTCGAATGAACAAGTCACTAAAGTTAAATTATCAATCATTTCAATTCCTAATAAAAATTGGTTTGTAGTAATAAGCTACAAACCTAAATCAAAAAATCAAATTCAAATTAAACCGATTGCCACGGAAAGGATATCTGAAATCTAACAGTAGAAGTGACTGATGTTGGAATATTAGCACCAACCGCCCCTGTAGTTTGATTTACTATCGAAACGCTAACATACGTTCTGTTTACTTCTCCAGAAACAAGACATAAAAATCCATTAGAATTATCAGAATACCACCCAGTTCCAAAAAATGAAGCGTTTGATATATTTTTAATCTTATATCCGATTGGTAAATAAAAATCCATGCTATTGCCAGCTACGGAAGGTTGTCCAGTCCAGTAACCATTCAACATCATCGTTTCTCCAGGTAAAAAAGTGTACCACGTACCGCTAGTTTGTGCTCCAGCAGGAAGAGTACCAGAGAAAGTCATCCCTGCGAAATATTGTACCCATTTTCCAATTGCTACAGATCTACCACCTTCCCAATATCCGTTATATGCGCTAACAGAATAAGCGGAAAGACCATCAGATATGGTAGTTCTTCCATTAATAGTAACGGGACACTGAAAATCGGCAGAGACATTCAATCTAATCTTATCAAATTTACTTATTTGAAGAAATCCATAAGACTCAATCCCTACTGTCGATGAAATGATGTCGGTGGCGTAAAGTTGAGTTACGTTTATCCCGGCATTTGCATAGACAGTACCATTAATAAAAAGATTGTCATTAATAGTCACTGGAGATTGAAAATCGGCAGAAACAAGAAATCTAGCTCTGTCAAATAAACTCAACTGATTTGCGTTATATGCATAGACCCCATCATAACAAACAATATCATTTGTGGTTATACTTCCATTTGAAGTGATGTCTTTAATATATAAATTTGCACCAGTACTAATTATATTTCCATTAGCCGATATAGTACCGCTAACAGAAGTAAGACCAATTAAAGTTGCACCACCATGCACAGTGAGAAAGACATTATCTTGAAAAGACGTATTAGCATCAGAGCCTAATACTAATGAATTATATGAACCGGATGGCCCTGATGATTTGAATCTCGCCAACACATTAGTATTCACCATAAAATCTGTTGTTTCGACATATCCTGAGTACGTTGTAAGTATTCCTGTTTGTTGTGTACCACTAATCGGATCTGTATTCACTAATAAAAATTGTCGAGAAAAATCTTGAGAACCAAGATAACTTTGAATACTAGAATAACTAGAAGAACCAGAAGTTTTATATACTTGAGAAAAAGATGGTTTACTGAATGTTTTAGTTTTTATAATAGCACTTCCAGCATTTCTTAGAAAATCATCAACATAATAATCTGAATTATCTGTAGTCATCCTCATCAAAGGTACACTAACATTAGGTTCTACGATATGTAATTTAGCATTGGTTGACCAAGATCCAGGAACAGCAGAAGAACCTAAAATAGCGGAACCATCAAACCATAAAGAATTTTTGCTGGCTACATAATTCCACTCATTATTTTGTAAAAAGGATACATTAGAAAAATATCCATTAGAAGAAAATTGCAACTCTACATCTAATTCAAAAAAACTTATATTAAATCCATCATTAGATTTTATAATAGGTTCTTTGAGCATCGCAATTCCAAATAAAACTGGTGCAACACTTGTATCTTCTGCGCCATTAGCCAAATATTTTGCAGCATAAAGAGCTATTTTATTAAATTTAAAATTGCCAACTTGATTTCCTAATCTTACTTTGAACAAACCCCTAGAATTACCACCAGCAGCAGAAGATATCGGAGCATAACTAACAGTATTGAAAAATTTTTGAGTTGTTGTCGAATAACCACTAGGAGTTGCGCTACTAGAAGGGATTATAGTATAACCATTAACATTCCAATTAGGATAATTATAAACAAAACTAGTAGCCGAAATAGAATGAGATAATGGTCTTCCTGTTCTTAATGTGACATAAGAAGTTGCATTAAAAGAAGAATTGGTTATCGTTGATGTCCCAGATTGATTAGGATCATAAATTAAAAATTTTTCTGGAGACATAGAATAAGATGATGCAGATAAAGAATCTATATTCCAAATAATATCGCCGAAAGGATTTACAGCACTAGTAAAATCACCAGCACTTATAGGTATTAAAGCCGAAGTAGGATGAACTGACGTATCGTATCTATGGTCGTATACGGGGACAAAATATTTAATAGGAATATAAGGACCAGAAGGACCAGCCAGATTCATGAAGCTCGCACCAGACGAAGTTAAAATTATGTTGCTCATTGACAATCCTCTTTCGTATATTTACTATTTATATGTTTACAATGTCATATTTAAAAATAATCTTTTTCTAGCTATAGGATAAACAGTAATAGTTTCGGATCTAGTAACATGCCCTAAAACAGTATCAAAAACTGTATTTGCTGGACGAATAGATTCTATTGCATTTAAAACATTTAATCTGGTCACATTATTTAAACTAAAATTGATAACACTTTCATCCAATTCGATAGAAACCACATAATGCGAAGTTAAATAAAAATCCCTAGGTATATCGTTATAATTATCTCTACCCTCTCTGAAATTAATCCAATTAGTTCCGTTATCTGCTCTGTAATCGTTTGTAAATCTGGTAATCAAATCTCCAACTAATCCAAAACTATATAACATAATTTTTACTGCATTGCTAGTCGTTTTTATCTTATACCAATTTGGAAGATTGGAAATTATAAATCTTAGATATCTTTTAGAATCTTCTTGAACAAGAGGATCGTTAGAATCTGCATCTGCCAGAACGCCCAATTCGCCCCTATTGACATCGACACTATATCCTAAATAGTTGGCAAAGTATTGGATATATTCGATATCTACATAATCGGGATCATGTAATTCTGTAATTCTATTTATTTTTTCTAGTATTGATATTCTTTTTCTATTCGATATTTCAAAATCTGTGGCAGAAGATGTATGTATTTTTTCATCATAAATTTTATTTAAAAAATCTTGAAAAAATTGCATCAAATCATTTGTTTGAGACTCTTTAAGAAAAGATGGTAACAAAGATTTAAGATCGATTTCTTTATTCGCATCATATCTAATTGGTTCTTCTGGACCACATGTAGAAATATAAGATGCAGAAGTAACTATCATTATTGGCATATATCTATCCGTTATTTAATATATCGCAGATAACGAAATATCATAAGTATCATTTAAAATAGAACCAGCACTAATACAATAATCTATAGACGCAGAGGTAGAACTAAAATATTCAATTACAGAAGTTCTTACGTTTGTTATTGACCACAAACGAACATAATCCGTAGCTGAAGCATAAAGATATACATCTGACGTGTCCGTAAGTCTAAAATAAAAAGGAGTTACCCCAGATCTTTTATTTACAACGAAACTCATATATTATTTATACACATAAGTTAGTTGTATTCTTATTTTTGCTATCTGATTATTCATACTATATTTAACTATGTTTCCATTCGTATCTAACATTCCAAATTTTATAAAATAATCAAACGAATTTCTCATTTTAATTACTGTGTTGTTGAAATTAACTGAATCGGCAAAAGAATTAGTTACTCCAACGCCAGCCAAAGTTTTCAAATCATCATAAATGTTTTTACATAATTCGTTATAAAAATTTCTTTCTGTAATATTATCCGACCAAGTTTCAGAAATATATTTATATGATAAATCTTGAAATATTTCCTTTGTTTCGTAGTAAGAAAAACTAGTTCTGGTATACAAATATTCATTAATTCTATTACCGTAAATTTCTTCTATGGCTTCTATCGTTTCAGAACCAACAGGAATCCAACTAGAAATATCATCATCGACAACGGTAATAATTTCATCGTAAGTAAAATTAAATTTTACTCCACTTGTATCATAAGGTAAGAAAGAAATATCTGTATATACCACATTAGAATTAGATTCAATTATTTCTGCAATATTTGACAGATATATAGGAGTATCAAAATCGGCATTGATATTTAAATATTCATAAATTTTATTGTTAACGCTTTTTTGAATATAATTTATATTGGACAGTTTTTTAACGTATACCGTACCAATTAAATCAAATTCATTTATAAAAGGTGTTATATATACATTTTTCACTGTAATTTCTGTTTTATTTGATAGTTTGTTTAAAACCATTTTTATTTTAGATGTACTAGATAAATTTGAAACTCGATTCAGTTCATCTATTATAGACTCTTTAACTATAATATTCAAATAAGAACTAGATGGGACATCATAAGGAGAGTATAGATCATCTAAAACAGCAGCAGACAAAGCATTATTTTCACTGCTACCTCTAACCATTTTTACCTGATGAATATCAGAATACACATCGTATAATTCTCCAAGAGCAGAGAACAAAACAACATTGAACATTTTTTTTATCGGCGTACCCGAAGTTCCATTGCTTTCTTCTTGTTCTCCCCAAGCAATAGCATTTTTAATATCTATGGGAGATGTTATGGTTTTTAAAAAAGAAATGTAATCTTTTTTTGTAACACACCTATCCAAAGAACTAAATATGCCGGGAGCATTAAATTTAATAGAATCTATATCTTCTAAATCTGTGCCACCTAAGATATTCTTTCTCAATTTAAATTTTAAATTATTACTTATGTCTATACTATTCACCAAAAATTGTTGGTCCGTTTGTAATTCTTGTCCTATGACTCCGATCTGATTTGCGCTTTTTCCTAATGTACTAAAATACTGAATGTATATATTGCTAGACGTGTTCCTTAGTCCTATTTTAGAAAAAACATCATCACCAAATATTATTTCGAAATTTCCGTCTGGACACGTTCGCAACAAGCAAATAGGTACCGCAGAAGTGAAAGTATTTGTTAATGGTGAATCGGGTCGTAATAAAGTTCTTTTATCTACATTGTAAAAACTATCATAATTTCGACTTCCAGACGTTTCGGCGGCAAACACATCGAAAGTATCTATAGCCACTCTTGTAAAATTTTGAGACTGATCGTGTGTATCTGTGTCGTTATTATATCCTAAATCATTTTCTGAATATATGTTAGACATTGAAGTATCAAATATTTTATATTTTTGGAATTTAGTCCCTATTTGATCCGTATCAACACCTAAAATAGTTTCGCTTTTTATTTCCCCCTGCATCAAAACGATATCTACTACAGAACTAGCGGAAACAGAACTAGCGGAAACAATTAGAGAATAATTCGAAGCGTCACTATTTAAACCGTAATTTATCACTTTGGAAAAATTAGAATTATTGACACCATTCACAATATCCGATGAAGTGAATGTATATGTATAAGAATATTTCAATACGAATGGGGTACCATCAACAGAAAATGAAGTTTTTCTATTTAAAGTTAATTGATTACCAGCCACCAAACCAGATGGAAGTGGACCCACTATTTCCATAGAAATAGAAGTTTCTGCTGGCGAAGGTCGAGAAACGACATATCCTAAAATTCTTGATAATAATATAGCAGAACTTTTTAATCTTGCACTATCAAAAAATTTTTCTTCTGCCTGTCTTTCTATATAATAATTATTAAAATCTGTAAACGCTGCAAATATTTCAATCATAACCGAAGAAATTTGCGATTCTCTAAAGTTTTCAAATCTAGGATCGGATAATAATTTAGATCTTACTGATGCAAGTAAATCGTCATATGTTAAATTCGTATACTGGAGAAAATTTTCTGACATTTTAATCCTTACAACGTAATTTTCTTATTGAAAAAACTGACTATTTTTTGTTTTATGATTACATAGGGTATATAAATTTCTAATGTATTTTTAGAAGACGAAAAAACAAAGTTAACGTTCTCTTTATCAATTGAGATCCGATCTTCCCAAGTTTCAATAGATGTTAGTATATCTTCTACCAATTTTTCTCCATTTTTATTACTGAATCCTTCAAAAATTTCTAACCCCAAGGAAGAACCAAAAAAAGGATTAAATACTCTTTCGCCAAAATAAGTGGAAAGAATACATTCTATAGATTGATTCACGCACGCATCATCAAAAATCTCACCTTTGCTGATGATATTTTTGCTTAAGTCATAAGCCCAATTTTCACCTTTAAGATTTAATGCCATAATAATGAGATCCTATTTTTAAGTATTTATAATAATTACAAAATCATTATCTCATCTCTTGGTATATTTCTATCAAATCCTCTATTATCTATGATTAAAATCAATTCATCGATCTTATTTGTGAATTTGTTATTTAAAGAATTATATTTGCCTAGTAAAGAATCTATATTGTGACTCCATCCAGCAGAAGTAGTCGTTTCAACCAAAGATAATTTCTCAACGTAATCAGATATTTTATTATTTGCTGTTGCCGCGAAATTACATACAGCGAATCCACACCTGAGATACTTTTTCAAATCATTCAACATAGTAAATATTCCACTACGTTCCAGAATTCTATAATATATTTCTTGCATATCGTCTAATCTCAAATTATCTTCCAAATAATTTCTCAAATTGACAAGTCTAGTTCTCAATTTAGCCAACATATCATTTGTGAAAGTACCCACTATATTTCTCAATCCCAACACACAAACATATTTTTCAAAGAGATTGTAATCCGCACTAACCTGAGATCTTATGTTTGGATCTAAAAATGTTAAGTATCCGTTCGAAGAATCAATCAATGTTTCCACTAACTTTTCGCACGAGAACGCTATTTGACAAAAATTATCAACCGATGCCAATAGATTTATTTTATCTAATATTAAAATTTCTAATAAAAGAGTTTCTATAGATAATAATTCAGTTTCAGCAGTAGAATAGACTAAATTTTCTACTCTTAAAATATTTGATTTTATATCTCTAATACCCTTTAAAGGTAAAAATAATATAGACTCTATCTGAGATATTTTATTTTCGTATTGGTATTGTAAAATTTTACAAAATAGAGATTCTGGGGCTAAAGCCATATATTATTCTTCAATTTTTATTAAAGGTTCTATAGCTACAATATGTTTCGCACTAATAAATTTATTTTCTATGTCTTTCAAAGAAATGGATAATTTATCTTCAATTGGTAATTCCACCTCTAAATCCATCAACTCGTTATATTCCTGAAAAAAACTTTCTTGCGATTTTTTATCAGATTTATTCAGATCGTAAATTAATTCACCAGCATCGTTTGTTATACAAGTGCCGTATTTTTTGATCAGATCATCTCTGTGAAGTTTCAATTCGTTTTCTTCCGTTTTAAAAATGTTTAAACATTTTTTTAAAGAATATGAAATTTTAATAGGCAACTGCATTTCTGTAAATTTCATCAAAGATTCTATAAAATTTGAGTCAAATAAAACCATATTTTTAATTTTCATTTCAATTCTCCTGATATTACAACGTCAATATTTATATTTTTTTAATCTTTAAAATCTACGATGGTACTTATTTTATCTATATGTTCTGCGCTGACTTCGATTTTACTAATGTCATCTATAGATATATTAATTTTTTCATCAATTTCAATTTCGAATTCTGTTTCCATCAATTTTTTAAATTCTTCAGAATATAATTGTTGATTTGTTATCGATGATTTAGATATATCCCAACCCTTTTGAGAACCCACGCTCATGCCTTCAGGAATAATATCACTATCCGTATAAAAAGTTGATTCACCATACTTCTTAATTAAATTGTTTCTTGCAGTTTTTACGGATATTTCTTCTTTCTCAAATATTTTTATACATTTACTAAGAGGATATGAAGCTTTTGCAGGAAGGGGTAAATTTATAAACATCATTAAAGCATCAACAAAATGGGTATCCAACAATACATGATTTTTAATTTTCATTTCAATTCTCCAATAATTATAAGTTCATTTTTATTTATATATAATAGATTCATAGACTCCAATTAAAATTATCAGCTTTTCTCAATCTATGTTCTACTGGGTTATCAAAGTCGCAAAAAATATCGAATCCGAATTTTTTAGCTTTAATACAAAAAGAAACGTCTTCCCCAATTACTTCAGCCGTTTCTCCCAAATCTAATAACATCGGCTCAAACCAAGGATAAGTCATAACAGATAACACTGAAGATTTTATAAGCATAAAACCAGTACCAGCATAACCAACGATCTTTAATCCTTTTTCAAATTTAGAATAATTAAATTTTATTCTGCCTGGAGCATTTTCATAAAAATCTCCAACATAATAAGTACCATCATCTTTATGTGCAAAATAAGGCGAAGCAATAATATCTTTGCCTTGACTTATAAGTTTTAAAATATTGTCAAGATTAAATGTTATATCGCTATCTATAAATAAAAAATAATCGAATCCTGGGATTGCTGATTGTTTTTTGAGTTGAGATTTTCCATCGTTCAATAAAGAATTTCGACTACTGTATAGATAAGTTCCTTGTCTTGGCTCAAATACAAATTTTATTTTGTCATACTTAAGACATTCTCTAATTCCGGGTTTTACGCTTTCGAATTCGCTATAAAATGGAGTACAAATTCTAATTTTTAACATGCATATCCTTTCAATTCAAATTTATAAATGCACACATTACTCTAAAGGGTTTCTAACTTTTCTTTAATATCGTCCTCTATTTTTTCTACAATTTTTTCACGCAAAGAAGTCATCTCTAAATGAACAACATTTCCCTGTTTTGTATGAACTGCTAAATAATCGTCATGTACATATATATAATCGATCTCGACCTTACTTTGTTGTAAACCATCACCACGATCTATTGGATTATTTAGAGTTAATTTTCTTTTCATGTATTAACAGTCCTTTTAATTTATCTCTGTTCAATTCGAAGCAGACGTTATTAAACTTTCCGAATCGGGCAAAGTTATATATTCTATTCCTAATGGTTCAGGAGGTATTATAATATCATATATTTCCATAAAAAATTATCCTTTACATTATTTACCAATATGGTATAAATCTATCGGTACCAGTCGGATCATTTATTCTGATCCAACCTTGAGGATTTCCAGCAGTAGATCCAGTAGGACCAACAGATCCTAAAGTAGTCGCCACAGACCCATTACTAGAAGCATTGTCGAAAGTCAACGTTGCCGAGTTTCTACCATCCAAAACTATATTCTTTCTTACTATTAGTCCGCCCTCCATCATGACCGAAGCGCTACCTGCGGTATAAGATCCATTGCTCGTATCCGCGAAAAAAGAAACACCAGATACAATATACATCGCATACCTACCACCCCCTGTAGATTTCGGTCCTAGATTAGAAGCATCTATGAGAAGTCCGACATAAGCACCAACGCTTCCAGACAGATCTGGAGCGGCTACATACGTATTATAAACTACACCACCAGTATTATTTTGAGTACTTGATTTAAAATATGAACCCACATAATTTGTAGCGTCGGTACCGGCTAAATGATTAACTGCAAGACCATATTGTGTAGAACCATCCCCCTGAGTAGTACATGTACCGCCGCCGAGCGACACGGCAGCATTTGCCCCTACCCCAGAAACAGCCAAACCGACTTTTCCAGTGATTGCAGATTTACCAAGTACAGCGAGATAAGGTTTTACAAAAATTGTTCCAGAACCGGATTCCACATCAAGATACATATTAGTAAAAGATTTTATTTTTAATATATCCGAGGCACTTATTATATGGATTGATGAATCAGTAAATACTAAATTTTTAGAAGCCCCTGCTAAATAAACATCATTATATATGGTAGTATTTCCAGATATTTGTACATCATCGCCTATTTCTACCAACCCTAATCCAGTTTTCAAAGCCCAATTATTTGTCCCAGCAGTTTGATTTTCGATTTTTAATCCAAACAGATTAGTAATAGAATGATTTGTCCCTTTAGTTGGGGACGACACATATATACCGTGAGAACTCAGAGTAGTATAAGGAGAAACAGAATCTTGTGTGTTTATTCCTGCAAATATTTCAGCAGTAAAAATTGTAGCATTTGTAGTAAATACTGAATTGGACATTAGACCAAATTGAGTAGTGCTCGATAAATTTGCTGAAATTTTAAGTCCAACGTTAGTAACAGCCGAAGTCCCAATCCCAACTGTTCCTAAGAAAGTAGCAGCAGAACCTGGAAATTCTAAAACCGTACCTCCAATTGGATTTCTCATCAAAGGCGATCCACCACTCTCAAGTATATTCAGATCGTATGAAGAACCAGCAACACCTTGAATAACAAGTCCATTAATACTCGATCTATCGATAGTTCCAGAACCACCCGATCCAAAACCAGAAAAAGCTACTCCAGAAGCAAATGCTTGCAAATTACTAAATTCATTTGTCCCCGCAATTGTGGTTGCGTTGCCAAGCACTCCCGATGATGTAGATGTAACAAGTCGAATTCCCGTTCCGGCAAGAGGGGATACGGTAACAACATTTGCAAATGTTGGAAGACCAGCACTTGTCACAGTTAAAAAATTAGTTGACGATCCACTCCTAAATGCTAGGCTAGTCCCCGATTGAAACATCCCATATGTGAATACGCCGGGCGTATTTAACCAAATACCTAAACCATTTCCTTTGATAAATACATTATCTCCAAAAGAAACAGCTCCAGTACCAGTTCTAATCGAATAATTAGTTGTACCGAGCGTCTGATTAGCAATATCTAAACCGACATTATCTATAATTGTCGCCAAACTAACAATCGGATCTGCTATATAAATCCCACGCGCAACAGACATAGTGAAAGTACCAACGGCAGACGATCTCGCAAAAATAGCTATACCGGACGCTGTAACGCTAGACGAAAAAGAAGATTCTACTCTCAAACTAATTTGAGTCGTTCCAGTCAAACCATTACTACCATCGATATAAAGAGCAGAGGCATTGTCCAAGGAAGTGCCGACACCAACATTTTGTCTCAGTAATGTTGTACCACCAACTTCTAAAGTGCTATTCGCTTCTAATGAACTAATAATTCTAAGTTTTTCACCACCATTTATACTAAGGTACCCCGTAGCCTCACCATACTCAGGGTATATCCGTATATTATTTAAACCGTAATAACTAAAATCGATTCCCGATAATCCGCCAATCTCGATCAAACCTTCGCCAGTTTTAATCGCCCAATTATTTACCCCAGCCGTTACATTAGCAATCTCAATTCCATAAAGATTTGTAATTGTCGAACCGGAACCTTTATTTGTCGAATCAATATACATCCCTCTACCTTTTGACATAGTAAAACTTGTCGCTTGAGTAGATAACTGAGCATAGAAAGCATTTCCTTGGGTAATAGCCGCAGAATTAAAAGTTGCTTGAGATGCTAAACCATACTGATTTACTGATGTAAAAGCAGGAGAGCCTTGTAAATTATAAAGACAATTTGTTGCTGGTGCCGCTCCGCCGTGACCTACAAAACCATTTATAGTCACGTTACCAATCAATCTAGTCGATCCAGATACAACTAAACTAGACCCCATAGATACCGCATTATTTACTGTTAATCCAGATCCAACTATGTGAAATTCTGTAGTAGAAGTCGGAACTCTTGCGATATAAGAACCAGCACCAGCAGAAAATAAAGCAAAATCATATGAAGAACCAGCAACGCCTCTAATAGATAAACCAGCACCAGCAGATCTCCATATAGAACTATCGGCAGCCACACCATTATTATTAAATGTTATCGCAGCAGAATTCGTTTGTATGCCGGTAACACCTAAAGTACCTCCCACAGTAACAGCATCATTAAACGCAACTGTTCTTGTACTTCTAGTTATTGTTAAAACCGTTCCGTTGGCAGCACCAGCATCGTTATAAGCTACAACCGATAAATCAGATCCAGCATTACTACCAGTCTCCGCAGTACTATTAGTAAAAATTTTCCAACGATTAGAACCAGACGTTTGCCAAAAAAGATTACGATTATTTGCGGTCGGCCCATTGAAAACTAAATCCCAAGCAGTAGCATTAGAGCCAACTGTTAAATTTCCTCCAAATACTCCCAGAGTATTACTTATACTAACTGCGCCAGAAACATTCAATACATTTAGAGCAAGAATACCGCCATTAACAACTAAGTTACCAGAAGCAGATATAACTATACCAGATTCGCTCAATAAAGAATTAGTTAAAGAAGTTGTAGTTGCAAATTTAGGAATTTTACCAACAGTACCATTAATACTAGCAGATGTAGCACCAACAATAATTAAATTGCCAGAAGGATCGACACCTAGTTGGCGATTAGAAACACCAGAAAGAGAATTGAAATTTATTGTACCTGTAGCAGATAAGGAACCTAAAGTTATTAAACTACCATTTAAAGTTGTTCTTCCAGTTAAACTTATAGTTAAAAATCTATTATCAGAAAAATTTCCGGTAGTTCCACCAGCTATCGTGAAACCAGAAGTCGAAGCATCTGTACCAGTATACCAATATATAGAATTATTACCGAGTCCATATTCGACTACAGCGTTTGTTTGAATATGCGAATCCTGGCCATAGCTACGAATAGAAATTAAAGATCCAGCACGAGATAATCCAGTGTTATGAACAAAAAATGAAGTATTAGATATACCAGAATTAGTAATTAAAAAAACATTATTTTCTCCGTCATCACTAATCAATGAGTTGACTATACCTCTGGATTGAGAAAACTTAGAATAATAATTTAAAGTGCCACTAGTAGGAATCGAAGAAGCATTCATAGTCATGACTACCTGACTAGCAGACAAAGAAGCAGTCAAAGTTCCATTAGAACTGACTTGAACTAAACGATTTAAATTACCTGACAATGAAGTGACTTGAGCAGTTGTGCTAGTCATCATTAAATTAGACATTATCTGTACATATGAAGACGAAGCATAAAGAACACTTGTATTTGAAGGTCTTAATATAATCGAATCCGTACCTGTTTGTAAAACCATACCCCATGCAGAATCTATTTCTAATTCTTGACTAGCAGAAATTACGTGAGGCGATACATCGGTAAACACTAAATTCTTAGATGCTCCGGTTAAATATACATCATCCGAAAAATAAGTCTTGGGAACGACATTAAATCCATTTGGATTCAAAGAATATTTAACTACACCGCCATCCCGTCCAATAAAATATGGAGAAGTGGTCGCTTCAGCATTATATATACCTGACGTGTAAAGTATATTATTTGTAAAATTAGCACCTTTAATGTTGTTTTTAACAAGCAAAGACGAATCAATAGAAGTTGTCGCAGAAATATTCAGAGTAGAATTTATCGTTGTTGATCTGTATAATGTTATGTGTTCTGCGCTATTTAAAGTAGAAAACCTAATATATGGGTTTCCGCTTTGAGTTATAGTAAATGAAGCAGCATGATTATCTTGTATAATCAGATCTTGTCCAGAAGCAAATGTCAAAGACCTTGAAATATATACAGCACCATCAGCAGAAATAGAAAAAATTGGATTTAAAGAATCGTTTAATATGTCAAAAATATTTTTCGTTTGTGAAGAATGTTTTACAAGAGATAGTAATTCGACATCGGACGTACCAGTTATGACATTTCTATTGTCGGACAAAGGACTATTCAATATATATTGTCCATGATCGTCGGAATCGAGATTGGTTAATAAACTATGATTTGTTGTACCAGAACCAGAAGAAAAACTAATAGCCGAAGTTATGAGTTGTCCTCCAGAAATGATTAATATTTTTCCATTCTGTAAATCGGAATAATTAGTATCAAGTTGTCCAAAAGAATTTATTTTTAATGTTTTAGGATTATATAATATTCCTACTCTAGATTCAATTGCAGATATACCGTTTTCTGTTGTAAATTCTAGGGCAGATAAACCAAACCCAGAAGTACCATAATAACTAGTCACTCCAGCGACTATATCTTTTACTATAACTTCTAATGGAGAATACGCCCCAGAAGTTTGTAATGGTGATGCAGAAATATTCACAGCAACACGAGAAGGCCCAACCCATTTAGCATTGGCTTGAGCCGATGTTATATAAAGTCCATCATCCTTTAAATTCTGGATTACTAAATTATATATTGCAAGTTTATCGTTTTCTGAAATAGACAAAGAATCACCTCTTTATTTTATTTATATTCTATCCTTGTCTAACTCCCATAGATCCGGTCTGAGGCAATCCAGTAATCGGATCTATTGGCATAGCACACAAAAATCCATTTCCAGTAGGCACCACGACCCCATTAGGAGTTTGTAATATAGGGGCATCTAATGTCATTGGACCTCTGGATGTAATATTTATACTACCAACCAAACTATTTGTAGAATCTATATCCAAATTTCCAGAAGAATCTATAGTAAAAATAGTTCCACTCGCGCTTCGAAGCACCCATTCATTAGTTTTCTTATTCACTTTCATATAATCACCATTAGCAGTTTCATACAAAATAAAAGTATTGGGGTAATCATCGTCTTTCAAAGTAGACATATTATTTCTATCTATTACTTTTGTGCTATAGTGAGGAAAATTAACATCACCATCTCTAAAATAAATATTCACCAAACTACCTACTTCTGGAACTACAAAATTTCCTTGAGGACTGCCTACAAATGTTTGATCTGGAACCGCCCAAGGTAGATCCGAGTCTGGAAGTCCTTCAAATATACTCAATCGAACTTTACACCTTCCTAATTTTCCAGGATCATTATTATCGACAATTGTACCAAAGTAATGATTACCAGAAAAATCATTACTTTTTATTGCTACAAAATCTCTTAATAATTCTTTTAATTCTTTTATATGTTGATCTTTAATATCTTGCATTAACTCACCTTATATTCGGATGTTTTCATGTAAGG
>ERZ650310.20-NODE-20-length-45031-cov-20.757293_pt1 | contig 45031 bp, 56 predicted proteins | sample MGYA00376246_ERZ650310 | MGnify/ENA primary metagenome ERZ650310 (study PRJEB26733, sample SAMN07839286) | wastewater metagenome | biome: small river; feature: stream; material: water | place: USA: North Carolina | collected 2016-03-01 ...
GCTCTTCCGATCTGTCAACTCTTAGCTGAAAATTTCGATTTTTTTTGATATATAGCTAAATGCCTGATTTTATGGTATTTAGCTATATATATTTTGTAAAAAGTAGTACTTTTTGCTACTTTTCAACATAAAAACGCTCCATATCTGTATAAATAGTGTAAAAGAGTTACACTTCTAGTCTCTTTTTGTGCTTGCACATATAGTTTGTGGGACAAAAACCCCATCTTGCTTCAAACAGAAAATCAACATTTCAAAGAAGCTCAAAACAGCTTAAAGAAACCTAAAACAACTTAGAGAAACTTATACCAACTGCTTACCAATAAACTACCAACTACTTACCAATAAACTACCAACTGCTTACCAATAAACTACCAACTGCTTACCAATAAACTACCAACTACTTACCAACAAACTACCCATAGACATAACTATCAAAAAATTCTATATGAAGCAAGATGTGTTATTGTCGGTCATAAACCTGACAAAACTAGCGTGCAAGCACATATAATCTTCTACTCTTTTTTGTCCTTTCTCCAGTCTGCTATGTAACATATTTTTGAACTATGAACTCAGAAGTAATAGCTATACCGATGGTCTGGCATCAGCTCAAGCAATTTGTAACGAGTCCGATACCAAACCCGTTTTCAATCACATTCATTTCCTGCAATCGCAAGAAAAAGACAGGAGGTGATATTATTGACTTGAACAATTGCCTACTGCTCAAAAATCAGGTTGGCAGACCTACGATAATCAAAAATAAAGAGGTAAGCAAGGAGGTAATTAAGCAGCTCCTCAAAGACCCAAGCCACCTAAAGAATCAGACTTTTAACATCATACAGTCTGAGTCTCAACACATATTCAAAGTTCACAAAAACCTTATTATCGGTTTTTGTGGTAAAACAGTTATACCAGCTTATTATGAATAACGAGAATGAAAATCAAATGGAAATCGTTGCGGTTTCACCTTCAAATGGAGTTATTGCCACGTTAGAAGGGATTTCTTCGCTCGAAATTCAACTAGGTAAGAAGCCTTCAACAAGTATTAAGCAGCCAATAGAGCAGCCAATATATAACACATTTCCATACGCATACTGGGGCCCTGATAATCAAGCTCCAGCCTACTATGACAAGCTAATATCTGAAAACTCATCGCTTTCAGGTGCAATTCATAGAAGGGTTGATAAGCTGATTGCAGGTGGAATTGAGTACGGTTTTCTTGATGATACCCGAAACTTCATTCCCAAGTATGATGAAGAAATTGAGCAATTTATGGAGCAACCTCAAATTGCTCAATATATCAATCAGGGCTTTCTGGACTACACCCAAAAAATGGCAATTATGCCACTTTTTACGTTCAATCAGCCTAAAACAAAGCTTTTGCACTTTTCTAGCATTAACGCTGGAGAAGTACGTTGGCAAAAACAAAATCCAGAAACGGGCTTAATTGATTTCGCTTATTGGTCAAAGAATTGGCATTTCCAATTAGGTTTAGGAGCTTCATACCTTGAATACCCTGTAATTGACGAGCTGTACCATTCGATTGACCAAATCCGTGCTGAAAGTAATGCACAATATATCTATCGTTGCCAGATACCTGGTTCTGGGACATACTACCAGACACCCGTTTGGATGTCGTCAGTTTTGCAGGGATGGTATGAGCATTCTATGCAAATACCAGAATGGTATAATGCACTAATGAAGCACCTCACAACAATTCAATTTGAGGTGTGTTTTAAGGTGAATTATCTGAAAACAATCTATGGGGAAGTTTGGGAAAATGCAAGTCCAAAAAGGAAAATCGAACTCATGCAGGAACGACTCGACAATATTTCAGAGAGCATACAAGGCACAAAAAATGCAGGAAAATTCATTGCAAACCTTCAGTATTACGATAGAGAAACTCATCAGTACGAAAAGGGCTGGACACTCGTCGAAGTACCCAGCAAACAGTTTTCTGGAGAACACCTGAAGAACTTACAAGAAGCTGACCAACATATTATCTGGTCTGTAGGAGAAGACCCAATTTCGATGGGATCACACGGAACTGGTAGTGAAGCAGGAAGTGGCTCAGGCAAAAAGGCTGCATTCAATGGAGATGTATCTACTAATCAGATACACGCAAATATTTTCCTATCTCCATTCTATTTCGCAAAGCGATATAACGGATGGGATACTCGACTCAAGTTCAGAATACGCTTACCATATTTAGCAGACATGAACCAGGTAAGTATGGAGAAACGAAACAACGGCTATCAGGATCAAAATAAACCAGCTCAATAAGATGCTAACAATATCAAATACAGACTTTTGGAAGTTTACTGGAGCAAATACAGGACTCAAGATAGAAGACATAGAAGATAGTATTAATACGGTCTTCAAGCGTCAAATTCTACCTTATATAAGCCAAGAGCAGTTAGAAGAATCTAAAGACTCAACTGACGAAAAGCACCTTGAATTAATGAAAATTGTCCATAGAGCTGCTTCTAATTTAGCGGTTGCTAAGGACTATATGAAATTCGTTATACAGCTTGAAAAAGGAGGCGTTAAGGATAAATCAGCCAAAGAGGCAAAAGCTTCTAAGGAGGACAAAGAGCAGCATCGTGAAGATTTCTACATAGAGGGTTATCAGTCGATTGAGGACATGATTTTATTCCTTGAGAATAACCAGGATACTTTTGAAAAATGGAAAAATTCACCTGCTTACTCTCAACGTGCTAAGTCATTTGTCAATACAGCAACGGTATTTAATGAGTATATTGATATAAGTCATTCACGACGAGTATTCATTAAACTCAAACCACATTTGAAGAGAGTTGAAGATATTCATATCCTCAATCTTATTAATAATAGCCTACTAGAAAAACTCCTAAAATCGTACAATGAGGGTACAGAATCACCTTTGGAAGAGCGTTTAATAGGCTATTTACAAGCATTTATTTGCTATCTAGCAATATCAGATGCAATCGTAAAAGGGGCTGTTATTAAAGATAAATACAATACCTTTTCAACATACGATGATACAGCTTTAGGCAAGACAAAAGGACACAAAACCGCTGATTTATCCTTTTTACAGGAACTTGAAAAGAGATACTTTGACTCGTCAAAAGACTATCTAAACAGCTTCAATACACTCGTAGAGGCAAATTTAGACGTTCTTAATATTACCCCAAAAGAGCCTGAAACAGGCTTATTATTCATCAATAAACCCGAAAAGGGATACGTATTTATATGAAAAAGCCAATAGTAATAATTGTAGGAGGAGCTGGGGCAACAACTGTAAGTGATATTATAAATGATCACATAAACGGTCTTGATGATACTATTATCGTAGTAGATGAAGTCAAAGAGATCAAAGAGCTTTTAAAGAATTTTAGAAAGTCCTTTGATTCTGAGGAGTTCAAAACAACTGTATGCAATGAGCCACCTCTTATTCAAGACTTAATTACACCTCCAGAATTATACGACAACCGCTTCAAAAAGAAACCAAGAGGGAATAAGTACGGACACTCAAAATTCTTCTAGTATGCAAACAATTCTATTTGGAACCAGGTACATACAAGTTCCTACACAGTTAGACGAGCTATCATCAAAGCAGCTCATCAAATATGTAGAGCTGTCAAGTGCAAAGCTCACCATAGAACAGTTTAACATGTTCATGCTCCTGAATATCCTGGATATTCAAAATAAAGCATGGCTTAAATGGTTTTTCTTCAAAAACGAGTACTTAATCCCGTTTTTCGACACAATTACACTTGGTTTCTTCAAATGGAAAGTAACGGTAATTGATGATGAAGACCTTCACGAGCTGTCTCTATTGTCCGAAAATTTCCATAAGGTTGATAAGTTCACGCTTAACAATCCTATTCCAAGAATCGGGTTGTTATCTGGACCAGGTACGTTATTCAACAACATCACTTTTCGCCAGTTCCGAAAAGCGGAAGAGTATTACGTCAAGTATGTCAACTCGAAAAACGAAAACGACCTGAATACGCTTATCGGTTGGCTATACACTTTACCATTACTACCCAATAGCCTGAAACTGACAAGCGAAATGGTAGAACGCAATAAGAAGTTTTTTGTCGAAAAACTAAGTTCTCCAGAACGTTTAGCCATTTTATATTTCTACCTAGAAAATCGGATTGCAATCACAAAAATATACCGTGCCTTGTACCCGAAATCAGCAGGGAAAAGCAAGGCAAAAAAGGTAAGTCACATCAAAACCAAAATGGATTTTGAGAAGGCTCTTCGCTTACTGTCAGGCAATATCAACTATGATGAAAAAACCGACTTCCAGCCCTGTTTAGATGCCTTAGCACATCTTAATGACAATGCTGAAGAGGTTGAAAAAATAACCAAAAAGCAAGATGGAACAATGGATAATAACTAGCTATTTTGAGCAATTAGCGAAGGATTTCAAAGCAATTTCGCACACAAAAGACGGTATTAACCGCTTTTCCATCTTAGACGAAGATAGCATTGCCGAAGAAATAAGAGGTAGTTTAGACTTTTCGAGTTGGTGCTTATTGCTCGAAAAAGCTCCAACCAAGGTCAAGGCAAATGAAAGCGATGTACTACACGAGTACCGAACTTTCAGGTTTACAATTTGCCGTGATGTCTCCAGATTAGGAGCAACGGATAAGCTCCTCATTTTTGAGGAAGCCGAACTCATAGCAAAAAAAATATTTACTCGAATTCTAAAGGATCACCGGAAAGCTCGTCGTACTAACATTACAAGCTTTCCACTTTTCGACCTAGTTCACCAGCTCGACCTTGAAAATTTTGAAGATATTCTCAATGGTGACATCATTGGTACAGATGCAAAAATTACAATAAAAAACCCTTTCAACGAAAATAGTTACTACACAGAATCAGAATGGAATTAACCTATCAACAAGTCCGTGATATTTTGCCAAGGGCGAAAAAACAGGACATCATTGATTTTGTTGGAGATTTCAACAAATTCAGTTGGCTTCACAAAATGACAAAAGTGAAAGAAATAGCTCACTTTATCGCTCAAATTGGACATGAATCGCTCCAGCTCCTGTACAAGACGGAAATAGATTCAGGTGCATATTTAGAAGGTCGCCTTGACCTTGGTAACACAGAGCCTGGAGACGGCTCAAGATTCAAAGGTCGTGGCTGGCTTATGTGTACAGGTCGCTACAACTATGCAGAATTTACAAAATGGTACAACAAAAACTTTAAGGATCAGGAGGATTTTGTTAAAAACCCTACACGTATTTCAGACGAACACGAACTTTCATTTATCGTGTCCGTCTGGTTCTGGCAAAACAAAAAAATCAGACCAGTAGCATTGGCCAACAATGTGAAAGCCGTAACAAAAAAAGTAAATGGTGGTACGAATGGATATGCTGAACGGAAGGCATACACAAAGCAAGCCCTTAAAGTTCTATCTCAAGTAGCTTAGTTTTTTGTCCTTTCTACTAACGACAAAAAACTAAAACTTTGACCAGTTAATTAAATCAAATGCAAAATGAACTATCTACACAAAATACTAAATGATAAGAATAGCATCATCGGCTCAATCGTGGGCGGGGGCGTTTCTTTTATGAAAGCTTTCTTTACGCACATAGACGGCTGGGCTATCCTTCAATCTGTTATTTGTGCAGTAGCTTCTTATTTTGCCGTATATTTTTTCTCACACTATTTTCCAAAAAAAAATGAAACTAAGTAATTTCTTACTCCCGTCGCCAGCATGGTTAAGTTCGCTTTTCTCGCTGCTCATCGCAATTCTATTAGGCTTACAAGCCCTAGAAAGCAATTTTACTGATTTTTTCGGTACAGTAGATTGCCCTGAATGTATTACCGCAATGCAGAAGGCATTCACAGGTATTACCTTCATCGTCGCTTTAATGAAGCCATTTACGGCAATGAAACAATCGTTTTTATCTAGTTTTTTAGGCGGAATTGCTGGTACAAAAAGAGACCAAAACGGTAGGTTCATTTCCACAAAAGGAGGAGCTGCACTAATCTTATTACTATTTTGTAGTACCCTATTAAGCTGTAATACCCAACCTGGTTATTACAACGAACAACCTACTTATAGTACGCCAATTGTTAATACGCATTATATTCATAACACGAGTCCTGCCTACAGTACACCCGTTTATGTTCATAGTCCTTCAATTAACATTCACCGTACTACAGTTGTAAAACCACGTGCTTCTTTTTTCAGCAGGACAGTAGTTCGTCCAGCACGTACTTACACCTCACGTACTAATTATAGATCTACATCCTTTCGCTCGTTTGCATCACGACCTAGCTTTTCTTCGAGACGACGATAAACACTAACACACCAGTTCTACACACCTTAATATCGAAAACACAGCCTGCCAGCTGTGTTTTTTTTGTCCTTTCGCTTCTGTACACCAATTCCGATTTTTGAATCTATGAGAACAAAAGCCGAAAATAAAGCCGCCATTTTGGATTTTCTAAAAGATTGGACGCTCTCTACTGAGCGGATAATCGGGGCGAAACTACGTCGTCAGGGAGTCAAATTAACGGATAGGACTCAAAAGAACATTCGCTTCAAAATAGCAGAAACACTAAACGATAATCTGGAACTAACAATCCATTTCCGAGACTCCCTAAAATTTACGGATATGGGTGCAGGAAACGGATACCACAAGGGGATTAAGATAGGACGGCAATCTATCCTTTTCAAAGGTCGAAAGCCTAAAAAAATAATCAATAAACCCTTGTACGGAAGGCTTGCAGTTCTTCAAACAGGACTCATCAACTCTGTGATTTCAGAGATTATTCTAACAATTAAATAAATGGCTATAAATTACGATAAGGTTCAAATCAAGCTTGATATTGATACAGAAGCAGGACTTAGGGAAATTTCGGCATTACAAGAAAAATTAGATACCCTCAAAAAGTCCGCTAAAACGGGTAATAGTTCGGACGAACGAGCAAAGGCAGCCAAAGAGGCAAACGAGACACAAAAGTTACTCGATGCCGAAAGGGAAAAACTTGGCCTACTTGGCATGACCCTCAACGAGCTCAAGAGTTACTATAGCCAACTAGCTATTCAACGACGTTCATTTACCCAGGGTACAGAGCAGTACACACAAATTGATGGGCAAATGGCTATTCTAGGTCATCGTATTAAGGAAATTACATCTTCTCAGTATCAATACCAAGCTCAAATTCGAGAAACAGTAGAATCACAAGGGCTTGAAAAACTTACCCTCACACAACTACGAGAATACTACAAACTCCTCCAAAAGGAGATTGAAAATACCGCTGACCTTGAGTCAGAAACTAGCAAACAACGTATTGCAGATTCTAATAAAACCGAAAAGCTCATTGCCGACAAAGAGGCGACCGTAAACGGTACAAAAGGGCTTTTCAACACGATCAAATCAAAATTTCCCGCTGAAATTGCGGGAGCTGTAGGAGGACTTTTTGCAGGGGTAGGACAACAGATTACCGAGACAATTATAAACGGTGTTAGTAATGCACTTGATGCTGTCAAAAAGGAGTCTCGTAAAGTTACCGAAATACAAGTTGCTCTTAACACAACTCGTACTGAAGCAAAAAAGCTTGATGATGACCTATACAACATCAAGACAGATACTACAGTCGAGGAACTGGAGAAACTAGTTATCGTCGCTGGAGACATCAATGTGGCCACAAAAGAGATGAAAAGCTTTGTCGATGTGGGCGACCAAGTAGGCAAGGTTTTCGGAGAAGATTTCGGCTCAGTCGAAAACGCTGTGACTGAATTAGCAAAACTAAAAGGCGAATTTAAAGAAACCCGTGACATGATGGATACGGAGTCTATGCAAAAAGTAGGCTCCGTTATCAAGCAACTTAACCTAGATGGTCCTGCCAGTACCAAGGGAATTACTGATTTCCTAAAGCGTGCAGGAGCTGTACCCGATGCCCTCAAGCCAACGGTTGCAGAACTTGCAGCCTATGCAGCCGTTTTTGAAGAAGCTAACATTTCGTCTGAAATATCAGCAGGAGGATTCTCTAAAATCCTTACGACCGCTGCCAACAACCTAGATTTGTTTGCAAAGCAAATGAAGATGTCAAAATCTGAATTAGCGGACTTAATCAATACAAGCCCTAACGAATTCATCCTCAAATTTGCAGAATCATTCAAAGGACTCAACGGTATTCAAACAGCTCAATCGCTCAAAGGTGTTAAGCTAGAATCCGAAGAAGTACTCAAGGTTGTGGGGGTACTAACGGATAATATCAACAAACTAAAAGACAAGCAACTAGTAGCAAACCAAGCCTTTCAGGACGGGCAAACAGTCCACAAAATTGCTAGTCAATACATGAATGACGAAGCTGGACAAATTGCCATGATTGAAAAAGCATGGGACAAGGTAACGCATACCATGACTAACTGGCTCATCAAAGTTTCAGGGCCTCTTATTACGTCCTTGGCAGACATTGCTACGTCTGGAAAAGACCTAACTACAGCTTATTCCGAACAACAAAAAACCGTTGCAAACCTTACTACAACCATTGCTCCAGCGATAGATAGATATGAAGCTCTCAAGAAGAAATCTAAGGAATTAGGAGGCGATACTAAGCTAACCACTAAGGATCAACAGGATTTACATACGGTATTAGGTCAGCTCCAAACGAGCTTACCTGCGACAGCATTACAATTTGATAATTACGGGACGGTAATTGGAATAAACACCCAAAAAGCCCGTGATTTTATCCTGGTACAAAAAGCTATGCTCAAGGCTCAAAATGCTGATTTGATACGAGAAACGGAAAAGGCTCTCAAGGAGCAGGAGGAAAAAATTAACAAAGACCTTCCAAAAAACTTCAAACAAGTAAAAGACAGAACAGGTAAAGACGCTTTCGTTCGCACGAATAAAACATTAAGTGATGCTGCTTTTTCAAACTCTACACTTACACCTGAAGAGTATGCAAAAAAAATGGAAGACTTAGGCGAACTCCAAAAATCTGCTGAAGAAAGCCGTCTGGCTCTCAAGGGACTGAAAGGCGACTTACTCGAAATTCCAACATTACCACCAACAAAACCAGGAGGCACTGGCTCAGGCAATGGCTCAGGAACAGGCACGGGTAATACTCTTAGCGATAAGGAAAAAGCCAAACAGGAGAAAGAAAAACAAGAAGCGATTGAAGCGAAGAAGCTCTTACAGGAAAATACTGAAAAGGAAATTGAACTTCGTGCGAAACTTGCCTACGAAGCGGATCAGGCTCTTGCCAACGACGAGGAAAAGAAAATACAGCAATTAACATACAATGCTGAAAAAGAACAGGCACAAATACGCCAACAGTTCAAAGATAAAGACGGGCTAATTATCGAGTACAGTAAGTTAAGTATTGCACAAAAAAATATCGTTGACTTAGAGGAAAAATCCTTAGATGAACGTCTTCGACAAGAGGTATTAGCTACCCGTGCAGAATTCGAGAAAAAACGCCAGGAACAAATCCGTGAACAGCTCGATAAAGCTATCCAATTAGCCAACCAAGCGAAATCAATTACGCTCGATGACAACTTACAAGTTGCCGAAAAATCGGGCGATAGCAATGCGATTTTTTGGGCAAAAGAAGCAATTCTTGCCAACAACCGAGACAAGGAATTAGCCGATACCCATAGCCATTACCTCAAGAAAAAAGAGGAGCTGAAAGGTAATGATGCTGCCTTACTTGAGTTAGAAAAAAACTATCAAACCGAACGCAATAACATTGCGACAAAGTATGATAACGACTATCTCAAGATACTAGATACAACTGCGGAGCAAGCTCTACAACGTACCAAAAAGGCTAATATTGACAAATTAGCTCTCGACGTTAAGGAAGCTCAAGCAACAAAACACGGCGATGTTTTAGGCGCCCAAAAAGCACTTCTTTTTGCACAAATGCAAGAAGAGCTTTCCGTAAAAGGCTTAACCGAACAGGAGAAAACCAATATCACCCGTCGGTACACGCTTGAGCGTGAAGCTCTCGAAAAAGACTCTAATCAGGCAATTGCAGCAAAAGCAATTGCAACATTTAATCAGGTATTTTCGGGTATTACGTCAGCCTTCAAACAAGACCTAGCCAACCGTGAAAGTGCTGAAAACGAAAAATACACCAGCTCTACCGCTAAGATAGATGCCCAGGAAAAAGCAGGTACTATTTCAGCGGCCAAGGCGACTGCTGAAAAAACAAAGCTCGAAAAAGCCCATACCAAGGAGGTTGCAAAACTTAGATACGAGCAAGCCAAAGTTGACAAAGCTAACAACATCGTACAGGCGACCATCAACGGAGTGCAAGCAACCATGAAAGCCTACGCAGAACTAGGCCCCATTTTTGGCCCCATTGCAGCCGTTGTCTTAGGTGCTATTTCAGCGTATTCCGTTGCCAAAATTGCATCACAACCCTTGCCAGAAGCAAACCTCTACAGTGGTGGTGCATTGCCAGATACCTTTCAAAACCCTGTAGATGAAAAGGGAGGCGGTCTAATCATCGGACACCCTGGGGAATATATGATACCAAGATGGATTCGGAGACAGCCTATTTTTGCTAACATCGAACCAGTGATTGATAATATGATTTCTTCGGGCAAATCTTATGAGAAGGGAGGAGCAATCAACAATGTACCAAATTTCACAGCTCCAGCACCAACTGTAGCTCAAGATAATTCGCTCCTGGTTACAGTACTTCAAAACAATATTGAAGTACAAAAAGAAATGATGGTTCGCTTACAAAACATCGAAGTAATCGTAGGTTACGAAGCAGCCGAAAAGATACTCGACACTGCGAACCAGGTTAAATCCATAAAACAATCTGCACGAGCATGATAACCAACACTAGCACAAAGACAGCTATCATCCTAGCTCGTCACGACTATATCAGAACAGAAGCTACAACGCTAACAGGCTCAAACCCTGCTATAAAACAAGCCTACATCTACCAAAATACAACTAAGATTAACCCTAATGCTCCATTGTTGGCAGCTAAGAGAAATCTTATGTACAGCTTCAATCTCAAGTATATGCTTGATAATGATACGCTGTTCCAAAATAATGCTTTACCTACTACCGACGCACCCTATTGGCAGGTAGTAGGGCTTATTAGTCCATTTTCTGTAGAGATTTCCGAGGTCATTTCAGACCCTTTTGATGTACTTTACGGACATATTCCAGACGCTCATTTTGAGCAATACGGACAAAACTACCTAAGCGTTATTCCATCATTTTTGAGCTTTGCCCCAAGGCTCAAAAAGATAAAATCTACTACAGCTCACTACCTGTATTATCTTAACAATTTGATAGCCACACCAACGGCTATCAAACTAAAAGCCAAGCTCTTTTTGTACGATGCCATTACCCCGCAGGAGATTGTAGTTACTACAGTTCCTAACACTGCTAAAAATGACATTTTCGCATTCAATGTTTCTCTAAAATCCATCCTTGAGGGTACAATAATCGTACCTGAAGAAGTACAGAAATACCAGGTATTTCTGAGTGATCAGGATGATACTACATTGACCGATACAAATACCTTTATCATAGACGATGCTTTTGCGGAAGATAGTATTTCCATCATCTGGAGAAACTCTTTAGGAGTCTTTGAAAGCTTTGATTTTGATGCTTTACCGACGCAAACAATTGACTATAGTTACAGTCAATTTCAGACCGAAACACAACAACTCGATTACGATGTTACCCTGGTCGAAAAAATTACGGTTCGATGTGCAGCACTCGAACAAAATTGGATAGACCATCTAGCCAATGACCTACTACTATCCAACGAAATTTATTGGCTCAAAAATGATGGGAGAAAAATTCGCCTATCGAAGACACAAAAATCTATCAAAACCAGGGATGAAAAATCCTCTTACGATAGTATTGAAATAGAGTTTAGAACAGCAAAGTTATGATCATAGAAATTAACGATATAGAAATTGATTTGCCCGAAAACGTAACAATCAACTACGTGCAATCATCGACTGTTTTCAATCCATTACAGGGTTCATATAGCTACCCAATCACCATCAAGAAAACCGCCAAAAATAATGCAGCTCTCAACTACCCAACCATTCCATCCATAGCTGGTAACATCCGTGCAGACAACACGGCTCAAATTTGGTTAGGTAATTTTCTATTAGGCGAAGGCACAGCCAAAATACAAAGTGCTACCGAAAATACCATTACCCTCAACATAGAGGTAATGCCTGGTGGAACGAAAAAAAGTTGGTGGAAAAATACCCTTAACAAACTAAACATAGGCTCAGAGACGATACCCGAAACTACCGTTACAAGCCAGTATAACTTAAAGATTCTATGGCAAAACATAAATCTAAATGACCTAACAGGCTATACCTTCGGACATAGAATGTTGATTTATTTTGATAGTAGTCCTAGTGCATTTATCGGAACTCCTGTTTTTAATTACCAGTTCAGTGGTGATGTTGCCGTCGATATGCCTATCTATCGAAAACTATTGATCGACCGAATTAATAATCTAAAACCAGAACACATTATTATTACAGCCGATGAACAAGGTATTACAATCCAAACAACATCACCAAATACTAGAACTACCCTAGAATTTGGTCATTCGGGTGGGGTATATCGTTCATTCGATATGCCTCATATTAGTCATCAAACCATCAACCAAACCTATTACAATAATAAGCTAGACAATCCTATCTATGCTTTGCCAGAAATTGCCAATTACAAATTCTATGCTACTCAAGATGATTGGCAGGGAATCATTAACCTTCGCAACGAAGACGGAACTATCCAGCTCAATCAAGATGGTTTCAAAAATCGTAATACCATCATCCCACAATTAAAACTAAAATGGGTACTCCAGCAATTATTCTCACTGCTAGGCTACGAGCTTTCAGGTACATTCTTAGCCAATAGTGATATTCAACAGCTGCTTATTCTTAGCTTATTTGCTACGGATAAACAGGCTGAAACTACTACCTTACCGTTCAATGTCCATAGCTCAGTTATTACCTATGCGAACCATTTGCCAGGCATAACACTAGCAGATTTCCTACAAAGCTTAATCGACCAATTCGCTATTGGTATTGAATTCAATAGCTTAACAAAAAAGGCAGAATTGTTCTTTGTGAATGAAGTATTCGACAGCTCCGAGATTCTCGACCTAAGTGATCGCATTAGTTTTGCTCACAGCTCCGATTTGCAAGAACTCAAGAAAAAGCAAATCAAATGGGCAACAGGTTCAGACGAATTAGTAACCGATACCGAACCGCTATTTTTGCCGTCGCCTCTCGATAGCGAAATATTAGAAGTACAGGATCAGTACACCAGTCAGGAACTCAAGTTTCCATCACTCGTCAAAATGTCGGGATTGCTGGAGATAGAAACGCCAGGCATTTCACCCATGTACGCACAATCCAAAAACGAAGCTCCAAAACGGTTTATGTTCCTTCAGGATGGCAAAGCAGAAAACAAAACGGATACCCTTAGCTTATCGCTCACAGGAACAAATAACCTAATCGACAAATTTCACAAACAGAAATTAGAGCTGGAGAACAATTACCTACCACTCAAAGCCAAGGCATTATTCACACTCCAGGAACTTGTTTCATTTTCATTCAAGACTAAGATATTAGCCTACAATGTGCTTTTTTTATGCGAAGAAATTTCGGCAAAGCTAACCAAGGACTCCACAACCTACGAAGTAGAAATGAAGCTCCGTAGGATCTAAATAAAAAATCCCCTGTTAGCACTGCCAACAGGGGATTTTTTATTTAGAAATTGGAGGTATAACACTTAAATCAATGTACCAGTCCCCACAAATGAAAAGAGTATAAGCAAGCCTTCGATGTGGCTTTTCTGTTCCACTTAGCTTAAATCTATACTCTTTCCAAATAGTATGTCCAAGGCAATTATTTATAGACTCAACTAACAACTCCACTGGACTTGCATCTTCAACCCAAGGGATTGCGACTAGATCCATATCACTTACCATACTTCCATGTAACGCTAATGAATAGCCCAGCTCTAAGGCTTTTTTCTTCATGTCATTGTATAAAACAGCATAAAATACTGCTTTCCCTTCAATCTGAACTTCTGATTTATCTTTCATCTAAATAATATTAAGAGCTAACCTACCTATTAAAAATAAAAATACTGTTATTATAAAAGCAATCATAACGATGTCTAAATGGGTGGTTTGCTTATTCAAATAGTAGATATTATTTGTAAACTCCACATTATTTGATACAATAGAATGCTTTGCTCCACGCTTATCTACGCATTCGCAAACAGTCTCTGTATCATTTTTATGTGGTAAATAATCTATTACCTTAGTGATCACACAAGTACTATCAGGTGGATTAGGTAACGTTTCCATGCCAAAAACAATACTACCCATCAGTAGGATAAAACTGATTATATATTTCATGTTAGTTTTCGTTTGGGGTCATAAAATCCTTGTCTTCAAGTAAGGTTTCTAATGTTTCATATAGAAACTTAATCATATCATACCTACTGCCATTAGAAATATAATTTGCCATTCCATGCTCTTCATGAAAAGGGAATGTGATTAGGCAAAAGCCTAATCCATCCAACTTTTGTGTGAGTAGAGCTCCCAGCTCTCTCATTTTTTCACCTCCAATTTGCTTTGCCATTATATTGTGCTTCGTTAAAATTAAACATCCAATTCACACACATGAACCAGATAACCTAAACCTTCAATCTTTCCATACAACACCTCATTATCGAGAGATATTGCAATACCCAAACGGTTAGCGACTCCAGCACGGATTGAATAGCTAAGTACAGCTACATTGCCAACACAAGCCATCCAGCTTATGCCAGCTACTCGATCCCAGTAGTCTTCTACCTCAAACATTTCGCCACGCATTCCTACTACTGTTTCTTTGAGTTTGACAGTCTTTCCTGCAAACTCACTCTTATTTTCATGTATCATAATTATAGTGATGGTAAAATTGGCCCTATTTTTTTTGCTTCTACAATTTCCTGCTTAGAATAGTGTCTGGTTGCTTCCATTTCAATAAGCATTTCCTGATAGAATACTTCTTTCGATAACTCATAAATTTGGTCAAACAGCTCCGTTTGTCGATTACGTAAGCTCTCAAGCTTATCTAACTCAGAAGAAAAAATCCTTTTCCCTTCAGGTAAGTTTTGTATCCAATGTTTCATTATTCGTCTCTCTTAATTTTTATGTTCTCCAGTAAAATATACTCCAGTGTTAAATCCAGTAAACCACGAAACATAGCGAATACCCATGCAAACCATTTCGGTGAAAAGAACGTTGCAGCTTCTAAGGTTTTATTCATTTCTGATGTCACAGGTGACACAGACTGAAAGATTGACACACCACTACAAAATACCTGAATTGACACAGTCGCCACAATCACTGACACACAATAAATCTTTGTGTCATCTGTGACACGCAACAGAAATAACACTAAAGGCGTAAACACTGTCACAATCGCAAAGGATGACACACTTTCTTTTGCGGTTGAAATCTGTGTCAACACCTGTGTCACTTCTGACACACTAAAGTATTTGACACACACAATAACAAAACCTAATAACACAATAGGTATCAGCGTTTTATAATCTGTGTCACTGACACGTGTCAACTGTGTGTCACGTGTGTCATTTGAATGTGTCACAGGCATTGACACACTTGTGTCATGTGTCAATATTGGTGTGTCACGTGTTTCAACTGTGTCACGCTTACTTGACACATCATGTGTCAAAGGTGTGTCATGTGTCAAAACACCTGTGTCACATGTTTCATGTGTGTCACTATCAATTGACACATCCGTTTCAATTGTTTCACTGATATTTGACACAGACTTTGTCACAGTTGAAACAGTTGTTTCAACTGTTTCAACTGTTTCAATGTGCTTCAATTTCTTCTGTTTTTCGTGTCGAGACTTCCAAGTTCTCACAGTGTCATACTTTATGTGTGGAAACCTTGCTGATACTTCCAAAGCTGTTGAACCTGCATCAAACATTCTCAAGGCTGATGCTTTTACGAGTTCACTATCTAGTTCTTGATCAAATTGCACTAATACTTGATTTGTCATATATCTGAGTGCCATCTGGCATAATTTGTAAGAGTTTTTGTTCTTCTACAGCCCCTAAGAGCTTTGTTTCTTCCTTTGCCTGCAATAGTTTATGGTTTCTAACCACATGAACTATACCTTTTAGAGTGCCAGTACAGGCTGGAGCTAATATGTCAACAATAATGACATTAGCCGTCTTGAGCAATACAATGCAGCCTATCTTTGCAAGAGGGATTACCACCTCCGTAAACAGTGCAGGAACGGCCTTCGTAAGCGTTATTTCTAGCGTTTCAGCCAGCATACTATCCAATTGACTTGATTGTTTAGCTGGCAAGCCTAAAAGCTCATCTTTGGGCTGCTCTGTTGCTGCTTGAGTAACGTGAATGTTTACTACATTCACGTTTTGGCAGTTGTTGAATTGATTATTTATCATGCCTTTTCGTATTTTACGGGGTTAACCTGAAAAATGCAACCGTATCCAGTCATATTCATCTGGATATTATCTTTCCAAATATGCTCTGTTACCTTAACATGATACAGTTTTGGGTCTGGCACTTGATTCAGTTCTCTTTGAATCTGATGCTGATTAATATACTTCAATACAGAATCCCTTTTACCCACTACTCGATATGGTTTTGAACCTTGCTCAGAGGGTTGTTCTCTGAAATACACCGCCAAGTCTGTATTATTTACATCTATATTGAATTTATTGACAACTCTTCGCACATATTCTTCATTGCGAAGTTGTAAGCACTTGTCAAATTCTGCCTTACGGATTCTATAGGCTTCCTGCTGTTTTGGGTCTTTCTGAAACTTGACGTATGCAGCAGACTTCCAGTCAGAAATCTGTTTAAAACTTACTTTCCCATCCACCCCAAGGATGGTAAAGTAAAAATTCTTTTCATCTTCTCCACCTTTGAAAAGTTCTACTTTTCGTTCAACTATTGGAGGTTCTGGAATTGACTCAACAATAGGAGAGTCGGGGGTGATGATTTCGATAGGGGAGGCCCCTCCCCTGCCACTAAAAATATCAATTAGTCGGTGCTTTAGCGTGAACAGATGCCGAGCTTCCGACGTTTTGTGTTCATCTGGACGGTTATGGTAATAATGAATCAAGTTGTCCAATTCTGTCTTACGCTTCATTCGCTTCACTCTTAGATGATGTTTCAATTCTGAGAAAAGTTCAATTGTAATGTACCCAGTGATAAGGATCATAATCGCAAAATAGCTTAGTAACCCATAGTGATATAAGAGCGAAGACTTGAGCCAACTAAAGGCACTTATAAATGCGATTGCAAGCATAATATTGAAAAAGGTTGACAAGCTTAGTGCAAGCGGAATATGCAAAAGTGGGTCAGCTGCTAACCACATTTTGATATAGGATATTACAGAGCTTTTCTGTAAATTGCCTTCTGAAAAAGTTTGATTTTCCATTTCGATTTTTTCGTTTATGTGCCAAACGGGGTCGTAACCGTTTGGCACTTTTTGTTTGTTAGTTAAAGCGTTTGATTAAACGACACACATAAAAAATAGCGGCAACAATAGCCAGCCAGCACCAGCCAGCGGTGTCTTCGGTTACAACAAAAGTTAGGATATACATAGCGTATTGATAAATGGTTGATAGTTATTTAGCTGTTTAAGACTCGTTAATTCGACCTCTCTATCATTCGTAAAGATGATAGTGTTTTTGCCCTGCTTTCTGAAAACAACCGCCTCAATGGCTCCGTAGTCACGGCAACCAAAGACGAATGTAGTTATCTGACTATCGAATGGTATTCGGATGAAATCAACAGGCTTATGGCGTAGAAAATAGACCATGTCTTGAATAGAAATAGTCTCCTTGGATGGGAAAAAAGCTTTAGCTTTTGATAAGCTAGGACAAATAATAGTATCCTTAATAGTTTGGAAAGTTGGGCTAATACCTTGTATCTTTGCCCCTGTCATTTTAGTCATAATATGATTTGATTATTGCCCTGTAAATAGCCGTTTACAGGGCTTTTTTATGGTTATAAGTCTGCAAACAAATCCAATTGATTAGGATCATGTTCTCCAGACTGAATTCTAGTTATCGTTACCTCTATTTCGATGTCCACATGGAATGAAACATTGAATTTATGTTTACACTTCTCGCAGGTTTCTTCTTCTTGATTGACTCCAGCATCATACTCAATGTCAATCTCTTTTTCAACTTCGTTCTCATGTCCACATTCAGGACAACAAAACGAGATTTCTTTTTCTATGACCATTCTGCTTGTTGATCTTTGATTTGTTGAGCTTTATAGCGTTCATTCAAACATGTCTCTTTTTCAAAAATAAACTGAGGTAGTTTACTCGCTAAGTCATTCTGATGATTATAGCCGATAAATAGAGTATTCATATTATACCGAGCTTCCATTACTGCTTCCTTCACTCTCAGTAGATCCTTATGCTCCTGAGAGTGTCGGTAGTCAATCAGTGCAAGACAAAGGTTTTTACAGGCATTGATTGCGTTCAGCTCATTCACCAAGAGTGAGTCTATATGAAGTGCCTTATTAGCAACATGAAGCTCGTGATGTAAAACATGTTCTAAGAGTTCATACGTACTGTACATTCCATTACTTTTTGTTGAGTCTGCCATTATTTCTATTTTTTGAGTTGTCTAAAATTTCACCTGCAAAGAAGCAAATCGCCTCAAGCAGCACTAAACCGATAATCCAATGTAGTGGGTTCATACTTATTGAAGGTTATCATTAATTTGATAGAGTATGCTCATGATAAAGTTTTTCCAGTACTCCTCAGGGTGATTGATTTCATAGTGTGTTATTTCACCGTTTTTGATAATGATTTTGAAGAGTTGCTCATTCTCGATGTTTGGCAACGTCCTACCCATATTACTGTTCTTATAGCATACCAAACAGTTGATTGGATTATTCTTAAAATTTTCAGACTTCGTTTTCACGATTCTGACAATCCTTCCAAGCTCAACCGCTACTGGGTTGGCTGGGTATTCTTTACTTTCTTGAGCAAATTTCATGGCGTGGTACGTAGCATTTTGCCCATTACCCCACTTCTTCGTGTGATAACAAGCTACTACGATCTTGCTGTTTTTTGAATCGTAGATATTTTCATTACTACTTTTTTGAGAAACGTACTCTTTTTGAGATGTAAATGGTTGCATGATTTTAATGAATTTTAATGTAAGTAATTGATTTTCAATATATTATACTATATTATCCTGATTTTTTCGGGCCGCAACTTGCCCTTTAAGTTTTTATAAAAACTTCATCAGAACTTCTCAGAACTTTTTTGAAAAACAAGCAATGCCACTTTGTCAGCCTTGGCTCAAGATTTTTCAACCTTTTCACTCTAAAATCCGCTTAAAAGTTCATTTGTGTTTATATAAGTACTTATGAAAAAAGTTTTATATGTACTTATAGAGTACTTGTATTCCAAAATGTCCGCTTTGCTTTAAAAAAAATGGCTACTGCTGAAAGCCAAACTGTTGGGTGAATAGCGTATTGAGAGATAAGCCGTCTGAGGTTGCTTTATGCTGCTCTCTTACTCGATGTGGGAATGGTACTAAATTGTCAGGGGCTTTAGCGACCCTTGCATTTTGCTTTAGGGGCTTAAACTTCTTTACCGTTGACCCCATCAGCTCACTTGCCTGGTCATGAGCCTTCTGATTGGCCGTATTTTTGAAACATACTAAGCTAGGATGAAGCTCTACCGATATACAGTTGGTACTAATACCAATATCGGATAGCGATGATCTATTTTTCTGTATAAGGAATTTGAACGGAAGGTCTAAGAAACGTAAGATATGACGGTAAACCGTCTTCTCTGCGGGTACACGATACCCTAAGCCAATACTTTTAGCCAGATAGCTGTAAGTGAACTTTAGTGTTGTGCCTTTTACCTCTCCCTTACTGAATTTTCTGAGGAATAGAAGTAATATCTGCTTCGCAGTCTGTTCCATCGAAACAGCCAGTGGTCTTGTATTTTGATTTTGAAAGAAGACCCTATTTTTTTCTAAGATTTTGCCTAGAGTCTCTTTCATCTTTTGAAAGTCCAGTTCTGGACGCTTCAAAAGAGCTACATAATGGCTTGCTGGTAAACTAACTGTGTTCATATACGGACGTGTTTATTAACCCCGATAAAAATCAATTTACGGGTAAAAGTTGTTAGATATTTGCACCCGATGGTGGAATCGAACCACCTAAACCTTTCGGGTAAGGACGTGTTTATCAGCCCCGATAAAAATTAATTTACGGGTAAACAACGACCTTAAATTTTGATGAAAATGCAATAGATAAGTACTCGCTAAATAAGCCAGTACTATCAGATAACGTTCTTACTATAAACATCCCCCCGATGCAATCCTCTCCGATGCACCGAGGCTTGGTAGAGACTCTATTCCCCCTCTTTCGGGAGGATGTCTGTCTGTAAGAACCAACCTGATTAATGTTGTGGCGGGGGCTACCACCTTGAATACCTTAACCTAATAGAACTCCCCCGATTATCTTTAATAAGAACGTTTTGCCTTCTGGCATTGTAGTAGGCTCTATTTTCGATACTCCTAGTCACTCTACTAGTTTCTCCCGAATAGTTGTCTGGACTGCCTACTAAGCCCTCTCGCTTCGGTTGTTTTTATAACTGAGGTATTAACCTAAATTCCATCTGGTACGATTAAGAAAAATATTGACCCTTCAAAAACCCAAAGGGTCAATATGATAATCCTTACTTACTTTGTTCTTTATTGTTTCAATTCCTCTACTGGTACGATTAAAAATGTGCGTCAAAACCCTAGGAAAACTTTTGCACAAATTTCAATTTCTCTACTGGTACGATTAAGAATATTAAGCCCCCAAAATGGGGGGATAATATGGCGTTAGTCTTATTCAAAAATCACTTTACTGTTGCAGGTGTAGGACTCGAACCTACGACCTCTTGGTTATGAGCCAAGCGAGCTGCCTACTGCTCTAACCTGCTATCTCTTCACTCTTTTTATGTTCCCCTCCAGTATGCCAGAGGGGAAACACATACCTCTAAACCTAATATAACTATGATTATAACTCAAAAACTTTCTACTTTCAACACTGTTTTTCTCTAAAAGTATGGGGCAAAATGCTTAAATTTGAATTGTGTTTACAAGGCACAAACAATACATTTTTTCACATTTTAAACCCCATACTCTTATGGCAAGTGACACAAAAGTTATTACTGTATTTTCTCAAATTGAGAATGTTACAAATCCATCTGAAATAGAATATCCTAAATTACAGGCGTTGCTTGATAATGGATACTATATTAAAGAAACCTTTTTTGCATCAAATGCAAGTGCCGAGATTGTCACACTTACATTCATTCTTAAAAAGCCATAATGCTAAATAGCTGAATTAAGCTATACACCACCGCTATTACTGTACCTACTAAGATTGCTATCGAAATGGATACTCTTAGTAGGTTTTTTGATGGCATCTCATCATTATAAGTTAATAATGCTCGACTAAAAATTTTCATCACCTGTATTATTTACAATTAATAAACAAACCGAACCCTAGTTTGCAATAAGACCATACTATGATCTGCTTTGCAGTTAGGTATAAAACATATCGAAAAACGCTCGTCTATGTTTATCATGTACTGCTGCAGCTTTGGCTCCAGCTTTGCAGGGTTTTCACGCCTGCTGAAATACATGTACTGTTTAATATTCCGCCCTAGGGACGGTTTTAATTCGTCAGCGTATTGACGAATTTTCTTTCTTTTTTCTTTTGAAAGTGAGTAAAATACACTCCCTAGCGGATTATGAGATGAAGACATTGGCAGATGTTTACTATTCGACGGCAAAATAATACCTTTTATCGAAATAAATGCACCTTTCACTTCATTTGGTGTGCAAAATTGAGTAAATTTGTACACCATTTTACGTCTTTCCGTAATCTTCTTTGCAAAACTAATGTAAATTTACACCACTTGCAAGAGTAATGAGATATTTTTACAAAATTTTTATATATTTTTTATTTAAAACTAATGAAGTCATGGAAACATTAAACAAGCGACTCTCTTTACTAATAGAGAAGCTCGATTTTTCTTCATTGAGGCAGTTTGATAAGAAAATTGGAGTAGCACTAGGGCAAACTAATAATATTGTTGGCGATAAGCAGTGTTTACCAGGATCGAACTACTTACTAAAGATAAAAGAGAATTTCCCACAAGTGGACCTGAATTGGCTAATCTCTGGAGAAGGAGATATGTTCAAATCTGAACACAATACGGATATAGAATCTATTTTGGAGGATCAAAAAGTACTACAATCAGAAAATAATAACTTAAAAATGCAGTTAAATGGGTTATTAAATATGGTATCCGTAGCATCAATGAATCAACACGTAAATTTTCATCCCGTTAGCAACAAGAAAACTCCTGCTAAGAAGAGGGGAACAGTTACTCAGTTACCCCTGTTTGCACGCAGTGTTGCTAACAGTGCAAGATTATGTGTCTTGTAGAGTTATGACAATCAGGTAGTTATGGGATTTACTTTTGTTCCCGTACGGACTACAGATTAACACTCTACAAGGCACGCTATTTATAGTGTGCCTTTTTTTATTAGCCTAATTTTCAAGTAGTTATAATTATTTTCAAGTCTTACGCTCACTCCTAGTATAGCCAAATTGGCTATATCATCTTGCAAACAGTAGCAAAAGTTTGCAAACAGTTTTTGGAATGAAATTTGCACTCAAGCAAATTCAACAAAAACTCAGAATTTTAATGCAAAACAAAAAAAAGAATTATGAAGGTGCAATTCTTTGCACGTGGGGAAGCCCATGCCCAAACTAAAAAGATCTATTGTCAGCTTGTCCTGGACAATGATCAACGAGATACCCCCTTTTCGTTGCGTATCACCGTGCCAAAACAGTATTGGCAACCCGAACAGTTGGGCAACTGGGTCAATAGTGAATACTTCTTGGCTGAAAAGCTAAATGGTCAATTAAAAGACGTAATGACCTCTTTTGATGACATTATGAACCTCCTTCGCCTCTCTGACGAAGAGATTTCCTACCAAAAAGTTCGTGAATGTTTCGACGTAAGTAACCTCTCGATGGTTCAGCCGAAGAAAAAGGAGTTCCCTTTTCTCCTTGATATTTTTGACGAAATGGTAGAGACGACTGGCAGAAAAAAGAAATGGCGTGAAAATACGTACAAAACGTATAACTCTCGACGTTCTAATTTAGTGGCCTTTCTTACTGAAAAGAAGCTACTTAGAATCCGAATTAATGAAGTTCGGTATAAGTTTTTTGAAGCCTTTGAAATATGGCTGCTTGATCGTGGAGACATTTGCCGTAACTACGCTAACAAGATTTTGGGATCGGTCAAAAAGACGTTAAGCTTTGCCGTCAATTCTGAGTACTTAGAACACATGACCGTCGGGAATCTTGATTTAAGTTATGACCCACCTAAGCCACCAGACTACCTTCTCCCTGCCGATCGTTACAAGATTATAGCCTATGAAGGTAAAACATACCAAAAACTTAGAGATATATCCGTATTTCTAATGTACACAGGTTTTAGCTGGGTGGACTATCGGAGCCTTAAACAGGAGCATTTTCAAACGGAAGGCTGGAAAAAAGGACGTAGTAAGAGTAGTATCTTCTCCTTACCTCCCATCTTGCCACAGGCTCAAAAGATTATCGACAAATACGGTGGCATCGACAAGCTCCCTCAGATGCACCTCACCGACTTCAATAAGAAAATCAAATTCTTTGGAGACAAAATAGGGCTAACAGAAGACACTGTAGGCTTCAATCTATCGAGTTCGGTATTTCGGGACACGTTCTGCTCTATGATGGAAAATGAGCGTTGTGTTGACCATCGCACGCTCATGGCGATGATGGGACATACAAACCCGAAACAAATTCGTAACTACTCAAGCCTCACACCTGCTCGTATTAAGCACGAGCTGGAGAAACAAAGAGGATTAACGGAGTTGAAAGATTTGTAAAACGACTTTTATAGGGTATAACCCGTATTTCTACGTATGCTAACACGTAGAAATACGGGTTTACTTCTTATAAAAATCATCCTATTTTTGCGTTTTACTAAAACTATTGCATCTATGTTCACGTTTGAGTTTTATTTTTTAGGAACCGTATTTGGGGCTATTATTATTTTTCTAGTGATTAGACTTGAGCTAAGAACAAGAGCAAAGTGGGAAGAAAAACAAAAAGCGAAGAACCTACCAACAGAGCCAGCGAAGGCAAAAGAAGAAAACCCCATCGAGAAAAAGAGCTTTGTAACCTATAGTTCTGCACACCTGAACGAACCTAAAGAAACTCCTACAGCTCCCAAGGTAGAAGAAAAGCCCATAGAAAAACCCATTTCAACAGTATATACTGAAGCTTTTCTCAAACAGCTTGAGGAAAGTGAGCCAACTCCTAAAAGGGAGGAAACTATCGAAAAAAAGCCTATATCCATAGATACAAAGAAGTTTGTAAACTATAATGCAATACGTTTGAATGAACCAAAAGCAAAACCAACAGCTCCCAAATCTGTAAAAATAGTCGAAGAAAAACCCATCGAAGAAAAGACTTCTATACCCTATAGTGAAGTAACTACTACAGATACCTATCTAGTTTTCAATGTCGGAAATCAGGGTAGTACAACCTCTATGAGAGCCATTGGTTTGGTGTTAGTAAGAGGTAACGAGATTATCAAAACATATCATAGCCATATTAGAGTATATTTGAATGATGAAAGCCTTCCTTCATTAAGTGATGTCTGGCACGAAGTAAAACCCTTTTTTGATGAAGCAGACTTTTATGTTTGTTTCAAAAATGCAGTTCATAAGCCAACACTAATCAATAGCTTTGCCCTAATGGGTCATACTGTTCCAAGCAAAGACATTTTATGTGTTTCAACCTTAGCACTTGCAAGATTGAAACACATAAAATCAAGTATGGAGTCCCTAATAACTCATTTTGAAATTGATATTGAAGGCTCAAACCTATATGACCTCAACGCTGCTCTTCTCAGTGATGCAATATTATCAAAACTCTTAGCCCTATCAGAGCCAAGGACTATTAGAGGAATTATTGATGAAAAGAAGAATAAAAAGGTAAGACTCTCAAAACCTAAAGTGCTAAAAGATGTAGAATTATATGAACCTGAATCTATTGAAGAAATGGAAGGAAAAACATTTCTAATCACAGGTGTATTTTCGGTGTTCGATAGAGATGAATTAGTGAATCTACTTGAGGAAAAGGGATTAATTGCACGAACAGGGCTTTCTTCAAAATTAGATTATCTTATAATTGGAGAAGATGCAGGCTGGGCAAAACTTGAAAAAGCGATGTTACTCCAACATAATGGAGCGAAATTGAAAGGTATAACCGATGAGACCATTACTTACTTATTAACTTAATGACAAAAAGACATAAATATCTCAAGAAGCTAATTACTATTATCTGGGGAGCAATGGCACTCTATATAATAGGTTCAGTGGTATGGATAAAAATAATACTTCCGTTAGTAAACTAACACAGCCAAAATACAAAAGCCCATATAACTAAGTATGGGCTTTTTTTGGTAAAAAGAGTAAAAAAAAGCCTTGTATGTTTTGTTTTACACGAAACAAATACCTATCTTTGTAAGGTAATCAAAACAACAATAATTTATGAATGAACAATTAAAACAAGCAATTGCTTTCTGCTTAATGCAACAATCGCAAGCAAAAATGGAAATCAAAAAATTAACTACTTTAGGTCTGTTGACAGATGAACTACTTAATCATTATCTCGACGACATTGACCGATTAGAAAAAATGATTGAGAAACTAAAAAAGGGGCTTTAGCCCCTTAACTTACTATATGAATATGACTAAAGACCAATTAATCGAAAAAGTTCTAATTTCTCACTCTCTACCATTAGAGGAAGTAGAAGAAATAAACAATGAAATCATTACGTTTTTAAAAACAGCATCGGAAGATGAAAAAAAACAGATTCGTGAAGCTGCTATGGAAAATACTAAAAAGGTAATGAGCAATATTGCTGAAGCTAAGAAAATGGCAGAAGCTCTATTGGCAGAAATGGAAGAAAACATAGTGATAGAAAAAGGCGGAAATCGCTATGACTTGTCAGAATGGATTACTCCTTCTGAGTATGCAAAAAAGTACGCAATAAAATCCGCACAAATTGTAAGTAACTGGATTGCCAGAGGGCTTATCCCTTCTGAAAACATCCTAAAAATAGACAGATTAAAGCTATCTCTAGTAAGAGATATTGAAAATATACGCTAAGTATTAGCGTTGTTTTGATTACCAAAATACCTACTGATTTTATCGGTAGGTATTTTTTTTGCTCAAAATGAAAAAAAAGACCTCCTTTGTTTTGTTTTAAACAAAACAAATATTAACTTTACATCATCAAACAAGAACAAATACTGAAAACCTGACAACAGTTAAAAAAGGTAGGGGCAACAATCATTCTAAATAATTACGAACATGGAAAAGTATATTTTCTTGACAAAAACACAACCTGACAGCCCAAAAGTTGAGTATTTTGCAATAGCAGAATCTCAGATAGAAGAACTGTATGTGTCAGACACATACAGTATGTATGGACATCAAATAACCCCAGCCGAAGCAGGGGATTACCTTGAAATACTCTCTGAAAAAGCAGTGAGCCTAGCAAATAAGGCTTACCACGATGAATATGCAGATTATGATGATACAGAAATAGTGCAACACTTTTCGATAGGCTGTAGTATATCAGCTTATGATTATTCACAGGTGTACGACAATATCGTGTCATCTGAATTAGTTGAAAGTGAAGACTATGTGGTTTTTAAGAACGGGTGTCAGGGGTTTAATTATTGGAATGGTCAGGACTGGAATACAATTCTGGTACAACATGATGAGAATGACTGTCTGGACTGGGAGATAGTCAAAGATAAAAAGCTTGTTAAGCGATTAAGAATCGCAATTACAGCTATGACTTATAAGTCAAAAGGTTCTGGTGTTAATTATTACCAATATGGCAATACAAAAATTGCTGAATCATTCTGGCAAGGCTCATGGGAGAGCTACTCCTTAACGATAGAAGACTAAGAAGCAACAAGCCCCCAAACAGGTACACGACCAGAGGGGGCTTTTTTCTAAATAAATAGAATCACAAAATTAACAATAACGATGACAATACAAGAGGCAATCGAACTAAATTTAGTTTATATCCATATCGAAGATAATACCGAATGGTTAATCGAAACAGCTACTGGAGAAAAGATAACAACTGTTTCTGAAAATGATAAGGCAATAATTTCTATTAATGACAAAGGAATTGTCACAGCTCTATTACTATGAAAAAGTTAGCCTTATCTTCTGGAAAAATTCATGAGTTCTTACTCATGAATGAGAAAGAAGCAAAAGAGCTCTATCATAATAAGGGCTTTACGGCTCGTCAGGTAGCTAATCACTTCAACATTCTATTTACTCCAGCTTTTCAAAAGCTATGTCATACAACATTAGGAACAAAAAATCTTGGACGTGGTGGGTCAAGATTTGGAGCTGGCAATTTCTCAGAGAGAAAAAAGCCGAAACGTCGTAAGAAGGCAAACATATTTATCTTTGATTTTTCAGACAACATTGTCGATATAATCAAAGAGAATGTTCAGCCAAACGGTGAATATTATTCACATACTAAATTCATTGAAGAGTGTATATTTTGGTATAATCAAAACAAAAATAATGGCTAAGAAAAGCATGGCTAAGAAGCTACGGGAGGTAGATGCTGAAAACAGAAGGTTAATTCAATATTTGTCAGAGATACAGTATATCGTATCTAATAATTTAGACATTGATACTGATAAATTAAACAAAGTTTTAAGAATCGTTATTAAGTGGCAGGCAGAAGGATAATCAAAAAGGGTACTCTTAGTAAGAGTACCCTTTTTGATTTACGACAAGTAAAACTTTTTGACATTTTGCTTGAGACGTAGAACTGATAACTTATTAAATCTCTTACCCCTTCGTGTCTTCAATTGATTCTTATTAAGTAGGTTAGCAGACTCCTGTAGGGTAAGCTTTTGCCTAACACATCGTTCTACAAGCGATACTATTATTTCATCCGTATAATATTCTTTCATATACTGCTGAATCGCAATGCGTGCTTTTCGCTGAAATTCTAAAATGTTGGGGTGAGGTCTGCGAATAATAATTTCACCTCTGGCTTTTTTTGCATCTAAGGCTCGCTTAGTTCGCAATGAAATTAACTGAGCTTCTTGCTGGGCAAATGCAGAGAACACAGCAAGAATCATGGTGTCAATTGGATATTGTGGAATATCACAAGCGATTAGCCTGTTTTCGAGCTCTTCAACGATAAAGAACGTATCTTTCACGTTTCTACTAAGCCTATCTACTTTTGCTACGATAAGCGTGTATTTTTCCCTTTTACAAAGTTGAATTGCTTCATTCAGGAGGGGTCTGTTAATAGACTCCTTCTTGCCCGATTGGGCTTCAACAAATTCTTGTACGATTTCAGCATTATTCACCTTAGCGAAATGCTGAATGATATAGCGTTGTGACTCTAACCCCAACCCCGAATTCTTTTGCCGCTGCGTAGAGACACGCATATATGCTACGTATTTGTTCATGTTTTTTGAATAAGAAAACAAAGATAGGTAAGCAAATCACCAACACAAAAATGGTGTACAAAAAACGCCAAAATGGTGTACAAACCTTTCTGAAGGACTAAAAGACAAGCCTAAAAAAGCCTAATTTTGACAAAAAAGGTAGCTGAGTTTGTCCGCTCTAGGAAATCAGCAAAAACAAGAAAAAAACACAAAAAAGGTAGCTGAGTTTGTCCGCTGAAAATCCGCTGAAATAGAATGAGAATTCAAGTATTTGTAAAGCCATACGTGCGTAAATACATAGCCTACAAACACCCGAAAACATTAACTTTTCATCGGAAAAATATCTATGCTATGCTTTTTTTCGCCGAATGGAAATATCGGGAAAGAGTATGCTATACGAATGATGCCATACATAAGCTATCTGATGTAATATATATTGAATTATCACAACAGCAATGGATTGACCAGCGATTAAAAAAAGAGCCTAAACCAGTTGTTTACATTGCCTTCAATAAGATTATTCGAGATTTCTTTTTTCAGGATTTTTTTCAGTTTATGGACATATCCTACTATGCAAAGCTGAAAACAGATTCAAAAACTGAAATTAGGGAAATTGCCCAGGCGTGGATTGATATGCTCCAGCTAAGCGATGACGAGATGAGCATTGAAACATTGCTACGAACATACCGACGTTATCGAGATAAAACGGAGGAAGAGATTTTAGACATTATTGACCAACTAGACATCTAATATGAATGAACTATTTTTTCTATGTATTGGAGCTGCTGCTCCTGTGGTTTTTGGATTTTTCTATTTGAAAAATCAATCCTTACAGCTTGATTATCGGATAGAAAAATCATTCGATTATCTTATTATGACAGACGATCAGTGCGTCATTCACCTTCCACCAGTGGAAAGAATAATTGAAATTAGAATTGACAATGTCGAAATAGCTCCCGACAAATGGCAGCATCAAACTGGTGCAGTTATATTCAATTTCAACTTAATGAAAGGTCAAAGAGTTGAAATAATCTTTGAAGTGATAGCGTAGCATGATAATAAATTCGCCTAAATCAAACCAAAGTTGCCCCCAAAATATTGGGGGCTTTTGGCGTTTTAGGCTGGCGTATTCCGCTGAAATTGTTCAGCAGGAAGTTAGTACAGATAGTGAGCTGGAGGCAATCTATTTTGCAGGAACAGAACGCTGGCTTGCCGATTGGCAACATAATGAGAATGTGACTGGAGAACTCAAGATTGAAAACCTTGCAACTTCTCCCACAAACGAAGCTTTGAAAATTACCCTTGAGGGGCGTATTGATGAATTGGAATTCAAACGCTGGTTTGATCGCTATATAAAAGGTAGAAGGTTAGCAATTGAAATGACCAATGGTAATGGCTCCGTGAGGTGCTTGAATCCTTTTTTTGCTACCTATACCTACACGGCTTCGCCAGCATTTTGGGATGTTTCACGCTATGAAATCAACTTTCAACGCACTCGATTGGTTGCAAATACCAACGTGATACCAGTGGATACATTGACGATACTAACGAGCTGTGAGGTCGCTGATGAACTGACAATAGTAACGAGCTGTGAGCTTCAATTAGATTTTGTAGGAATTGTAACATATCAATAATATGGTAGATCTGATAAAACCCCATTTAGTTAAATTTCTTCAATACAAGAGATTGGGATGGTTTTATATGCTCAAGAATGAGCAACCATTTAACCGATGGATTCAAGGAATGTTTATTTATGATTTTTTTAAGTTCATGGATGAACAAATAGCCGAAAAGGAAAAATATAAGATTAAAAATTTGGCTCAGGACTATCTTGATATGTTACAAATATCGAAAGAAGAATATTCAATTGATTCACTACTACGAATGTATAGAAGATACCGAAATGAATAGTTCTACACTGTTTACACACAAACATTATGACATATTTAGGCGTAATTGAATTTACTTTTTCGAGGGAATCACCAACAAACTATAAATGTGGGATTTCTCTACAAAACGACATTAATACCGTTGTCAACTGGTTGGAAGGTGAAGTAAAGCCTACTTTCAACGAGTTAGAAAACGGTACTTATTACTGTTTTGCAGTTAATATTAGAAGTGGGCGTATTCTTACGCAAAGCGTTGTAATAGACTGCTCTGGAGGAGAAACACCCACTACTACTACTACGAACGAAAATTATATCCTGGGGGATGAGATTGTTACTCCAGACGAACAAATTCAGATAGGAAGCTGATGAGTAACTATAAAGAGAAGCTCATTAAGCAAATAAATGAACACGAAGAAATACTAAGAGTAGTGAACGAAGAGACTATTTCTGAAGAATTTGAAAGCTTATGCTATAGTGAAAAAATAAAGAAATGGTGGTTTATAATTAGACTGCAGAACTATATAGACTACTTAAACAAAAAGCTTACAAGTAACGATTATTAATATTTTACCAGTTCTACACAAACAAACACACAAAATGAAAACTCTCTTTTTGAGATGGTTAGTAGCAATAGGCTTACTAACCGTCTCCTTCACGTCTATTTGCCAGAATACTGGCTATGTCAAACGATTCAACGGAGTGGCAGACTGGCTTGAGATAGCTGGCAAAAACTCATTTGGCAGCACCTCCGATGGTGGTACGCTCACCCTTAATAAGGTTACTGGAAACACGGAATTTAAGGCTTTTGTTTTCAATCGTAAGGGAACGAACAATACCACAATGGTAGCATTTCGGCAAGATAGTTCCGCAAATTCAAAGTCTATCGCTGTTATTCTCGATGGGGATTCAGTAAGGATTTTGAGACGAGCAACAAAAGCTGGAGCAACTAGTATCGTTGGGCGTTATGTAGCTCCAGCCCGCAATTTTTGGATTAAGATTAGCCGTGCAGGTACAACCTTCACAGCCTACACCTCAACTGATTTGCCCAGCTCTACTACACAAACTTGGACAGCTCTAGGCTCTGTCAATGGAGCTTATTCAGGTTGGGCAAACAGTTACTGGAAAGCTCTTGGCGTAGCAAGCCAAACGAGTACCTTAGCCAGTACTGAATTTGGACGCTATGCAGGCGGCTCCTGGTTAGGAACAATAACGGATACTACTACTACTACTACGAAGCCTGCTTGTAACTGTGGTTTTTCACTTATGTCTGTCAGCCAATTGACGAATACTACGGGACAATTTGTATTCAACAGTTGTAATGTATCCTCACTCACTTGGAAGCTCAAGGCGACGGCAACAAGTACGGTCGCCCTGGCAATGGGAACGGTAAGTATTACGAGTTCTACGATTGGGTTCACCATTCCTTCTACACTCACGACGGGTACCTATTTTATAGAGGCGACTGCAAACAACTGTACAGGTACAGATGTGAGGAGCTTTGTTTACACAAAGGGGGTTTTAAGTGTTAATACAGTGAGTCAGACATCATTAACAGCTGGTTCATTCACTTTTACGAACTGTCTCCAGTCGGATAATATTACTTGGAATCTCAAAAATCAGGCTGGAGCTGTACAAAGTACTGGAATATTAGTAGGTGTTGCTCCAAGCACCCAAAATTTCACCATACCAAACGGACTAGCAACAGGAACATATAGTTTAGAAGCAATCTCAAGCACGTGTGGCACATCTGCAAAAAGTTTTAGCTTTTTAGGAGCTTGTGATTGTGGATTTACGCTACAGTCCGCAAATCAGATAAGCGATACAGAAGCTCAATTTGTCTATAATTCATGTTCAGTGACTAGTTTACGTTGGAACTTGAAAAATGAAGGGGGACAAATAATAGCTACCAATACGGTTAGTAATCCTGCTTCGTTGCAAAGCATAACGCTTCCTGCAAACCTTGCAAACGGTACATACACCGTTGAAGCAACACCGCAAAACTGTGGTGGTTTTGCCTCTAGGACGTTCGTCTATACGAAATCTGTACCTTATATTACAGTTAGCCCAACAAGCCTAAGTGTTGCTTCAGGGACATCAGCTAACTTTGTGAGTATAGCGACAAACCTATCTGGAGTAACGGCAAGTTCTTCAGACAATACCTGGTTAAGTGTTACTACGTGTGGCACGTGTGGCGGTGGATATTACACGGTACAGACAACCGCTACGACAAGTGCGAGAACGGGTAATATTACCTTCACGAGCGGTTCTACGTCTGCAAGTCTAGCAGTTACTCAAGCAGCTCCTACAGCCAGCAGTAGTGTGAAATCTGAATCGAACGTTGCAAAATCAATTCCGATTATTTCGAATGGTGTGACGACATTACCACTTTCAAATTTTCAATCGGGAACAAGCACGTTGACCTATCTCGATGCACAGCAAGAGCGTCGTAACAACTGGGCTGTATGGTGGCACGCTGGTAATATTGGTTTCAATACTCAAAATGTGATGCCTTGGCAGATGAATTTGAGTGGTGTTGCAAAGTATATGTCGCACTTTGGCGGCTTTGCAACACGTGGACTGGACTACGTGCTTACGAGCAACCCAGACAACGGAAATGAGCCTTGGACACTTGACCCACAAACTACAATTACTTTTCCACCAAATGGAAAAAGCTACCACGATTTTATCAGTAGGATTAATTCGTATAACCGTTTTGAAGGTGCAATTAATATTGGTTCTGACCCCCATTTCAACAACGAGCAGTGGTTCGACGCAGGGAAAGGTGGAGCAACTTCTGAAAATTTCGGGTTGGGTGATAATGTAGATAGAAATGGGATTTCAAAGGCTCAAAGAGGGTTAGTTTCCGCAGACGTAGAGAATTTCTTGAAATTAGATGACAACATGACAAGTTTCTTGATAGGTTTAGCGTCGGGAACAACAGGGTATGTGGACGAGATGTATTCTAATATTTCTAACGAATACGGACAGATTAAGTATGAAGCAGACCCTGGTTCGGGTGTATTCTCGAAAAGATACATTGACTATCCTGATTACCCCAACTATCCACAGGATGCACAATTGAAACCGATTTGGGACTATCGTAACCCTACACGAGTGACAATTGCAAGCAGGGGTATTACGAATAAGAGTGTTTTCGATTTCCCTAATATTCAACCTAGTAGTGAAGTAAGTTCTTATCATAGAGAGTTCTTGCCACAGGGAAGCACTGATGTAAGGTCAGATGGAAGTACCTATATAGTGAACAAATTTGGTCCGTATTCAACTTGGACGGTTGAAGCAAGCCCTATGGTTAGCTTTGGCTCGATGATTGAAAAATGGAGTGAGTATAGCTTGAACCGTCTGAACCGTCGTTTCAAGGCAATGGCTAAGCTTATTTCAGACCGTGCAGACTTAGGAGCAGGTGGTATTGCAGGACGTAGTAATGTCATTTGTAATCGAAAATACGGCTTCCTTATCGGTCTAGTAACGTACATGAACGGGGCTGATTGGCACGTGTGGGGTGAATACTCCAATACTAATACAAGCATCGACGGTTACGTCGGTGCGTTAGCGATGATCAAGATGGTTAGAGAGTCTGGAGGGATTTTAGCTTTTCCAGACATGGTTCCTCAATTTTGGAACAGCGAATATAGCCTTGATGGCACGACTTGGAAAAAAACGAAAGCCCTTGACTGGTGCGATAGCATGACCGATGTTTTACCTGTACGAATTAAGGTAGGAACTCACAAAATGGAGGTTGCTGCGTTCCGCTCTGAAGGTGTAGAGCCAACTGAGTTTTGGGCAAGAGCTGTAGTGAATGGTGTAATGAGAACAATTCATGTTACCTCTACCGATTGGGAAACTACTCAACCTGACGGTACGGGCAAAGAATATTATTATAAGATGTTCACGTACTAGGAAATAACGTTTTTGAGTGTTTTTGAGGCTTTCTTTTGTCCTTTTTGTGGGCAAAAGAAAGCCTCATTTTTGTTTCAGCAAATCGGATGAACCTGAAGCAAAAACTTATCTATCACTAATGTTGTGCGGTGTAGCTGTATGCAAGGATAGCACTGTAGAAAGTAGCATGTTTAGAATTTCAGGAGCGTTTTGAGGAGTTAGATTGAATAAAAATAAACTTTTAAGTTGATTTTAGATGTTTGGAGTACTGACGATAGAAGCAAATAAAGTAATCCCTTTCGACAAGTTCGAATTTGGGATTTCAGCGGTGAATCAGACAACTCCGTATTTATGGGGTGGCTTGAGAGCATTTAAAGAAAATGGAGCTGAAAAACAGGTATTTACAGGCTTAACAGCAGGTAAGTATAAGTATTTTGTACGAAGAAAAACAGATAAACAGATCGTAAAGACTGCTGACGCAGATGTCTTTATCAACGATTTGCTAACGTTTTATTTTGCTCGAAATATCGAAGATAGATTTCAATTTGATGCAGTGAGTAAACGGATAATCTTGAGTGATTCACACCCTTTGTTCAACGCACGCTTTGCAATCTTACATTCGAGCTTCAACGGCTTAACCGTCAGAAGTGTAGTGAACCTAATCCCCTCACTATTAAGCTTTGACGAGGTTAGTTTTTCAGAAAATGCCTTCAACATTTCGGAAATGCAACTTGTAGGTGATGACATTTATTCAATCGTTGTAAAAATGTTCTAACATCTTAATAATTAACAAAATGTCGTTATACAACGGAACAGAATTTGATCACTTAAAAGGGTCACAAGGTAACTTAGCGAAATACGTTTGGGGTGTAATCAAAGATAAATTCGTTGATTTTGCACCTTATGTAGCAGAACAAATTGGTATTGAAAGTACAGCTCGTGTGAACGCAATCAACGAGTTGAATGCTAAAATCTTGTCTTTGAAAGTAATTACCCCTTGGGATCCAAACAACGCATTCCCAACTCGTAAAACGGGTGGAGCAAGCTTTGAAGCAGGTAACTACGTGCAAATTACCGCAACAGCGAACGGCTATAAGGCGGGTGATATGTTAATTGCTACAGCAGACGTTGCAGGTGATGCAACAATCGCAAACTTCGGCGATATTGAAAGCAATGTTGACATTGCAACGTCAGCAGCCTTCGGTACTGTGAAGTTAGTAGCTGACTTAGCTGCTTATCAAGGTGCAGGTTCAGAAAGCTCAGTTGTGACGAAGTCTATCTTACAAGCAGTATTAACAGGCTTGTCAAACGAGATCACTACTGCATTCCAAACGGCAGACACAGCTCTTCAGACTACAATCACAACTGCTTACGAAACAGCAATTTCTACTGCACTTGCTTCGTATTACTCGAAAGCAGAAGTAGATAACTTGTTACTAGGAAAAACTAGCAAGGCGGATTCTGCAAGCATTGTTGCAGGTCTCAAAGATTTGTATGCTTCAATTGCCGTTTTGCAGTCGAAGATTCCTTCACCTTCTCAGATCGATACTGTACTTATTACATTTCCCGATCTAGAAACAAACATGCAAGGAACAGCACAAAATTCGAGAATCCAGCCCACTGGATTTTTTACAAAAGAAGGTATAGAGCAAAAAGGTGGAATTCAGGTTGTAGAACATGTTTCCGATTGGCCTAGTGTTGTGCATCCTCGAAAATCCTCTTTAGATTTTGTCATCCAGAGGAGCCCTACAAGTCAAATTTGTAAAGTAATTTTCAACCCAGAGAGCTTGACGCAAGGGGACGTAAAAGGTCTATCGATGAGATTTAATCAACATGCAGCTGTTCCTTCGTTATCTGAACAATTAGCTGCAAATACGGCTAACCCTACGGATCGAACAGCAGTCGGCAAGGCAGACGGAACATCTGCTGCTACTTTTGCAGCTTTAGAAGCGAAGTTTGCTAACTGAATTTTCCCAATTCCATTACAGTAATCTGAACAAAATCAAGCTAGAAATAGCTTGATTTTGTTGTTTAAACACAATTCAACATGGCAAATCCAGCAATAAATATCAAACAAACAGGTGATACGCTATCTGCTCAAGAGTTTAATGAGCTTGTTGCATCTGTAAAAACGAAGGCAGATGCAGAAGACACCGAAAAGATAAAAGGGGTCTATTATGTGCCAAGACTGTCAAAAGACAACTTTTGGCTTACCAACTGGCTAAATGGTGAATTTACGGATGCAGATATTCAGGCAGATTTTGCAACAATGAAAAATCTGTTAGGAATCAATACTATCAGGATTTTCACTTTCTACGATATTGAGTATCGCAAAAACCCTAATGCTCCTACGCTTGTTGGGTTTACAGATGGTCAAGGCAACTATAATGAAGCTCTATTCAATAAGTTAAGTCATTTCATCGACCTTGCCAACAATGCAGGCTTAGATGTATTACCAACGTTATTCCAGGAATTAAAGGCACTAAGAGCTACGGATAATTGGGATTTCTTAGAAACTGAATTAGGGTATTTTAAGCAGTTTACTGCTAAAATCATTCAGATTTTTGCTAGTAAAAAGAATGTTAAGCATGTTATGCTCAAGAATGAGCCAGACGGATACGGAGTCTGGAATAATCCTACCCTAGCAAGTAGAGTACTAACATTTTTGTACGAAATTAAGCAGACAGCTCTATCCGTATCAGCAGACATTAAGTACTTAGTAAACTCCGTTACGCACGACAACATTTTCAAAAAGTACCCTAATGCAGTCGTCAACAGTATCTATAAATTAACGGATATTGTGTGCTGTAATAGCTTCCTTTTCACGGATACGGGGTATTGGCCCGGTATTAATTATAGAACCCAAATTGATTATCTAATCAGAAATGATGTGAAGGCAAAGGGTGTAATTATTACTGAATGCGGCTTTCCGAGCAATTATGTCAATCAACGAGTTACAGGACATGCTGATAGTCTAGGGCTTGTAGCTAATGTTACCGACGAGTCAACCATTCCAGTAAACGATGCAATTTTCGATAGACCAATCGGAAGAGCTGGAGGAGTTGCACACTCAGAGTTAAGCCAATATGATGCAATTTCAGAAGCAATTTACTGGGTACAAAAGAAAGGGCTGAAAGGCTTTCTTGTATGGTCAGCATTCGAGCATTCAGAAACGTCTATTAGAGATAGCTTTTCGGTAATTAATTTTGACAACAGCCCCAAAATGGCTTGCAAAATTATTAAGGCGACCTATTTGAACAAGATTGCAGATACCTGGGGAAATAAGATTTCCTTACAGCAAGGGGCAATTAGTGGAAGTGGTGTAATTAATGGCTTATTTGGCAACAGCACAGAAAGCAAAGGCGTAAAAGTTAATAGCTTTTCAAACTGGATTTCGGAAGAACTCTTGTACGATTACCCAGCTAAGTACAAGATGAAAATTAAGTACTTAGAAGAAGCAAATGAGCCTTTTACGGTCGGTATAGTAACGAACGAAACGAGCTTTCAGCTTCGTTACAAAAAGTACGACAAAAACGCATTCGAGTTATTTGATTTGAACCTAAATCAAAGTGTAGGCTGGTGTGCTGCATTAAACCTTGAGAAAAATACGGACATTGAACTAACAATTGAAATGACAGGAAGTAACCCTGTATTCAAGTTAGGGAATGTAGTACTAGATTTTGGAGGTACAATTAACCTGCAAAGTTGGCAGCTTAACAACATTAGAATTCAGCTCTTCGGAATTCAGTCTAGTGTTGAATTAACGGAGCTGAATGCAGTTGGAAATGTCAATGAAAATGTCAGTATGATTTAGAAAAAAGCCCTTAGCCATTTTGGTTAAGGGCTTTTTTTTGTCCTTTCTACTCCTGTATGAGATTGCGTATTTCGGTGCATGAATACAGGAATTCTACATATCGCACCTTCTGTTACTCAAGATTACTTACCAATCTTGAATAGTAAATCTATAGCAACGAATATCGCTCAAAAGCCTTACAATGCTATTCTGTCAACACCTATTCAGAATGATGATGATGAGGATACAGATAATACACAAGCTACTCCAGAACCAACTAAGCAATACATCTCTGTACTCCCGATCAGGGGGCCTATTCAACGAAATGACATCCTGAATAACATGAATTCAGTTGCCTTCTACGGCATGGACTACATCAGTTGGACGATTGAGGAGCTGATTAAGGATAACACCTGTAAAGGCATTGTACTTGACATTGAAACAGGCGGTGGATACTCGAATGCAGTAGCACGATTGATAGATGCTATACAAAGATTCAAGGCAACAGATAGAGAGGTGATTGGCAGCATCGACATGGCACTATCAGCAGGGTTTCACCTTGCCAGTTTTTGCGATAAGATTTACGCCAACAGCAAATCTTCATTATTAGGCTGTATCGGGACAATCTGGGATACTACAGTAATGGATACCAAGGTCGTGAAAAACATCAAAGTAGTTGCCAGCCAAACGCCTGAAAAGGGTTTAGAATGGTCAAACGCCATAAAAGGTGATGGAAGATTACTACAACAAAACATCATCAACCCAACAGCCCAACACTTTTTAGATGATGTCTCCAGCAATAGAAACATCAAAGACCCTAGAATCCTCAAAGGCAAGACCTTAACGGCTGAATATGCCATTAAGGCAGGCATTTGTGACGGGATCAAACCTTTATCCCAAATCATTTCTGAACTCCAACAAGGGATTAAGCAGACAAGTGCTGCACTCCCAAAATCACCTAGTAAATCACCCAAAAGTCAACATAAAATGGCAACAGAATTTAACTTTTTTTCTTGGTTAGGCTTAAAAAATAGCCAAGAATCAACTCCAGAAATGGACGGTCTTGCAATGCAAGACTACGCAAAACTACAAAATCAGGCTGTTCAGTTTGAAGCAAAAGAAAACTCGCTAAATGCAGAAATAAATGGCTTAAAATCAGCCCTTGAGACTGAAAAACAAGCGAGAGCAACAAGTGATGAAGCCTTAGCTACTGCCAATACAAAAATTGAAGAACTAGAATTAAAACTAGACAAACAACCAGGAGCAGCTCCACGCCAACCCGTTGCAGCCAACACGACTGAGGGCATTACAAACAACAACCAGGAGGCAACTGAAAATTTGAGCGATTTCGATAAGTCAGTTCACGCTGAAATTATGAGAAACAGAGCATTGAAAAGCTCGATGCACATAATCGACTAAGAGCCTTTAAGACCTTAGTTCTACACCATATTTTAAGACACAGTTTTACACTTATTAATACTATTATGTTTGAATTACAAGCGATTATAGATAAGTATTTCCAGCAGTTTAAGGCTGGATTTATTAAGCGAGAGGACTTAATTAGCCCTATCTACGCAAAATCAAAATTCGATGAATGTTTCACTACAATTACCATTGAAGACTCCGTTAAGGACTTCATTGTGATTGATATGGAAGATGCTCGTTTCCAGCAATTCACGACCGAATTTTTCGCAATCGGAGGTATCTCATTCAAGCCAATCCAGCTCAAAATGAATGAGATCGAATTAGCTACAGCAGCTACTCCAGATGAAATTCGGAAGACGGCTATTCAATTTCTATTAGAAAAGAATAACCTAGATCGTACACAATCGCCGGCCGTCGCACTATACTTAGAGCAATACTTATTAAGCTCTATAGATAGCCTACACAAAAATGAAACCTTCAAAGGTATTAAGGAGATTGTACCAGTTGGTGCAGATGGAAAACCTACAAGAGCGTCAGCAAAAGGGAAGTTAATTGACGGATTTGGAACGTATGTACACAAACTTGTTACAGACGCTACGCCAGGCGTAATCAAACCTCAACTTTTAGATGGATTTGCAACAATGCCAGACACGCCTGAGCAGCATGTAGAATACATCGAAGATATGTACGAAGAGCTAGATGAAGAAATCAAAGCAACATTTGATTGCTTCTCTGTTAATACTCGTTTTGAGAGAATGTATAGACGGGGTAAGAAGAAGAAATACAATCAGTATTATGACAATGTACCAGTTGATAATACAATTGAGTTTTCGGATAACGGAGCCAGAGTGTGTGGCTCTATCGACCAAAATGGTACGAATTTAATTTGGGGTACAACGAAAAAGAATGCAGTCAAATTAGTGTCAAATGTCGGCAACGTCGGCAACTGGCAACTTGGTATTGCCCCTGGTTTGAAAAAGGTACAAGCACAATCTGACTACGGTATTTCTTATGGCCTAGTTGTACCAGATCGTTGCTTTATCAACGGTAACTTTGATGGTTTGCCAGCACTTAACTAACTAACACACTATTTAGGCATTCTAGGGTATCATTATCCTAGAATTGCTTAATTAATCATATCTACAAATGGCACAAGGTAACACTAACATTCCAGCCTCACAAGAAGAATTCAATGAGGCTCTGGAGAAAGCAAAACAAGAAGCAAGAGACGAAGCAGCGAAAGAAGCAGCGGAACAAATTGCTAACCTGGAGAAGCGATACAACACGAAACCCGACGCTAAGGGATTTCCAAAATTACAAGTAGAGGATAAACTCCTACAGTTCAAATTCTGCACCACTATCCGTATGAAAGGTGGGCCAAAATATGAATATGAACATTTTATTAATGAAGAAAAAGCCGAAAAGGATTTTGGCAAAAGTTGCGAAGAGATTCTCTTAGAAATCTATGAGAAAAACCCTTCGTTCTTCATTGAAAGCAAATAATTTTTACACCTTTTAAATTAAGAAAATATGTCTTGTACACCTAAAGACTTAGAAGATATAGAATACTGCGATGGGCAGCACATGCTCGCAGGATACTACACAAATGCCTATATCATTAAGGAATCTGATATTTTGTCATTCCCAAAAATGGGAGATGATAAAACGCTAACAGACGCTGAAAAGGCTCTTCTTGCTGCATATGGAACACTTACGGATGCTGAAAAGAAGCTTACGTTAGTTGGTGAAATTAAAATGAAACCAGGGAAGAAATTCACCCATCTACCAATCATTAACGATTCAGGTCAGTTAGAATATAATCGTCCAAAACCATCTTCTACAGCAGTGAAAACAGATTGGAGTTGCGACGTACAGCTCACAACTCACAATGAGGGTGTTTTAGACGACATTACAAGAGGTATTCTTGTCGTGCAGGAAATTGACAGCCACAAAACGAAAGTGCTTGGTCGAATTGGTATTCCAACTGAGATTGCTGAAGAGAAAGGAAAAAACTCAAGAAATGCTGATGGGTCTCGAATGATTTCATTGAAATTCTCACATGCTCCATTCCGTGCGGCAGATTATTATGGTACTATCCAGTTAGTTGAAGCTCCCTAATGGAAGATGAAGTGTTAGAAGAAGCTAATAACCAGGTTAGCAAGCTTCCAGCCTTATTACCACCAGCAACAAAGAAAATTCAAGTAATTGGAAAAAGAGGAGAATTTGGCTATTGGGGTCGATTTTATCATACTGATCACTTGGATTTAGAAACGGCTCAGTGGCTTATTGACAAAGGCTATCCATATCTCAAAATTGAATAATAACTCCTAAGGGCAGGGCAAAAAGCCCTGCTCTTTTTTTATGAACGACAATTTTAAACTAATAACATTTTGGCTATCGAGCGAACGTAATTGGCAGGCTGGTGTCGAGTTGTACAATCAATTTGGGACTAATTCAGTCCTGAAGGTGATGTTTAAAAGTGGATATTCTGCTTATCGAGAGGAACAGCTTATTAAGGAAATGAAAGCCTTACAAGCGAAGTATAGCAGTTTTAGGGTTGAAAAGAATGAACCTGAAAAGGTATCTGTATCTGTACAGAAAGAAGCTGAACAGTTTCTTCACAACATTCTAAGAGACGGCATTAGACCCAGCGACTTACCCAATGCACCTGAAGCAGTGAAAGAAGCAGTTAGAAAGCGTAGAAATCTCTATGCTGAATTTGTTCGCCTTCATGCCACACTCAACAAGTACACTCCGAAAAGTGTACGCCTGGAGAACGCACTTAGAATATTGACAATATTCGATGAAATCAAGCCCCTATGGGATTTCACGAACTATTATGACATCAATCTACGGCTACCTGACGAGAAGCCAGAATTCAACATCAATCAGCTATCTATTGCAGAACAGAACAAGCTTTATTGTGCGAACTACAAGTACGTTCGGAAGTTCTTTGCTATTGAATCTAAGCGAGATGAAATAGCCAAAAGGATAGCACAAAACGAGCAATTGAAAGAGGCTCTAGTAAGAGAAAAAGCCTTTTTTCATGAAGCTCTTACCATCCCTACGATGAAAACCTAAAGCAGTTACTACACACAAATGAAAGTTACTACACACAATGAATTTGATGAACTGCTAACTGCAGTCATCAAAAAAAAGGACTACACCCTTTCGGAAAAACAACTAGAAATGCACCAAATGCTCATGTATGCTGCCACGCTCTTGAGGGAATTTGGACTTGCATCAAATTGCATAGATCAGTTTGCAGGAATGTTTCAGGTTAGCGAAAACACCGCTAGAAATTACCTGAATGCAGCTCCTAGATATTATAGCATCGTCGAACCTATTCAGGAAGCAAATTTCATCAAATCGGCTATTTATGCGAAGCTTCTTGAGACAAGAAAAGAAGCAGAAGGCTTAGAGGATGACACTAAAAGAGTGAAAGCTCTTAACGATAGCGATAAGAATCTTTTGACGTTTGCAAAGGATTTATTGCCGTCTTCAAATGCGATAGATTATAGCAAGTTCATTCCTCAACCAACAATCATCGAGTTCAATCCATCGCTGATAGTTGAACAAGAAATGAGCGATGAAGAGCTTGAAATTGAGATTATGAAGCTCAAGGAGGTGAAGGAAGTGAAGAGAAAAGGAAGCCGAAAATACGACGACTATGAAGAAGTATGAGAATGAGGAGATTGAACGCTTTCATAGGAATATTCCGCAACTAAAAGCAATTGCGGTTGACGCTAATGTAGAGGTTGATTTGTGGGGGCGACGAACAGGAAAGTCATTAGGAATTGGGAGCTGGCTCAAACGACGTTCTGAACAAATGCCAAGGTGTAATCTCACATTACTTTCTACAACCTATAAGCATCTTAGGAAGAAGATTTTGCCTGAAATCTATTCAGCCTGGGAAGGCATGGGATGGAAAAAGAATGTGCATTACTGGATTAATAGAATGCCTCCTGACTACTTAGAAATACCAGCTCCATACCGTCCAGCGGATACCGAAGATAGTATTTTTACAGTCTATGGTGGAGTGGTAAAACTAGCATCTATGGACAAAAACGCTCCTAGTGCAGGGGATGCAACGGACGGGCTTGCAGCCGATGAATGTAGGCTAATTGATGGGGAGCAGATGCAGGTGGACATTATACCAACCGTTTCTGGTACTCATCCACAATGGAGAGGAAAGTATTATTACTGCTCTAAGCTATTTACGACCGATAAGCCTAGAGATTCAAAAGGTAAGTGGGTATTAGAGTACCGCAACCATGTCGATGAGAAGAAGGTAAATCTAATACTCCAGATAGAAAAGAAACGTATGGACTTACTCAAGGAGCAACTGAGTAAGATGACAAAGAAACGAGAGTTCGAAGTACTTAGGTTGCTAATGATGTATGATGAAGCTCTTAATGATCTGAGGCGAGAGCTGACGTTTGTATCAGAGGCAAGCACCTTTGACAATGTGCATATCTTAGGGATCAATCAGATTAAGAGTATGAAGAACTCGATGACCCCTAGAAACTTCAAAATATCTATTATGAACAAAGATGGTATGGCTGTACCTGATTGTTTTTATGAGGATATGGATGAAGACCTACACATGTACAACGCTATGACTGAACACTTCAGAATCATTTCAGATGTTCAGTATGACCTCAAGTGGTTCAATGATGTTAGCCCTCATCACGGACTTGAGGCAGCAATAGACTGGAATCATTCAGGTAGCAATATAATGATTAGACAGGTGATAGGTAACACAGCACGCTATATATGCCAGCTCTATATACTTGCTCCTCTTGATCATAAGAACTTGATGGCAGAGGTAGTGAATATCTTTCAATCACACCCAAAGAAGAATTTAAAATTCATCTACAACCATACATTCATTGCAGGCAAGAAGCACGGTAAGACGTACTTAGCTAAGGAATGTATTGACGTATTTAAGGAGTACAAGTGGAAGGTAGATGATGTGTACATAGGTGCAGCGAATACTTATAAGGATACCTTCATGTTATCCAAGAAGGCATTCACAGGGCAAACAAGAATAAGACATATATTCAACCACATCACCCTCAAAAACTTTTATGATGTGGCTAAGCAAACGAAGGCACTGCCTTCGGAAAGTAAAGGTTTAGTTAAGGATAAGTCTAGCGAAACAGACACTAAGAAAAAATATTGGGAGGCAACGCACCTCACTGAGCCATTCGACCAGTTCCTGCAATATGATGATATTGAAAATGGTGAAAACGTTGGGTCGGACGTGTCCGATATTTGGAAGTCATAGCACCCCCATAGCCACCCCCTAAATATCACATTTCCATATTTTTTCATGGCGAACGCAATCAAGGGGTAGGGTTTGAAATTCTTTGACTAAATTATCTAAAATTCCG
>ERZ650310.21-NODE-21-length-43174-cov-10.160347_pt1 | contig 43174 bp, 56 predicted proteins | sample MGYA00376246_ERZ650310 | MGnify/ENA primary metagenome ERZ650310 (study PRJEB26733, sample SAMN07839286) | wastewater metagenome | biome: small river; feature: stream; material: water | place: USA: North Carolina | collected 2016-03-01 ...
GGCGAAGACACTCTTTCCCTACACGACGCTCTTCCGATCTGAAAACTGTCTTTGCAATTGCAAGTGCGTTCGGCTTCGTTATATGACACCTCCGACAATATCGGAGGTGTGATTTTTCTGGGGGTGGCTCCTATAGAAAGTACGAAGTGGCAATTTATCCAAGAAAAATTCGAGTGCTATTTTGCTCCTGCTTAATGCCAGTTAATAGCGTATCTCCTGCCTCGGTAATGTGTGTAGCTTGTAGTGGGTGTATGTTCTTCTTTAGTTCATCATCTTTATTTTTCTCAAATTTTAGGTAGGGCTTACCATCCTGCGAGAATCGACGAAGGAACTTTGTTTTAGTATTTGTAGTGGCATTATACCATTCGTTACAATTCTCCTTGTTGAATAAGAATGAGAATGGTGCATCTGCATCATCGGATAGGACTCGCTCCCATTCGTCAAACCGTTCTTTATGTGTCGTTTGTTCGACACGAACAGCGTTTACCCTAAAGTTTGCGTCCGACAACTCCGCTTCTACTATAGCTTTGTATGTTCCCGTTTCGTCTCTATCTGCATCCTTACCTATTGCTGTATTGTCATAGAAGTAAGTAATGTTGCGATTGCTCCTATACTTGTAGTAGGCTGCAATATCTTTACATAACTTACGCAAGATTCTTACATTCTTACTATCCTTTCCCTTCTGCTCCTCTAATAGCACATAGAAGTTCTTAACGAACTTAACCTGCTTAATAATAGGGTCATACTGCCCTACTACTGCGGTACATATACGCCCGTTGTAGTCCATTGCTAAGTACAGCTCACGATTAGTAAGGTCGCTGTCCCATCTACAATCATCCTTTGTTTTATCTTTAACAGACTGTATATAAGAATCATTTAATGCCACATATCCATGCTGTTTTTTCGATAAGAAATGGTAGAAACAATCCTTTTGTTTCTTAGGGATTTCATTCATTACGGATGAGCGGAACTTACCAGTAGATAATACATTAAGTAGGTTTTGAATAACATCCTTACCGAGTGCGTGTAAGTTCTCCAGCGTGCTTGCAAATGAAACAAATACAGCCTTTTTGCGTAAGCGATTGAGCTTTTCATTAAGCAGATCTATTGCCTGTTGCAATTCCTCTTTTTCTTTCGCCTGCAAATCTTCATTGTCTAATTTATCCTGGAATAAAGACACAAAGCTGACAATCTTCAAAATTGTAGCTAATAAGCCTTCGTCCATCTTTTCGGCATAGTCTAGCATCCATTGGCCAGAAATGTCGTCTGGCATATCGCTAACGACTAAAAGCGAATGATGGCATGATTTTCCTGCCCACTCCGCTTCATCATTACCCCTAAGCGTGGGTAGTACCTCTAATAATCGAACATGGTTAACGTCCTTACCTTCTTCGACCCCTAAAGCGTCTATTGAATCCCCTGTCTGGAGGGATTGGAAATTAAAAGAGAACAACTTAATGGCATGGCCATTTCTCCAAAATACCACATTTTCGGGTTCTGAAATTGGTCGGATAGCTTCTGGTACTCCTAAGTTTTTGTCTGGGAATTTATCTATCCAATAATCTTGACCTTTTACCATGCCAAACTTACGCCATGTTTTTTCGAGTTCGGGAAGGATTTGTTTACGAAGGTGCTTGTAAGAGTCCGTACCGATAGCACTCACTCCGCCAGGCATTTCTTTTACGTTGTTCAATGACCACGGCCCCATTCCTCCCTCTGTTTTACCCGTTCCTCTGGCCCACAATAAAACCATGATTTTCGCCATGATTGCATTAACGAGGAGCTGGGGAATATTTCGGTGAACTACCTTTTCTTCCTCCTTATTTTTCATCTTCAATATCGTTGAAATCTACATCCGATATGTCAAACATATTTAGAATAGATTGGTCTTTATGGTTATTCGAATCAATATTCAGCTTTAATTCGACTTGCTGTATTTCCTCGTAAAGCTCTTTTAATGACTGTTTATAGTCACCTTTTAGCATTTTCGGGTTAAATGCAAATCGAATTGTTGGGAATGGAATTGCATACCAGTCTATTACAGGACGATCAGATTGCAATTTCAATAAATTGACCTTGTTACGTTCGAACATAGCAGCAACGGCCAAATCGCCCGCAGCTATTGCCCGTTCGATTAAGTCCGAATTTTCTTGGAGAGCGATGTTAATATTTAGTTCTTTTTGACTTATCGTTGTGCCTAAGTCGAAGAAATCCATTGTATTAACAAAATCAATTCCTGCCTGGAATAATGAGATATTATAGTTTGTTGCAAGTTGTCCCTTGACGTACGAACGTATCTCAAACGGTTGCAAATCTGGCCGCCCCTGGCGTACTTTTTTCACGGTATCTACTACAAATTGATACCGTGCTAAAATACGTTTTTGAGCATCGCTCATTTGAGGTTTTTTCCCTGCCAATACGGCTCGGCAAAGCTCCCGAATCATTTTTGTTTCATCGGCTTTTTTTATACTCATCGCATTTTGGTTTTGATGATTTTGACAGCTAACAGCTGAGCAGGACCAGAACCATTTTCAGCAAGCTGAAAAATTGATTTTCTGACTTTTGCTTCCCGCAATAGATAGCCCTTTTGGACTGCTTTTTGAAAATCTGGATTACTAACGTTAATCCCTGTGATAAGAGCTATTTGCCCTTCTGTGAAATGTAGAGACGCAAGTTCTTCCACATTTGCTATTTCTTCATTTGTCATCTATAACCTGTTTAAAATGCGTGACTGCTGATTTAGAATACATAATTACTCCAGCTTCTAAGCGTGGATTGCGACTAAAATTAGATGATCCAATTATCACTAATTCGATAGTTTCGTTCTGTAAAATCGTAATTTTGGCATGGCTCTTTGCCATTTTGATTTTGTCGAAAAAAGTGCTGGCAAACTGTAAGCCATTTGCGGAATAGGTCTTAATACGTTCGTCGAATAAGGCATTTATAGATAAGATTAAGCCTTGTTGTTTTAGCTCGAATAAAGCCCTTACTGGCTCTTCGGTTAATGTCCATGTAGCAAACGTTAGATTAGATGGGCCGATGATTGCCAGCAGATTGGCAATTAGTTTATGCTGCGACCATTTCCCATCGGTATGGTAAATTATCGCATCTCCCATTTTGGCATTCTTTAGGGTTTGCTGTAATGATAAATCCTTTGCGATTAAGAAGTTCATGCCAGGTATTAGACCTATTCCATAATCTGGCTGCTCTTCCTGCTCTTTCTTAAAGGCGGGCAAAACAATATCTGTCGCACTAAATAATTTCATCTTGAGTCCCTTCTATTAAAAGTTCTAGTTCGTGTATTTCTGCTTCAATAATTGGCAATCTTTCGGCTTTCAAAATGCCCTTATTACACTTTGTACGATAAGTACGGAGTGTATTCAAACGTTTCAATAAGGATTCACCTTCAGTAATTTTCAAGTCAATTTCTGGCACTTCAATGGGTAGTTTCAGGTGTAAATCGTAGAAGTGTGATTTCCGCCACAGCTCCTCCAGCTCGTCGAAGGTTAGCACGATTTTTACTGCGACTATTGCCCGTTCATTTTCATCTTTTGTGGTGCTGGCAATAGCGTGAAGCCTATTCCCTTGCTGATATAGTTCTTTTCTCCTAGCAACCATCTTTTTTACATCTTCAGGTGCATCGTCCCTATCGCTCGGCAAAATACTTTTCAGCTCTTTTTCTTGTATTTTAGGTTTCGAAAAGAGTGATTTTCCCTGAATAATTTCTACCTCTTTTTGTGGTTGTGGTGTGGTCTTAATTACATTCTCCAGCTTTTTAAGCTCGTCTATTAATGACTTGTAGGAAACGCTATTCTTGCCAACCTTATACCACTTCAAATAGGCTTTGTTTGTGCCATATTTCTCGTAGAGCTTTACGCCCTCCTGATAATCTTTACCAATAAGCCATTTTGTTATTTCATTCATATTCAAAAAAAAAGGCGGGCATTTCTGCTCGCCCTTTATTAATAGGTATAAAACTACTTACTATGCAGCTGGAGCAGCTGGCACAAAATCGGCTGGTAAAATAGCGATTGGCTGCACACTTGCGGTAAGCTTAACAACTAAGCTACCATCTGCATTTTTCGCTTCCGACTCCGAAATGGTAACAGGGAATGATAGCGTTCCATATTTTCTCCACTTACCATTTGCGTCTTTATAAACGATAATTAGTTGTGCAGTACGGAAAGTATGTCTAAAGCCTTTTGCCTCGTCTGAGTCAAGAAAATGCAAGTCTATCGTATTTTCAGACGAACCGTTTGCCATAGTTTTCTCGGTGGCCTCTGGCATCTTAGAACAACGCATAGAACCGAATCCTTTGCCTGTTTCAAATGTAAATGTACCTGTAGCACTAATATTGTCCGTTAAGGATCCTGTTGTTGTAACCGCATTAAGAACAGGTTCGGTTACTACTTCTTCTACAATTGCATAGTGCAATGTGAAAGAAATGCCAGGCGTATGGTTAGTGCTAGAATGTGCTAAATTCTTCACCGCTGGCTTATTGATTGCAGTAGGCATGGCCTTAAAATGTTAAGTGATGAATTGCTAAAAAAGCAACTGAATTTGCTGAAAACTAGCTTTTTTAAGCAGGCACTAAAAACCCTTTTTGGATGTATTCCTTCGTAATTTCAGGGCTGAAATCCTTTATTTTGACGATAGAGCCGTTATGGTGGATAGCCTGAGTCACGTCATCAATCGGCTTATACTTTTCGCCATCAAACTCTACAATCGTAGGGTCTTTAGCTTCCTTCGCCTCGTATTTTGCTAACTTTTCAGATAGCTCAGCAATGATTTTATCTCTGTAGTCAATCTCTTGATACTCTTGTTCTTGATACTTTTGTTCTTGAGACTCATTGTCTTGAGATTCATTCTCTTGAGACTCATTCTCTTGAGACTCATTCTCCTTAAATTCTCTTTGGGTGATAGCTGTATCTGCGGGGCTATCTACCGCTTTATTGTCAGGGGCTTGGATACGCCCCAATTTCTCTTTTGCCATTTTTGTAGAATAGATGTAGAACGACATTAATTAATAATGTAGCCCTGGGTAAAAAAATTAGACTTGCGTTAAATCTTGGTTGTTGGTAAAAACATACTCAGGCAACCATAACCCTAAACCTTTCCAGAAGTCCGTATAAGCCGAAACTTGACGTTTTGCAGATTCAATTTTGAAAACTTTCTGGTTTGCAGGGTTCTTGGTTCTAATGACTGAGTTTTTTTTAACCGTCGTCCAGATTTTTGTAGAGCCTTCCATAGAGCGTAAGCCCGCCGATGGCAATCCTGTATCAGGGTCAGAGACAACAGCAATACGCATATTTGTGTTATGAATAAGAGCTTTGTCGGTAACGTTAGCATATTGTTTGTTGTAGAGTTCATCTACACCGTCCAAATATCGTTTACCCAACGTTTGGTTGAGTCGCCATGGTTCGAGCTTGTTTTGCAAGATCCGTGGAACACCATTCGCAAGGTCTTGCATATATTTTACGAATAAAACGGGGTCTTCTGGTGGAGCACCAACGATGATTGGGGCTGTACGACCCGAAGCGACGTGACGGTTAATAATTACGTTGAAACCATCCATAGCACCTGCTACAGCTCCCGCTGTGCCAGATGTTGGAGTTGTGGCAACGCCTTTATGATGAAGGCCGACTTCGTAGTCTTCTTCCATCACGGGCATAATCTCGGACTCTAACCACCAACGGACAAAAGGCCACTTGGCTCTATCGTTTTCGTCGATTCCAGCTAAGGAACCTAACCAAGAATCTTCCAAGTCGTCAGGACTCTCTTCGACATCCGCTTTGATCTTAAATAATTGGATAGGCTCCATCTTGAAAGTAGTAGCTCCTTTTGGTGTCCAAACCTTTTGGAAGGCCTGTAAAACGGATGTGGTATTGGCACTTGCCTTACGAACTACGGTGTCGTTGGTTGGAGCAACGTCTGTACAAAGAGAATCAGACTCATTTTTCTGTCTGAAACGTTGTAAAATGTCTTTCGCTCCCTGACCTCCATCCATATAATAGTCTCCTGCCTCGGCAATAACTTCTGTAATATTCATTTTAATATAGGGTAAATGAGTGAATATAATAGGTGTAATTACTTGTTAAGATGCTTGTTTATAGCTTATAACAAGCCTAATGATTTAGCTTTTTGGACGTGTTCCGCATCGCTATCTACCCAGCTTTTTTCAGCTTTGGTTTTTCCTGAAGGAGCAGGCTCTACTACGGGAGATGTAACCTTTGTAGTGTTCGCTACTGGTCTTTTTTCTAAGGCAAGGATTCGAGCATTAAGCTCTTCGATTTGCTTGTCTTTTGCAGATTCACCCTCTTCAGGTGCATCTTGTTTTGCATCGTCTTTAGCGTCTTCTTCGTCGGGTTTCTCTTGTCCTTCCTCTGCTGGAGGGGTAGAGTTATCTGTTTCGGAAACATCGTCTTGAATTTCTGCTCCGAAAAAATTTGCTAGATTTGCCAGCAATGCGGATGTTGTAATAATTTTCTTTGACATTGTCTGATTAGGTGTTTTATTGTTAGATGTAGTAGCTTCCTGTGCCAATGAAAGTACCTTGTTATACGCTGCATCAAAATTGCCTATTTCTTCGATTAGGCCGTTTTTTATACCCTCTTGAGCGGTGTAATCTGCCCCTTGTAGAGCTTCCTGAGATACATTAGGTAAACGTTGCTGGATAAAAGACATAAAGGTTTTATCCATCTGGAATAGGATTCCGTCGGTGTAGCCTTTGAAATCACCTTCCTGAGCCTTGCGGTAGGCATCGTTTTTTTTCGGGCTGGTAGAAGAGTATAGATCGATAATATCAATCCCCTCAGCCTCGTAATATTTCTTGAAGTTCATGAAGGTTGTCATAACTCCAATGCTGCCTACAATGCAGTTAGGGGAACTGGCAATTCTGTATGAACTTCCTGCGGCAATATACTGTGCAGCAGAACAACACATTCCTTCGATATAGCTAACAATAGGCTTGCTATAATTCACTTTGTAGTCAGCAAGCTCATGGGTGCCGAACACACTACCGCCACCGGAATTAACAAGCTCGATGACACCCACAACTTCGGGGTCTAAGCGTGCTTTTTCGTACCAACCTTGAATAGTTTTTGTACCAGCAGAACCGCACCAATCATCTTGCATGATTGGCCCCATGATAGGGATAACCACTACGTTGCCATTTATTTTGAGGGGTGGATAGTCGTAATACCAGTCGTTAATATAGAGTTCAGAACCCATCTGAAACTGAGATTTCCAGCGGTCTTTTGCCCGCTTTTCGTATTCATCATCACCCGTTTCGTCGTCATCTGCAAATAATTTTGGGCTTTCACCCTTCATTACGGCAATAGCAAAAGGTAGATAACCCCAAACAGATTCGGGTCTCATGTGCCAGGACTGAGAGTTAATTGAGTGAACAAGATGGAAATTTCTAGCTTTCATGTTGCTAATTTCCATCTTGTTTTTTTGTTTAGAAAGGACAGGGATTACAACAAACTACTTAGATTGTCATAGACACAATCGGCAATTTGTCGCATACCTGCTTCGTTGCAATGTACACCGTCCGAATAGGGTTCTAAGACGCTTGGGTAACGACTAGAAAGTGCTACGTTACTACCTGTATAACCATTTTCTAAATCTACATAAGCGTAAGAAGGTGCAATTCTTACAAATGTATTATAGCTGCTACTGTCAGTAAATTGCGAAAACATAAGCTTTGCAAACTTCAAAACTGAATACAATTTTCCAAAAAAATCGAGTTGTGTATTAACTGCACCCATTGGCTCAATTGAAAAGACAATTTTTGCGGATGGCAATTGTGTATGAATAGTATCTACAATTGTTTTTACTCTTGCAACTACAATTCCTAAAGCACTATCCGTTGCCCAAGTCGAGATGTCGTTCCAAGTAAACTGAATACAAATATGCGACGGGTTAGGAAAAGAAAATTTTGCAAGGTAATAATTGAAATCCAGCAAGTTCGTAGCGGGATTCCAAAACGGGTTGAAATAAGCTGCTTCACTCGCACTATAATTAATCGTATTTTGCCCTGGGCCTGTTACGCGCGTTAGCGTACCCGAAACTGGAAAACCCGACATATTAGTAACGCCAAATGTTCCCAAACGCATTAACCCGTTGCCACTTCCGTCTAACTTATACCCTATGCAAGCCCAAACATTATCATTTGAGTCTCTGTAAGTTGTTGTTGTCGAAGGTGTTGTTACACCTGTTACCGTAACGATTCTTGCTACTCCCGCACTTGTACTCGTAATATAATTATCCATTCTCCCACCGCTCAAATATTCGCTCCTTCTACCTGTAACGCCCATCGTCCCGATTAGATTAACCGTTACACCATCTGCTTCCAGTAAGATTCTTGTTTCATCTACCCAAGTACCAACATCCGTAAACGAATCCCCAATACAAAGAATATTTGCCGTTTTCCCGGCGTTGTTAGCCTTGTCTGTAACAACCGTAGTAATGTTTTTTGTCAAGAAAATTGACAAATGCTTAATTAGTGAAAGAGTAGTATTTTTATTCGTTGTGGGAGTAATTACCGATTGCCTATTGTAATTCAGCCAATTATTTGCCAAAACTTTCAGTTCCGATTGTGACAAGACGATATTACGAGCATACACCGAAACACGATGATTTTTAACAAAATACATCACTGATGGTAAAACAATCTCCGCTAAATTCAGATTTGGAATATTGGGAATTAATGCAGGGTCAATTGTATAATATGCATTATACTTTGTTCTTACAGTTCCTTGTTCAACCTGTGCCGTAGAAATTTCTAAAAGCGTAGCCGAAGACAACTTCACAAAATAACAGCTTTCTGGAGTCGTAAAATACACGCCGTATAAACCCGAAAAAGCAGCAATAACTGCCTTGTTAACGTCGTAAAAAATATTGAAAGCCCCGCCCGAGTTTTGTCCGATATTTGCTGTCGTTGCATAGCTTGTAAGAGGCAAAACAGGAATAAAATCCGACACATAATAACCATTTAATGTTACGAAATTGCCGTTTGAGGCTAAATATTTATTCGTTGTCGCAGTTGCCTTATTGAATAGGTTTTTTCCTTTAACTAATGTAGCCTTGCTTAATAGCTTTTCTGTAACAGCTTTTTGACTCATAACGAATTCTGAGCTATTCCCTGTGTCTTGCACAATCCCCAAAGAAGTTTGGTACTGCCCACCAGCCACAAATGCCATCCCATTCCAATAATTCCATTTACCATCATCAATCGTTACATAAATAAAATCATGGTTTGGATTAGCCGTATTAAGTGCCGCAAGTGTAGCAAACGAGCCTTTCGGTGTACCTAATGCAACTTGCGATACTAAGTTTTGAGCGTCTGTTTTTGCCGCTAAAGCTTCCGTCTTCGCTGTCTCCGCTAAGGTCTTTGCCGCTTCAGCTCTCTGAGCAAACTCAGCGGCCGAAATTGACATTGAATACGATAACGTTTTTAAATCAAATTCAAAAGCGTTTACAGTATCGACTCTTATGGTACTATCCGCAGGGGTTTCCTTAACATCTACTACAAAATTTGCAATTGGGTGATCAATGTTATTGCTATCTGTAAGAATAATATCGAGCATAAACGTACCTACCGATAGCGAATCTACGCCTGGCGTAGTATCGTTGTCGTTAATAACAATAGCATCATTTTTTAGCTGGAAAGATTGTCCGTTTGTAGCGGTAATAATCCCTGCTCCCTCTTTCAGGCGTTTCACTAGCGTTCCGTTTTGGGTAATAAACCCGTTTACTTTACAGGTCCTAAGGTCTAAGACCGTACCTGTTTTTACGGAGAAAAGCATTAGCCAAGATTGGAAACGAGTATAAACAACTCGTTTCGGAACAGGCGTAAAATCTAAAATATCCATTATAGTAGGTGTTATTGTTGGTAAATAATTAATTCAGGAAATTGCCCGTTAAGCGTTATACGCTTCTCTCCAAAATCAGCATGGCGTATGTAGAAACTATATTGCTGAGTCGGGTTATTTTTCTGAAATACCGCTAGAATAGCGTGCTTGCTACCCGTGCTATTTTTCATCCCGATTACGGTCGGTCTATTAAACTTTTCGGCATTTAGTGGATTCAGGTTGATACCTGTTATCCACGTCGCTTTATTATCCAGGGAAATTTCATAGAAGAACTTCTCATCCTGATTTACGTCGGATGGAACTTGCGAGAACTTATAAAGTCCTGCAGTAATGTAGTCTTGAGCACCATTCCACGTTGTAGGGAATGTTTCTCCGTTTGCATCGTATGCACTAAGATTACTGCAACCTCTATACGAGTTATTGCAGTGATAATAAGCAGGGTTACTTTCCTGCTGGTTACCTGTACTTCTCCAATCCTGAATACCATCTCCTGCGGTGTTGGCAATTAATGCCATGTTTTCATTCGAGGATGCCGATAACGGCGGTAGCTCGAATATGGCAGCACCTTTGTCCGTCCCCCATTTCCACGAGCGGATTATCTGTCCAAAACGGTCGCCGTAAACAGACACTTCATTAAACCCTTCGATTACAACTTGTACCTTTTTGCTCGGCCAATACTTTTTGTTCACGTAGGTCGTCCACAAGGTACTATACGCATTTGTAGCATTGTAATTAGAAATATAGCCGTTAATAACGATGTCCATATAGTCTCCAGCTCTTGCACCTGTCGGAATATTTGGTATAGAAGAATCGTTAACCTGTGTAACGTCGTTCCACAATTGGGCTTGCGGGTGGTTGTTTAAGTTATGTACAGTTGTTGCACTTACTCCAGCATTTAGCGGTATGCTGAATTGCTCTAAGGTCAATTCTCCTCTATACCAACGAGCATCCATAATGTACGGCGCTTGTTGGTGTTCTCCCAAAAAGGCATCGTTACCAATTATTTCACGAGCCTTTTTCCAGAAATACCAGGAATTATTAAGCCCCTTGGCACTCATAAATTGTAAGCCTCTCCACTCACCATCCGAAATCAATTCTCCCCTAACGGTAGCACCCTGAGAGTTAGCGAACTGCTCTCCCCAACTAGTCGCCTGAGCTGCGGTAGCGTCGTCCATAATGCCAGCGTCATCCCTTGCACCTCCAGCCCACGAATCGGGGTCTAACCAATATCTTTTTGTGTTTGCAAGGGTGCTATTATAGCCCCAATATTTCCAACCTCTATTCCCAAAATCAAAACTCGCAAGCGATTTCGGGAACCCGTATAGGGTTGCATTATATTTGTTCGCAAGCGTGAAATCTGGAAATTGTGTCGTTGTTTGGCGTAACAACGAATTCATATTGGGGTTAAAGGTGCTAGGGTATTGTATATAAGTAAGATTAGGGTCTGCCGTAATAGTCGCTACGGGAGAACCTCCAACACGAAAATACTGCTGCACTACATTCGTAATACCTTTGTTTGCTCCATCTCCCCAAACGTCCCCAACGCATCCTATTGTAATAGTATGCACTCGGCCATCTGGCACAAGGGTTACACTGCTCGGAATGCCTGCAATCCAACCAAATGTATTGCCAGGGATTGTATAAAATCCTTCGTCGATACTATAACTTGCCGTACGATCCGTCGGGCAACCGTAACCAGGAGCAACTACATTAAGTACGTTGCTATTTGTACCCGACAAACTTAACCTAAGTTGTTCGCTAATTACATTGCCATTAACGTCGTAGATATATTGTCCCTGCGGGTATTCTACCCACGCATTTTCGGCAATACTCGTTGCACTAAAAATAAATGGTTTCGTGTCTGCTCCCGTGCAATTGCTTGCGGTTGCCTCTATGTAATACGTTCCCGATGCTGTCCCTGTAGGTATCGAAAACGAAACAATAGCACTGTTGCTTATCGTTGCCGTATTGGTACTAAGTATTGTTCCTGTACTTGTTTTGAGCTTCCAAACGAGCGATGTTACCGAACACGAATTAAACTGAAATTGCCCTAACGTGTTGGTAATTTGATGTGTGCTAGTAATACCAAAACCACAATCGCAAGTGCGATTCGTATTTGCCAATGTACTATCTATCGTTGCAATCCATGCCCCTGAATTATAGCGTGCAAACTCCGTAGTGGCAAGGGTAGAGCTGTTACTTGCAACGCCTAACGCTCTCCAGTAAGAATTTGCCCAGCCCGAAAAAGTCCCCGTTATCGTTACGATATTAGTCCAACTCTGCGTAGCAGAATTAGGCGTAGCGGTCGAATACTGTGCGGAAAAGGTTGTCCCACTCCTCACGACTTTTATCCAAATATTTTTGGATGGTAGCTTATATTTACCCAACACACTAGTTACACCTGCCTTGTTGATACGTCGCAAAATTGCTGCAGAGTCTCCCGTAACGACTACGACAATCCCTCTGCTATTTGCGGAGCTGTCTTGTCTAAGACCAATTAAGGATGAATTATTCGCACCTCTTTTGTTGAAAATGTAGCTTTTAAATTCTTGATTGCCTGACGTTTTGCTTAACGTCATCGTTCCGCCGTCGGCTGTTCCGCCGAAAACGTTTTTGCCGGCAATCTCTACCCAATCGGGTACAGAATTGTATTTTTTTACGTATCCATTTTGAGCAAAGCTCACAAAGGATAATAAAAATGCGAGTACACTAATCACCGATTTGCACATCATTGTCGGGCGTTGTTTCGCCATCAGCAACAATATAGTTTGTAGTTTCATTTGTAGAAATTTGAGTTGTCAAAATGTTAAATTCTTGTTTGCTAACATAAAGGGCATATTGCTTATGCACTGCCCAGAGGTAATAAGTACCTTCTTTTGTTATCGTGATTTGGGTAGCATGTTCTTTGGCGGTGGCTAAGTCGTCGGTATCAGATAAGAAAATCCGATATAACGACAAATCGCATTCTTCCCTGGCGTTAACAGTTACGGTATAATAGCCGCCACCTTCGGGAAATTGGAAATGCTTAATTGTTACTGGAGATAATACGGGGATATAATTATAATTAACGAGTTCCCGACTGCGGGAAAACGTGATGGCGTAGCTGTTTTTTTGAGTGTGGCCACTAGCTCCCAAGTAAGAGAGCGATAAATAATAGGGATTATAAACCTGTACATTACCGTTCAGATTCGTAATAACAACGCATAGCGTTTTGTTCCTAATCTTATTGTGCCAGGCTTCGACTTCAGCGAGCGGAGCATCGAGGTCGAGTTTAAAACTGAAATTAGGAATTGCTAGACCTGTCTGGATTAAATCAAAAGAATTTTCGCCAGTAAGGGAGTCCTTAAACTCCCAAACGGCGATGGGTAGATAGGCGTAGCGTAAAATTAATTGTGGAATAAAGTTTTGGGCAATCATGCCTTGCTGGAGAATATCGCTCGATAGAAATAACTCTACCTTAGCAATCCCTCCAATGTTGGCTATATTCTGATTTGCAATAGGATTTCTATAAAGCATGAATTTTCAGCGGATATGGCGATAACGGGTCGTTTTTATGCCGCTGCCAAAACCTTTTGCAAGATTCCGATGAAAAGTCTTCCTCTGCAAGGTCATACACTTCCTGAAATTTGGATATGGAATCCGTTATTTTCTTGTCTTGTATTAGTACCTCCGTTTGCATAAAGTACAAATACACTCGATGAATAACATTAGATAGGTAAGTGTTAAAGCTTACGGTAGCTTCCCTGTTGAAGACAACTTTGTATGTCGGATTCTTAATCCGGTCTTTTAAGTCTTTGCTTACTCGTTGCCATCCGTACGGAGCTGGAGCGATATGATTTATAGATGTAGCGGATTGATTAACGCTTAGATTCTTGATGACATTCCGTTTATCTTGACTTATCTCTAAGGTTATTTGAGTCGAGAGCCGATATTTCTCCCGAAAATCAGTATCGTTAAGCTCATAGTATTTACGTCTGTCATACGAGCCTAACAAAATGGCGTATGCCATAGAGCCAACGGGGTCGTTACTTGTTGCCTTTACGGTACAACCTGTTGCATTGTATTTTGCTAAAAACTTTGAATTAGCATTTGTACTATCAATATATACTTTCATCGTATAAGGATACTATAAGGATTTCAGGATAGAAATTCATCCAAAAATCAGTAAAAAAAAAGGACATCAGAACGAGCTTTTTTTTTAAAAAAAAACGTCGTAACTTGGCTTTAAGAAAAAAACCAAGCTACGACGACGAATCTAGTTTGTACTAATATGAATGCAAGCCTTCCGAGGGGCTTGCATTTTTTTTTAAAGGTAACTATTATATTATTTATCTTTTAAAGTGCATAGGAAAAAATATTTAAAAACATTTTTGATAAAATGTATATTATATCAAAAATGTTACATATCTTTGTAATACCAAATCACACGAAGTGAGGCGGTTAAACTTTAAGATAAGATGAAAAATTTTAATGGTATTGATGAAATTGTAAAAAATGTAGTTAAGAATTTTGTCTATGTACATAATCCGAAATTAGTAGATAATTCTTACCAAGAGCAGCTTTTAAATGTCTTAGTTCCAAAACTAAGTCTAGTTGAATTTTCTGGTGAAAATCGTCGTAAGGAAATATGGAACTACTTCTTACAACTAAGAATTGATGGTTGTTTTGGTGTAAAAGAGGATGGAGAATTTATTGAGAACTCTTCATCTATAGATGACGTTAAGTCCTCTATATTGAATCGCATTGAAGACGGTGAAGTTATCCAATATTCTGAATTAGAAGAAAAGTATGATTCAAGAATATTATTCTTATTGCTAAGTTCAGATTTTGATTACCTGAAAATGCAATATGGATGGGATGGATTTGATGAAAGTACTTTGTATTATTCACAAGATATTAAAAGTTTTGAAGAGTATAAAGAGATGAAAAAATATTCAATATATTTTTTAGTGAAGGGAGTAGCCAATAAGACTACTGGATATACTATCCAAAAAGCATAATATAAAAACACCCCAAAGCCGCTACAACAGCTAAGGGGTGTTTTTTAAACTTTAAGATTTACAAATTTAATTAAAATATCATGACAACAGCCGATTTCACAACAATAGATGCTACAAAATTAGATAGTCACGCTGTAATTATGGCAACATTCCGTAAAAGTGGCAAAGTGTGGCAAGAACCATTATATCCTTCTCATTTGTTCAACATACTCGAAATGCTTAGAGTGCATGAAGAAGGAAACGAAGAAGATAGCCAAATTGAAAATCGAAGAACCTCTATTGGTGTTCTTTTGAGCGATAATGAAACAGTTATGGAATATGAAGTAGAAATCAACGAGTAATGGAAAAGCCAAAAGACCCAAGAGGTGGAGCCAACCGAGGGCAAGGAAGAAAAAAAATAGAATCGGGAAAAGCTTATCCCTATAAGCCCTCCTTAGAAGCTGATAAAATCCTTAAAGAAACATCCCTCAAAAAAAAGGCATTTATAGACAAAGCAATTGTCTATTATGCTAAGTTCATCGAAAGCCGAATTGAAGAAGCGCCATGTTTTTGCAGAACCTCTTCGGCTCTGTAGGCACGCATTCTGAGGTTTTTAACCTCTTCGCTCAACTCATTTATCATCCGTTTCCAAAATCCTTCAGGCTCTATCTCTACTTCAATAAAATAGGTTATCGGTACATTTAATTCTTTACAAATCGCTTCTAGCGTATCTACACGAGTAGTATTGTGGTCTATCATCTTCTTTAAGCCATTGGCTGTCATGCCAATGCGGTCGCAAAGTTCCCCCTGCGTTAAGCCTTTGTCTTTTAAGGCTTTTTTTATTCCATACTGATTTCTGTATAAAAGTCCTGTATTTATGTCGATGGGTTGGATTACAAAATAAAAAATCGAAATATTTTTGGAAATATTTTGGATATTCCAAATTTAGTTGGATATTTGCTAAACAAATCTAACTAAAGTTCGATTGTAAAACGAAATTACAACGAAAAACTTAGAAATAGTTGGATTTAGATATTTTTTTACGCCATGTCAGCAGATTTACGCAAAATTAAAAAAGCCTATGCTGAAAAAGCACGAAAAGATAGGCAAACCATCCGCCAAAAAATGGTCAAGATTTTTGGATATACCGAACGCTCTGTTCAGTATCGACTAAAAGGAAGCACTAGAATGACGGATGAAGAAAAGAAGTTTTTGTTTCAAGAGTTAAAGATAAATTAGGCTAGACATTAGCCTTTTGGAAAAGTTTCACAAAAAAGGAAAAGGCTAATGTCTAAAATGAGCGAATTGGCTGCACTATGTCAGCAAGAACAAGAAGCTATATTTAGCGAAGCAAGGCATTTACACAATAAAATAAATGTCTTTATTGCCAAATATAAATGTTTACAGGAACTCGATGATTCCGTTGTTTCTCATAAAAAAGAAACATTCCTTGAGAGCTATGACATCCGCAGCGGCATCATGGGCAGAATTAAAAGTAGTTCCAAAACACTTGTAATAGAGCTCCGTGAGTGTAGGCCACTTGTATCGGTCATACATCATAGGCTCAGCGGCGACCCACTCAATTATGTCGGGGTCTTTCATGGTGCAAAATTCCTCGTAAAAAATAAGTGAATTTTCTAGTGCATTACGATGAAATTCAGCACCAACAACATTACTATCAAAACCATAGTTATGAGCAATCACGAGGTCAACATCTTCAATTGCTTCCGAAAATAGGTTGAGAGCCTCAAATAGGTCAATGCCTTCTTTCATGGCTCTAGCGGTTGTAATGTTGTGAATATCACTTGCTTGAGTCGGAATCTTAAAGCCATTAGGTTTTATAATAACGGAGTTAGATTCAATGACTTCACCATCTTCGTCAGCAACGCAATAGGCAAGTTGAACAAGGCGGGGCCAGTTGTCCATATCGGTGTATGGAGCACTATAGTTCTTTGGTAAACCAGAGGTTTCAGTATCAAAAAATAAATACATTGTATATGTGGGGTATTTACTATTATTTAAAAAACTTTTCCTAGTCTAAATATAGTAAATCCCTACATTATATGCTCATATTGACAAAAAAACACAATGAAAAGGTACATAGACCTTCTACTTTATGATAGTGATGAATATGCACTAAAACTACTAATGTGTACTGTTTCATTAGCAATCTTAGTAGCTACTTTACTACCGCTTTTTAACCTCTAAATGAGGGATTTATTTTAGAGTGAGCTAGTCGAATGTAAGACGGTTAAACATGGCGGTGTTTAACAGAATAGTGGTTCAAGTCCATTGCTCACTGCATTTTTTTTCATAGTTAAATAGGTTTAGAGGTTAATGATGTGTACGGAGGGGTTTCCCCTCCGTAATACTCTTCTCCTAAAGGCTTTAAATAAAGATTTAGTTAACAAAGTAAGTAAGGGATATACAGAAATCAATTCCCTAAAAGGGAATTGATTCTATCTTAATTAATTTTATTAAGTATTGGCAAAGAATTAATTAATAATATTGTTTGAAGTTAATTTTGATTTTATCACCTACTTGGTTCAAACAATTATTCACTGCGTAAAATAAATCGTCAGCCGATAAGTAATCCTCGGGTTTTATCCATCGGGCTTTTAGCTCCTTCCATAATCTTTCAATAATGTTAAGATGTGGTGAATATGGAGGTAGATAAAAAATATAAAGTCCACGTTTTTGCCAGAATTTAATACGTTCTTTTATTTTGTTGGCAGTATGAATACGAGCGTTATCCAGTATTATAACGGTAGGTTTTATGATTGAAAATGAAGTTTGTTCTAAAAATTCAATCACAAAGTCAGTATTAATAGATTTCGTAGTGGTTTTAAAGATGAATTCATTTTGACGAGATAGTAAGCCAAAACAATTGATTTGTCTACCATGAATGGCACTAATACCAACCTTTTCATCGTTGAATTGCCATCCATAAGGGACATACCCTAATTGACTAAACCCTGATTCGTCACCATAGAAAAGGTCTATTTTTGATTCTTGACTTTGTTGTTCTAAAAGCAGTAATTGTTCTTTCTTAACAAGATATAATTCTGGATCTGGTTGCCCTTTCACGTAACGTCTAAGTCGTTTGTATCGGCAGCCAATACTTTTAAAAAATTCTTTAACGTCTTAATATTGAAGGATTTATTTAATTCTTTCTCTAATATTTCCTTAGCATTAGACAACTTTTGACGTTCTTGTTTAACAGCGGCTTTGATTTTTTCACTTTCAGTTTTTGAATCAAAAATGGGCTTTCGACCTTGACCATCTGCGTTATGTAACACTGATATGCCGACAGAATCATAATGAGTTTGATATCGTCTTATCCAAGTATTAACTTGATTTTGGCTGTTAATACCAACGATTTGACAAATGTCCTTCGTTAGTTTGCCTGATGATTTCAAAAGTACCATCCGACAACGTTGACGAAATGAATGACTATCGCCCGTTTTATAACCATGCTCTAATTCCAACCGTTGTTCGTTAGTTAATATGACTTTCAGTGTTCTGCCCATAAAATTAAATTATAGACAAATTTAATAATATCAATTTATTTATTCCAAATACTTAAAACTAAAAATTCGTTAAGATGGAAATATGGGATTATCCTGAAATTGATTTTGAAACAGTAGATAAGGAATTTCTTAAACTCAGTTTTGAATCGGCTGAAAAAAGGCTTAAAAGTACCCTTGAGGTTTCTGCAATGGCAACGACTAGGGCTTTTCAGACATTAACAGCCATTGTGCCTGCTATCACGTTAGCAGTAGCGAGTATTTTATCGAAAGGCTTGGAGCATAGAGAGGTAATTGTACCTGCGGGTATAGGTATTTTCTTCGGAATGCTGGCATTTATTAGGCTTTATCGGGTCATAGAAACGAGAGATATGCACCAAATTGGGCGTGAGCCTAGTGCATTATTGAAGGTTGAGTACTATGCCAATAAGGACTATGCCAATGACGCATCCTATAAACTTTTGATGGTCTTATTGATGGTTGACTATCAGGAGCGAATAGACTTTATGGACACCCAAAACGAACAACGAGTTAAGGATGTCCAATCTGCTTTAGACTACATCAAATATGCCTTTTTCGCTATCGTATTATATGCGATTTTTTGGGCGATACTGGCGTATTAGTTGTGCCGGGCCTTGGTCGGCTAGGTGGCAAAGGTGTTGGTCTTGGCTTACTCATTAGGGAGATTGGTTAAATTGTTTTGTAAGAGTTCTCAATTTAATACTTTCTCCCTAAAAACAAAAACAACCCTATAAAGGTCGTTTTAATCGTACCAGATGGAATTGAGATTTTCTTTTTTGTAGTGCAGTTTGTTTAAGTATGTTTTAGTATATGCACCCCAAAAGAGGGGTGCATACTTGGGGAAATAGCTCAGTTGGTTAGAGTAATCAGAATCTTTCTGCATTTCTTTTCTGGTGTCGCTGGTTCGAGTCCAGCTTTCCCCTCATAAAACCAACCGTAGCGAGAATAGTGCCAGTGCCAAACCTTATAGGTTTCTAAAACCTATAAGGTTTATCCAACACATTAGTTTGTTGCTTTAATTAGTAGTGAATTAGTGCCAGTGCCAACCAAGTTCCTGCCGTCGGGAACTTGGTTAATTAAACAACATAGCAGGGTGGTGAAGACGGTTATCACGTAGGACTCATGATCCTAAGGCCGCTGGTTCGAGTCCAGCCCCTGCAACAACGATTTTCATACGTTGAATTATAAGAATCATATTGCCGATATACCCTCGCACTTGCGGGGGTGTATTTTATGAAAATCAAAAATAGTTTTTATTAAATGTGTAGAGTCAGATAGCCATCTAGGTTTCTGGATGGCTTATTTCTCACAAAAAGATTCTGATTGGTAAAAAACAGTTTTTAGAGGTCGTTTCGGATAACCCTCTGGATATTTCAGAGGGTTTATTTTAGAACAAAGATTTTAGTTTGGATTACAATTTTTGGAAGCGTGTTTCTGATAACCCTCTGAAACATTCAGAGGGTTTATTTTAAAATTTTAAACAAATTTATAATGTCAAATTACAGCTCACATACATCGTTTTACCTTACTGGCTTGGCTCAGGAGGTGACGTGTATGTTTGCTTTGGATGGCAATTGGGTAGCGTTTATATATATAGTGGGCAGTATTATCTACGGGTAATGCTGCCTTTTTTTGAAGAGTTTCGGAAGAAAGTAGCCCATCGGCCACTTACCTATTCGCTTAGGTGTACTCACTAGGATTGTCGTTCTTTTTTTTTCGTTTTTATTTCGTTTTTTTTGAGTTAAGATTTGCAATTGTCAATAAGTTTTCCGAATTTTGAAATGCAAACACAGTGAGAGTAAAATCCCACAAACATTTTATTTCGGACGAAGATATTGTCTTCGGAGAGTAGGTGAAAGTCCTATAATGTCCTTTCTTCTGAATCCTCAGAAGCTCGCTGGTGTTTGCACCACCGAAGACATTTTTATTGCAACAGTAACTAAACTCAAAAAGGAAATGCAAACACCAACGAGCGAAGTTCCTATGAGAGAGCCGAAGTCTATTATGACTTCGAAAAGCTCCAAGAGCTGACACGGATTGTCAACGAGCTACAGCAGGAACAACAACAATCCCCCAACAACATCGATTGATTTTTATTGTGATTGACTGATTAATGGCTAAGTAGGTAGCCATGCACTTCGCAAAAACGGCCGTATGGCATTCATACGGTCGTGCGTAAATGTTTTACGCCTACGTATATGGTTATGCGTAAGCTGTATTTTTCGATTTTATGGCATTTGAGCCATGTTATTAGGTTTCTGACAAAATCAGTAACCCTTAAAGAATATTGTCATTTAGATAGCATTTAAGACACATATAGACGTATCTACCTGAGTAGCTAATTAGGTAGGAAAACGACAAACAAAGCCCCGAATATCTACGAATATTTGGGCAGGAATCCCCTTGCTTTCCAATTAGCAAGGATTTTTTAAGGCAGGTTTTTACAGTTATTCGGTTAGGGTGAATTGTCAAATCTGTAAAGAAGTTCCTAAAGTACAAGTTAATCCGAAGGGTACTTATGTACTGAAAGTTAGGAGCGGACTCAATTTTTTTTTAAATGCGACAAAAGTTATCAACATAGTTATCCACAGAATTAATCATTAAACTCTAATATTTTATCATGACAGCACAAAGAAAATTCACATCAGACCCCGTAAACAGTACTTTTAGATGGGTCTTCCATTTTACGCCAGGCATGGGGAACGTCCGAACGATGGACGGCTACTCGAAAGGAGTAGGCCCAGAGCATTCTAATAATCACGTCCTGCTGATTAAGAAGCTCCAGAACCCTGTTTTAAACAAATTTAAAATGTGCGACAAAATTGAGATTTTCCGAAACGAGTTCGGAAGACCAAAAGACCAGCACGAAATCGTATTGGAGCTGTACCCACACGAATTTGTACTGCACGGCGAATATCAGATAGACCCGTACATTAAAGAATTCTTGACGGCATTCTATACGGAATACCTCGAAACTGGGCAAATAAGCCCGAATCCAACACCAAAATTACCCGTGACGGCAACGGATTTGAAAAGTGAGTTAACTCACTATACCAAATTCAAAACGCATTATGAGTTATTAAGATTCTGCCAACGAAATCAGCAGAAATGGGGCGTAGGATTTATGAAGGCTTGGTACTGGAAACATCTTGAGGTACAACCCGAATTAAAACAAACAGCAGCAGCATTTAGCTTTAAGCGGGGGACGTTAGAGGTTAATCACGTGTAGGAATGATTGAGGTCGTAAACAACAAGGTTGAATTTAATAAAAAATCCCTTGTCCCTAATTATTCGATTCTCAGGGCAAATGGTTCGATAGAATGGGCGTTTATCCCCGATATGGATTTGTTAAAATCCACCTTCGAACGCCAAAATCCTACGAAAGAACTACAGTTCACGTATGGGCCAATGTTGTACTACTACAAAATAGCAATTGTGCCGAAAAAACTAGAAAAATGATCCTTAATTTATTTATGCCTAACGACCACCTTATCCGATTAGGGACGGGAGCCGTTGCCGAAATCAAAAAACACCTCCCTGAGTTTACGCCAGTGATGGAGATTACAGAAGACCTAATCATGCGTTTTTATGTTACTGAAACCCATGAAGTGGGCTACACAGAAGAATTTAAAGACGGCTTAATTGAAAGCCTTCGTAATGAGGTAGGTAAACTAATGCTAGTAAGTCAAGATTTTATGCCGACTCCTGCTCAGTGCCATTATAACTTTCTAATGGTTAAGTACTTAAATCTAGGCTTAAAGCCAGAAGTATTAACCGAGATTACCAAAATGCTAGGAAGGGCAAGGATATTAACTCAGGAGTCTTTAGAAGATGCGTTTATGATGCTCTTAGAGTTGAAAGACTCGGTATTAGTAAGGGATAATTTACAAGCTGTATGTAATACGCTAATAGCGAATCAACCAAAAGTACATAAATCCTTACTCAATGTTGAACGTCTTCATCAGAATTGACGAAAGCGAATATCGCAACCTACAGTCTTACACAGACTATTATTTGCGGTGGTGCTATGCTCACTTCAATGTCAGCAAAAGTATGAACATAGAAGCTGAGCCACTGGTAGGCTTGTTATACGAGTCGAAATTTAAGAAGCATGCAGAGCTGCTTAAATTTCCGAAATCAGGCAAATTAATTGCTCTAACTTATCCAGAAGCCAAGGCATTGTATAGCCTGATGGCAATCGAAGGAAGCATAGGAATGATTAACATAAGGGCAAAGTTAGACAAAGCTCTAACAGACTGGAAGCCAAGTTATACGGCGAAAAGTTTTAGGAGCTGGTATGATAAAGATCCTGAGGCGGAATACTTACGAGATACATTTGGCGAATACGACGAATTAGATGACGTGACCCTCGAAATATCCGTAGAACAATTTAACAAGCGAGAAAAACAATGAACGAAAGTATTCAACCCAAAAAGCCACTCCAGCAAGTAGCATGGAATTATCGAGAAGAGGCTAATAACACAGAGGCTCAGGCAATCGAACTCACAAACAATGAATTGGCAATCGTCCTAAATGCCTTAATCTCTCGCTATAATGAGAGCCTCGGCAAAAGTGCGGTGTTGGATGCCTTTAAATTGTCTTCGATAATTAAGCTATCCAACGCTTTATCAGTTGAACTAAACTTGAAGTAGGATGACAGCCAAAGAGCTTAGAGCAAAAATCATAGAGATAAAGCATCAATTTTCTTTTTACGTAGAAACGGAAGCTGTTATCAATATCTCTTATTCTAACTGTGGGACAAAGGCTCGAATTTCTACGAATAACTTAGAAATATTCGAGACATTTAAACGGAAAGGAATATATGGAATAAAGTTCGAACAAGATGGCTTTTATGTTATCACAACCCCAATCGTTTTATAATGGCACAATACTTTGAAACGGAAGTTTCCTATCAAAAAGAGGACGAAACAGGAGCCTTAAAGCCTGTTAAAGATTTGTACTTAGTAGATGCTCTGTCTTATACAGAAGCTGAGGCAAGAATCTCGAAAGAGGTTGAAAACACCAAAGGCGGTTTTCAGCTGAAAATTACTAAGAAGAACCTCACGGAGGTATTCGAGAATCAACTTCGGGAGGATACTTATTGGCTTGCTAAAGTGGATTACATCGTATGGGATGAAAAGACTCAGAAGGAGAAAAAGACTACGCATAAGATGCTAGTACAAGGAGCAGGAATATTAGGAGCTTATACCGAATTGAAAATAAACCTAGGAACATTGAATGACTATGAGATTACCAGCATTACTAAAACGGCAATTCTCGAAGTATTTAAATGGAAGATTGGTTTTAGCGAGTAATAAAAAAGCCCGTTGTGGCACAACGGGCAAACGATTACAACCAAATGTGAATTTTAATTAATAATCAAGCAAATATATGAAATGTTTAACTATCAAGCAACCATGGGCTACCATGCTTGCCCGTGGAATTAAGACGGACGAAACTCGTTCGTGGTCAACTTCCTTCCGTGGAGAATTCTTAATCCACGCTGCCAAAGAATGGGATTGGGATTCCATGCACATCTACTGGGCTATCAAAAAGAAGTTCAACCTACCCGACCCCGACGAAATTCCAACGGGAAAAATCATCGGAAAAGCAGAGCTTACGGCCGTAATGACATCCGAAGATTACAAGTCAACAACTAATTATTCAGGTCAAGAAACATTTGGCAACTATGAGCCAAATCGTTTTGTGTTCCTCTGTCAGAATCACGCAGAATTGCCGACGTACATTCCAGCGACTGGCAAACAAAAGTTCTGGGAGCATGAATAGCTTTGACATCAAATTGCAAAAGGTAGCTGAGAATCAGCAACCTTTTGCCCCCAACACTCCAGACTCATTTATTGTAGAAGTGGGCAAGCCCAACACAGCTTTTTGGCACCAATTTCAGGTGCAAGCAATCTACTTAGGAGTAATGGCCAAGACTAAGACAACGAGAATATTATACTTTAAGCGGTGCTATCCGAAAGCAGGAGTACCCAAATATTTTGGAATTCCAGAACGACAAATCAAGCAAAGCAAATGAACTTAAAGAATATTAATGTCTGTGAATACGATACTCACAGAGGAACAAAGGCAAAAGTGCCAGTTGTTACCTTCAATCAAAGAGGGCTAGTCCAGTTAAATAAGGACGCTGCATCCTTGTTTTTACCAACCGAAAGGCGATTTATCATTTTCGCAGAGGATGAAGAATCTAAATTTTTACGGATGTTTTTGCGTGTTGACCCAAACGACAAAGAGGCGAAAAAAGAGCTTAGAGAAAATAAACAAGGCTGGGCATTTAACTCGCTAGGGTTTGCACAAATGATGATGAAACGTTTAGGAGCAGGTGAAGAGGTGAAGTTTATCAAAATCAAGCTCAAGGCTGAAAAGGTGACAAATGGATTTATTGAGATGGAGTTATTCGAAATAATGGCATGACCGTATTACAAGAAGCATTAATCCAGTTGAGCAATCAGAAAACATCGTTTATCTACGATGTTTTTCAAGAAGAACCAGTAGTGTCTTTTGATTGCCGGGCCTTATATGACATAGATGAATTCTATGAAAATAAGAATGGTAGTTTGAGAGTCCGTATGAAAAACGGAAACTTTAAGGTGGTAACAACGATTGAGGAGTTAAAAAAGTTTAGCCCTTTCAGGCATGAATAATTTAGTCGCTCATTTCTCCAGCTTATTGCTCCAGTTAGGTAGGACCTACTTCGTAAAAAGCACAAGCGAATGTATATCGGTAATTACGGACTTCAATTCCCCAGGGGAAATTAGTTCGATAATATTCTTCAAAAATCATTTTGAAATACTACTCATAGGTGGAGAAGTCATTAACATTTTAAACGAACAGTATGAATCCAAAATTAATAGGGCTGTTAATCACATTAATCATGTTGATTTTATCCCACATCCAGCACTATAAAAAGGCTGTAGTTGTCTTTTTAATCGCTGTTTTTAGTTTCGGTCTGTTGGCCGCAATGAATCTAATCTAACAAAAAAAGAGCCAGTTGACGCTGGCTCTCTACTAACTAAAAATATATTATGGAACATAATTTAGCAGGGGCAAATATAGACAAAAAAAGTGTTTATACCCAAGCCAAAATATGGATTGCTGCCGATCCATTGCTTCATTTACCTATTGCAATAGGTATTACATCATTCTTCAACATCCTGTTCACCATCATGCTCATACACGCATTTGGCTGGCTCAAAGAGTACAAAGTATTCCAGTACTCAATCATCTGTTTTCTTGTTATTATGGCTCTCCTAACGAGCTACATTTTAATTGAATTATTCAAAGATTTACGGCACTATTTCAGAGTAAAAGCACTCAAGCGAAAAACCGAAATCGACAATGTAATTCATTATATGAATCATCGGCCAGATGACCACAAAAATTCGGAAGCTCGGCATCTGTTCGACGCAAAGCACCGAATAATTGATATTTTGAGTGGTAGGGGAGGGGCCTCCCCTACCGAAATAATCACTCCAGACGCTCCTATTGTGGAGTCGGTAGAAGAACCCCCCTTAACAGAAAGAAAGATAGAATTATTCAAAGGTGGAGAGTCAGAAGGAAACTTCTATTTTACCATCGTTGGAGTGGCTGGAAAGGTATCATTTAAGCAGGTGGCCGACTGGAAATCTGCTGCTTATGTGAAGTTTCAAAAAGACCCAAAACAGCAAGAGAATTACCGCTTACGCAAAGCGGAATTCGATAAATGTCTGGAATTACGCAACAAAGAATTTATTAAAAGAGTGGTCGATTTGCACAAAGTAGATACCAATAATACAGATTTAGCGGTCTTCTTTCGAGAGCAACGTACCGAACAAGGCTCAACTCCTTGGCGTGTAGTCGGCAAAATGGATAGCTGTATTAAGTACATCAATAACCACCAACAACTAAGAGAACTCAACCAGTTGCCAGACCCGAAATTATTCCATGTGAAGATTGAGGAATACAAATGGAGAGATAACCTCCAGATGAATAATACGGGTTACGGGTGCGTATTTGAAGTAAGAACAGTTGAATACCAAAAGAATGCTCAACAATAATATCAATATCAGTAACGTGAGCGGGAGTGTTCACGTTACGATAAACCAAACGATTAACGTTGCTGAAAATCCTAAGCCACCTCGAAAAGAAACGATTGCTGAGGTAATCGTTTTGAGTGTCGGAATTGGCATAATTAAAGCCATTCCTTTGCTTGTAGAGGCGTTTGTTTTGCCGATAAAGTATTTGCCTGCCGTAGCAAAAATAACGGCTAAAACGGCAAAAGAAGTTGGTAAATGGTATTATCAGAAGGAGCTAAAACCGACGATTTTAGCCGTGTTGGAATACAGAGATTTCAAACGTAAACAGAAGCAACTACGATGAATTTGATAAAAATAATCTGGCGATTGATAATCGCCACTGGCTTAATTGCCTTCTCGTTTTTTGCTTATGTGGTGTATGCTTTTTTTACTCAAAACTAAAGCGAATATGTATTCTGACAGAGAGTTTACAAAATTAAAGCAGGTTTTAAGCTATGCAGAGAGCCATTACACGGTAAAAAAGCGAAATGGCATAATAGCCACCAAATTGTACGAGTTGTGCAACGAAATGGAGGTTGATTTGGTCGATTTTATTGCCTTTGCCAAAAATAACACGGCAGAACACGGCAATAACACGGATAACACGGCAATAACACGGCAAAACACGGCAAATGAGTCAATTGCCGTGTTTTGTAAGCAATGTGGCAATACAATTGTAAATCCACGCAAAAATCAGACTTTTTGTGTGGTAGAATGTAAGAATCGGTTTAATAATAATTTAAAAAAGCAACAACGATGAAAGTAATCATAATAGACACAGAAATACATGGTCAGCTTTCAAAGTTAGAGTGTGACTTGTGGAATAAAATACAGTTTTTAGCAAAGCATCAAAACTCAAATGAACCTAATATAAAAGAGTACATTCAAAAACATGTTACACCAGATAAAATGCTGGAAATCGTAAAGGAAATACGAGCAATATACAGGAATCCAAATTATGTTAGAGGTACGTTAAACTTAGGGATAGAATGAACAATAAAAACATTGAAGATGAGATGCTATTTGCATACGGATGGCATTCTTATATGTTTTATAATACGAAAGATTATGAGGAAAAACGTAGGGTACTCAAATTTATGAATGCAATAAATGAGCTTCTTGAATTACCGCCAGTATGGTATGATCCAGTGAGGGATTTAGTTATAAATGGCTATGAAGGATAATTAAGAACAAAAAGAAGGATTGTCGTTATGACAATCCTTCTTTTTGTTAGTACAGTAGCCTTCTTAAAGAAAAGGTTACATTAAAGATTGTTTGCTCTTGCGTTATCTTCACATTGATTTCGTCGGCTAAATACCAAATACCATCCGCAAAGATTTTCGTTTTGAAAGAAAATTGCATGAGCTGCTGGAGCGTTAGCAGGGCATTGATTTTGTAAGGCTTGTTGGTGTTAATTACTTGCCGTTTCTTCTTCAGCATTTTTTCATCTAATCCATTGGCACCATAAAAATTAAGGCTAAGGTTTGCCGTTTGGCTATCGGCCTTTTGTCCATCCCAAAATAAAAATCGTTTTGGGTTAGTATTTTTGGATTGACTAAATACCGATGAAATACCCTGTTGGCGTATTTCGGGTATTTGCCTTACGCTGTTGACCGTATTAACAATGAGCGAAGGGAATAAGCATTTGATTTGGTCGTAACTGTTGAGCGTATCCGCTTCAACCTCTGCGTTTGTCGGCTTAGGGCTAAACTGCTCTAGCGTATCTTTTGCCAATTCGTCCGAATTTTCAACACTCCAGACTAATTGTTGCTGCTTAATGTCTAATGTTTCGGATTCATAATTAGCTTCGATTTTTCCGCTAAGATCTAAGTAGGTAGTGGAATTAAGGATTTCATCGAAAAAGAAAAACTCGGCGGTGTTGGTCAACAGGTTGAATTCAATACCGATACCAAATTGGTCGCAAAGGCTTTGAAAAAACTCGCCCAAGGGAATGCCTGGCAAATGGTTGCTGTAGCTGATTACAGAATCGTGGACGTTGAACGGTATTGTCGTTTCTGCTGCTTGTTTGTCCGTACCAAAAAGATTGTGAATAATAATCTTTTGAATGTCTGCTGAGGCAATGAATGACCCCGTAAACGTTAAGCCCATCAGCTCCGCCAATTTGCCAAATAACCAGGTAAGTTTAAGGTGTGGGACTACACTGTATTTTGATTGAAACCCGTCTGAATTAAGCAATACCGTGCTGCCATCCTTCGCATTGATAATGCCATTCCATTTCTTGTTCGATTCCACGTAATAGGCGGTATTGCGGATTTCGGGCAAACAATAGATTGAGTTGTTTATTTTACTGTTGTAATAAGTTTGATTAATAGTGTTGTAGTTAATTGGAGGTAAATTAAAAGCTGCCTCGTTGAATGCTCCGATAGCACTGTTGCCGTATCGAATTGCAATTTTAATATCATTACGGCTTGTCTCCGTTTTTACATTAATACTATCGGTATTGGCAGTAATGGTAAGTTCATCGCTAACGATTTCGTTCAAAAATCTGGAAATAGCATTTTTTAAGCCGCTATCATCTGTAGTATATCCATTTGCCCAAATAAATGCTGGAGTAGAAGCAATCACATCATTTCCTGCTTTTATTTCCGCAAAAACAAAGATGAAATTAGTGGCATAGGTAATGTCTATATTTGCCCACAATTCTTTGAAAAAATGGGTTGATTGCACCGAAATCGTAGGGATTGTTTCACTACCCAAATCGAACGTATTTAGCTTTTTTGACCAAATGGTTTTACTCAATCCTGCGGGGCTAAATTCCATGTTTACGATAATGGTAACGATGGAATTAGACCGTAATGTTTTACGGAGCCGTATAATTCCTGTACTAATTAGAAAAGAGCCTAACCATAATTCCCCTGGGAATTCCTTTTGTACATCTACCCCCGATTGGGGCAAATGGGGATTACCAAACAAAGCTAAATTTTTAGCTGTGCCTGGCAATTCGAAAGGTAAGGTATAATCACCTTTGAGAGCAGAAAAGATAGAGCTCGTGCGGGTGTAGTCAAGTGTTGTTTTAGGGGCTAAATCAACACTTTTATTGTTAATTACTAATTTCATCGGGTGTCGGTTCTTGCGAGTTTGAATTCTATCTCTAATATGTCGCTCGTTTTTGCAGGATCGAACGTGTCGATAGAGCTGCTTACTTTGCTTAGGCGGATGTAGGAATTGTCTTGTTTCAGGTAGATTTCTGAACTACCTAACAATTCATCGGCGTAATATTTCAACCATCCATCGGCTAAGCTATCGGTTTTGAAAGCCAATTTGTGCGTAATTACAGACAGATAGTCGAACGTATGGGTAGAGCTCTCGAATGTGCTTGTTTCGCTGTCCTGAGTTTGTTTTGTACGTTCTACAAAACGGATAGTATCCCATAAACCAAACTGATTTTTGAAATAGAGATAGCTTGTCCAGCTCGCAGGATAGTGATCTACATAATAAGTGTAGAGCTGGGTTAATACCTCGCTGTTGGCTGACAAATAAACCTCGTAATGTGTTACGGAATCGTCTAAATTATAGACTTCTTTGATACGCTGCCAGCTCGTATTAATTACTAATAATTCGTCCATTTTACTTGTGGCCGTAATGGTATGGTCCGCAAACGATAGCCCTTTGAAAACTCGAAAATGAACCGTGATATTGGTTATATTAGAGCTGGAATAATTGAGGTAATACAAGTATTCTTTTGCGGACAAATCGGTAACTTTTACCGCTGGAGCAAGCGAAAACCAACGTTTTTCCTGAGCGGTAATGCTTAGGTAGTTTACGCCAAATTGTTCTTGTAAAATTGCAGGTAAGTGAGCTGGTACAAACTTAATTTCGTCCCCTGTGAATGTTACATTACTCCCTAAATCTGCGGTTTGTACCTTAATGATTTGCATAAAAGGCAAAGAAGTTTGCGTATTAGGCAAATCATAGAGGGATACTTCCGTAAAAATATCACTCTGGGCTAAAATATCCTTTAGGTTGAATGTTGCCATGCCATTTGGCAATGCTCCTGCTAACAAAGGTGCATTGAGGTTGATAGCGTTATTCTTGTATAGAATAAGGGCCTTTTTGTAGATTGAGCTAGTGGGTGCTGTAACCGAATAGCTATAATCGTTTTTTGCAAAATAAATATCGTTGTAAATCATGCCGCTGAAACGTTTTTGATGATGTTTTTCACCTCGGTAGCTGCATCGTAAATATCTTCAGCAGCTTTGTACCCTATCTGGAGGTTGGGTGCAATCGGGTTTTCTAAGTTGTAATTAAGTCGGTCAATACTACTCTTCAGGTCAATCAGGAGCTGATTGTTTTGTTGTGCCTGTGGAGTAGTATTGGCGGTAGAGCTCATCGAATTTGTATTACCTATTTCGATATTTTTGCCCTGATTCATTTGCTCCAGTATCGGCAACATATAAGGGAAAACAGGATGGCGAACGGCTGTATTGTTGCTAATAAATTCCGTTCCCTGTTCGTTTGCCCAAATCAATTTTGCTTGAGCAGTTGGCTTACTGGTAGCATATTGACTATTGGTGTCCGTAAAACCTCCCGCTTGAAACTGAGGAATAGGCGTAGCGGCAACGGCGGCCGCTTCGATTGCACCTGTGGCAATGATCCAGGGAATCATACCTGCGGTAATTACGCCCGATGCTGCCTTCACGACACCCGATGCGGTGTTGATAGCAATATCGAGAATTGCCTTTGCTTTATCGAAAATGGCTTGCTTCCGCTTGAGCTGGCGAACTTTCTGGTCGTGCTGTTCCTCCAGTGCGATTTTTTTTGCGTTGTATTGCTCGTTATTGATGACACCCTGAGCCAATTGCTCCTCGTTGAGTTGAGTTAATTTCTGATATTTTGACTCTTCGTCAGATAGCTCCTTATCAATCGAATTTTTGAGTAAGGAATAGCCCACATTAGCGACGCTCTCCCCTATTTTTCTCTTAAAATTGGCTTTGGATTCTTCGGTATTTTCATCCCGTTTTTTTCTATCCTCTGCTTGTTTCTTCTCGTATTCCTCCCTGGCATCCTCGTATGTTTTACGGGTTTTGGCTTTTCCTTCCTCTGTTTTTTTGGCTAAGTCAATCTCAAATTTTGCACGCTCTGCGGCATAGTTTCGATGGATAATCGCCCATTGCTCCTCCCCTGCTGTAGCAATGGCGAGCTGTTCTTCTACGATGCTAAGGGCTATCTTTTTGGCTAAAATCGTTTGTTCGTCCCCTGCGTTTTCTGCCTCCTTGAGGTCAGCTTCCGCAGCCGATTTATTATGTTTTAGCGATGCCTCATAGAGTTTCTTTTCACGCTCGGTTTCAATGTCTTCAATTTGCTTACTAACATGGTTTGTTTTTGCGAGAATGATTTTGTCGGCATCGTCTTTTGAAAGTTCTTTTGCCTTAACCTCTTTTTGTTTCTCGAAAATAAATAAACGTAGTTCTTCCTGTAGCCCTGCCTCCTTTTTGGTGTAAGAATCGTCAATTTCATCGATTTCCATTTTGGTCAACTCTGCCAAAGTGCGAGCATGGTTTTCGATGCGTTTTTGACGTAGATTCTCTAAACGCTTTTCTTCCTCTTTGGTGACACTCGTATTCGTAGTAGTTGGCTTGTCGGGTTTATCTGGCTTATCTGGTTTGTCTAGCTTTGGTGGAGCAATGGTTGTTTTATAGTCTCGTACCCGCTTTGATTCTACGTCTAGCTCTGTACGTATTTGCTTTAATTCACTTCTCCAAATTGCAATAGCTTTATCTCGTTCTTGTTTGGACAGTCCTGTTCTATTAATTAGATTTTGAATTTGGTCTTGAGCATATAATCCTTTTGTTTGTAAATCTCGGATTTTACTCATACTCTCAGCAATCGCATCATTCTTAATTGCGTCAGTCGCTTTCTTTTGTTTCTCCAGAAACTCGTTTAAAATACCTAAGTTGATAGCAACAGCATTTCCATAGGTATCGAATTTCGTAGCGGCTCCTGGAGCCATGTCCGCAATATCGTTCATCACTTGCTTTAGCTCAAGCTGAGCTTCAGCAGATTTTTTAGAATTTTTCGCAAGTTCTTGATAGCGTTCTACTAATTTTTGAGAACGTGTAACTAATGTACTCGTAGCATCCTGTTGGTCAATAAATTTATCGTGAATGTCTTTTGATGAATCTGCCATACCAGCCATTGAACTAATTAAAGGTTTTGCAAGGGCAGTTGTAAACTTACTAAGTCCAGACATCCAACGATCCCAAGTTTTGCCAGCCTTTTCAGATTCTGCCGCAAAGTTTTCATTCTTAATGGTGAATTCATCCGTAATACTAGAAGTGCTTTTTAGGGCCAGACTAGCCAGATTCATTTTTTTTGATACAATGTCTGCATTCTGTCCAACCTTAGCCAATACTTCCGAAATAGATGCCGAAGAGATTTCGGCATCCGCTAATTTTTCAGCGAATTCGGTAGCACTACCTTTTGAACTTGCAAAGCCCTTAGAGACTTCAAGTAGGGCTTGTGCAATATTTGTATTAACTAGATTTTTAAATTTCACAGCACTCATATTCGCCACTGTTGCAAACATTTCGGGAGCAGCACTCATTTTGTCGAGGATTTTGACAGTTGCTGTTGATCCTCTTTCCGATGAAATAGCCAATTCCTGATAGGCTGCGGCAAGCCCTAGTGTTTGCCCTGCTGTAAGGCCGTAAACTGTTCCCGCTGAACCTATTCGGTTAGCGATGTCGGTAATAACAGGGCCTGTGGCTTGCCCTGCTGCCCCTAGCACGTTGACGGCATTACCTAAGTGGAGCATATCTTCCGAAACGTCGTTTGTCTTTATATCGACAAGTACGTTACGGAGTGAGCCAAACACGTTTGTTATCTGCTCTGCTCCACCTTTAAATTCATCCCCCAAGGCTACGTTTAATTTGTCGGTCGCTTTGGTAAAACCTAAAATTTGAGCTGAAGCAATACCCATTTGACCCGCTACAATTACAATATTTTGCAGCTCCGCTTTTGCTGTTCGGGTATCAATTTTTGATAAGGAGGAATTAAGTTCCTCTACCTGATTTTTTGCAAAACCCGTAGATTTTTGCATGTTACTAAGCGTGTCGGATAGCTTTGCATAGCTTGCAACACCTGAAGAAACAATAGTCCCAAAGGACGTTACTAAGGTTAGTAATAAGGCAGCGATACCCCCACCAATTCCGCCGATGATTGCGGATGGCGATTGCTTTTTGAGCATCGTTAATAAACCTTCTGTTTCTCGCAATTTGGCATTACGAGCATCGAGGGCTTTGGTGGATGCGATAATTTCGGTACGTAGTGCTTTTTCTGCGGCATCGTAACCTGCGGCAGCAGGGATTAGGGCTTTATATTCCTTTTTTAGTTCTGAAATTTTGTTAGCTAGTTGCTTAGAGTTTAGTCCAGCATTGCCTAAGGTCTTATAATTGTCGGTAATAACTTGGCTATTCGCTTTTATTTGTGCGGTTAAATCTCTGTAAGCCGCTTTGCCCTCTTTTGTTTTTCGATTAACCTGCTCTAACTGAGCATTAAGGTTTTGATTAGCGAGGGATAGTCGTTGGATTTCGGAAACGGCTTGAGACGCTTCGAAATTGGTAACGATATTAATCCGTTCGTTGGTGGTGGACATTTTGTGAGGATAAGTTTACGGTGAAAGAACTAAGTGTTTGTTCGACGATGGCGGTTGCTCCGACCTCTCGGAGGGAATTAATCATCCAATATATTTTGCGGTTAACGAGTCGTTTTTGTCGCCTCCCGACTTTGTTTTTTTCGAGTAGTAGCGAATAGTTTTCCTGATTAATTCGAATGCCCTTACGAAAGCCCCTACCCGACCCCATGTCCTGCATTTTGAGGGATGCACGGAAATTGAATGTAATGGTATAGTCGAGCTCACCCGTCTGATTAATGTCTATCAGAACGGTTTCGTCGGTGCTGGTGTCGAGCTTGTATCGGCGAATAGCCTTTGCGACCTTTGCATCGGTATTTTTCGCTAATTTTTGAATTTCGGATGTTAGGCTAAAATCAATCATTCCCGAAATTATTGGGTAGATTTTAGCTTAACAAGGACAGAAAATTATGTCAACAAAAAAATAATTTAAAAATAAAGTTGTATAAATTTGTACAACAAATAAAAACCGATTATATTTGTAATACCAAATCGGAACACACTGAGGCGGTTAAACTAAACGTCCGTCGCCGAGATGATACATCGGGAAGTCACAATGTTAAAGTTAAATTCAGAAATCACTTTTTTCTCAGTTGAAATTGATGTTAGAATTAACGACCTAGAGTATTTAGGATGGGATTTTGACGACTATTATTGCAATACTGAAAAAGCGTTTGGCTTCTCAAGAAGCCAAGCTATTGAATACTGCGTAAATAAATATATTACTCGTGTTCGTGTTGAAGGAAAAGAAAAGTATAGTTCTTATACATGGGTTGACCTGCAAGGTAATGATACTGAGTATGAAGCGACTGGAGATAATGAGGCAACTATCAATGATATTATAACTCTTCTTAATGATGGATATTCATTAAGAAGCGATGAATGTCAAAACGAAAATGGCGACTTTGTCGCTTTTGCAATATGATTATTAATGTAACATACAGACTGCCAGATGGAACTTGGCAGTCTGATTTCTTAGTACAGAGTGTTGAGGAATTTATTTGGTTTTTCTTGGGTAGGGAAAACATTGAGTATAGAATCTCTGTTGAAGTGGCTGATATTCCATTAGTCCTGAAAGGGATTAGGGAAGCCAAAGAAGCTACCTTGAAAGAGGTGGCTTCAAACATGGTAGCAAAATACGACAAATCTACGCTACATAATATTGAATCGGCAAAAAGAAAACTAGGCTTGAAAACCTTAGAGGACATTTGCCAAGCGATGTCCCTGAGAAGTAGAATTGAAATATCTGGGAATTCCAGCGATTTCAAAAGAGTGCCTAAAGTTCATCCTTTTGTTGAGGATGAGCATTTCGACCCATCAATTTTTGAATAAAAAAAAGATATGCAAAATACATTTGAATTACATACAAGCTATGGGAAATCGCTTGGTCAATTTACGTCATCTACTTTCTGCAAAGAAACAAGTGGTGAAGGAGAATATGAAGTATCCCTAATTGGTGAGGGATACCCTATCGTCAAAGTAATCCGTGACACACATACGGACTACTTTTTTGATAAAGATGATGTATTAGTCAGTTATAATGACTAAGATGCCACCACCAATAAAAAAGCCGAATCTATAACAGGTTCGGCTTTTTTTGTCTTATTATGATTACTTAGTCGTTTGCCAACTTACGGATGGAGGCTTATTCAATAACCTGATTTCCCTTGCATTCCCCTGGTAAAAGATAGTTGCTAAGAATCCTGATAGTATAAGGATTACGGGGAGATTATTAATCTTAATATCGACCTTGGAAAAGGCTTGGTAGAAACCTAAGACAGAGCCGACAACTCCTAACACGACATTAACAACGTGAATGCAAGGTTGACATTCAATATCGGTCACGAATTTGAGTAAATCGGGGCCGATGGTGTTAATAAATAATAATAACGACAACACAATTGCGAATGTGTTGGTGACCCATGCGGGTGCGTTTTTAAAAAGATTTTGCATGATAGAATAGTTTATTTTTCCTTGTGATACTTCCTTAAAAATCTGACAACATAAAACCCAGCGACTGCACATAGGACAGACTGGACAATTGCCCAGCCGTCTATGTGAGAATAGGCAGATTGTATAATAGATGCGATAAATGCAAGAATACTTAACGCAAAATCTTCGATGCTGTTGTTGTGGCTTGTAGGCTTCATTTTAAGGTAGTGAACTAATGAAAAGCAAAGATTAAATAATGTTGTTGGTAGAAAAAGGACTTATTTTTTTTGCCTAATTACTAAGAATAAAACGATTGCAATTCCTGCCAACACTAGACTAGCGTACTTCCAAAAAGGTGCTACTCCGAAGGAATTTGTATCGGACTTTACCTTTACGATTTTGGTAACGGTTTTAGTGGCCGAGTCGCAATCGGCCTTCACTACGGTATAATACTTTGTCTTTTCGACAATAACCTTTGCCCTCCCTTGTTGAATTTCTCTAACGAAAGTTACCGTATCGTTTTGCCATCTGGTAACAATTGAATCCTTGGGAATTGTAAGCGAAACGGTATTGGTAACGGTTACGCTATCGGTTAGCGTAGTTGCAAATTTGTCTTTGCATCGCTGGTAAGTGACACAGGATGTAAGCAAAAAAATGAATGCGATAATTAAGAGATTTCTCATTTATCTAATACATTAGGATGAACAAAGATGGCATTTCGGATAGTACGCTCTCTGTACATTACCGCTCCGCCGTTTGAATTGTTAGTAAAAGAGGTATTGCCCTCAATGGTCTTAAAACGCTCTTTGCGTTCGTCCATCCATTCGATAAAAATGCCCGTGTGGTCGTAACGACCATCCTTATTCCAATCAAAAAATACAATATCTCCACATTGCGGATTTGCTGTTATCTGCCCCGTTTTTTTGAAATGAGCCATAGCGGTTTGGCAACCTGCAAAACCTTTTCTGAATCCGATTCGTTCGAGCGGTACGCCAGCAAAGGCATAACAATAAGAAACAAACATTCCACACCATGCCATACCATCGAGTCCGAACCATTTTCCGTATTTGGTTTGATTAGAATTTGGCGGCATTTCGGTATAGCCAAATTCATTTATTGCGATTTCTACAACCTTAAATCCAGTCATTTTCCTGATAAAATTTAGTGTAATTGATAAGTTCTTTTAGGCTCATCATTACTTCTACTCCTGCGGAGCAGTCGGATAAGCCTTTTATTTTTTCGATTTTAATTTCCGCATCTCCCAACGTGATTTGGTCAAATAGGTGAAAATTTTCCTCCTGGATAAATCGAAGTTTTGCCCAAAATTTAAGGGCCTTTTGTTCGGCATCTCTCATGGCAGCGTCGATGTCCGTTTGCGTATTATCGGTTGCTCGGATAATAAGAAATGAACAAGGATGGTTAAGCTGGTCCGCTCCTGAGCGTACTGGAATACTGAGGTCTGGACGACTCAGCAGAAAACAAAAGTGCGTAATTTGGAGGTCAAATTTTGCCCAATTGTCTAAGAAATCAGGGTCGTACAGTAAAAACCTGACAGCTCCCTGAACAGGGTTATGCCCAATTATTTTTTTGGTGCATAGGCTTTCAAAAAAAGCCTTATAGTTAGCTTCTATCATTGCTTTTTGAGTGATATTAGTCGCTGCTCATGTGCGTACAAACAATCCCATAATTGGGTTTTTGCAACGTCTTGGTAGCGTGTAGCGTCTTCATTCGCAAGAAAATGAATCGTCATTTTCCACGAGTCGGAAGCCTGTTGTTTTTTGGAACTAGACTTTTCGCTAATAGGAAAAGTTTCGGGAAATTGACTAAATAAATACCCTCTGGCATTTTCATAATAGAGCAAAATCGCCATTCGGTATAAAATTGAATGGCTTCTATTATGAATGTTTTTGGGGTAATTGTATAGGATTTCGATAATACGAGTTAATCCATTTTCGTCACCTTCGGTATAATCCTGATAGGCTTGTTCGGTTTGCGAAAATTCAAAAATTGTAAAATCTCCAAAGGCATCCTCCCTGGCATTATCTTTCTTCAGGGAGTTTATCCGTTTGATTTGTTTAAGTGGATTGATAGCAATCGGTGTAGGGTCGTTGTAGAAAAAATTAGTACAATGTTCGATGGCATCGTATAGATTTTCGATGTCAAACGACTTAATAGCAAGGAAAGAAGAAACGGGTCTCCCTCTTGCAATCGCACGAAGTTTGATGTGATTAATTGGAGTAAGTAAGGGCTTGAGAAATTCTAGTTTGAAAACTTGCCATTTGAACCATCTCAAATTTTTGAGGTTCTGTGGCATATCTAACAGAGCAAAAAATAGTTTCATTTTTGCTTCTATCGCACTATTTTGAGGTAATACCTCTACGAGCGTAAGGTATTGTTTGGCTGTCAGTTGGTTTACATTCGCTGGCAGCTCAAAGGCTCTACTGTTGATATATATTGTTTGAAACATGCCCAAATTTCGAGTTGAAATTTGGGCAAAAAAAGGACATTAGAACCAAACGGCCGTATTTGACTTAACGGTTGTAAGGGTATTTGGCGAAGTGCTTGCCGCTGGAAATTCGGGAAATGAAGTTGCATTACTTCTGATATAGGCAAGTCCATCTTCGATATATTTTTCAGCTTTTGCTTTTTGGGTTTCAATTAACCGATCTATTGCTTTTGAATCGGCTGATTTGTATCCTTTTTGCCCATTGGCAGTCGTATTATCAAACTGTAATACGGTGTCATACTTCCCGAAAATTACGGACATTTCGGGGATTGCGTCGGCAAAAGCAGTATGGGCTATTGCAGGCTTAATATAGGCTTCTAATAAGGTTTTTTTCTTATCAGAAAGGTTATTAAGCCTAAGAGCAGTGAGCAATTCCGATGAGAAAACAGGAGAAATAACCATATTCTCCGCATATTCGATTGAACTTTTGAGGGATAAAAAGACCCTTCTTGAGTTCGCAATGTTACAATATTTATTAAATTCAGTAACGTTTTTGAGAAAAAACTGACTGTATTGCGTATAATAAGGACTATCAGTCCAAACAAACGGTGCTTTCTCCTCTAAATACTCAAATAATGCCTCTATTTCATCCATTGCCGCCTGATAGCAGGTATTCCGCAATGTTTCTACGTCTTCAGGTCTGGCAGGCATTTCATTGGCTGTTTTTACCTGTTGTAGCCCTGCGTTCGATGCTCTTACGTTTACATAGGGTAGATATTCAAAAAAAGCATAGTTATAAATGCAATTCTTGACAATATCTACGGTTTCCTGTTGTAGAAAAAGCCAATTGGCCACGGGCATAGAAAACCATTTTTTGAGACAATCTCTTTCAGCCTTATCAATCCGTTTTTGAAAAGGTGGTAGTTTCATTTCAAAACTTGTCGCTGTTGGAATATACAATTGTAATTCCTGTATCGTAGGTGTTATCATTGTTTTTGTATTGCTCTATCGGATGGTGAAATTGCGTCCTGTGTAACCATGGTGGTTCGTCTAATTTGGAACTCCATTTCTGGATTGAATTTGTTATAGTCTCGAATTAAACGAGGTACTTCTAAGATTAATTCTTCTAACAAAAACTGATTGATTTGCCCAACATTTTGGGCGTTGGATTTGGCATTCCCTGAATTGTTGGTCGCACCTGGCTTAGAACCGTATCGAGCGGGGTCAATTCCCATTGACCAGTCGATTTGTGCGTCTGCTTCCTGTTGATCAGGGAGGTAGTCGCCTGTGAAATTCTTTTTGTCGATAACCTCGATGGTGATGCCTTTGGCAAAAGCGGGGTCGATGTTGGCCATTTTGGTATTAATGTCCGCAATGATAATACGACCTGCATTTTCTGCTCCAGAAAGCAACTCCGTTACGGTATCAACAACCTCCTGTCGATACTGGAGTAATTGATTTTTAGCCTTTTCACCTTCCTTCCCTCCTTCACCAAATTTTTTCACGAGATCTTTCCAGTCGGAATACTTGTTCTCCCAGTACCAGTCCGCTACATACACAATTACTGAAGCTCCAACGATGTTCTTCAGTATGTACTTTTTATACTTTGTGGCATCAATTGAAATATCTATTACGCCCTGGGTAATTAATGGGTAATAGTCGGGAATTGGGTATAACAGCTCATCGGTTTCTACACGGAGCAGCATAATAAAGTTTGTTTCATCTTCGTCAATTGCTCGTTCGTAGAGCGTTGTCGCTGTGTCGTAATTATTGAATAGTAAGGGCAGTTTTCTAACCTTTGTAACATCTTCGATGTTTGGGGCTTTTTCCCAAATGGCCGATAAGTAACCGTGGGTGATTTGTCCGTTTTCGTCGGAGTCTCCTAATCTAAATGTCCAAGCCTCTTTTGTCTCTACCATGGCGATATTATCCTTATTTTCATTAAGAACGATTTCGACTGGAGAATAATAGTATTGATTAAGGTTTTTGGCAGTCAGGGCTAAATAACGGTTGTTTAGATTCCATTTCCGATTCCAGTCCCGCCATTCTGGAAATACCTGAAAGGAAAATGATTCATTCCCCTGAGCATCGGGCTGGATAATGCCAGGCTGAATGCCTTGCGATGCCGTTTCGATTTGGGAGAACTGAATGTTCTTTTTTGTGCGGTAATTTGAGTTAATTACCTTTCTAAGGTTTTCGGGAAAAAGGTTATCATCTCCTGCTGGAGATAGGCCCTTAAAAGGGGATGCAATATCGCTTTTGACCTTTGTTTTTTTGGTTTTTCCCTGGAGTATTTCACGCACCATCAGCGATGATACGTCCGACGTTGCAAAGGCAATCGTCACATTGTTTATTTTTGCGGAATGTATATCGGTGAAGAAATTCATATTAGTAGATTACTTGATAGCTGTTAAATTCGATAATTAATCGGAGATAGCAACTCCGAATTTTGTTTTCGTCGATTAGATATAATCGGCGAATAGATGAACGCAATCGTTTATCGGGGATAGTAGAACGAGCCGTAACGATAGGTTCTCGGACAGCTGCCGTATTGGTAATTCCCTTCATGTTTCTAGCGAGAACCGCATTTTGAATAAATACAATCCCCCCTATTTTTTCGTTTTCTGTAGCTTCTTTTAGTAGGTTAAGAATGCACGTATCTAAGGGTACAGCTTTATTCTCTCGTCTGTATTTGCGTAATTTTTGCAAAAACAAGCGATTAAATCGGATGTATTTAATCGAAAAAACAATAGGATTGTTGTCGCTATCGAACTTTTCCATCACATCCAGCATAGTAGAAAACTTGATGGTAGGTAACATGATGACAAGTTAATTTTGATTCGGAGCGAATAAAAGGACGGCTATTTCTGAAGAAAATTAGAACTTGAAAGCTAGTATAAATAGGAGTTATAAAGGAAGAAATTAGGAACGAGCCAACCAGACAGGAATTTTTGAGTGAGGGAATTTTAAAAGTTCATTAAAAAAAGTACTGTACATATTTTTAAAATTTTCCCTTTCGAAAAAATTCCAACGCCCGCCCAAAATTCTGCTATCTCCCTAGCATCCTTTTGGGGGTGAATTAATTAGCTTTCATCGCTTGACGTGCTAGTACACGTCTTAAATCTTCATATTGCGTTATTGTCTTTTTTTGAATCTCGATTAAGTTTGAAACGCTTTGAATCGCTTCTAAATGTTTCGGATTATAGTCTTTTGCAAAGAAAGATGAAAGTATGTTTTTTACGTGCTTAATCTTAATAAAAGGTATTGCAGTACCGCCAATAAATTGATAAAAAGCCTTACCTATCCACAAAGCGTAAACGATTTCAAAAGCATTTTCTTTGTTGGTATAGATAGCAAAACAGTTAGGAATGGGCTGTTTTAGCGGTCTTCCTGCGTTGTTCCCGTGACTTTGTACGTAAAAGGTAGCGTCTTTATTTTCACCGTTGTACGTGACGATTTTTAGCAAGTCATTAAGCCGTTATCTGCAAACGAAAAATAAGAATGAGCGGTTAAAATCAGATGGTCAACGACTGGAATATCTAAGTATTTACCTGCTTTAATTAACTGCTTTGTTAAGTGCTTATCCGCTTCGCTCGGTTTTAGATTTCCGCTGGGGTGGTTGTGTGCAATCGCAATTGAAGCCGCTCCCGCTTTTAATGCCGTCGTAAAAATTACTTTTGGGTCGGCAAAAGTACCAGAAATTCCGCCTGAAGAAATAGAGTAAAACCCGATTGGGGTGTTTGCTCTGGTTAGGCAAATTAAAACTAGCTCTTCCCTCCAGTGGAAAGTATCATGATTGAAACAGTGCTTAAACACCTGGTAACAATCATTTGAGCAGGTTAATTGAGATTGTTCCTCGAAACTCATAACGGCAGTCAATTTGATAGAAATTTTGATTTGAGGAATTTTTATTGCTGGGATATTTACGGATTTAATAGTGAAATTTTGCATCTTTGTTCTGTTAATGGCTAACAAGTTGTTAATATTATAAGAGTGAGCGTGCATCCTGCTAAGATGCACGCTTTTTTTGTTACAGTTGAAAATGGAGAATTGAATTTTCCATCTTGTCCTTGTGGTCTTTTCCCCTACTGATTGCAAGGTCTAAGAACTCTACTATAATATTAAGGTTGTTGAATTCCACCGTAAAACCTTGTGCATTTTCAACCGTTAAAGAAATTGCTGTACCGTCAACTTTCGAGCGGAAAGATTCCAATTCCTCCAATTTCTTCGCAAAATTTTGGTACTGGTCTTGAAGTGTTCTGATTGCTCTTACCTTTTCAAAAACTGTGTTAACAGTTTTTTGCTGAACTAATAGCGTGGGCGTGCTGGGTAATGATTCGGGGGGCGTTGGTGGTGTTCCCGTCTCGGCTTTTTCAGCCTGTGGAGTAAGTAATAATGTAGGCGTTGCCTGTCCTTGTGTTTGGGCAATAGAAAGCCCTGTGCCGTTCTTAACGGCTTTTTTAACGTTTTCCATGATGTTATTATTATAAGAATGAATCTGAAAAATGCCCTACTGCTAATAGGGTTTTACGCATCTTTCAGTACATAAAAATACGAAAAAATACGTAATTTTCATACTATTTGCAACTTTTTTTTAAGTCAAAATCCTAAAAATCAGCAAGTTATAAAAAATACTGTGATGATTTTTAGTGGTTTCTGACAGCGAAG
>ERZ650310.22-NODE-22-length-42617-cov-45.287815_pt1 | contig 42617 bp, 52 predicted proteins | sample MGYA00376246_ERZ650310 | MGnify/ENA primary metagenome ERZ650310 (study PRJEB26733, sample SAMN07839286) | wastewater metagenome | biome: small river; feature: stream; material: water | place: USA: North Carolina | collected 2016-03-01 ...
GGTTACCGCGTTCGGTTATTCGCTGGAGTCGGATGGCTTTAGCGGTAGCGATATCAGCGTGCTTTCTCCGCAGATGCTGCAGGAATACGGCCTGGTTGACTGGGATTATCAGCAGGTGCCGTATTCGATCGTGTGGGGCGCACGCGAGGATGGCGCCATGGTTGGCGTGACCTACATGGCAGATCAGCAGGTGATCGGCTGGCACCGGCACTTCACCGACGGCAAGGTGATCTCCGTTTGCTCGGTTCCAGAAGGCCGCCAGGACGTGCTCTATCTGTGTGTTGAGCGCGAGGTCGAGGGCGTGACCGTGCGCTATGTCGAGCGCATGGCTGAGCGCCAGCTGCAGCGCTTCAATGGCAAGCCACTGATCAATTACGCATGGTTTGTCGACTGTGGCCTGCGCTATGACGGCACGAACAGCACAGCCGAAACAATGACGATCACAGGCGGTACTGACTGGAAATACCCGGAGCCGCTGACGGCCACCAGTTCCAACGGTTCGCGCTTTAGCGCCGGCGATGTTGGTGATGCTCTGCAGTACATTGCAGAGCCTGGTGCTGAACCGATGCGCATGCAGATTACTGCGTACATCAGCGGCGCAGCCGTCACTGTTCGTCCGATAGGGACTGTTCCGGTGGAGATTCGCGGCGTTCCGTTTACCGCCTGGGCAATCGCCCGCGACACGCTGTCGGGGCTTGACCACCTTGAAGGGCGCGACGTTGTGGTGCTGGCCGACGGCAACGTGATCAACGGCCTGGCCGTATCGGGCGGCAGCATCACCATGGATACGCCTGGCGCCGTCGTGCTGGTCGGCCTTCCGTATGAGTGCGAGCTGCAGACCCTGGAGGTGAACGTGCCCAATCAGGAAACCATCAGCGACAAGGCAAAGATCATCAAGGGCGTGACGGCGGTGCTGCTGGAAACGCGCGGAGGGTGGTATGGGCGCAAAAACACCACCGTTGAAGGTGATTTGTGGGAGTTCAAGCCGCGCCAGGACACTGACGATTACGGTGCGATTCAACCGCTCACCGGCAAGGCCACACAGATCATCACCGATGGCTGGTCTGGCAATGGCCAGCTGACCGTTGTGCAGCGTGACCCGCTGCCGATGAACATCCTTGCACTGATTCCTCGCGTAGACGTTGGGGGCCCATATTGATTGCCATCAGACCGCTGCAGATCGAGGACATTGCCGAGATCGCTGATTCAGCAAGGCGCGCGGACGTCGAGGAAATGATGGCGTGCACCGGGGGCTCGGTGTGCGCCGCACTGTCGTATGGGCTGCAGCACAGCCTGCGCAGCTGGGTGATCGAGCACGATGGGATACCTCTGGCGGCCGTTGGCGACACGCTGGCGGCTGTAGGTGTTGGAGTTCCCTGGATGGTCACCACCAACAACATCACCATCAACCCGCGCGGGTTCCTGCGCGCCAGCAAAGCCGTGCTGTCCGAGCAGCTGCAGCGCCACGCCAAGCTGACCAACTACGTCGACGCTCGCAACACTGATGCAATTCGCTGGCTGTCGTGGCTTGGCTTTACAATTGGCCCAGCAGTTTCGTATGGGGCCAGCCGGCTACCATTCCATGAGTTCACCCTGATCAGGAGCAAATAACCATGTGCTCGCCCGCACTTATTCCCGTAGCAATCGGCGCTGGCAGCGGCTTGCTGCAAGGCCTGGCTGGAAAGTCTCAGGCTGACCAGCAGGCTGCAGCCCTGCGCCAGAACGCCTTCTACCTCAACCAGTCGGCATCTGATGCAAAGGTCCGCGGCATGATCGAGTCGGATCAATCTCGCGTGCAGACGCAGCAGGCCATCGGCACCCAGCGCGCGGCCATGGCCAGCAATGGCGGCGTGGTTGACGAGGGCACCAATGCCATCATCCAGCAGGACACTGCGCAGCTTGGTGAGCTGGACGCGCTGACCATCAGCAACAACGCGGCGCGGGAGGCCTATGGCTTCCAAGTGCAGGCCCAGGACAACCTGCGCACCGCCAAGAACTTGCAGAAGCAGGCAAACAAGGGCGTGCTGACCTCGATGCTTGGCGGCGCTATCGGTGGAATTGGCAATGGTGCTGGCTTGTTTGGTGGCTCTGGTTCTGGCGCTGGCACCGGAACAACGGCGGCACTGGCGGGCGGTGCCGGCCGGCTCAACTACAACCAGGCGTATTCGTAAGGAGTAGGGCATGGCTATTCAAGTACCAACGATGGGCGGCCCAAGCGTCCGTAGCCGGCCGATTGGCGCGCCGCAGGTTCGCGCGCAGCCTGCTGATACCGGGCTGCTTGAGGTTGGCCAGCAGGCGCTGAGCACTGCCGGCCAGATCTTCCAGAAGTCGCAGGACGACGCAGACACGGCGGCCTTGATCGCTGCCGAGGCGAAGCTGAGTGACTGGAAGCTCGACACGATGTTCAACCCTGAGAGCGGCGTCTACAACAAGAAGGGCCGTAACGCCCTGGACGTTACCAATCAGACGGTTGCGCAGTTTGACGAGCAGGCCGCCGCCATCGGTGGCGAACTGACCAACGAACGCCAGCGGGCTCGGTTCAACGCCATCACGGCCAATCAGCGCGCCAACCTGGGCAACGAGCTGAACCGCTACGAGTTTGGCGAGCGCCAGCGCTTCTACGAGGAAACTGACAAGGCATCGCTGGCGTCTGCAACTGCCGGCGCCACGGCCTACTACAAAGACCCTGAGCAGATCGCCTACTACCAGAACAAAGGCGCCCGGGTGATTGCTGCCAACGGTGAGCGCATGGGCCTGCCGCGTGAGGCCGTCGAACAGAACGTGCAGGCGTTCAACAGCGGCATTGCCACCAGCGTGATCGAGCGCATGGCGGTGGATGATCCGATGAAGGCGCAGCAGTACTTTGCGACCGCGGCACCCAACATGACGCCGGCAGACCAGATGCAGATGCAAAAGCTGCTGGGAACCCAGGTGCGCCGGCAGTGGGCCAGCCAGATGGGCGAGGCGATCTACACCAAGGGCACGCTGAGCACCGACGCGCTGCCAATGCTGATAATGCAGGCAGAGTCTGGCGGTGATCCGCTGGCCGTATCGCCAAAGGGTGCCATGGGCCTGATGCAGCTGATGCCGGACACGGCAAAGGAAATGGCTGGCGAGCTTGGCATTCCCTACGACGAGCAGCGCCTGCTGGCTGACCCGAACTACAACACGGCACTGGGCACGGCCTACATCAACAAGATGCTTGGCCGGTACAACGGCAACAGCACGCTGGCCGTGGCCGCCTACAACGCCGGCCCTGGCAACGTCGACAAGTGGATCAAGGAGAACGGTGATCCGCGCAAGGGCGACGTGAGCGAGGCCGACTGGATCAAGTCCATCCCGTTTGAGGAAACCCGCACCTATACCGGCAAGATCACTGGCCAGCTGGTGCCGGCGGCGCCTGCCTCCGTCGACTACGCCAACGCCGTCAAGGAGGCGCAGAAGATCGAAGATCCAGAACTGCGCAAGCTGACGCTTGACCGGGTGGATGATCTGAAGAAGGCCAGCGACCTTGAGGCCAGCGCCAACTACGACATGGCTGCCCAGGCCGTCGAGAGCGGCGGCTATGCAGCCATTGACGCGCGCCTGCTGGAAACCATGACTCCAGAGGACAAGCTGAAGCTGCAGAAGCTGGACACCAACCTGCGCAAAGGCACCGACCCAGTAACTGACGTGGCTAAGCTGGAAGAGTTCTATTCCATGCCGGCGGCGCAGCTCGGGCGCTTGAACCTGGCGCGCGATATCCAGCCCTACCTGAGCCCGGCCGACTTCGCCAAGGTCACAACGGCATGGAAGGCCGCTAAGAATGGCGACGGCGCAACCCAGGCGGCGAAGTCTGCCGAGTACAACGCCACCAAGTCGGTAATGAACCTGGCCGGCATCAAGTTCGGCACCTCGGCCGATGCGCAGAGCACGCAGAACATCCAGAAGCGCAGCCAGTTTGAGAACGCCTATAACCAACTCCGTGACGCCTTTGTCGCCAAGAACAAGGTCGACCCAACGCCGCAGGAGGCGCAGAAGCTGGCCGAGCAGCTGCTGGTCGAGGTGCGCATGGCAGGCACTGGCCTGTTCAGCCCTGATCTAATCCCGGCCTGGCAGGTGAAGTCCGGCCAGCTTGGCCAAGCATTTGTCGACCCCGGCGATATCGACGTGGAAGAATTGACCCCGAACGAGCGCCAGCAGGCAGTTGAGCGGCTGGGTGCCATGGGTGTGCAGAAGGTGACCGACGAAACGATCACCGAGGCATACCTGCAAATTCTTGAGGCCCGCGGGCTGAAGGTAAAACGCTGATGCAAATCGATATCGCCGCCGAAGTAAGCACCGAGATCCAGAAAAACCTGGCCGACCAGCAGGCAGCTGAGGTGCAGGCCGAGATCAACCAACAGCGCCAGGTCAATTTCCAAAGCTCGATGACGGTTGCCGCCGGCTTTGAGCCGACCAAGTTTGCCAAGGCGCTGCAGGTTGAGCGCCAGTCCGGCATTCCGGCCAAGGTCGCTTATGACAACTGGGATCGGATCGAGCAGGTCAAACAGCAGGACAAGCTGTCTGGCCTGTTCAGTACCGCGCCGCGTACCGCTGAAGCCCTGAGCACGCCGAGCAACGCCATCGTGGCAAAGGGTGACGAGGACAACCTGCGCAGCATGGAGCAGGCCATTCAGAAGGCTGACTTCTACGAGCAGGGTTTTTTTGAGCGGCAGATCGCTGGGCCGCTTCGCCAGTGGTGGAGTTCTGACACGCTGAGCGATACGCCCGGGCGCATTGTTGAGCTTGGCCGGATCACTGCCGACTTCGACCGGGTGGATGCCGGCGAGGACTTCAGCAGCCCATGGGCCAATGAGTACCGCAACGCAGACGAGGCTGGCCGCAAGGCTATGCGCGACAACGCCAACCTTGAGCGCAACCTGGCGTTTGATAAGGCCCGCGTGGCGCAGTTCGACCTCAACAAGCTGCCAGCTGATCCGACAGACCAAGCATTTCAAGAGGCTGACGGCGTGGCCGGCGCGCTGGCTGTTGCCGGTGAAGATCCGGCATGGCTTGGCCGGGTGGCCGTTAAGAGCCTGCCGGATATGGCGCAGAGCCTGGTGGTGGGATTGATCAACCCGTTGCTTGGCGGCGTGTCCGAGGGCGTCACCTCATCCAATTACAAGTTCATGGAAGTGCTGCAGGAAAAGGGCGTGGACGCCTCTGATCCGGTCCAGCTGATGCAGGCGCTGCGCAATGACGACTTGCTGCAGGAGGCAAGCCAGCGCTCAGCCCGCTATGGCGCCGGCATCGGCCTTGTGTCCATGGCCAGCTTCGGGCTGCTGGGCAGGGTGATGGCGCCGGCGACCATGGGCGGCCAGGCGCTGAGCCGTGGCACGCGCGAAGCAATCAGCGCTGGCGTGCAGATCCCAGTGCAGGGCGCGCTTGAGGCCACTGGCGAGCTTGCTGGGCAAATCGCAGAGCGTGGTCGCGTCAGCGACGTGAACAGCAAGGAGGTGGCTCTGGAGGGGCTGGTGGGCGCACTCATGGCCGGGCCTGAAGCTGGAGCCTTCGCCACCAAGCGCTTCACCAATCACATGATCCAGGCGCGCCGCACTGAGCGAGCCGCTGGCGTGCAGAGCGATCTGGTGGCCAAGTCGCTGGAGTCGAGTACGCGCAAGAATGATCCTGCCAGCTTTGACGCCATCGTTGGCGCCCAGCTCGCAGGCCAGCCAAACGAGTACATCGAGATCCCGGCGGCCAAACTGAATGAGCTGAATCAATCGGGAATGGTCAACATTCCAGAGCTGCTGGAAAACGTGGGCATCGATCCCAACCACTACACCGCCCAGGTTGAACTTGGCGGCACCATTCGCATGAAAAACAGCAGCTACCTGGCGTACCTGTCCGAGCAGGACAAGTTTCTTGGCAGCAGCATTCGGGTGGCGAGCAACGACTACAGCTTGGACGAAGTGCAGGAACTGGATCGGCAGATGGTTGCCGACATGGAGAAGATCGCCAGCCAGTTCGGCCAGGCCGATGAAATGGCCGGGGCTTACTCCGACGTGATGGGTCAGCTGCTGGCTTCCGGCTACGAGCGTGGCGCCGCCGACACCACCGCCCGCCAATATGCCGCTGTGATGACCCGCCTAGCGCAGCAGACAGGACAGACCGTGCAGGACGTGATGCAGGCCAACCCGCTGAACATTGCCCGCGAGGTGCCCAAGCAGGTGCGCCGGATCAAGGGCGATGACCTGTCGCTGATGCTTGGCCGTCTGCGTGCCGGTGACATTCCGCAATCGGCCGACATGTTCGGCAAGTCGCTTACCGAGTACCTGAACGCGGCCGGCGGCCTGGCTGATACCGGCGGCGAGCTGGCGGCGTTCGATGCTGACGTGGGCAAGGTCGGTCGCAACCGTCTGGCCCGTGCCGGCGGCAAGTCGCTGGACGATGCAGCGATGGCTGCATGGGAGCGCGGTTACTTCCCAGGCATGGCCCGCGATGACGTGACGCCCAACATGCTGATCGATGCCCTGCGCGAAGAGGCCGCCGGCACGCCGCGATTTAGCGCTGAGCAGGAGAATGCCACCCTGCGCGACCAAGCGGCCAACCTTGAGGCGCTGCAGGCGTATCTGGACGAGCAGGGCGTGGATCTGGAAACCGCCACCGACGAGGAAGTGCTGGCGCTACTGCGCGGCCAGGAAGGTCAGGCCGGCGACCAGATGCTCAACCAGCAGGATCTGACGCCAGACCAGCAGCGCCTGGTGAGCATGAGCGAGGACGAATACATCGCGGCGGTAAACCCCGAGAACAAGCGCAGCGATGCCGGCGACATTGTGATTGTGCGCGAGGGTGATTTGTTCCTGCCGTCTGGCTCTGAGCTGATCGAGCAAACCCAGGACCGCGCCGGCCAGCCTGTCGAGGTGTACGCCGACAAAGATGGCAGCCTGTACGCCGTGCAGAACGACGAGGTGGTTGGCCAGATCGAAAACCGCGACAACGAAACGCTCAACATCGTGACGGTCGAGGCGCAGGGAAAAGGCATCGGGACAACTCTGGCAGCGGCGCTGATCCGCCGTGATCCGTTCGCCCAGGCGGGTAGCTTCTCGCCTGCTGGTGAGGCTGCGCGCCGGTCGGCATTCCGCAAGGTGAAGGCTGAGCTGCTGGGTGGGCAGAAGCTGAACCAGTCCGCTACTGGCCAGACTGCGCGCGAACTGTCTGCAGAGCTTGAGGCTGAATATCCAGGCTTGAAGCTTGATCTGCTTGGCTCCGGTGACCGTATTACGCTGTCGCGCATTGTCCTGCCGAAAGAGGGCCGTGGCCAAGGCACTGGAACCGCTGTTATGCAGCGCATCGCAGCATGGGCGGACCAGAACGGCAAGACCATTGGCCTGACGCCTTCCGGTGATTTTGGCGGTAGCAAGTCGCGCCTGCCTGGGTTCTATAAGCGATTCGGCTTTGTTGAGAACAAGGGCAAGAATCGTGACTTTGAGATCAGCGAGGCGATGTTTCGCGTACCGATCACAACGCTGAACCAGTCGCAGCCTGGCGCAGCGCAGACTGATACCGCTAGATTCAAAATATGGTTTGGAAAAAGCAAAGTAACCAATTCTGACGGATCGCCGATGGTTGTTTATCACGGCACGAATCAGGATTTTGATTCATTCAATCCGGCAACAGTTGGGGATAATTTTGGCGCGGATTCACGCGGCTTCTTTTTTACAAACGACCGAAAGATGGCAAGCGACTACGCAGAAAATGACACCATTGGCATGAATAAGCGAGAGGGCGCGAATGTAATCCCAGCCTATGTGAGCCTGCAGAAGCCGCTTGTTATTGATGACGCTTTTTTGAAAGCGCAGGGGATGCAAAAAATTGGCATTGACGAGGACGTGGTTACTTTTTGGGATAGTTATCAAAGCCTGATTTATGACTGGATGGACGAAGCAAAAAGCGACGGCGCCATATTGGTTGACAACACATATAAGGTTGGCGGCGAGCCAACAAAAATGGTTGTTGCTTTGAAGCCTGAGCAGGTCAAGTCGGCGATTGGAAACAGCGGAAAGTTTGGCAGGCTTGAAAAGAGCATGCTCAACCAGGCCGGCGAAGATGACGCCCGCGGCTCTATCACCTTTGGCCCGCGCCAGGACGGCGTGCGGCGCTTCGATATTCGCCTTGGTAAGCGCAGTGACCTGTCCACCGTGCTGCATGAAATGGGGCACTACTACCTTGAAGTTATCGGCGATCTGGTCATGGACGGCAAAGCCAACGAGCTGCTGGCAGCCGACTATGGTGTGATCCGTGACTGGCTGGGTGCCGAGGCAGGCAAGCCGCTGAGCGTCGATCAGCACGAACAGTTCGCCCGCGGCTTTGAGAAGTACCTGGCAGAAGGCAAGGCGCCGAGCATCGAGCTGCAGGGCGCCTTTGCCCGCTTTAAGCGCTGGTTGACCGGGATTTACAAAGACCTGAAGCGGCTCAACGTCGAGCTGACGCCTGAAGTGCGTGGCGTATTTGACCGACTGCTGGCCAGCGAGGACGCAATCACCGAGGCCGAGGAAGCCCTGGCGCTGTCTGCGCAGTACGAGAGCAGCATTACCGAGCTGATGACGCCAGACGAGCGCGCCAACTACAACCGCGCCAGCCAGCAGGCCCGCGACGAGGCCACAACCGAGATCGAGCAGGAGATCCTGCGCGCCGAGCAGCGCAAGGAAATGGCGTGGTATCGGGACCAGCGCAAGAAGGTCGAGGCCGAGGTGCGCGACGAGCTGGAAGCAAGCCAGCCGTATCAGGCCCGCAAGTACCTGTTTGGCAATCAGCCGCATCCGCAGCTTGGCCGGGTGCTGCGCCTGGACACTGCAGCGGTTACCGAACTGTTCGGCACCAAGAGCAAAGAGGCCCGCTTCCTGGGCCGGGCGCGCGCCAAGGAGAACGGCGTACACCCTGACATTGCCGCCAGTCTGCTGGGCTACATCAACCCGGTTGAAATGCTCACCGACATGCGCTCGGTGCCGTCGCTGGCCGAGGCGATCAAGGCTGAAACCGAGCGGCGCATGGCCGAGCGTTATCCTGATCCGCGCGTTGACGGCACGCTGGCCGAGAAGGCGATGATGGCCGTTGGCGAGCGTGAGGCCGAGGTGCAGGCGATCCAGCTGCGAGCCCTGGCCCGCGAGGCTGGCCGCAAGGCTTCGCAGCATCGAGTGATCAAGGAGGCTGCCCGCCAGCACATCAGCCGACTGAAGCTGCGCGACGTGATCCCGTACACCTTCCAGCGCGCCAGCACCAAGGCAGCTAAGGCCGTCGAGGCGGCACTGCTCGATGGCAACATGCCCAAGGCCTACGAGGAAAAGGAAAAGCAGCTGATGAATCTGCACCTGTACCGTGAGGCGGTGCTGGCGCAGGAACTGGCGCAGAAGAAGCGCGACCAGGCCAAGGCCTACATGAAGCCAGGGGCCAAGCGTAAGCGCCTGCAGGATGCCAGCGTCGAAAACTACGAACTGGCCTACCCTGACGGCCGGATCGAGTACGCGGCCACCAAGGCAGCGGCCAAACTGGCTGAGCAGGATGGGGCAACCATTACGCCCCTGTTCAACTTCTTGGAGCAGGTCGACCAGCTGCTGACCAAGTACGAGTTTGGCATTCCTCGCCGGGCGATCCGCCAGCAGCGTGAGGCGCTGATTTCCTTCCTGCAGTCGATGCAGGGCGAGCACATTGTGGTCAACCCACCAGAGTGGATTTTGATCGATCGGGCCGAGCGCACCAACTGGAAAGAGCTGACCATTGGCGAGCTTGAGGACGTGGTGGACATGATTCGCCAGATCGACCAGATGGCTAAGAACAAGCTGATGGTTCTCAAGGGCGACAAGTGGGCCGAGTTTGAGCCGCTGCGTGACGCCATCGTTGCCACTGTCGAGCAGAGCGCATCGAAGGCCCGCAACAGCCAGTTCAACAAGTCGTTTGCTGACGACATACGCCGCTGGGGCCGTGAGTGGCTGGGGCTGCTGCCGGCTGACCAGATTGCTCGGGAACTGGATGGCCAGGACGAACTGGGCCCGGTGCAGGAGAACATCACCACGCCCGTGCAGGTTGCTGGCCGTGAGGTTGTGATCCGCGAGAAGGCCGAGCATCAAGGCCTGGCAGACCTGATCAAGCAGTTTTACACCGACGAACAGATCCGCGGCATGAACGATCCGAGCAAGCTGATCGCCATCCAAGAGATCGGCGACTCGATGACGCGCATGCAGATGGTCATGCTCATGGCCAACCTGGGCAACGAAGGCAACCGTCAGGCACTGCTCAAGGAAGAGCGCAGCATCTGGACAGCTGAAACAATCCAGGCTGTGATGGGACGGCTTAGCCAGAACGACGCTGATTTTGTCGAAGCGCTGTGGTCGTGGGTAGACAAGTTCTGGCCTGAAGTGGCCGAGAACGAGGGCAGGCGTACCGGCGTGGTGCCGGCCAAGGTCCAGGGTGATCCGTACCCTGTGCGCCTGGCTGACGGAAAGGTGCGCGTGCTGCGCGGCGGTTATTTCCCACTGAAGTACGACGGCGATCTGAGCATCAAGACGAGCCAGGATGAGGTGGCGAACGCCTTCAAGAACATGACCGCCGGCCGCACTGCCAAGGCCTATACCCCTGAAGGTCACAAGATCGAACGCGTGGGTTCTGGCGGGCGTCCGGTGAAGCTGGATTTTTCTGTTGTCACTGGCCACCTCAACGAAGTGATCCGCGACATCGTGATGACTGATCCGGTAAATCAGGCCTGGCGCTTCCTGCACGACAAAGAGGTGCAGGGATCCTTTGAGCGCAGCAACCTGAAAGAGTTGTTTACGGCGCTGGAAATCTGGCTGCAGGACACGGCCGAGGGTGAGAAGGTCGACAGTGGCTACATGACGGCATCTGCCCGCTGGCTGCGCACTGGCTTTACCGCCAACGTGATGCTGTTCAACCTGGCCAACAGCGCGCTCAACCTGGCCGGCACCCACCCGCTTGTGGTGCTGGGCAAGCGCTGGGCGCTCCAGGGCTATCGTGATGCGTTCATGCCGGCCAACTGGAACCAGATGTATGAGCTTTCGAGCTTCATGCGTGAGGCCCGCATCGAGTCGTACAACAAGGATCTGGCGCTGGTGCAGGACCAGATGCAAGGAAAGGGTGGATGGCGTGCAGCTATGACCAATGCAGGCTTCTACCTGCACAACAAGACGCAGATGTTTATGGACGCCGTGACGTGGATGGGCGCCTACCAGAAGGGCATGAGTCAGGACCTAGTGGGCCAGGATCTGGTGACCTATGCAGATCAGCGCGTTGTCGAGGCCTCTGGCTCTGGTGTGTTTGCTGATCGGTCTGCGATGGAGCGCGGCACGCTGTCCCGTCAAACCAGACAGAACGAACTGGTGCGCGGCCTTACCATGCTGGCCGGGTACATGATCCGCAAGATGGCCATTGCTCGCCGGCGCACGGCAGAAACCAGCTTCAAGGACATTGGTCAGGCGATGAACTGGGCGGTGGATATGGCGCTGCTATTCACGGTTGAAGGCCTGATGTTTGCCGCGGTGAAGGGCAACATACCGGACGACGAGGACGAGGATCAGACCGCTGGCTGGGCGAAGACGGCGGCATGGGAAACCTTCGCCGGCCTGGGCTCTGGCCTTCCACCGTTTGGGCGTCCGATTGTTGCCGGCCTTCAGGGGTTTGGTGGCGGCTCGTCCGGTGTCGATATCTTTGCAGAGCAGTTCGGTAACGCTGTTACCCAGGCCAAGCAGGGTGATCCGGACGTGACCGCGGCGAAGGCTGTTGTAGCAATGGTTGGAACCGCAACCAAGACGCCGGGCATTGCTACCAACCGCGTGATCGACTGGCTGGATCGGTCGCAAGATGGAGAGACACCGCCATGGTGGGAGCTGTTCACCGGCAACCGCAGCAAGTAACGGCATGGCGCCGCTGGCGCCATATCGCTACCATTTGCCAAACACAAAAAAGGAGGTGGAAATGTCTGAGCACGTTTGGCAATGGATTGGGGCGGCGTTGTTGCTGGTCCTGACGGCAATCAACCCGCACGCAGCCACTGGCGCCGCGTTCGGGTGTTGCTTCTTCCTGGCATACCCTTCGGCGTCGAGGGGTGGGCAGCGCCTGCTGTATGCGGCGTTCTCTTGGGGCCTCGGCTATGCAGCCGGGGTTTTCTTTTATGGCGAGGGGCCACCATACAGCCAGCGGGCAATGCTGGTATCTGCAGCGGTGTCTGCGCTTGCAGTACTGATCTTCATCGCCTGGGGCAGCATCATTCGTCGGCAGGGGAACTTGCCGCCTTGGGTGCAGACCATACTGGATATAGTGTTTCCGTTCCGTGCAAAGCGAGGTGAAGACGATGCAAGCTGACCTTGGCGTCGTTCTGGTAATAGTCCGCTGCCTGATGCTTGTCACCATCGCGGTGACGCTTGGGCGCTACAGAGACACGGGCGCGCGTTATCGGCCGGTTGTCAGCATTATGGCAACCATTGCCGCCGCTACGGCTCTTGCATGGGCAGTTCACTCTGTCCTGATGCTGCGCCAGTACCAGCCAGCCAGTTCGTTCTCTGAGCTATGGCCTACGGCCTTTGTGCTCTGCGCACTGATCCCAGTCATTCGCGCCCGTGGCAATGTGGCAAAGCTGCTGCCTAGGGTTAAATGGATTCACTCATAGGAGCTTTACCGATGACCGTATCATCTAACACTGATCGCGCAACGTTCCCAGGCAATGGCGCGACCATTGTCTTTCCGCTGCCGTTTCGATTCTTTTTCAATAGTGAAATTCAGGCTGGTCTGCTAACCAATGCAACCGGCGAATTAACCCCACTGGTTCTTGGCACTCATTACTCGCTTGCTGGTGCAGGTTTGCCAGAGGTGGATGGTAATGCTGCCAGCGTTCTGACGATGCTTGCGGCTCCGTCTGCGTTGCAGTCGCTTTATGTGCAGCGAGTTATGCCAATTAGCCAGCCAACGGACATAGTAAACCAGGGTAAATTCCTTCCTGAAATCCATGAAAATGTTTTTGACCGACTGACCATGCTTATTCAGCAGGCTAATGGTGAGGGCAAGGGGGCAATCCGAGTGGCGATTGGCGACCCTGAGCCGACAAGGCTTGCGCCGGCAGCACAGCGGGCAAATCTTCTGATGGGGTTCGATAGCCAGGGCAATCCAATCGCAGTTGCTCCGGTTAGCGGGTCAGCCGCAGAACTTGCCATGAGTCTCGCAAACGACGCAGACCCAGCAAAGGGTGCGGCGCAAATTGGCAGGGGGTCTCAAGTTGTTGAGACAATTTCAGAACTCCGCGCGCTGCTTAAAACGTCTCCATCCAAAAACGCGCTAGTTGCTGGATACTATTCATCAGGCGATGGTGGAGGTGGGAATTACTATCTAGACGATTCGGATGTAATAAGCGCTGACAATGGTGGATCTATAATTGTTGCAAATGATGGAGGACGCTGGAAGTTAATAGTAAAGTCTTGCATATCAATTAAGCAATTTGGCGCAAAAGGCGATGGGATTACTAATGATCAGCCACCTATTCAGGCAGCTGTTAATTTTGCAATATCTTCTGGCATAAAATTAGTAACAGCTCCTAGTGGGGAATATTTGCTAAACGCCGGGCCTACTTCTGACACTCTAGGCAATGGAGTTCTCATCCCATTCAGCCAGGTAAATACTGACCCTGCAGATCAGCTTATATTCCAAGGGGCAGGGAATAGCACAGAGTTTTTGTGCGGAAGCAGCAACATGATTTTATTCCGCATGAGCCGAAACTGCGCACAGCTTCGTGATGTACACCTGCGCGGAAATAGTAAAACAAACGTATGGGGCGTCGGCATTGTTCCTGAGTCGATTACACAAACAGCTCAGCTTGTAAGCCAATCCCATTGCGAGCTTCACAATGTTTCACGCACTGGGCTGACGGAGGGCGTTGTAATGCAGCCAGGGCCCCACGTTGGTGGTTCCGACTCCGGCTGTTTCTATCATGAAATTAATGGAGGAATAAGCGATACGTGCACCCGTCATGTCTGGTCAAAAAAGAACGCCGACTGGGGGACATTTCCAAACCGCGTGACTCGTACAAACTTTTACAACCAGAAGCTGCTGCGTGGAAATACAGGGTACGATTTTGAGGTTGGAACAGAAATAAACCTAATTGGCTGTCATGAGGAAATGATCAATTCAGGATCAACCCCATCTGCAACACCTACAGCCAGAAAGGTATCGTCAGATTCTCTGAGTATCCGATATATAGGCGGATACAGCGAAGCATGTACGCGGTCAACATCAACGCCGCCACCAGTAGGCGGATTTCCGGTTGTATACAGTTTTGGATATGCATTTAACTCTGGCGCTGATGTAAATGAATGGAACAATAACGCAGACTCAGTATGCGATGCCGCTGGAGTTTTCTTTAACTTCAACCCTGTACTTGTTTCTTCAGGCGGTGGCGCTCAGGGCGCTGGAACTATAACTGGGTACGCAAGAAAGCTTCCTGGGCGCATGCTGTTCATTCAAATATCAGGGAGCATCGCTCCGGGAACGCTAGCAGCAGGCTCTCTATCGCTAACAGGAATGCCATTCGCCCCATCGCCAGCGAGTCAAAGGATCCCATCATCAACCTGGGGCGGCCTGACACTTCTAGCTGGAAGCACAGAGATAAGCGGCCTATTGGCTGGCGGGAGCATGCTGCTACGCAGGCACGGTGGCCCTGGTGGTGTTGACGGTCCAATTCAGAGATCAGAGATCAGCGGCGCTACATTCGACTTTGCATTCCAAGGGATCTACTCGTTATAAATCAACCATGCCAATATAAGTTCCGGAGATACATGCAATGAATCCTACCGAAGCAATAAGCGCCGCTTTTGAGCTTTTGCCAGAACGAATGCGGTCAGTACAGGCCGCCACCCTGCTGCTGGCTGTCCAGTTTCAGGAAGCGCCAAACCAAGAGCAGCGCCAGATCGGAGGTCCGGCCGTTGGAATCTGGCAGTTTGAGGAAGACGGCGGGATTGCTGGGGTGATACGTCACCAAGCCTCGCGCCAGTATGCTTTGAGCGTGTGCGAGGCGCTTGGGGTAGAGCCAACCAAGGCTGCGGTGTATGCAGAACTTCAGTCGTCAAATGATGTTCTGGATGCAGCATTTGCCCGCCTGTTGATGTGGACAGATGCGCTTCCGCTTCCTGCAATCGGCGATGTTGATGCCGGGTTTAAGCTCTATCTGCGAACGTGGCGGCCTGGGGCTTATGGTCGTGGCAATGCTGCTACTCGCCGTAAGTTGCGCCAGAAATGGTCGATCAATTACGCCAAGGCATTGGAAGCGATGGCTGTCCAATGATTGCTATGTTGGCTGAGCGCTCGATCATTTATGCCCTGTTGGCCGCGCTGTGCTTTGGCGCAGGGTGGAAGGTCCAGGGCTGGCGATTGGGCGAAGGGATCGCCAAGGACAGGACCGAGTCGATAACCGTTGTGCGCGTGGTTGAGCGTGCACAGCAAGCTGTTGCAGATACTGAGGGGGACAAGGGTCATGCAGAACTTGAAGATGCGCGCCGCGCTGCTGCTGTTGCTGCTAATGCAGCTCGCGGGGTGCGGGCCCAGGCAAGCAGCCTTGCAACCCGGCTTGCTTCCTGCAATGCCGGCACTGCCGGCGAGCGCCAGGCAAGGGCTGACGCCGCCAGAGTGTTTGCCGACGTGCTTGGAAGCATGGAAGCAGAAGGGCGAGCAATGGCAGAAATTGCTCAGCGCTCCAGGGCTGCAGGAGGTACATGCGAGCGAACCTATGACGGAGTGAGGCAGGCGGTACAGAAGTAAAAAAGCCCGGCTCAAATGCCGGGCTTTTTTTATTCCTTGTCGATTCTATTCAAATGCCTGTGCATCAGAAAGAAGTTGGCGCAGCACCAGATCACCAGCAGGCCGAGGATGATTAGTGGCGCGTTCATGCCTCCGCTTTTCCGGTTATCAGCGCCGCCGCTTTCTTGCCAAGCAGCCTGCCTAAATAGCGAGCGTGGAGCCATAGGTTAAACGCCAGCCAGGCCCACATGGCGAGCGCAAGCACAATCATTGACCAGTCGAAAATCATTGCGCGCCCTCCTTGCCGGCAGACAGGGCGGCGTCGATGCGCTCACAAAGGTCTTGGGCAGTGAAATCTACCGTTTCGCAAGCGTGATTTAGCGGGTACTTGTACGCCTCCTGCAACAACCCCTCCAGCTCGCAAATCCGCTGGGCCTGCTGGTCGCGCTCGGACTCGACAGCATGCAGGTTTGCGCTGATCCGTTCGTTTGTCAGCACATGACCGGCTGCAAAACGCTGCGACCGCTCAACCTCCCCCCGCAGCCCGTCGATGATGGCCTGGGCGTCTTCTGCTTTGACGCGATCAATGCGCTTGTAGTCAGTCCCAGGGTTATTGGCCTTGGCCCGCCGAGCGTCTTCCTCGCAGTCGAAAAAAGCCAAGAATCCCTCTGGAAGCATCTTCTTGATGTACGGCTTGTCAGCTTCTGCGTCGAACAGCACCCAGTTGCTCACCACCTCCAGCCCATCCACGCCAGCAGGCGATGGGGCGGATAGGAGGGCGTGACATTCAGCAGCCAGCGTGCCCAGCTCAAACTCGCCATCGTTGTAGCAGAGTACGATATTCTCCAGCAGTTCGCGGGGTACGTTGATGGTGTTAGTCATGGCTTAATCCTTTTTCCTTTGTGGCCGCAAATAACGCCAAATGCGTACGGGGCAAATGGCATAGGCTTTCCCGCTAACTCAAAGCAATTCCACACGCAGGCAAGAACAAACGCCCACGGCGTGAACTTCCAAAAACGAGTAACTGGCCAAATGAATTTATCCATCACACCACCCCCTTAGCGGCGCAGTGGGCGGCCATATCAGCAAGCAATGCCGCGTCAAAACGATCTTTGTGGAAGTACATAACGTCACCGCCATCGGTAATGGATGCGTCCTGAATTTTCTTGAAGCGATAAGGCGTAACCTTCTGCAAGTGGCGATACATATCAACAATCCACGCATCCGCTGCCGGCGCTGCTGGGGCGGCGAGCATGGCGCGCGCTTCATTCACCGCCGCGAAAGTCTTGTTGTAGACATGCACTGACGGCGCCATGGTGCTGGTCAGCGCCCCGCACTCAAACAAAAGGTGTTCCGACCATGTAATTGCAGCTGCAATTTCTTTCGGCACGCATGCCGCAGATAGGGCGTTTGCAGCATCAGCAACCAAAATGTGGAATGCCTCAGACATAGGGTTTATGTGGTGCGGGTTTTGGTTGTACTCACGCAGCCGCTGAGCAAGGCTCCGCATTTCATCCGGCACGCTCACCTGCTGAGCATGGTCGGCGAGCGCGTCACGAATAGCGACCTGGCACGCGATTACGGCGTTATTCCAGTAGGTCGCACCGCTTCCATGTGGCTTAGCCTCGTCATCATTGAGCCGTACTTGCTCCAGCAATCCTGCGAGTTGGCTACCATCCAGCACCACGCCCTGCGCCTTTCTTGCCAAATGATCGTGCATAGCCATCATCGCGTTGGCAAACCAGCCAATCATAAGATCGTGCTTGTCAGCGAGTCCTGGGAACGTCGCCACAAAGAAGTCTGCCCATTCCCTTGCGTCAGGGTTGCTATGAATCGAGTGGTCGTAGTCATTTACAGATGGCGCCCAGGCATCTCCCTGCGCCTTGGCCTCAGACACTGGCGCGGCGTAGAGCGGTTTGTAATCGCAGATATTGCCGCTTCCTTTTTTCAAAACTGGATGCCATTCCTCACCAGTCTCACGGTCAACCGGGATATACGCCACCGGCTCCTGCGCCTTGATCGCGGCGAGTTCGGCGTCACGCTCTATGACTTTGCATTGCAAGCTAAGCACCAGATCATCAAGCTCAGCAACCCGCGCCCGGAACAGGTCGCAGTTGTCCGTAGAGGCCGCGCCGGCCTGTAGCTCTTCGTGTCGATTCATCACAACGCCCCTTTGAAATACAAGCCAACAAAGATCAGCGCGATCAACGCAGCCGATACGGCCAGTTCGACGCGCCGCGATATGTGCCAGCCCCGCGGCTTGATCCACGTAGATTCAGGGATCACGTCATCAGGGCCAAACGTGTAACCCTTGGCCTGCCAGTGGGCCAGATAGGCCAGTTGCTTCTGAGTTGCTGGGGTGGCTTGTGGCTTGTTCAATTTGGCTGCTCCTGTGTAATCGGCTTGCGCTGCTCGCGCTTCACTGCTTTTGCGATCTGGCCGCGAAGCCAGGCGGCGCCAAGCAGGCGCTTGAAGTCGGTCCATTCTTCGTTGCTAAGTCGGATGTTTCGATTGGTGCGGTCTTTTGCTTGCATGAGTCACCTCGTTGTTGATGGGTGAACTGTAGTGGCGTTTGCGCAGTGGCGCAAGTAGTGGCACAAATAAAAAAGGCGACCATGAGTCCGCCTGATGTGGTGCGCTGTTTGCGCTACTCCTTTGGCTGCTGCTCCCAGGCACCGACCGCCGTAAACAGCTTGGCCGCCTGATCCTCTTCCAGCGACACCTCGTTGGGTATGGCGATCCATCCAGACGCCACAAGGTGCATGGGGTTGCAGGTGGCAATCAGCGCCTTGTGCTCGTCCTCGATCAGATCGGCCAGGTGCGCAGCCAGGTACAGGCCTTGCGGGGCGACCTCCTGGGCCTTGTAGTAGCGCTGTCCGCTCTGGTCCTGGCACATGCCGGCAACGTAGATAGTCCATCGGTGAGCGAGCTCGCAGACGGCATCGGCGATCTTCGGGCTTGGCGGGATGCTCTTGCAGTTGCGCCAATTGATCATGCCCTGCTTGCCGCTCGGCTCGATGTTGATCACGGCAACGTGGTTCGTCCGCAGGATGGCGCCGAGCGAGCGCGCCAGTCTGGCCCTGGAGTTATTTGGCTTGCGCATCTGGACCTCGCTTCAGGCCGTGGGCATACATGATTTTCATCACATAGTTAACGGTCAGCTTGGGGGTGAAGTCGGCTTGATCTGCAACGTCTGCGAGCTTCATGCCGGTGGCCAGCAGCCGCTTGATTACGGCCACCTTCTGCATCTTGATCTCGGTGCGTGTTGGCTTCTTCTCGCGTGGCGCTGCTGCGCGCTTGCTGCCGGCCTTTGGCTTGTCGGGGCAGTGAATGCGCCAAGCCGGATCTGGATCGTCGCCTATGCGGATTGGCAGCGTCCGCACCGGGCCGGCCTTCTTCTCGTACTCAGCCATAAGCATGGACAGCTCCAGGCGGTGCTGGTCGCGGGTTAGGATGTTGTTCTGGTCGATCATTGGATGCTGTCCTGCTGGGTTTCGAGATAAGCGGCTATGAATTGCGTAGCCGCTTCAACATTGATGGCGTTTCCGTAGGCGCGCAGGCGTCCCACTCGGGAGGCAGCCCCATTAGCCAGCGGGAATGTGCCGGGTTCAACTGGCCGCCACTTTCCATCCTGGCAGAAGAGCCAATCAGCATCTGACCAGATGCCGTTAACCGGGCCGCGCTGTTCGGGTTTACAAGCGTAAATGCCTGCTCGCTGAGTGGCTTCCCCCTTGACTGCAGTGCTCGTTCCGCTAGGAATTCCGCCGACGCCGACGCCGACGCCCAGTCTCTTGCTGCTGGCGTTGCCCACCCTGCAAACCCCACCGTTTCGCTCAGCCCCATCATTCCCGGTCGTGGGCTCACTGATCCGCCCTTGATTGCGTCCGTCGCTGTGCAAGTTGGCCAGCCCGACAGGCATGCTGCTGCTGCTAAATCTGGCCCGTGATTGCGCATCGCCTCCAGCAGTCCGCCCTCGAAAGTTCTGACGCCCTTGTCCGCTAGTGCCGCTGTTGGTGTCGGCCAGCCAGTATGTTCTGTCGCGGATGTGCGGAGCACCGACGCCCGCAGACGGAAACGCGACAGCCCCGAAGGCATAACCCAAGGCTTCCATGTCAGTTTGTACAAGGTCGAGCCAAGGTGCTGCGTCCTTGCTTGCAACCTGCTCACCAGCGACAGCTCCAGGGCGGCGCTCTTTGATAAGCCAATGGAGTGATGGCCATAGGTGTCGCTCGTCATCAAACCCAGCGCCCGCGCCTGCCGCGCTGAAAGGTTGGCACGGACAGGAACCGGTCCAAATAGGTCGACTGTCTGGCCATCCTGCGCGTCGAAGCGCAAGCGACCAGGCGCCGATGCCTGCAAAGAAATGGCATTGCGTGTAAGGCTTGAGGTCATCGGGGTGCACGTCCTCGATCGATCGTTCATCAACATCACCGGGCGCAATGTGCCCAGCGATAATCAGGTTACGCAGCCACTGGGCAGCGTATGGGTCTATCTCGTTGTAGTACGCTGCCACGGGCCACTCCTTACTGTGGATCTGTCTCGGCAATGCCATTTGCCACCCATACGGCGCGCACCTGGGCCGGCAAGCCTTTCGGGATGGCCTTCATTGTTCCGCACATGATCATGGTGTCCATGGCCTTCATCTTGGCCAGCTCGACCAGCAAGGCGAGCAACTGGCCGCGGCCAGGCAGGTCCAGCACGTCGAAGCGATCCAGCACGACAAAACGGAGCTGGCTGATTTGCGCGATGGCCAGGGCCAGCAGGGTATCGGCTCGCCACTTGGCTGATTCGCTCACAAGGCCATAGGCGCGGCCGCCGACGTTGACGCTCATGTCGTCGAGGATCTGCACAGGTTTCCACTTGGCCAAGCCTGCCAGCATTGCCAGCGAGTCGTTGACCGGCGTGATAGCGCTGCTCAGGATCTCAGCGGGGATGCCATCAGGCGCCAGTGCTTCAGCGATCAACAGCCAGGCCTTGATCTCGGCGTGATGCTTGGCAGCCTGCTCGATGGTGCTGGCACGGCCGGCAATGGCGTTCTGTGCCTCTTCCATGGCGCCGACCTTAGCCGTCACCTTGTCGCGCTCCTGGCGCAGATCGTTAATCAGCTGCTCGGCGTTGGTGATGGCCTCGGCGCTTGGTGCGCTGGCCTGCTCTGCCTTGAGCGCTACAACCTGGGCGGCGGCGTCCTGGCTGGCTTTCAGATCACGCTTGCTGTTCTCAATGGCGCGCAGGGCGCTGTCACGGTAGCCGCGGTATTCGTTGGCGCGCATCTTGGCGTCAGGGTCTGCAGCTGTTTCCGGTGCGATGTAGGCGCGAAGGTTTGGGTATGCGTTGGGATGGTGCTCGATCTCAATCAGCCCCTGACAGTGCGGGCATTCGTGCGCCATGACTGCCGGCGCGCCACTGGCGGCCTGCTCAGCGGCTTCCAGCTTGGCAGACCACTCGGCCAGGTTCCCCTCGTCAGTGGCCAGCTTGGTGGTGCGGCGCTCAACGAGGCCGGCGGTTTCTTCCAGCTGCGCGATCTTGGCCAGACGCTGCTCGGCGCTCTGTGCGGATTGCTTGGCCGCGCCAAGGGTCTGCTGTGCTTCTGACAGGTCGGCGGTCAGCGTTTCAAGCTGCGCACGGCTGGCGGCCAGGTCGTCAGCGTCGATGGCCACTGCTGGAACCTCGGGTTCCCAGCCTTCTGCCTTGTCGCTGCCCCAGTTTTCGCCGGTCACGCTGCGCCATGCGCCCTTGGACTGGGTGGCGCGCTCTTTGGCGTCGGTGCAGGCGGATGGAAAGCCTGCACGCAGCATCGGCTTGATCTCTGCGGCCAGGTGTTCGCTGGCGCCGCGCTTGATCAGCATCTGCTCGGTCACGTCAGGGCTGGCCTTGCAGTTGGTCAGCTTGAACAGCGCGGTGCGGCGGTCGGCATCGCTCAGCGCGGCGAACTTGGCAGGGTCTAGGACGTACTCAATGAACTGCACGCCGGCAATGTTCTCGCCTTGCAGGTGCTGGCCGCCTGGCAGCTTGAAGTCGCCGATGGCCTCGCCGCCGGAAATCACGGTGGTACGGCCTTTGGCTGCGCCGTTGTGCAGCAGCTGGCCCAGCTCTTTCTTGAGCTTCACGCGGCGCGGCGTGCCAAGGATCGCCATGCTGATGGCGTCCGCGAGGGTGCTTTTCCCCGCTTCGTTTGGGCCGGTAACGATCATGATCGGCTTATCAATTACTAGATCGGCGCGGGCAAGGCCGAGAACGTTAACAACTTCTATTCGCTGAATATGCATTTTATTCCTTCCAGGTTTTTCCATGTTTAATTGCTGAAATGTTCTCCGGTGTTACGGAAAACATTCTCGAAATACTCGCGCAAGTTTTATTGCCAGATAAAAGTATTTTTATTTCTCTAACCTGTTCCCAGGTTAGTTTTGCTCTTGGACTTAACTGACCTTTAAGTCCGACAACTTGTGGCTTCCTTCCTTTTTTCATCATGTCCATGATGTTATCTTTTTGTGTTCCAAGGAAAAGATGTTCTGGGTTTGTGCATTCTGGGTTGTCGCATTTGTGCAGCACGTTAATTCCTTCAGGTATCTCCCCATTGAAATGCTTGTAACTAAGTCGGTGCGCAAAAACATTTTTCTTTGTTTCTTGGCAGCGTATTACTCCATATCCAAGAGGGGTCTTGGCGCCTGTCCATTTCCAGCAGCCATCTGACTTTAATACCTTTGATAGATATCTATCGAAGATAGGCTTTATTTTATTTTGTAAATCAATAGATCCATATTTCTTAACCCGCTTGTAATGCTTTAAGCAGCAACCATTTCCGTAGTGCTTGTTATCGCATCCATTAACTGTGCATATTTTCACTTGTCCTCCAGCGCCAATAGAACATCGGCCAGGCGGTAGCGTTTTTCAGATCCAATCTTCACGAACGGTATGGAACCTGAGGCTGTCCAGCGGTATACGGTCTTAGTCGAAACGCTGAGCGCATCGGCCAGGGCCTTGGTGGTAAGTAGTGGCTCCATGATTTTCTCCTACAAAGACTTGAGAAGACAAATTAGGACATTGAAAGACACAAGTCAAGTACGATCGACATAAAAAAGCCCCGGCATTGCCAGGGCTCTTGTGCTGCTGTTGCGGTTACTGGAGCTTGGCGCGCACCAGAGCGTCCTTGGCCTCAAGCAGCTTTCGAAGGCCTGCGCTTTTCTCGGCTCCATCAGGCAGCTGCTCGTCCATCTGCTTGGCCAAATCGCCAATTGGCCGGCTTACTACTTGCAGATGCTCTGGCAGGTGGGCGTATTCAAAATATTTCATGATTGGGTTAGGCATTTGTGCATCCTCTTGAGTTGCCCCGACAGATGCCGGGGCTTTTTGGTTAAGCGACCATCAAAACTTCACGGCCGCCAAGATCGTTTTCTTCGCTGATCACGCCCTGCATTTCCAGCTCGTCCATCAGGGTGGCCGCGCGCTCGTCGGTCAGGTCGAAGAACACGGCTAGACCGCCGGCCGAGACTTCCTGATCAGCGACAACCTTTGCCTTGGCGTGCTCGTACAGCTCGGCATCGGGGATAGCAGGCTTGTCCTCGGTCGCAACGGTTGCTGCCGGCTCAGCCTTCACGCGCACCAGAGTGCGGTTACCCTGCTCGTCCTTCTCGGTCACAACGCCACGCTCTTGCAGCGCCTGCAGCAGCGCCTCGGCCTTGTCAAAGTTGATCTTAAACTGGTTCTGAATGCCGGCATGGGTGGCTGTCTGGATGTTGCGCACGAACGCCTCGGCCTGCTCGATCAATGCAGGTGGCAGCTCGATCACCTTGGCAGCAATGTCGCCGGCTTTCTTCGGGCCAGCGCCGCGCGTGGCCTTTGGCTTCTTGCCTTCTTCGCCGTCGAGCGGCAACGCCTTCTGGTCCTTCTCGCCCTGAATGGCGTCGAGGCCATCGAAGTAATCGCGCGGGTACAGGACCAGCAGAATGTCGGACTTGTCGTGCGCCTTGTCGGTGAGGATGTGGCGGTTTGGATCATCGGCGTCGACAGTGCCGGTAACGGTCAGCTTGGTGTCGATCTTCATGGACTTCAGCGTGAAGGTAACGGCCTCGGTGCCGGCGCTTGCGATGATCTTGCTGGCCACGCTGATCGACTTCTTCAGCTCTGCCTGCATGTCGCTGATGCAAGCGTCCTGTTGCTTCTCGGTCATCTTGGAAAAGGCGACTTCGTGGCGCTTCATCTGCGTCAGGGCTGACTCAAGCAGATCATGGCACAGCAGTTCAGCGGCCATTTCCATTGGGTGCAGGCCGTCACGTTTGGCTGCGCTGATGATTGCGGCGTGTTCTTTTTTCATCGGTGTTTTCCTTGGTCAATGGGTGTTTCGTTTGGTAAATCGGTGAAGGTGTAGCCCTTTCGGGCTACTCCATGTTGGGCATTTGTTCGGTGTCGATCTCGATCTCGCCTGTTTCCGGATTGAAGCGCTCGACTGCTGGCTCGTCGCCAACACCGCCGTCGAGCACGCTGTATTCGCCGGTCAGCGCTGCTGCGTTGTCCTGATCAATGCCGGCCTCTGCGCGCTCGTCCAGGGTCACGGCCTGCTGGATCTCAATCGAGACAGGCAGGTACTTGAACAGCCGGCGGATAACGGTTTTCTTGGCCATTTCGTCATAGTGGGTGATCCATGGGCCGTTGTTGCCGGCCTTGCTGCTGGCCTTCACCTTGTCTACGTCGGCCTTGCTCATCACGTCGAACTGGATGCCGCCACCCTTCAGCTTGGCCACTGCATAGACGTGGGTGATCTTGCCGAGGTCGCCGTCTGCAGGCTTGTGCTTCAGGGTTTCCTCAAGGCCAAACTCGTAGCTGAACTCGTCGTTTTCGTAGACGGTGCGGGCCGTCAGGGAAACGATCTGGCCAGAGCGACGGGCGAGGTCGATCATGCCGCGATAGCCGATGATCAGCTGGCAATTAGCCTTGCCATCTGCGGCCTTGCCACTGCCAAACGGCAACAGGTAGGCGTGGCCCAGTGCGCTGCCAGGCTCAAGGCCGAGCTGGGCGCACTGCATGATCGAGCCCATAAAGCTCTCAATGTTGCACTTGCCCAGCGCCGGCACCTTGCGGATCTCAGTCAGCGCAATGCGCATCATCCGGTCTGCGGTCATGTGCTTTGGCATGGCCAGGGCCATCTGCTGCTTGACCTTTGGCGACGACATAAGGGACGCAATGTCCTTTGGTGCTTGAGCTGCTGCTACCTGGCCAGTGGCGGCCTGTTTCAGTTGGTTGGCTGACATGGGTGAATCTCCTACTTGATACGCAGCACGCGGCTGGTGCTGGTCTTGGTGAGCTTCTCGGCAATGGCCGGGTGCTTGGTGCGGAATGCTTCAATGTCGAAGCGGTTGGCGTTCTGCGATTTCCATGTGCACAGCGTCTGCCCGCCGAACGTCAGCGTGGCGTGCTCGGCCATGAACAGCTTTACCTGGGTGGCGGCGTCGTCGGCTTCGGACTCAAGCATCTTCAGCTCTTTTTTCAGCCGCTTAAGCGTGCCGACAACCTGGGCCAGCTCAGTGCTTGCCTCGGTCATGCTGCCATGGTCGCGGGCAAACAAGCGCTCTATGTCGCTGACGGCGGTTGCCGGCGGCGGGTCGCGGCGCTGGATTCGCTCCCAAAACTCGACCTCTTTGGCGCGGATCGCGGCAATCGTTTCGTCGTCGCGGTAGACGCGGTAGACGCGGAAGTCATCGCTACCGATCAGGACCGGAAATATCGTGGCCGGGGCTTCGTGCACCATCATGCCGTGCATGGCCTGGGCGGTGTAATAGACCGGGATCTCGTCGGTGAACTGCTCGCCCCAGTTCTTTGCTGCGAACTGGTTTGCCGATTTGACCTCGATGTTTTCGCCGGTAGCGGCCTCGGCGTCGATCTCGGCGGCGATAAATTCGTGCTGCTGGTCGCGGTAGCGGTTGCCGCGCTGCACGATCTGAATGCCGTGTTCTTCGGTCAGCAGATCGAGAATGTAGGGCTCCATCCGAGTTCCGCGGCGGAATATCTGCGCCTTGCTCGGATCTTCGGGCTGCTTGCCTTCAACCTTGTCCAGATAGACGTCAAGCGGCGTGCGCCATGGGCTGATGCCCAGGATCGCCGCAATGTCAGATCCGCCCAGGTATTTCTGGCGGTCAAGTTGGCCGGTCACTTGCTGCATGGTTGCTGCTCCTTTCCCGCTTTCGGGTCTATGCCAATCAGTTTCAACAGGTTGAACACGCCGCGCCGGTACGGTGCGCCAGGCTTGCGGTGCTTGAACTTGCCGGTGCCGGGCCAGAAGTCGATCACCATGCCGGCGTGCCGAACGACCAGGTGGGCGCCGTTCTCGCGCACCTCAAACTGCACGCCCAGGTAAGCGATCATGCCGGTGCTCCGGCGCATGTTGATCTCGTAGCGGCGCTGGTTTTTCTCGGTTAGGTCGAGGCCGTCACCATTCATGGCCTCACCTGACCCAAAGCGTCAACGCGAACAGGGCAGTTCGGAACATGAAAGGTGATCGCCAAGCCACGACCCTGGCAATTGCATACAGGCTTAGGCTCGTTGCCTGGCGCCCAGTCGGCGCCGCATTGCTTGCACGGCTTCTTCAGGCTGATTCCGTGAACGCATTTCATGGCAGTGGCTCCAAGCAGATCAGGCATGGATCGCCCTTGTACTCGCCGGTCCCGTCGCAAAACCAGCAGTCAGGATCTGGCTTGGCGCTTTGGTACTCACTGGCAGGGCAGACAGGAATACCCATGGACTCTGCCAGGTTGCGCTCGATTGTGGCGCCTTTGCTGGTTTCCCATCCAGGCAGCAGTGCGACATGCGTGCAGGTCATCATTTGTCGGATGGCAACGCGCATGTAGTCCTGCCAGGTGTCTTGCTTTGGGTTCTGAGCCGGGTTTTCGACCATTAGGCCAAGGGCGCGCAGGCGTGCGGCTTCTGCGTTAAATGCCGGGTAGTTGAAGTTCAGGTGTCCGGTCATTGGGCCGGCCAGGTAGATGCGTGCGATGCTCATTGTGCAGCCCTCAGTTTGCGCGCCAGTTCTTGCCGGCAGAGTTCTTCACGGCGGCGCGACACGATCACGCGCAGCTGCTCGATCAGTGCTTCATGGCGCGGGTAGTCGATCAGCTTCAGCTTGTAGGCCATGTCGATCTCGCCGGATACGCGGTGCAGGTTGGTGGTGGGCGATACGCTGCCGGCGACCATGGCCAGCGAATTTGAGATTGCTTTCTCTGCGTAGTCGGCCAGCAGCTCAAGGGTGGATGCTGAGTTCATCGGTGCCTTCCTCGTCGGCCTGGCATTCCAGGCGGTAGTTTTGATCTGGTCCGGTACCGAGCACCTGGTGGTGGACCTGTTTAACGACTTCGCACTGCTGCATGGTTTCAAAGGTGCCCATGCTGTAAACGGTGCAGTCGGTCATGGATGCGCTGGCGCAGAGTGTGGCGATCAGGAAAAACATTACTGGTCACCCTGGCGGTTATCGTGCTGCTTCCAGATGGCGGCGGTTATTTCGTCGCTGTGCTCGCGGGTCAGGTACGCCAGCCACTTTGGCAGATAGCCGCACTCTTTGACCTTGCCGTTGTCGTCGTAGGCGATGGCGAAGATCAGGTGCCATTCCAGCTCACGCACGCCGCGGCAATCGTCGGCGCTGTCACGGCAGAATGGATCTGGCTTGTCATCGATCAGGCGGGTGATTTCAGCGGTCAGCTTGAACTGGTCAAGCTCTACAGTTACTTCCATGGTCGTTCTCTTTGGTCGGTTGAGAAGGTAGGCGAACTATAGTGCCAGCGCACAAGCCGGTCAACCCTGTAATCAAATAAAAAACACGGTGGCCATAAAATAACATCCTTGCGTTAAATAAATTAAGCGTCTAGAGTTCGCCGCATCGACAACAGGAGACCCCTTATGAATGCTGCACGGTCCATGAAGATTGCAATGGCTCAGCGCGACCTAAATCAAGAGCAACTGGCCAGCTTGGCGGGGATTACCCAGTCAAGCATCAGCGGCCTTGCAGGTCGCAACAAATGGAATGGCGAGAGCCTGGTAAAAATATCCAAGGCGTTGGGCCTAAAGGTCAGCGAGTTTGTGGCGCTGGGGGAGGATTGAACATGAATAAGGCAGCCGCGAAGAAGATAGCCGCGAATATTTCACGCGCTCAGCTTTCGGAAATGATGCAGCGCGCAAAGCTGGAAATTTCCGACTGGAAGGTTCAAAGCAGCGTTAATTCGCTTTTTTCAAAGGGTAAGGCCTGGAACATTCTTTACCCGGTATTTATGAGTGGGCGCCCGATGTCCATGCCGGCAATCACGAATATGGTTTGGGAGTTTGGCGACTACCTTCCTGAAAACATGAAGCCGAAAAAAACTATGCGTGCTAAGGCTAATACATTGCCGCACCACGAAGAGCCCGACTTTGGAGGCCTCTGATATGGCGGGGGACTGGATCAAGATGCGCACCGCGCTGGCCCACGATCCGGCAGTTATCGCCATGGCGCTGGATCTTGATAAGGGTGAATTTGAGATCGTCGGAATGCTCCACCACATCTGGAGCTGGGCAGATTCTCAGTCACAAGATGGTCACATAAAACGTGTGACACCAAAGTGGATTGACAGGTTTGTGCACTGCGAAGGCTTCGCCAAATCGATGGAAATGGCGAAGTGGCTGACGATAAATGAGGACGGAATCGAGTTCCCAAATTTCGACAGGCACAACGGAGATTCTGCCAAAAAACGCGCGGAAGATACTGAAAGGAAAAGAAAAAATAGAGAAAAGCTTGCCGCTGAAGAGGCATCAAAAACGTCCGGTGAAAACTGTGACGAAAATCGGACTAGAGAAGAGAAGAGAAGAGAAGATAAAGAACAAGATCAAAAGACTATGGCCGAGGCGTTCTCGGTTTTCTGGAAGCTGTACCCGAAAAAGGTTTCCAAAGCTGACGCGGTGAAAGCCTGGGGCAAGATCAAAAAAGATCTTGTGCCGACGATCATGCTGGCCTTGGCAAATCACATCGTGTGCGAGCAGTGGGTCAAGGATGAAGGCAAGTTCGTTCCAAATGCCGCCACCTGGCTGAACAAACAAAAATGGGAAGACGAGGTAAAACCCTATGTCGCAGGAAGAACCAACACTGGAACAAGTGGGCAAAACCGCCCTAGCCTCGTTGATCAAGTCCGTGCAGCGAACGCCCGCCACCTCGTCGACGAGCCGCCGCCAATCGACCCAAGAGACTGGCCAGAGTTCGACCGCCTCAGAGAAATTGATGGGACGCTTGTGGGTGCTGATGACTGAAATGTACGGTCACAAGTGGACCAGCGTGCACGGCACCAGTGATGCCTCGGGTACTTGGTCCAAGGTGCTGGCAGGCATGACTGGCCAGCAGATCGCCATGGGTATGCAGGCGCTCGCCGCCGGCAGTGATGCCTGGCCACCATCGGCGCCAGAGTTTCGGGCAATGTGCGAGTCAAGTGCGCACCTGCTGGGCATGCCTGACGTTGACGCTGCGTTCTCCGAGTGCACCAAGGCAAGCCACGCGCCGACGCTTCACAAGTGGTCGCATGAGCTTGTGCGCCTGGCGGGCAAGGCGACTGGCTGGTGGGAGATCCGCAACAACGTGCCGAACGCTGCTGCGCTGCGCAAACGGTTTGGCTCAGCGTATGCCGTGCTGTTCGGCAAGCTGCAACGCGGTGATCCGCTGGAAGAGCCGCGCAAGATGATCGAGCACGAAGGCGCCGAGCTGACACCAGAGCAGGCAGAGCGGCGCAGTATCCAGCTGGCAAACCAGATCGCACGCGATCAAGGCCTGGACGAGAAAACGCCGGCTGAGCTGCGCGCTGATCTGCTGGCCAAGATGGGGATCAAGCGGGGTGAAGATCATGGGGCTTGAACTGATCTGCGATGTTTGCAAGGCGCCAATGTGCGCATTCTCGAAAAGAATCAACGGCTCTCGGATCTGCGTGAGGTGTCGAAAGGCTGAAGATGCGGGCTGCAAATCGGACAAGGTTTTTCGCGCGCTTGGCGTTTTAACGGCGTTTCATCGTGGGTATGTTCCTGCAAAAAGTGGCGGATACATCGACCGTGGCCGATATCCAGAGCTGGCAGCAAAGACAAGGGCGCTGATCCGGCACGATAGAATTTTGCGGGGTGAAGAGTGAGCATCCAGAAGCCAACAAGCGCCCAGGCCTCCACCCTGGCCCTGCTGCAAGCGGACGGCTTCAGCGTGGTGCACACAAGCCCCAAGGCGATCAAGGTTGCCAAGGGCAATGACTTTCGGCTTATCCAACTGGACGGCCAGCAAAAGCGTGCGCTCGGTGCGCGCCGGTAATTTAACCAACGAGGTGACCATGGAAAATCTAACTGACGAACAACTGCGCCGCGTAACCGGCGACGAGCTACGCCGGCTGCAGGCCAAGCGCTTTGAAGATATCGAAACTCAGGCAACGCTCATCCGTCAGCGCCGCCAGCTCGTTCTGCTGTCGACGGTGCTGGCTGCCTGCTGTGCGGTGATGCTGGTGCTGCTGGGGGCGCTGAAATGACCGCCATGATCGAGGTGAAGGCTGCCGACCTGGCCGGGCTGGCTCTGGACTGGGCTGTGGCCAAGGTCGAAGGCATCAGCACTCACAAGTTCCAAGAGAAAACCTTTGCGCTGTTCGGCTCGCTGGCTATCCCGCTTGGTGATGCCGAGAATGGCTACACGCCGTCGAGCTGCTGGCATTGCGGCGGCCCACTGATCCAACAGCACCGGATTAGCGTGACTGGGCCAGGCCACCACGCCGGCATCTGGTCGGCCCACATGCTTGGCAGCAACTTCATGGTCGCTAGTCACGGCGCAACTGCTTTGGAGGCTGCGTGTCGCCGGCTGGTTGTTGAACACCTGGGCGACGTCGTCAGCGTGCCGGCCGAGCTGGTGCAGGGGGTGGAGTCGTGATCGCAACCATGTCAGCAACTGGCCAGATAACAATCCAGGCAGAGAACGGCGTCGAGGCGTTTGCACTGAATCGGTGGATGGAGACAGCGATGGTTTTCATGCGTGACGAAAAGCTCAACGAAAGCCATTTCGTGCGCGGTTCGTGCCTGACGGTAGATGCGACAGTGCCCATGGGGCTGCTGAAGGGGCCTAGGTCGTGAGCATTTTCATCTGCGTGCCAGGGGAGCCCGTTGGCAAAGGAAGACCCAAGGCGTCAAGCCGCGGCGGGTTCGTGCGGATGTACACGCCAGAGAAGACTGCGACGTATGAAAAAGCCGTTGCAGCCGAGGCGCTGGCGTCCATGCGTGGCGAGAAGCCGCTAACGGGGCCGCTGGAGATTAAAGTGCAGCTTTTTGTGGGCATCCCCAAGGGTTACTCGAAAAAACGCGCTGATGCGTGCCGTAGGGGCTTGGAGCTTCCTACCAAAACGCCCGATTGGGACAACTGCGCAAAGGCAATCTGTGACGCCTTCAACGGCGTGGTTTGGGAGGATGACAAGCAGGTTGTCGATGCGTTCGTGACTAAGCGCTATTCCGATAACCCCTGCGTGATCGCCATCGTCAGCCCCATTGACCAGCCAGTTGCAAGCCTGCTGTAAGGTGGCTAGGATTCCTCTGCGCCATCAAGGGCTGGTCACCTCGACGCCGACTGGCTCCGGTCGTTAAACGGGCAAGAATGAGAGGGGCCTGCTGTAAGCCGGCGCTCGTCGTCTGATCCGCGTTAAGGGTCAAGCCTAGTCTGTGCACTCCGGGGCTACCGCAACAGCGGACTCGTGAAAGGCATGGGCTGGGCTTTTTTGTGTCCGTGCGCTAGGATTTGCCCATCACTAGCGAGGTACACCATGTTCGATGATATGGCAGAAGCCGTGCAGGACCTTGAGCTTGAATCCGTCGAGGCCGAGCTGCTGGATGACCTGCCCGACGAACAGGACTAGACTTCACTGGCCGCAAGGCTGACAACGAAAGCCCGGCCATGTGTCGGGCTTTTCTTTTTGCGCAGAATTTAGAAGGTGAACATGGCCCGACCGACCAAATACAAGCCTGAATATGCCGAGCAAGCCAGGAAGCTGTGCGACACCATGGCCGCCACTGACTTTGAGCTGGCCACCTTCTTCGGCGTGACGCTGAGCACGCTGTATCTGTGGAAGCTGAAGCACCCTGATTTTTCGGATTCCATAAAGCTGGGAAAGGAGCCGGCGAACCGGCGTGTGGAGAAAACCCTGTTTGAGCGAGCCATGGGCTACAGCCAGACCGAAACTGATATCCGCGTGGTTGGCGGCAAGATCGTGAAAACTGAGGTGGTGCGCCATTATCCGCCTGACCCTACGTCGATGATCTTCTGGCTGAAGAACCGAGCCAACAAGGAATGGAGCGACAAGCAGGAGGTTGAGCTGGATGTGAAGCATGGCCTGGCCGAGCGCTTGGCTGCTGCCCGGCTGCGCATTGCTGGCATCGATGACGGGAGCGAGTGATGGGTGCGGCTCATCAGCCATCGGACGAGCTGGAGCTGGTCGAAGAGCTTGCGCGCTTCACCCATGACCCGCGCGGATTCGCGCACTTTGCATATCCGTGGGGCGAGCCCGGGGAGCTGGCATCTGTAACTGGCCCGCGGACTTGGCAGGACGAGATACTTGGTGAGATTGGCGACCACCTGCAGAACCCTGCCACGAGGTTCCAGCCAAAGCTGGTGGCCGTTGCGTCTGGCCACGGTATCGGCAAATCAGCGTGCATCAGCATGATCGTCAACTGGGCCATGTCGACGTGCGAGGACTGCAAGATCATCGTCACGGCCAACACTGAGAAGCAGCTGATCACCAAAACCTGGCCAGAGATAAGCAAGTGGTTTCGGTTGTCGATCAATGCGAGCTGGTTCAACACCACGGCAACCTCGATCTCGTCAGTCGATCCCAAGCATGGCCGTTCCTGGCGCGCTGACGCGGTGCCCTGGAGCGAGAGCAATACCGAGGCCTTCGCCGGCCTGCACAACAAAGGCAAGCGCATTGTCCTGATCTTTGACGAGGCATCGAACATCGCGGACAAGGTGTGGGAAGTGGCTCAGGGCGCGCTTACCGACGAAGACACAGAGATCATATGGATTGCGTTCGGTAACCCGACGCGCAACAGCGGCCGCTTCCGTGAGTGCTTCACCCGGTTCAAGCACCGATGGTTAAACAGGCACATCGATAGCCGCACTGTCGACGGCACCAACAAGGCCGAGATTGAGAAGTGGCGCCAGGACTTTGGCGAAGATTCAGACATGTTCCGCGTCCGCGTTCGCGGGCTATTCCCGAGGGCTTCCAGCTTGCAGCTAATACCAAACGACTGGGTTGCAGAAGCCCAAAAGCGCCAGGCGGTTTATGGCCTCAGTGATGCCCTGGTGTGCGGCATCGACATTGCGCGCGGCGGTGACGACAACAACGTGATCCGCTTCCGGCGCGGCCTGGACGCTCGCAGCATCAAGCCGATCAAGATCCCAGGCAGCGAAACCCGCAACACCACGCTGTTCATTGCCAAGGTGTGCACGGTGGTGAAGGATCACAAGCCCGACGCTGTGTTTGTCGACTCCACCGGCCTTGGCGGCCCGGTAGCTGACCAGCTGCGCCGGCTCATGCCTGGCGTGCCAATCATCGACATTGGGTTTGCCAATAGCGCGCCCGACAACCACTACGCCAACATGCGCACGTACATCTGGTGGAAGATGCGCGAGGCCCTGCAGGCCGGCCTGGCGATTGAAGAGTCACCAGAACTGGAAACCGAGCTGACCGCACCGGAGTACGCCCACAACAACCGCGACCAGTTGGCGCTTGAGAAAAAAGCCGACCTAAAAAAGCGCATCGGCGTGAGCCCTGACGACGGTGATGCCTTGGCCCTGACCTTCGCCATGCCGGTGATGAAGATCAAGGACGCTGCGCAAACAACCAACTGGGACCCGTACTCAGCCGACGTGAATGGTGGTGTGCAGACCAATTGGGACCCAATGTCATGATTGCGACCTTTGCGCTTGAGCCCGGCGATCTGTGCCTGGGCGCCGAACTGATCCCATTCGGATACGCCGAGCTGCCAGAGTTCAATGAAACGTGCACGCTTGAGCAGGTGACGGCCAGGATGCTGGCGACCATCGAGCCAATGAGCAGAACTGAGATCCTGGCAGTGATAGACGGCCAACTTGTCGGCTTTGCGTGCGTGGTCGAAGATGACGATATCCATGTGGGCCGGTGCCTAACGCTTCAGTGGCAGTATGTTGTGCCTGAGCATAGGGGCAGAATAGGCGCCGAGTTCCTGCGCTGGCTGGCCCGGTTTGCGCGCTGCCAGGGCTTCCAGTTCATCGCCTATTCCCACCGAGTAAACAGTCGGCACTACGCCATCAAGTACAGGAGAATCCACCATGGGCAAGACAGTTAAGAAGATCGCCAGCGTTGCTACCTTGGGGCTGTCTGACACGATCCTGAAGTCACAAGCGCCAGCCGCAACGGGCAGCACGCAGATCGCGCCAGACACCTCGCCAACAGCCGTATCCGAGGGCACGCTTGACGCCCGCGAGGCCCAGCGCAAGCGGCAACTGGCAGCGGCAGGCCTGAGCGGCACCAACCTTACCGGCGCCAGCGGCCTATCTGGTGCAGCCAGCACGGCGACCAAAACCCTGCTGGGGAGCTAAGCCATGCCAAAACTACAGATTGCCGAGGCCGAGCGCCTGCGCAAGAAGGGCGGCCAGCTGGTCAAGGACCGCGACAGCAGCTGGCTCGCCAAATGGAAGAACATGCGCGACTACCTGGCACCGAACGACGGGCAATTTGACGGCGACCAGCCCAACGACGGCGAGCGCCGTGACCGCAAGATGGTCAACAAGCGGCCCATGCGCTCGGCGCAGATTGCAGCGGCCGGCATGGCCAGCGGCATGGCCAGCCAGGCCCGGCCGTGGTTCAACCTGGCGGCGCCGAACGGCGTGCAGAAGACAGCAGACATCGACCGCTGGCTGTACGATGTTGCCGAGGCGATCCGCCTGGTACTGTCGAAGTCGAACCTCTACAACATCCTCCCGCAAGTGTTCCATAGCCAGGCGGTCTACGGCACGGCGGCCATGTCTGCGCTACCAGACGACGAGGATATTGTCCGCTTCCACCACTACCCGGTGGGCACTTTTGCCTTGGACACCAGCGCCCGCGGCGTCGTTGACACGTTTTACCGCGAGTACACAATGACCCCGCGGCAGATGGCACAGCAGTTCGGTGAGGACAACCTGAGCATCAACGTCAAGCTGGCCGCAAAGCGTGGCGAGCTGACGCCGATCACCATCTGCCACCTGATCGAGCCAAACCCTGATGCCGACATGCAGCGCGTGGACAAGGCTGCAATGCCATGGCGCTCGACCTATTGGGAGAAGGGCGGCAACGACGGCATGGTGCTGCGCCAGAGCGGCTTTACTGCGTTCCCGGTCATGGCCCCGCGCTGGGACGTCAACGGCGTGAATGTCTACGGCACCGGCCCTGGTGACGTGGCGCTGGGCAAGTCGCGTGAGCTGCAGCTACTGGAGGCTGACAAGCTGCGCGTTGTGCAGCAGTACGCACGCCCGGCAGTGACCGCGCCGCTCAGCATGCGCGGGCAGGCCGCAAGCCTGGTGCCCGGCGGCATCGCCTGGGTTCCTGACAACCTGCTCGGCACGGCATTCCAGCCGGCCTATACGCCAGACCCGAACGTTCTGCCCAACCTGCGCGCCGAGATCAACGAGTGCATTGGTGCGATTGCTGAGGCGTTTTTCGAGGATCTTTTCCTGTTGATCAGCCAGAGCGAAGGCACCATGACTGCCTACGAGGTGTCTCAGCGCAAAGAGGAAAAGATGCTGATGCTCGGGCCAGTTGTTGAGCGCAACAACGACGAGCTGTTTGATCCGCTGATGAATCAGGTATTCGCCATCATGCTTGAGCAGTCCATGCCCCGCTGGATGGGCCTGCTGCCAGGTGTTCCACTGATCCCGCCACCACCCGAAGAGCTGGCCGGCGTGCCGCTGACTGTCGAGTACATCAGCATTCTGGCCCAGGCTCAGAAGGCCGTGGCCGCGGGCAGCATCGAGCGCGCTTTCCAGTTCACAAGCATGCTGGTGCAGTCGGGCGTGCCTGATGCGTTCGATGCCATCGACACGGACGAGGGCCAGAAGGGCTACTACGCCGCCATTGGTGCGCCGCCTACCATGATCCGTGATGCCGAGCAGGTGGCAGCAATTCGCCAGGCTCGGGCAGAGGCTGCAGCGGCACAGCAGCAGACCGAGCAGGGGATGGCCATGGCTCAGGGCGCTAAACTCATGTCTGAAACACAGCTCGGCGGCGACACTGCGCTCAGCGCGTTGACCGGCGTGGCATAACTGGAGTGGCTATATTTTGACCAAGCAGGCAGAGGCCGCTAAATTGGCGGCAGTTGAACGCACGGCAGGCTGGCGTACCATGATGGGCACGCCGGCCTCGCGCCGTGTGATGTGGGAGCGTTTCGAGGTGATGGGTATCTATCAGGTGTCTCCAAGCGTAGAGCCGTCAGCGCTGGCCTTTAACGAGGGCCGGCGCTCTTTGGCGCTTCAGGTGATGAATGACCTGCTGGCTGAATGTCCTGACCTCTATGACCGCATGGTCGTAGAAAACCGCAAAAGGCTGGCCGTAGAGCTGGCGCAATCTCAACTTGATGGTGGTGACGAATGAACCAACTACGCAAATTGTTTGGCCTGGTGCTGATGAACGAGGCAGGTGCTGACGGGGGCGATGCCGGCGGTGCTCCAGTAGCTGCTGCTTCGGTGGCTGCACCGGCAACAACTGAGGCGCCAGCAACCGCTGCACCGGCCGCAGAAGCGCCAAGCCTGCTGGGTGACCTGGCCAAGCCTGAAGGCGAGGCGCCAGCTGACAAGCCAGCGGACGAGGCCGCCAAGGCTGACGCGCCAGCCGTGCCGGAGGTCTACGAGTTCACGCTGCCTGAAGGCGTCGAGCTGGACGAGAACGCTGCGCCGCTGGTACAGGATCTGTTCAAAGAGCTTGGCCTGCCGCAAGACAAGGCCCAGTCCGTGCTCGACAAGCTGCTGCAGATCGACCAAGCCCGCCAGCCAACCGCAGAGCAGATCGAGCAGCAGCAGGTCGAGGCAATCGGCGCGCTCAACAAGTCATGGGCCGACGAATGCGCCAAGCTGCCGGATATCGGTGGCGACAATTTCAACAAGTCGCTGGAAGTCACCAGCAAGGTAATGGTCAAATTCGCCACGCCAGAGTTCCGTGACATGCTCAACCGCTCGGCGCTCGGCTCCAACCCTGAGTTTTTCAAGTTCATCCACTCCATTGGTTCGGCAATGTCGCAGGACACGCTGGAGCACGGCGGTAACGCGGGTAAAGGCCCCCGCAGTATCGAAGAGCGTCTATGGCCTGCCCAAAAGTAAGGAGCTAACAAATGTCAACTCTTGCAAACAAAGTCACGCTGCTTGACGTAGCGCGCACCATGGACCCTGACGGTAGCTCTGCAGCGATTGCGGAAATGCTGAGCCAGGACAACGAGATGCTGATGGACATGCCGTGGTATGAGGGCAACCTGCCGACCGGCCACCGAGTCACCGTCCGTACCGGCCTGCCTGATGTTGTATTCCGCAAGCTGAACAGCGGCGTACCGAACAGCAAGGCAACCAATGCGCAACTGGACGAGGCGTGCGGCATTCTGGAAGGCCGCAGTGAAATTGACTGCGCCTTGGCCGAGCTGAACGGCAACGGCACCGCCTTCCGCCTCGGGCAGTCGAAGGGCTTCATGGAGTCGATGAACCAGTCTATGCAGCGCCAGGTGATCTACGGCGACCGCTTGACCCCTGAGGCCTTTGTCGGTCTTGCGCCACGCTTTGACGACGTGCCCACCACTGTAAACGGTGCTGAGAACAAGGTGAACGTGCTCGATGCCGGCGGTACTGGCACCGACAACACTTCGATTTATCTGGTTGGTTGGGGCCAGAACAGCATCCACGGCATTTATCCGAAGGGCTCGCAGGCCGGCCTGTACCATGAGGACCTGGGCAAGATCGATGCCTTCGACGTAAACGGCAACCGTTTCCGTGCCTACGGTGATCGCTATGAATGGAAATGCGGCATTGCCGTTCCTGATTGGCGCTATGTGGTCCGCATCTGCAACATCGATGTGTCGGACCTCACCAAAAACGCCAGTGCTGGTGCCGATCTGATCGACCTGATGACCCAGGCCCAGGAGCTGATTCACAGCCTGACCGGTGTGCAGCCGGCCTACTACGTCAACCGCACCATTCGCAGCTTCTTGCGCCGCCAGACCGTCAACAAGGTGGCCAACTCGACGCTGATGTACGACGAGGTTGATGGACGTCCTGCGCTGATGTTTGGCGAGGTTCCGGTGCGCCGCGTCGACGCTCTTCTCAACACCGAGGCGCGCGTGGTCTAAGGCCGCGCGACACCCTTCAAGGCTTAACAGGAGTACCAAACCATGTACCTCGACAAACAAGCAGAGTTCTCCGACTCGCAGGCGGTGACCGCAACCGCTATCAGTACCAATGTCATGGACTTGATCAGCAACAGCTCGGGCAAAAACCCGCTGCGCGATATCGGCACCGGCCAGGATGTTTATCTGGTGGTACTGACCGCCGTAGCCGCAACCGACGCCGGCAGCGATGCAACCCTGGCGGTAACGCTTGAGTCTGATAGCACCGTTGGCCTGGAAACCTCGCCAACTACCCACTTCAGCACCGGCACCCTGGCATTCGCTGCATTCTCGCCAGCTGGGACTGTAGTGGCAGCGGTTAAGCTGCCTGCTGGCAACTACGAGCGCTATTTGGGCGTGCGCTACACCGTTGGCGCTGGCCCGCTGACTGCTGGCGCGTTCGATGCCTTCCTGACCACTGACGTGAACGCCTGGCGCGCTTACGCTCGCAACTACGTGGTTTAAGGGGGCGACATGACCAAGCGCTATGAGGTAACCCACGTTGCCCACTACATCGGGGGCCGCTTGGTCAGCCCCGGCGAAGTGGTAACCCTGGCTACAGGCATTACGCCTGGGCGCTGGCTGAAACTGGTTGCCGAGGATGCGCCGGCTGCTCCTGTGCCGGTTGCTGCGCCGGCTGCTGGTGCTGCGCAGTTCGCTGCAAAGCACAACGGTGTCGGCGTGGGCGTTGGCAACTATGTGGTTGTGCGCGTTGCCGATGGCAGCCATGCCAGCCAGGTATTCAAGAAGGATGACGGGCAGGCCAAGGAGCGGGCCGAGGCCGAGGCTGAGCGCTTGAACGCTGGCGGTGAGGTCGCCATCGCGCCGGTTGCTGCACCAGTTATACCGGGCGCCACTGGCCAGGAAGGCCTGCAACCAACCGGCGACGGCTTGCCAGACGCATAACCCCCACCATTGGCGGCCCTTCGGGGCCGCACTTTTTTGCGAGGTTCCACCATGGCACAAACAGTCAGCTTGGCCCCAACCGTGAACGACGCGACCAGCAGCAATATTGTTGTTGCCGCCGGCGCGGAGGTGGTAATCGGCCTGTACGTTGCAACTGGTCAGCTATCAGATGCCGGGCAGTTTGAGGCGACGGTTACTCAGGTAACTCCAGGGGCAGCAGTCAGTGTGACAAAGCTCAGCGCAGCAACTCCAAGCCTCGTATTTAAGGGGCCTAACACCTTTGCGGTTGTGAAGCCACGGACACTGGTAGCCGTTGGCGTTTTCTCGGAGTAGCGAAATGGCCATTCCACTGGGTTCAAAGCTATTTAGTCCGCTGTTTTCTCCGATCATGCGCGGGATTGTTGGCGGTCGTGGTGGTGGCGCTATATTGCTGCAAGACGTAGATTATGTGCTGTTGGTTGGGTCGTCCTCAACTTATGAGTCATTCACATTAAGCCCTACTTACGGGCGCCAAGAGCAATCTACTCGCTCAGTATTTAGCGCATCAGGCAAGGACATTCCGGTAATCAACAAGGCTGTGTCTGGATCGGTTATTGCTGATCTAGACGCAAACATTGATGCCTATATGTCGTCACTTGCCGCTCCGACCAAAAAGGTCGCCGTGGTTATCAACATTGGCAGCAACAATATAAATAACAACTACTACGCGGCGATGCCTATTGTTGATCGTGATGCAATGGAGGCCGGCTTGCGGTCAATCGTCGCAAAGGTGAAGGCGTATGGGTACACGCCAATTCTTGCAACGGTGCATGCAAAACTAGGCTGGGAAACGCTCTATGAGGAATGGGCTGATTTGATGTATCGGCCTTTGATTCAGGAGTTAACGCCAGACTACTTTGTTGGTCCGCTTGCGCTGTTCGACTATTGCCGCCTGTACACCGATAACAAAGACGTGCCGAATTGGTATCGAGCCGACAACATCCATCCAGGCCTATCTATCGTTCCAATGCAGCAGACCACTGCAGATGGTGTTTATGCGCGGATGACGGGGCCATCTCTGCCAGCCGAAGAGCGGGTACTGTTCTACTTCACCAACCCGTCAATCGCCGATTACCGCATCGGAGGGATGAACGTCATGTTGGCGGGCGTGTCGCGCTCGCTAACCGAGGTTTACGACCGCAATGGCTCGCTTATTTCTGGTGCGTCTTTCGAGTGGGCCGGAGCTGGCGGTGGTAATAACGGGGTCCGTTCTATTGTCGGTTCGTGGGATATTGACCTCGGCCACAACCAAGTACAGAAGTCAGCCATATACGCAAACGGAACCACCATTACATTCACTGCTAGTTTAGGTGCTGCATACGCTAACAGAACAGGCACGCTGCGAGTCACGGGAAACAACACGATTGCGGGTAGGCTTACCCTTATCACGGCCGGCGCAAACTCCGCAGTACTAAGCCAGAGCGCTGCCGGGCTACAGATTGTCGAGGTTCCGTTTACCATGGACGCAGCGGGTAGCCTGGTATTCACCGCAGCACCGCAGTCGCCAAGCACATACGCGCACGTCAGCGGCGTGGAGCTTGTATTTTCATAGCGGCCGTCGAATAAACAAGGCCCCCGGAAGGGGGTTTTTTTCGTCTGCAGTTTGGCCATTGGCGCGGATTGCGGCGATAGTAGACAAAAGCCTGAAACCGAACGAATAGGAGTCTTAAAATGTCAAGTAGAGTCGACGTGTTCAATATGGCGCTTGGCCATATTGGCGTGAGCAGCACCGTGGCGGACGAGCTGGAGCGAAGCCCTGAGCGAGTCATCTGCACGCGGTACTGGGACACCTGCCGCGATGCGCTGTTCTCGTACAAGGACATGGAGTGGAAATTTGCCACGGCCACGGTGGTGCTGGCTGATATTGGCGATCCTCCAGATGGCTGGGGCTTCCGGTATCGCTACCCGAACGACTGCGTAAATGCACACGAGATTCTGGGGGCGTCGAACTTTGGCCGAACGCTTGACGTGTCGCTTCGCCCTAAGTTTGAGATTCAGTATGAAGCCGATGGACGCGCCATTGTGTGCGACATGCCCGAGGCAATCCTGCGCTACACCAAGCGGATTGAAGAGGTCGAGCGCTGGCCGTCATCGTTTGTTGAGGCTATGGGGTTCCGCCTGGCTTCGCTGATCGTGATGCCGTTGAAGAACGATCCAGGCGCACGCAATAACCTGCTGCAGTTGGCCGAGCAGTTCGCGCAGATCGCTATGGCGTCCAGCTTGAACGAGGGCCAGCCAGACGGCCCAATCCCTTCGGTCTATGAAATGGCGATCAACGAATGACTACCTCACTGATTCAGCCGAGCTTTTCCCGCGGCGAGCTTGGTCCTGAGCTGGCAGCGCGGGCCGATATCTCTGCTTACCAGACCGGCCTAGCGAAGTGCATCAACTTCATCGTGAGCCCATACGGCGGGGCAATGAACCGGCCTGGAACCATGTTCGTGGCGCAAACGCTGGGCAACGAGGCGGCGCGCCTGATCCGCTTCAAGTTCAACTTTAGCGACACCTATGCGCTTGAGTTCACACACTTGAGGATGCGCGTCTATCGCAATGGCGGCCTGGTTCTCAACAGTTCTGGTCCTGATGTTGGCTTGCCGTTTGAGCTGGTCACGCCGTTTACTCGCACCGATCTTGAAGGCCTGAATTACACCCAGTCGGCAGATGTAATGGATATCGTGCATCCGAACCACAAGCCGCAAAAGCTGAAGCGGTTCGCGCATGACAACTGGACGATTGCAGCGGTAAGCCTGGTGCCGAGCATTGCAGCGCCGGCCAGCGCAACGGCCACGGCAGATCCTGGCGGCAGTTCTTCGATCACCCAGGGGTGGCGCTATCAGATCACGGCCGTGCTCGATGACGGATCGCAGACGGTTGAGGAATCCCTGCCAGTAACGTCGAACGCCATCACAGTGAAAACGGACAACCTGAAGGCAACGCTGGCCTGGACGGCAGTGGTTGGGGCGACCTATTACAACGTGTACAAGGACAATGCTGGCTCTGGAATTTATGGCTTCATTGGTCGCGCAAACGCCATCAGCTTCACGGACAACAACATCACGCCGGTAAAGACAGACACGCCGCCGACTGGTGCTGATCCGTTCGTTGGGACTGGCAATTTCCCGCGTGCGGTTGGGTACTTCCAGCAGCGCCTGTGCTACGCCAGCACCGACCTGAAGCCGCAAACGCTTTGGTTCAGCCGCACGGGCGTGTTCACCAACTTCGGGTTCTCTTTCCCGATCAAGGATGACGATGCGATCACTTGGACGATTGCCAGCACCGAGGTGAACAAGATCAGCCACCTGACGCCTTTGCGCTCGCTGATGACCTTCACCGATGGCGCCGAGTGGATCATTCAGGGTCAGTCGAGTGGGTTCACATCGAAGACGATCAACGGCGACCCGCAGACGTATAACGGCATTGGCAAACTTCGCCCTCTGGTGCTGAACGACACAGCCCTGTACGCCCAGGAGCGCGGCCGCACGGTTACCGCGTTCGGTTATTCGCTGGAGTCGGATGGCTTTAGCGGTAGCGATATC